>Ga0154583_1048_pt1 | contig 30029 bp, 31 predicted proteins | sample RifGroF2_FD_116012 | JGI IMG/M metagenome (GOLD analysis project Ga0154583, IMG submission 116012) | Candidatus Melainabacteria bacterium GWF2_37_15 | reverse complement strand
TTATAGTTGTGGAAACTGATGATGGGGTACTGGTCTGCCGCAAGGAAGATTCACAGCATGTTAAGGAGATCGTGGAGAGGCTTAAGAAACAGGTTTAGGTTTTGCAATAGCATCCTTAATTTTTACGCCCAAAGCAGTTCCCACAGATGCTACTGTTGCTAATGTTATATATGTTAATAATCCTAGTTTGTTTGATTTGGAAAGTTTTTGCATTAAATTTGGGTCTAAAACCTTTTTAGCAAACTTAACTCCTTTTATGGAAGCCATAGCTTCTTCAGTTATTGTAGGAAGAAATGCCAGGAAAGTTAATTTCAGAAATTTTTTTAGATTTTACAATGTCACCGATAACAGCAAAAAAAATCATATTGCACCAAAACCGTTCAATTTTAATGTATAGATTTAAATCTGTTAATTGGTTAAAAATTATACACCCCGCTCTGAGTAACAATTAAATCAACTGGAATGTCATATTGATTGTGGGGCAAGTTTTTTACTATTAACTCATCAAGAATCGGGACTATTTTTATACACTGTTGAGGGAGTTTTGCAAGAAATCTGTCATAGTATCCCTTGCCATAGCCGAGCCTGTTACCATTTTCATCTACTGACAGCGCAGGTATAACAATCATATCTAGTTCATTAATATTAACTTCCTTACCTTTGCACGGTTCATATATACCAAACTTGTTTAAAATTAACTCGGAGCAGGTTTCATATGGACAAAAAATCATATTTTCCTTGTCAATTACCACAGGTAAGAACCAGTTTTTAGACAAATCTTGAAACAGAGGCTTTATATCTATTTCATTATCATAAGGATAAAAACCTGCGATGTTTTTAGCTTTATGATACTCTTCTAGATCTTGGATCTTCCTACATATAATGTTGCTAATATATTCAATATTGAACTGTTTTCTTGTAGCCTTAGCCCAGATCCTGTATTCCTGCTTGGTTTTTGACATAATTGTAACTTTTTTTAAGAATTGACAAAAATTATTTTCGATTTTCAAAAAAATCGTTTATAATAAATACTATACATCTTAAGGAGATTTTTTAAAATATGGATAAAGAAACATTTTGTGCAAAGTTGCGTATTGCCAGGCAGGATGCTGGTCTTAAGCAGGAGCATGTGGCAAAGCACTTAAATCTCCCTATTTCTGCAGTTTCCGTTATGGAATCCGGGGCAAGAAAAGTAGATGTTTTTGAATTGGAAAAGCTTGCAGAATTGTATGATAAACCTATTGAATGGTTTTTTCATCAACATAATCCCTTATATAAAAGACGCTGGTACGATCTTGACCCTATACTTTCAGAAGCTGTGGAGCTATTGCGGAAAGCCCCGACAAAGCTTCAAAGAAGCGCAGCATATGGAATTATTGGGTTTTTAAAACAGGGCGGATTTGTTGACCCTGATAAACAGTTTTAAAAAAGTTTTAAAAACCAAGAAGCGAGGTTTTAACCTCGCTTCTTTTTAAGATTAGTTAAATTTATAGTTTATTTCGCTGCAAATGCTACTGAAAGTACTTCGTCAGAGTTAATCTGAGCAACTCTTTCACCGTCAGGACTTACTATATAAGCAAGATCTTGTCCGGTTACAGCAACTACACCAAGTGTACCACTTACGGCAGTTTTACCTGCGTACCATACACCTTCTGGAATGTCTAGAGCTGCTCTTGCAAAGCTTCTCCCGGCTGCTGCTGGTTCTAAGCTGGCAAGTTCATTGACTCCATTAGCAGTATTGGTAAGGAATGTTTCAACCATATTACCTGCTACAATAGCAGTGCCACCTACTGTTCTGGCTGCTATACCGGCAACTCTTCCAGGTAAGCTGAATGGTACAGAAAGAGTTCTGCCAATGATGTTAGGCTCATCTTCCTTAACTACAACAGCTGACAGGATATCTTTTGGAAGTTCGGTTCTGTATTTTCCGTCAAAGTCGTCATTTGTGTCGCCACATTCATACTGAATGTAATCAAAGGCTACTCTGATAGCGCCAGGATCACCAAATCCCGGTCTAACTACTTCAACAACATTACCGTGTACTTCAGAACCAACAGGGAATAATTTCCCATCTATGGATATTGGTTCTACTGTTTTTGCTACAAAGCCTTCACCAATTTTACTGGTTCTCGCTGAGATTATGTCTTCAAATTCCATTTTTATTGTAGGAATTGTGCTGGTAGCAACTCCTGGCACTAATTGTGTAGCAGCGCCAGTTGTTTGTGGTACTGGACATGGTTCAAGACCAAGTTTTACACGTAAGTTATCAAGCATTGATGCCACTTCAGCTCTTGAGGCAGCTTCATTAGGCTTAATGCGGTCATTTTGAGGCAGGTCTTTTATAATTCCTGCATTAACAGCATCTGCTACAGATGATGATGCCCAATTAGGGACTTCATTTGCATCTGTGAAGCATCCAAGAGCTCTTTGAGCGTCGGCGGCTGCAATGTCACCAGGTATAACTTTACCCATTGTGCTCAATGCTTCAGCTCTTGTTACAGGTCTGTCAGGTTTAAATGTGTTGTCAGGATAACCTGTCAATAGGCCTCTATTGTAGGCTTTATCAATATCCTTATTTGCCCAGTGGTTTTTAGGCACATCTTTGAATATCTGTTGTTCAAAATCAGGCACATTTTCTAGTTCGAGCGCGGATACCATAGCGCTTGCAAATTCATCCCTCATAATTGGAAGGTTTGGTTTGTAAGTGCGGTCTGGATAACCTGCAAGAATACCCTGTGCAGTAAGTTTATTAATATCACATCCTGCGAGCATGTTATTGCTTACATCTGGGTATTGGCTCATTACCGGGCATGCTGCACCAGTTGGCTCAATGGCTACGCCAGGAACCTGTATAGGCACAAGAACGCTTTTCTGCATCTGGATACCACTGGATGTTTGAAGTCTTCTTCCTGCTGGCATTGGTGCTGCAAAACCTGTTGGGCAAGGAGCTGCTACCGGTGCTGCTACTGGTGCAGGACATGGAGCAGGGCATGGCTCAGGACATACAGAAGGAGGTGGTGGGCAAGGTTCTACAGCTTTTGGAGCTGGTGGGCATACCGGAGCTGCTGCGCCTGTTGGAACAGGTTCAAATGCGTCACAAGGAGTAAGTTCTTTATCTTCAACTGTGCTTGCACATGGAACCAAATTTGATTCAGCTGAGCTTAATGGGATGTTTGGTATGTATTGATTATATGGATCAACTACAGGGGCTACTGGCATTATAGGTGCTGCACCGCCTGTGTATGGCATAATTGGTGCTGCTGTTCCGGTTGGACAAGGTGAGCATGGATTAAATGGAGCAACAGGAGCTGCCGTAGGACATGGATTTATCGGGGCTGCTGCACCTAATACACCTGCTTCTCTGAAGCATGGGCTGTTAAAATATGCCTGCATTAATTTATTCTGTTCTGGAATACCGCATCTAAGTATTTCTGCACCCTGAGTTACACGAAATGGTGCTTCATCTTCATCGAGCGCTTCAGCGTTAACAGGGCATGGATATGCGCAAGGATTATAATTTGGTGGTATGACTCCTTGTTGGGTAAGTCCGGGCACTACCGGTGTCGGGCATGCCGCAAAACCTGTGACATTTGGAGCCCATGAGCTGGCCCATGGAGCGCAAGGAGCTGCTGCACCTGTTGTTATGCCGACAGGATCATCTTTTGACATAAGGGTTAATGTTGAACCTTGTGATGGAATAACTGACAGGCTTGATGGACAGGTACTTCCTACTGCTATAGCTTCTCTGTCTCCTCCGATTTGTAATATGCTGTCGCCTTGAGGGATTATAAGCCCTGCATCTCCAATATCAGGGAATGCAAATGCTTGTCTTTCAATTATATGTGCGCCAGCGCTATAATCAGGAGTGCAACCTCCTATAGGAGCGCAGCTCATTGCAGCTCCTGTAGGGGCTGGAGCAGGCATTAGAGCCGGAGAATATACATGTTGGAATCCCTGACTTATAGTTGGGCAAACCGGGCATGCTGCGCCTATTGGCATAGCTGGTGCCATTGGAATTGCTGCTCCTGTTGGGCATGGTGCTGGACATGGTTCTTGAGGAATTAACTGTGGAGCAGGGCATACAGGTGCTGCTGCTCCTATTGGGCATGGTTGTTCCATTGCCGCTCTTGGTGGCGGGCAAACTTGACTAAGTTGATCAGCAATTGCCAGGCCGCTAATTGTCATAACTCCAAGAGACAATGCTGCTGCAATTGATAATTTTTTAAGCTTCATAAAAACCTCCTTAACAACTACAATAATTTAGTTTAAAGATATGCATTTAAATATGCGGAGTTTGATAAATAATATTTTTCCTGACATAAATTATCAGGCTTTTTTTGATAATTATTCATTGCCGAATCATCTTATTCTTAAAGATAGTTATTAAGGATAAATTTTATTACCTTTTCCGGTTGTTAAAAAAAAATAAATGGACCAAGGGTCCATTTATTTACATCTATATCGATTTTATTTTTTAGAAGTAGTATCCGTATCCTGAACCACCACCGTAGGACTGGCTCATCATGAAGCTGTTTAATCCTGCTGCGCCGCCTAGGTTGGTCATTCCTGGTCTATAATAATTAGATGCGCCTGAATTGTAACCTGTATTATAGCCACCGTAGCTGCTGCCACCGAACATTGAGCTGCCGCCGGACATCATTTGCATCATCATCATCATGAACATCATGAACATTTGCATTCCTTGCACTGATTCTTGTTCTTCTTTTTTGGATTCAATTTCATCTGTGCCTAATCTGCCATCTTCGTCTAAGTCTAGTGCCATCAGATCTTCGAAGCCTAATACACCATCGTTTCCTGCGAGATACTGTCCAAGTTCATTGAGTTGGTAGGTATCTTCTGCATCTTCATCGTCTGTTTCTACTTTTTCATATAATTTAGCGAATACATTGTCTATTGTTTTTGGAGTTGCGGCTAAGGTTGCCTGAGCTTCAGCTTTTGCTGCTTCAGCTTCTTTTGCTACCTGTTCTGCTGTTTTAGCTTTATCAATTGCTGCTGCTGCTTCAGCTTTTGCTGCTGCTGCTTCAGCTGCTGATTGTACTGCTGATTGTTGAGCTGTTGTTGCTTCAGCTTCAGCTTTTGTTACTGCATCTTGTGCTGCCTGGACTTTAGCTGCTGCTGCTGCTTCAGCTGCTGCTGCTGCTGCTTGTGCTGCTGCTGCTTTAGCTGCTGCTTCAGCTTCAGCTTTAGCTGCTGCTTGCTGTGCTGCTAGAGTCTGTGCTGTTGCTTGTGTCTGTGCTGCTGTTGCTGCTTGCTGTGCTGCAAGGGATTTTGCTTCAGCTTCCGCTGCTGCTTTAGCTGCGGCTTCTTGAGCTGCTTTTACGTCAGCTGCTGCTTGTGTTTGTGCTGCTGTAGCTGCTTGTTGTGCTGCTAGAGTTTTTGCTGCTGCATCAGCTGCTGCTTTAGCTGCTGCATCTTGTGCTGCTTTAACTTCTGCTGCTGCTTGTGTTTGTGCTGCTGTAGCTGCCTGTTGAGCTGCTAGAGCTTTTGCTTCAGCTTCAGCTGCTGCTTTAGCTGCTGCGTCTTGTGCTGCTTTAGTTTCAGCAGCTGCTTGTGTCTGTGCTGCTGTAGCTGCTTGTTGAGCTGCTAGAGCTTTTGCTTCAGCTTCAGCTGCTGCTTTAGCTGCTGCTTGTTGTGCTGCTTTAGTTTCTGCTGTTGCCTGTGTCTGTGCTAATATTGCTGCTTGCTCTGCTGCAAGAGCTTTAGCTGCTGCGTCTGCTTCTGCTTTAGCTGCTGCGTCTTGTGCTGCTTTAACGTCTGCTGCTGCCTGTGTCTGTGCTAATTTAGCTGCTTCAGCTGCTGCTTTTGCTTGTGCTTCAGCTTGTGCCTGTGCTAATGCTGCTGCTTGTTGTGTTGCAAGGGCTTTTGCTTCTGCTTCAGCTGTTGCTTTAGCTGCTGCTTCTTGAGCTGCTTTAGCTGCTGCTTCAGCTTGTGTCTGTGCTAATGCTGCTGCTTGTTGTGTTGCAAGGGCTTTTGCTTCTGCATCAGCTGCTGCTTTAGCTGCTGCATCTTGAGCTGCTTTAACTTCTGCTGCCGCTTGTGTCTGTGCTAATGCTGCTGCTTCAGTTGCTGCTTTTGCTTGTGCTTCAGCTTGTGCTTGTGCTTGTGCTGCTGCTTGTTGTGTTGCAAGGGCTTTTGCTTCAGCTTCGGCTGCTGTTTTAGCTGCTGCGTCCTGTGCTGCTTTAATTTCTGCTGCTGCTTGTTGTTGTGCTAATGCTGCTGCCTGTTCTGCTGCAAGAGTTTTTGCTGCTGCATCAGCTGCTGCTTTAGCTGCTGCATCTTGTGCTGCTTTTAATGTTTCTAATTGTGTTGCTAAAGCTGGATCTACTGTATTATTAGTTATATTTGTATTATTTACTGTATTATTTGTTACAACTGGTTCTTCTTTTTCTGCTACTGGTTCGCTAACTGTTGTAGTTACTGGTTTTACTTCTGCTACTGGTTCTGCTACTGGAGCTACTACTGGTTCTGCTACTGCAACTGGTTCTTCTTTAGCTACTATTGGTTCGATTATTGGAGTTACTACTGGTGTAATTACTGGTGTTGGTTCTGCTATAACTACTGGTTCTTCTTTTGCTACTACTGGTTCGATTGCTGGAGTTGCTACTGGTGTTGGTTCTACAACTGGTGCTGGTATTGGAACTACAACTGGAGTTGCAACTGGTTCTTCTTTAACTACTACTGGTTCTATAACTATTGGAGCAACTGGTTCTTCTTTTTTAGGTTCTATTACTGGTTCACTTACTATTGTTGCTACTGGTGTTGCTACTGGTGTTGCTTCTGCTACTGGAGCTGCTACTGGTTCGCTTACTGGAGCTACTACTGTTGCAACTGGTTCTGCTACTGGAATTACTGGTGCAGGTGCTACTATTGCAACTGGTTCTGCTACTGGAATTACTGGTGCAGGTGCTACTATTGCAACTGGTTCTTCTTTTGCTACTAGAGCTGGTTCTACAAATATATTTGTAAGAGAATTCATTTTTGCTTTTATTTGGCTTATTTCTTCAAGACTGAATAAATTGTCTCCATCTGTATCAAATGCTTTTAATTCGCTTAATGATATTAAATTATCATTTCCAGCAACGAATTTTCCTAGTTCGTTTAATTCGTATTTTGTACCATCTTCACTTTTTTCTGATGTATAAAAATTATTTAATAAATTTTTGGTACTTGTATCATCACTGCTCATCAGCTCTGCTAAATCTGTTGAACTGAAGAATATGCTTTCACCAAGGTTTGAATCTTTGTTCTGATCTAAGGAAAATTTATAACTTGCTGTGAATATTTGTAAAATTTGATCAATATTTAAGTTCATTGCGCTCTCCTTATTATTATATACCTATTATATACTTATTATATTAAAAACTTTTCGGTTTAGATAATTGCCTTTTTGTTAAAAATAAATTGCAAAAAAATCGCTGTATCTCAATACAGCATTGGCTTTTAAAAATTTAACAATTTCTTAACAATTTAAATTTTTTAGGAATTTTTTAGTAATTTTCATGGTTTTTATAAATATATAATATATATTTGCTCATATTAAAAATGGGTTAATCACCCATTTTTAATAGTATATATAGTTATTTTTTAGAAATAATTTCCGTACCCGCTGCCGAATGTCTGGTTCATCATGAAATTATTTAGACCTGCTGCACCGCCTAAATTAACCATTCCTGGTCTATAATTATTGGGGTTTACCTGATTTAAACCACCAGAGTTGCCGCCGCCAAATCCGCTCATCATAGATCCGAATCCACCGGACATCATTTGCATCATCATCATCATAAACATCATGAACATTTGCATTCCTTGCATTTCTTCTGTTTGCGCTTTACCAGCATCAATCTCGTCCTGGGATATTTCACCGTCTCCGTTTGTATCGAGTGCTGCAAGTTCTTCTATGGAAAGTATTCCGTCTTCTCCTGCAAGAGATTGTCCAAAAGCATTAAGTGTATTTGCCTGTGCAGACTGTTCAAAAAATTCTGCCATTAAATCGTTTAAATTTAACGCATTTGAGGAATTGTTGCTTTGTTGTGGTGGTTCATTGTATACAGGGGTATTATTAGTCTGGTATGTTTGGTTTTCCTTGGGCTCTACTTGTTCATTTTTTTGAACTTCTGCTGTAGCTGCTGGTTCAATTTTTGCAGGCTCTGCTTGTTCTATTTTTTCGGATTTTTTTTCTTCAGCTTTGTAAGCTTCTTTTTGCTTAATTTCCTTTTTTTCTTCTTCTTCTTTTTCTACCTCTTTATCATCTTCATTTGAATGCTTGGAAAATAATTCTTTATAATCCTGCTCAAAATTATAATTATTTGTGTAATTGTTTATAAAATTATTTGATTCCGAGCTAGAAACACTATTTGATACAGTTACATTATTTGAATTGTTTGTAATATTTTCTGCAGCTGGAGGTGTTTGTTCAGCTTGTTTAACTGGTTCAGCAGGGGCAGCTGGTTCGGGTGGTGGAGGAGTTGTATTTTTTTCTTCAATAGGTTCCTGTTTTGTTTGCACAGGTTTAGGCTCTTCATAGGAAGGTTGTTTTACTTCAACTTTTGGAGATTCAAATATTGATGTCTCTTCGTGCTTATGATGAGATTCTTTTTTATAGTCTTTACTTTCGTGCTTCTTACTGCTCTGAACATTATGTTTTCCATAGATACTAGAATCAAATTTTGTCATTTGATACCTCCACGAGTTACTAGTTACTATAATAAAAACCAAAATTATATACGTTTTGTCTATATTTTATAGCTATTTCAAAATTTAATTTTTTCTTAATATTTGTAATGACTGAAAAATAGCTGATTTTTTCTTTTTTATGGGGGCTGTGCTTCGCACAGCCCCCATAAAAGTGGGAGGGAGTGCCTTCGGCACTCCCTCCCACAAAAAATGATACAAATTTTTAAATTTATAAGTCACAATATGTCCACTACTTTAAATTTTTGTCCATGATATATTTATGTTATGAATAAAGGAAAAATAAGAGGTATCTTAGAAATGAAAGAAAAAATTCACCCTAAATACAAAAAAACTACAATTAACTGTGCATGTGGAAATGTAATTGAAACCGCTTCTACTGAAGAAGGAATGAAAGTTGAAATCTGCAATAACTGCCACCCATTCTTTACTGGAACACAAAAAATAATGGATACTGAAGGTAGAATTGAAAGATTCAAAAAACGTTACGCAGATGTCAAAAAGAAATAATGAGTTTCCTGTTGTTCACCTGATAAGTGAACCGAATAACGCTTTAAAAACAATATACCTTGCTTGCAGGACGTGTTATTCTGCTGACTACCCGGTTAATATCTGGGAAAAAGACATAAGCCAGGAAGCAATGCTGAAGCTGGTAAAAAAAGTATTGCAATCAGGTCATCACAGCACTATTGAACACTGCCAGTACGTTTTCACAATTAGCGGAGTTAGTAGGGCTTGTACGCACCAGCTAGTAAGACATCGTCATATGTCTTTTTCGCAAAAATCCCAGAGATATGTTACAGAAGAGGGACCTTTTGAGTACATTACACCGTCTACTATAATAAATGCCGGATTAACTGAAGATTATGACAAAATGATGCAGGATATTTCAGCCTTTTATGGAAAAATGATTGAGAAAGGCATCCCGGCAGAAGATGCAAGGTTTGTTTTGCCTAATGCAACTACCAGCACGCTTGTTGCTAGTTTAAACTTAAGGGAAATGATTCATCTTGCTAATTTGAGGTTATGTGTAAATGCCCAGCATGAAATCAGGAAACTTGTTGACAAAATGTGCAAGCTTATTGTGGAAAATGAGCCCTGGCTTAAAGAGTATCTTGTTCCCAAGTGCGAAAAGAATGGTTTTTGCGATGAAATAAAGAGTTGTGGGCGGCATCCTCAGAAGAAAGGGTAATAACTATGGAAGGAATGCTGGATAAAATTAGGAATATTGAAAAGAGTTACGTTGAGTTGGGAGAAAAGCTCAGCGATCCTGCTATTATTAAGGATTATGAGGAATTTAAAAAACTTTCAAAAGCCAGAAAGTCTATGGAAGAAAGCGTTGAAATCTATCATACGTGGCAGGCAGCCGTGAAGGCGAGAGATGATGCCCGGCAAATGATAAAAGCTGAAAGTGATCCTGAGATGAAAGGATTCCTTCAGGCTGAACTCGATGCGGCAGAAGCAAAAATTGAGCAGTGTGAAGAAAGAATGAAAGTATTACTCCTCCCACGTGATCCGAATGATGACAAGAACATTATGCTGGAAATCAGGGGAAGTGCAGGCGGAGATGAAGCAAACATCTTTGCTGCTGACCTGATGAGAATGTACCTTCGCTATGCAGAAAAACAGGGCTGGAAAACCGAAGTTCTCTCTCTTGCAGATGGAGAATCTGTTATTTCAATCCAGGGTGACGCTGTTTATAGCAGGCTTAAGTATGAATCCGGGGTTCACAGGGTTCAAAGAGTTCCTGTAACGGAATCCCAGGGAAGAATCCACACCAGCACGGCTACAGTAGCTGTTATGCCGGAGGTTGAGGATGTGGAAGTTGATATTAGGCCGGAAGACCTTGAAATTACTACTGCACGGTCCGGTGGAGCTGGCGGCCAGAATGTTAACAAGGTAGAAACCGCTGTAAGGATAGTTCATAAACCTACAGGATTAATGGTTTTTTGTACAGAAGAAAGAAGTCAGCTTAAGAACAAAGAAAGAGGAATGCAGATTTTAAAGGCAAAACTCTATGACATTGAAGTTCAAAAGCAAATGAAGGAAATAACCGACCTCAGAAGATCACAGGTCGGAACAGGCGACAGAAGTGAGCGGATCAGGACGTATAACTTCCCGCAGGGAAGATGTACTGACCATAGAATAGGTGAAAATTTTAACGTGTGGACAGTTGTTGAAGGGGAGTTAGACGACCTTATTGATGCGCTTGTTCAGGCAGACCAGAAGGCTAAACTCCAAAAACTGGCAGAAACAGTTTAATTAATAAAATGAATTTAAAACAAGAAGCTCTGCAAAAACTCATAAATGCCGGTATAGAACCAAATGAGGCTTCTATAGAAGTGGATTTATTGCTTGAAAAAGTATTTGGTTTTACAAAAAAAGATATTCTGCTTGCAAGGGAATTAAATTTTGATTCATCAAAATTTAATTCCCTTCTGGAAAAAAGGATAAATGAAAAAATCCCTGTTCAATATCTGATAAGTAGCGCATATTTTATGGGTGAAGAGTTTTATGTTGATGAAAACGTGCTTATTCCTCGCCCGGAAACCGAAATCCTTGTCGAAGAAGTAATTCGTCATTCTGAGCGCAGCGAAGAATCTAAAAAAATCATAGATATCGGCACTGGCTCAGGCTGTATTGCAATAATGCTCGCGAAAAAGCTTCCAAATGCTGAAATCACTGCCGCTGATATTTCAGAAAAAGCCCTAAATGTCGCTAAATTTAACGCTGAAAAGTTGGGAGTTTCACATAGAATCAATTTTATTGTTTCGGATATTTTTCAAAATATAGATGAAAAATTTGACATTATTGTGTCTAATCCCCCATATATTCCTCTTAAAGAAAAAGAAAACCTCCAGATAGAAGTTCAAAAACACGAACCTCCGCTTGCATTGTTTGTTGATGATGAGCAGGGGATTTCTTTTTATGAAAAATTGGCACACCAGACAACCCAGCATTTAACAAAACCAGGTTTGCTGGCTGTGGAAATTGGCTTTTCTCAGGAAAAGCCAATTAAAGATATTTTTATTAGATCAGGGTTTAAAAATATTGAAATTATCAAAGATATGTCCGGAATTGAAAGGGTTGTTACAGGGAAATTTTAATTAAAAAATCCAACTTCCTCAAGTTTCTCCCTAAAACCATTAAGTCCGGAGGCTTTAGCATAGTATGTTTCATCTTTGCCTTGCAGGGTTGCTGCTATTTTTCTGTTTTCTTCATCATCCAGGGAAGTTGTAAGCACAATTTTTGCCCGCCTCATACCTCCAGAACTTCTTCTTTCTTCTTCAAAACGTATTAGCTTCAAAATTTCCTGCCCGTTCATATCCGGAAGTATTATATCTATAAGTATTAAATCGTAAGCATTTCCGCTAAATAAAGCGTTATTATATATATCAATTGCGTCCTTGCCGGTAGTGGCATTGTCACAAGTTCCATAATGCTGGAGAAATGTCTTGAAAATATTGTATGATACATAATCATCTTCAATAATTAAGATTTTCACTATTTGCTCCTTAGTTTAGCTTTATTCCAAGTTCCAGTAATTTGTCTTGCAGCCCATCGAGTACAGGCGATTTTACATAATAGTTTTCGTAACCATATCTCAGCTTTTCCCTGAGTTTTCTATTTTCGTCATCATCCAGGGAAGTAGTAAGGACAATTTTTGCGCGCATCTCATCAGTAAATTTTCTGGCGTCTTCTTCTGCTCTTATTGAATCCAGAACTGTGTATCCATTCATATCAGGCAGTATTATATCAATTACTATTAAATCGTATGTGAGACCTTTATCAAGCGTTTCCCTGAATTTTTTCATTCCGTCAAATCCGGTTGTTACAGAGTCACAATCTCCATATTTCCCCAGATAAATGTTAAAAATAGAGTTAGCGCTATAATCATCTTCTATAATTAAGATTTTCATTTTATTCTCCTCTTTGTCAAAGGAAGGGTGAAAATAAAGTTTGCCCCTTTTCCTTCTTCACTTTCCACTGTTATTTTCCCGCCATGCATTTCTATAAATTCTTTGGTAATTGTTAGCCCTAATCCTGTACTGCCGGATTTTATCGAATAAGAGTTTTGTACTTGCTGGAATTTTTCAAATATTTTCTCGTGATATTCAGGTGCTATGCCTATTCCATCGTCCTTGATGGAAATTTCAATTATATCATTTTTTACAAATAAATTTAAGTCAATGTTTCCATTTTCCTTAGTAAATTTTATAGCGTTACTTAATAAATTATATAAAATCTGTAGGAATTTTCTCCTGTCCGCATTTAATTTGATTTTTTTATATAAACATTCAAATTTTAAATGGATGTCTTTTTTTTCAGCAAGGGGTTTAATTAAACCTATAGCTTCATCAATAGCATTTTTAACATCAAAAATTTCTATATTAAGTTCCATTTTTCCGGACTCAATTTTTGACAGGTCAAGTAAGTCATTAATCATGCCAAGTAGATGTATCCCGCTAGCATGAATGTCCTGAACATATTCAGCCTGTTTTTCATTCAATTGTCCAAAAATATTCATATCTAAGGCTTCGGAAAAACCTATAATGGCATTTAGCGGGGTTCTTAATTCATGGGACATGTTGGCTAAAAATTCATTCTTTATCCGGTCAGCCTCAAGAATTTTTTTGTTTTGTTCTTTTATAAGCTCCAGAGCTTTTGTTCTTTCTTTTATATTGTCTTTAAGTACATTTAGCTGCATTTTAAATACACTGCTTAATTCAGCGTCTTTTATTATATAAGATGCTGCAGATATTATTGCTTCAAGTATTTTTACATCTTCGTTGGAAAAAAATTCTTTATGACTGGTCAAAATTAAAAGACCGTATACCATTTCTCTTATAACGAGGGGCGTAGCAAGTATAGATTTTGTGTCTGCGCCAAAATCAAAACCCAGTTCCTCAGGTAGTGTAAAATTTGTATTCTCCAGGATGCTGGTGCGGTTTCTAATTGCTTTTGTAAGGTTTTTATCTTTATTGCTTAAATATTTTCGATATTTTTTGCTATCAAGCGTCTTTATATTTTCATTTATCCTGACAATAAGGGAATCGCCCTCAAGAAGTATAATAACGGCCTGATCGTAATGAACAAGCTTTTTAATTTCTTCAAGAAGCGCTGAAAAAATGTCTTTTTCTTCATCAGGCTGTTTATTTAATACGTACCTTATGGTTTCAAGAGTTTTAGTCAGCTTATAAGTATTCATAAAAAATATTATATAATATAAGGACGATTATTGAGAATGTCTTAAATGAAAATGATTGATGTACCTTTTAGATTACTTTTTTCAGTTGTTATAGGCTTTTTTGTCGGAAGGTTTATTGATAATATTCTGTCATTAGAGGTGCCGGTATTTACTATGATTTTTTCTGCATTGGGATTAGTTGGAGGGATATGGTCATGTATAAAAAGACTTTCATAAAAACTCCCCCCTGCCCAAAAATGCAAAAATAATATAGAATAAATTCGTATTGGGTTATTAATTTTTGGAGAAAAGTATGGACCTGGAACAATTTGAGAATATGGTAGAACCTGTAGTTCAGGAACAAAGCAGTAGTGAATTAAAGTTTGAAATAGAATCTTTTCTGAAACTTGCGGTAAAACAGGGCGTTTCAGATGTGCATCTCCGAGTAAACTCCGTGCCTGTTGTGCGAAAAGACGGGGTTATCATGAAAACCAAATATGATGTAATTAATGAGCAGACAATGGATAATATTTTAGGAATAATAGTTCCTTCAAAGCTCCAGCACAAGATAAAAACAAATTACGATTTTGATTTTTCAATAGAATTACCTGATATTGCAAGGTTCAGGGTTAATTTCTTTAAGGATTATGGCAGGGCTGGCCTTGTTATGAGGGTTGTGCCAATAGAAATTCCTTCTATTGAAGACCTTTACCTCCCGCCAACATTGCGTGATTTTTTAAATTATAATAATGGGCTTGTATTGATAACAGGGCCAACCGGAAGCGGAAAATCCACAACACTTGCAACTATTCTTGATTATTTAAATAATACACAGCAAAAACACGTATTAACATTGGAAGATCCTATTGAATTTATACACAGGAATAAAAAATCAATTTTTTCCCAGAGACAGCTTGGCAGTGATGCTGATAGTTTCCCTAATGCTATAAAATATTCTCTCAGGCAGGACCCGGATATTATACTTATTGGAGAAATGAGGGACAGAGAAACTATATTAAGCGCACTTAAAGCAGCGGAAACGGGACATCTTATATTCTCTACACTTCATACAACAGATGCTGTACAAACAATAAACAGAATAATAAATTCCTTTGAACCTCATGAAAGAGAATCAATAAGACTGCAACTGGCATCTGTATTAAGAGGAACAATCGCACAAAGGCTTTTAAAAAGAAAAGACAATAAAGGCAGGGTTCCTGCTACGGAAGTCCTTGTTGTGACGCCAGCGGCCAGGGATTATATTAATAAAAATGAAATAGAAAAAATATATGAACTTGTTAATGACGGTGGCACAACTGGCATGATGAGCATGAATCTTTCCATGCTAAAGCTGGCAAAGGCTAACCTTATTAATCCTGAAGTTGCAATAGAAGTTTCTAATAATCCAAATGAAATGAAACAAATGTTACAAGGCGTCTTCCACGGCACTCAGGGTAAAATTTAAAAGTTTTGAATTTCCTGATTAATATGATATTATTTACCATATTATAGATGGATGTTGAGGAGACAAAAAGGGGTTTAACCTTGAGCGAGACACAAACAAATTCTAATACAAGGAAAGCTTTGTCAAAAACACAATACACAAATATGGGAAAGTTAAGTTCTGATGCTGAAGAGAGCAAGGCAGATATGCGGCTTGGCTACAAAAAAACAAACTTAACAGGTTCTTTCAGTGTTACTTCCCAGGAAAAAAGCAAGTTAAACCTTGAAAAAACAATTGCAGCCGAACAAAAGATGATCAATGTTTCTAACCCAATTAGTTTGCCTGCAGGTTCAAAGGTTTCGGCAATAATGAATGAAATTCTTAATACAAGAACGTATATTGTTGAACAACTCTCTACAACATTTGAAAAGAAACTTGAAAAATTAGATGAGGCAATAGTTGAGCTGATTAGTTGTAAAACCGAAAATGAAAGGCTTAAAGGCAAAATAGACAACCTTACCAGGGAAAATTACAGGCTTAAAAAGGAAATAGAAAGCTTTAAGTCAATAATGCCGGGTATTTTTGTAAAAATAAAAAAAGATACAATTAATCTGTAAAACTTAATAATGGTAAAACCATGATTAATAAAATATACAAAATTGTCATAACAATTTTATTTTGGGTTCTCTTTTTTATGCCTTTAGCGGCTTTAGCAGAAGAAGGGACTTTTTTAATCAGGAATGTAATACCTGATAAAGCCGGAAAACTTCTGTTTATAGCCGGACAAAGAAATAGCAGTAAAGTTATTAGTTATAAAATTACAAAACTTACCAGTCCCAGTCGTCTGGTTGTGGATATTCAAAACGCAATCCTTCCGAATGAAATTGGGAAAAAATCAATTAATATTAATAATGCTAATTTCAAGGAAAGTGTTAGAATAGCGCAATTTTCAAATAATCCTAATATTGTAAGGTTGGTATTTACAGCGGATGCTGCGGGTACTCTGGATAAAATAAAAATTAATCCATACCAAAATAGCATTATATTTGAGTTTGAAAAAGTTGAAGTCGTTAATTTATCTACTCCTTCAATATATCGGGACAGAGAGAGCGAAAGCACAACTGTGCAAGAAATAAATTTAGAAAAATTTGAACCGGATAATAAAGCAGCAGTCCTTGAAGAAATAAAGCTAAAAGTACAGAATAACTTAGTTGTAAAAAATATTGAGCAGTATAATAATCGTATTTTGTTTTCAGGGTCAGGGATAATCTCTATTTCAGAACCGTTTGTGCTTGAAGCCCCTAATAGGGTAATTTTTGATATAACTGATGCTGTGCTGGATTCAGTTGATTTAATACGTACTTTTACCCTTGATAATAATGATAACGTCAGGATAGCCCAGTTTGACGCAAAAACAGTCAGAATAGTGATAGAAAGCTCTAAGCCTGATCAGTACACTTATGTTGTTTCACCTGATCTGCAATCTATTGTGATTTCACCGAAAAATGAGTTAGCTTTTGCTGAGTTTCCCGATAACGTTGGTACAGGAGAAGTTCAGGAAATAAAAATTATTAAGGATAATGATTTATCTACCCAGATAATACTGGTGTGCGCAAAGCCAATAATTCATAATATCCAGCGCCTTTATTCACCAGATAAAATACAATTGAATATGTACAATATTCAAAAGCCAAGTGAAGAATTAATTAAAAATCTTGGAAAAACGCCGCAGTTCCACGGACTGGAAGTTGATAATACCTGCTGGAATATTCCCGTAAATAGGTCCACAATTGTAGAATCAAAGCTGAGTCTTGATGGAAGGGTATTAAGAATCTCTTTAAAAGATAATACAGCAGTTCCGTTAATTGATTTGAGCAAGTATAAAGCTAAAGTTGTCATTGATCCTGGACATGGAGGATATGAACCTGGCGCACACTATAACGGTATTTATGAAAAGGATATAACGCTGGATGTATCAAAAAGGGTGAAAAAATATTTGGAAGAGCTTGGATTTTATGTGGTTATGACCAGGGAAACCGATAAAACCGTTTCACTCCAGGAAAGAGTTGCTATTACAAACAGGGAACACCCTGATGTTTTCCTGAGTATTCATGTAAATGCTTCCGAGAATAGTGCCATAAAAGGATTAGAAACCCACTGGTATACTCTTCAAAGTAAATCTTTTGCGCTGCATGTCCAGAATCAAATGGCCAATAATATTACTACACCTGATCGCGGTATTAAAAATTCCAGATTTTATGTCATACACCATACGAATACCCCTGCTGTGTTGGCCGAGATAGGTTACATGTCAAATGCAACTGAAATGTATCAGCTTATGACGGAAGAAAGACGGGAAGCTACTGCAAAAGGACTTGTCAGTGGTTTAGTAAATTATATTAAATCCAAAAATCCTCAAACTAACCCTACAGGCAGGAAAAAGCTCTAATTAGGCTCCTTGTGTAAGCTGCTCATTAATTTTATTTTTAGCTTTCTTTGCATGTTTATAAATTTGTCTTCCTGCTACATCTATGCCAATACCTGATAAAAGGCCTATAATCATACCGGATGGACCGTTAATACTTCTGGCCATCGTTATGAGCCAGACCCCAATACCGCCTGCTATGCCTACCCCTCCACCTTTTACGAAATTGTCACTCTTTTCTTCGGCGGTTTTACCTTTTAAGGTGTTTTTAGTCAGTATCCCACCGGCAATAATGGGAATGAGGATTTCGCAAATTCCGGCACCCAGCTCCAGGTCACGTATTCTACCGCCGTGATCGTCTATTATAAATTTCTTTGCCTGCTCATATTTTTTTACAAGCGGGTCGTCCGCATTCTTTTCTCTAAGAACTTTTATTGCTTTACCTATATGAGTTTCATCAACAGTTTCTTCCAGTTTTTTAGCAATTTCCTTCCATTCGCTCATTACTACATCATCACCTTTTTTAATCCTACCCCAGAGGTTGCTGAAACCTTCTTTTAAATCTGAGAAATAACTCCGGCTAATATTGTCTGCAAGCCCCTTAGCCTTTTTCTCTATTATTTCAGTTATCTGTGCAACATCTTCATTCACTTTAGCAGCATCAATCTTTAATCCTTTCTCCTTTAATTCTTTCCCCAGGCTTTGTAACTTATTATTTGTAGTCCTTTTAGGGAAATGTCTGGAAAATTTACTTAGCTCTGCTAATTTTTGTCCTGGCCAGCTTAACTTATTAAGAATTTTCAAAAGAGAAAAATCCTTGATTTTATCAGCACTAAAGTACATATCCAGCCCTTGCAAAAGTCTTTTTTTAACAGAATCAAGGCCGGAAAGTGTTTTCTCAACAGATTCTTTCTTTTTTAAAGCTTTAATACTTTCCCTGATCCCTGCTATTCTTCCTCTTCCTACAACAATTCCCGCACCGCCAAGAAGCAATGTGACTCCGCCTGCTAATGTGAATTTAAAAGCTTTGCTGTGTGTGTCTTTTACGTCTCTTTTGTATTTTTGCCACCTGGTAGTATAAACATCATGCTCGTCTTGTTTTGTGGGATTTATTGTTTTTGCATAGTTATTACCAAGAACAGGGGCAAAAAGCTCTTTATTCCTGTTATCACAATTTATTCTATTTAGAATAGTGTTTTCCATTAGATGCCATAGCCTGCTGTTGCTTTATCAATTTTATTAAGAACATTATTTAATCTTGCTACCGTTTCGGGTGAATTATTGCTTATAGGCGTAGGTTCAGCATAGTAGCTTGCCTTTGCCTGTTGCTGAGTTGGTAATAAACCGCTTGCACCTGTCGGTGCAGGGGTTTTCTTATTGTTAATATATTGTGTTACAAGTGGCGGCGCCGGGGTATTGTTTATGTTACTTTCAGGAGGTTTATTGGTTTCCTGCTTTCCTTTTTCTGCTTCCATTTTCTCTTTTTGCTCTGCTTCAATGGTTTTTTGGGGCTTACCAAAGATTTTATGGGAAAACCTAGTTGCCAGTGAACCAACAATAGTTGAAAGAATTGCAAACCCTACAAGTCTAATTGAACCGCCTGCAAAGCGTTTAAATTTTCCGGGATTTCCTTGTAGACCTACACTAAGGAATTCACCTACTTTTTTGAGAGGCCATCCCAATTTCCCTTTTAATTTTTTTAAGCCACCCAGAGGGCCGTAAATAAATTGAAATGTTTTGTTAAACACAGCAAATGGGACAACATCTCCAAAGAAACCTTCCATAAAGGTGGAAAGTTTATCGCCTTTTTCAGCTTCTGTTGTTGCTTTTATAGTATTACCAAGGGCCAAAGCAGCAAAAAGGGACATGGCAGGACCCATAATACGGGTGAACCCACTACCGGATTTAAGAAAATGTAAATTAAAATAATTATTGAATTGTGTATACAAACCCCTCAGCGTTTTTGAAAAGACTGTTCCTGCTGGTACCACTCCATTTTTAATTCCGCTTGCAGTCCTAATCTGACTATCAATATTGATAAGCTTATCAGGAAGCCTGTTATTAAAAAAGCCTTTTAATTTCTCATAAGCCTTGTGCCATGGAAGTCCATCTTTAAACTCTTTTTCAAGAGAACTAAGTTTATTTAAAGTTGTTGTATCACCTGCTTTTTTTGTAACGTTAAGCGCCATGGTAATATAGGATTCCATCATCTGGCCAACCAATGCCCTGCTTTGTGATTTAGCCATAGCCATCTTTGGCTGGACATCATTCCAGTGGTTTTTAAAATATTTAAATGGTTTAGCAAGCGTATTTAAAAATGAGTTGTCGGTAACAGTGCCCCATCCTCTTTTAATAGCGGCATCAGCATTTTTTAAAGATGGTTTTTGATCAATATTTTCTATAAAGTTATTAAGCCTATCATTATTAGTAAGGAAATTATTAGTTAAATACGATGCACCCAATAAAATTGCGCCATAAATCGGGCCTAAATACCCTTTTTCTTTTTTCACATCACCAACAACCCTGGTGGCAGGGTTATCTTTTATGTGCTCTTTTACCGGTATAGCGCCCGGATTATACAGGGATTGCGCCGGTATGGCTCCATAGTATGGTATTGTAGTTAAATCCCGCATTCGTGTATATACTTCCTAAAAAGCTTCCTATATATATTAAGTTATTTTGTCTGCTAAAATTGCCTATTTTTACTTTTAATTTAATTTTTTTTAAAGCAGCGGCGCAGGACACATTTTTTGTTTTATTTTCAGGTTAGCTTTGACGTATAAGTTAATTTTAAGGGGGAAACTGGCCGCTTCGCGGCCAGTTTCCCCCTTAAAAAACCTTTTTAACGCCTGCGATTTTTTAGTCATTTTTAATAAAAAATTTTATACCTTCCACTGCTTCATGAATCTTTTTGTTCATTTTTTCATTAAAAAAAGCTTCATTCTTTTTAACTGATTTTATATCAGCTATAGACAACATTGTTTGCAGGTCTAACAGCAGCGGATCTTTGTAAATCGCTGCCAGCTCCTCGAATGGGAACGACACCTTCCCTGATCCAATAAGCCCGAGTATTTGATGGTAATTTATAAGTAAATAAACCCTGTTTGTAAAATTTTCAGTAAAACCAAGCTTGTAAAGGATTTCCCCGGATTTTTTTGCTCCTCTGTAGGGGTGTTCCGGGTCAACCTCGTTTTCTTTCTTTTCTATATCGTGTAAAAGTGCTGCGTATAACAGTACCAGCCTGTCAAACTCCTTTAACTCTCCAAAAGTTTTAAATTCCCGAATTTTTTTTATTACGTGTAAAGTATGAATATCAAGGGTATAGTCGTGAATATTATGCTGTTTGCACTCTAATAATCTTGCCCATTCCGGTATATTTTCAACTATTAGCTTTATAAGTTTATCATCGCCCTGTTTTATATCAAGGAGGGCATCGTTAAGTTTTTGTATATTGGCATTGATAAGGCTTGTCATTAATAAATTATAACAAAAACATCATTACAAACCGTAACATTTCGCTTCAAAATCTTTAAGGCGTGCGGCAATCAAACCGATTAACTTAATATGATTACACTTGATGCAAATATTACATTAAACTCATCGTCACCTTCTTTTCTACACTTGTTGTCCAAGCTGAGAAGGAGATACGGGAGTTCAGCTGAGAGTGTGAACACTAATGAGCAGGCCGGTAAAACAAACGGTACTGAGCAGACTAATAATTGTGAACAAACAGACCAGGTAGGTAATGTAACAGTAGCGGATAACCTTGATTTTGCGCAGTTAATCGAAGATTTAAGGCTTAATGTATCAGAAAACAGGTTTGCATTATTGCTGTTGCTTCCCCGCTCAGAACTTTTTGAAATGCTGCAACTGCTCGGCAAAGACCAACTTTTAAACGGTCTTAAATTCTTTTCAAAAGAAAAATTAATGGCTTTAATTGGTGGGTTACCTAAGGAAGACCTGCTTAAAATGCTTTTTACAATGTTCACAAATCCAAACCAGTTAATAGAAAATTTACCAACCAAGGAACTCTATCATTTCTTAAGAAGCGATAAAATCGACAAAGGGCAGTTTATGAAGACATTTGAGCTGATGCCCAAAGAAAATTTGTCTACTATTGCCGGTTACCTGACAAAGAAAAACTGCGACAAAATGGACAAGCGGGAGCTTTTACACACAATTAAGCAATTTGAAAAGTTTCATTTAGTAGACGGAATGAGAAAACTTGATGAAAAGAGCCTTCGTAACTTTGTGACTACTTTGACAGAATCTAATCCAAAGCTCTATAGTGAATTTTCCCATCTCGCACTTTTCAACGTTGCTGATAGGTTTGCAAGAACTGATCTTATTGAATCAATGATGAATATTGATGATTCCAAAATTATGAATATGCTCTCCGAGCTTCCTGATAAATTGCTTGCGCTTACAGTTTCACAGATAGACCCGCAGGTTTTTGCAGCATTACTTTTAAATAATTATCAGGATCTTTTAACTGATCTGGTTACCGGCTGAAAAATTAACTCTAAATCGTCATCCTGAACTTGTTTCAAGATCTATCCAGCGGGGAATAAATGCATTAATCTCTCAAGTTGTCATTCTGAGGAGCGAAGCGACGTGAGAATCTTTCGAGCTTAGTGGTTTAAAAACAATTTAAATTGTAATATTAACAATTGTTAAATTTTCTTGTTTTGAATGTCAACTTTTTCTTTCACGGTTTTTGTATGAATAGTGGAAATGCAAATTTTAAGGAGAGAAAAAAATGAATAATTCAATTCAGTTTAGCCCAAAACAAGTTAGTTTTTCCGGTGCAGACCTTACTACAGCGCAAAAAGTAGTTAAAACAATAGTTAGAGATATTCCACCTGCTGTTGCTGGGGGTGTTACACATTTGACTACAGGTAGTGTGCAGGATGGATTTATTGCTGCAGGCCTAATAAAAGCCCTAACAAGTACTTTGGGTTTTGGTAAGCAATTGTACAATCACGAGTGGAAAAAACCATTTGGCTTTATGAGCTATACAAATCCTTATAGAACATTATTGGATGGAACATTGGCAAAAGCGGCTAATAAGTGTGATCAATTTATCAAAAAATGGTTTTAAGGGCTTTAGCCCACGCGGCAATTAACTAGCCACGACGCCCCAAATATGGTATAATAGCATTGATAGCTTTTATATCACTGCACAATTTCTGAAAATCAGAAATAAAATCAGAAGAAAATTAAAAAAAGTGTAAAAAAGTGTAAAAAAGTGAACTTTGGAAAATCAGAAATTGCCAAGATGCAGACAAGGTAAAGGTTTTTGCCAAAGACAGTAAAGCGGCAAAATTTAATTAAATCTCTGGTTTTATCCTTAAAACTCCACTTTTTTGCATAAAATTACACTTTTTTCACATTATTTTGGCCTGTTTCATCAAATTATGTACACTGATTTTTCCGATAATCGGAAGTTCTGGCAACAGGCTAGTGATTATTGAAACATAACTGGATTTGAAAATATCCATGGCCTGTTTTTGTGATAAGCCTCAAATCGGTATTTTCCGGGTAATAATCCTTTAAACTCCAGCGTTTTTGCTTTTTTCTCCAGAATTAAATCCCCATTTCTGAATAATTTTATTTTGGCTTTTTGGGGAAGGTTAATGAATAGTTCTTTATGTTCATTTATTGTAAAGCTTAAGTCGTCATTGCTGTTTTTGTTCCAGATGCGGTTTACTATAATGTTACTGCCGGATTTAAGGGCATCCAAAACCTGTTTTTTAGCTTCATTAATATCTTGAGATAGTTTTTTATCCAGATAAAGATAGTTTGTAATGGTTTTAAAAGTGTCATGGTAGGGAAAAATCTTGAAAAAGCCGAAGTTAAAGGCATGGGTATCAAGCCCGCCTATTGCGGTTATAATTTCAGGAGTTTCGTTGTTTAATTCATCCCACCATTTCATGGTGTTGGGGGTAGGGCCTTTAATTATTTTATGCCTGGCGAGCGCGCAATATACGGATACGCGCGCATTGTAATGATCTATCCAGTCAGATGTGAAATTCCAGATTTCAAGTCCGTTAAATCCCCTGATAGTCCAGTCCTGCCATCTTAAAGGACGATATTTATTTTTGCGGGTAGTACTTTCATCGGGATGGGCAATAAAGCCAATCCCTCCCTGGGATTTAACATTTTTAATAATTTCTTCCGAAGGTAAATCAACAGGGATTTCTTCACTTATTCCTAGTGCGAGGTAGTGGTTGCAGTTATCAGGACTTATTTCGTTACCGATAATTACAGCCACACCGTCATACCAGCCTTCTTCCCCATTGTGTAAACTGGAAAGCGTATTATGGTCAGTTATAATTATCCAGTCTAGCCCGGCTTTTTTAGCATCTTTTGCGATTTCTTCAATTGTACCTGTGCCGTCAGAATAAATTGAATGCAAATGCACGGCACCTTTGCTTATATGTTTCATACTTTAATATATGATCTAGCCCCTTCAAACATGGCGTTAAGTAATGCTGCATTTGATATTATATCAAATCCACCTGCAATAAGATATTGCTGAATTCTTGAACGCCAATAGGGATATATTTCGCTAGCCGGAACATTGAGGACTTCACAAATTGAATAAAGGTTATTCCAATCAAGAGGTAAGGGTAAGGCTTCACGCCAAAGGTCAACTATTTCAACCCTTCTTGTTCTCTGAAATTTCCTGATAAAATCCAGATTAGATAATCCTGCTTCTTTTTGTTTATCTTTAAGGAACTCAATTCCTGGGTCAATGAGTTTTGGCTCAATAGCTACTCTGTATTCCGGGAAATCATGCGGAGAAATCCCCATTACTACAGCAATTCTTTCAATTGTTGTAGTTCTGGTAGAAAATGGCACATTAAGGTCTATGAGGCTGTATACGTATGATAGAGTTACTCCAATCATTTCCGCAAAATCTTTTTTATGCAGGTTATTCTTTTCAAGGAATTCTACGAGTCTTTCACTGCTGCTACTAACAGCGACCCGGGTTTCCTGTTCTTTCTCTGCCACTATATTTATCCTCCTGTTATTGTATAAAATAGTATTACATTACTTTCTTCAATGTTTAAATTAGATAGTTGAGTAAATAAAATATATAATATGAATGAAATATGGGATAAAAAGTTATGGGTAAATAAGTGAAAGTAGATAGGAAATATGATATATTGATATTACTATGAGCGTACCTAAGGAAAAATTACATAAACTTGTAGACCTTATTCCTGAAGAGGACAATGAGGAAGTTGTCACATATCTTGAAAACTATATTAATAAGAAACAAAAAAAGAATGAATTTGATCCTACTCAATACATAGGAATTTTAGCTGATCTTGATATTGATGTAGAAGAAGAATGCAAAAAAATGAGGGATGAGTGGGAAGAGAGGGAAAATAGGGAATGGGATTGTCAAAATTCGTCATGCTGAACTTGTTTCAGCATCTTATTAACAAACAACAAAAAGTGTCATCCTGAGCGAATCGAAGGATCTTATAAACCCTCATTGGAAAGATTCTTCGGGCTAAAGCCCTCAGAATGACGTTTTGCGTTAGCAAGACCCTGAAACAAGTTCAGGGTGACGATTAAGGAGAATAATTAGTTTGTTACTAATCGCAGGACTAGGAAACCCGGGACAAAAATACAAAGGAACCCGCCATAATATAGGGTTTATGATAACAGGCAATCTGGCTGAAAAGCATGGCATTATCGGCAGTTTTTCATCAAAATTTAATGCGATTGTGGGCAAGGGAAAAATAAAAGACACAGAAGTCCTCATTGTTCAGCCGCAAACCTATATGAACCTCTCAGGCCAGGCTATATCAGCTGTATTGAACTGGTACAGGCTGGATATTAGTAATTTATTTGTAGTTTTTGATGATGTAACCCTTGATTTTGGAAAAATGAGATTCAGGCCGTCGGGTACTGCCGGCAGCCATAATGGTATAAAGTCGATAATTGAGAGGTGTGGAAGTGAAAACTTCTCAAGGCTGAAAGTCGGCATAGGGCCAAATCCTGGTGAGCATTTATGGGCAAGCTATGTGCTTCAGCCTTTTTCTGCGCAAGAAAAGGAACACCTCCCAAAAATAACCGATGTTTGCACCGAAGCTGTAGAATATTATCTTGAAAACGGAATGGCTTTTGCGAGTAATAAATATAATGGTTTAAATATTCTTGAAGAAGTAGGACAAAAAGACAATTAAATAAATTACAAAGGCCTTATAATTGCTTGCATGATAAGAAAAGCAATTAAATCTGACATTGAAAAAATTAAATCTCATATTGAGGAATTTAATCTTGATTCCGAGGATATGGATCATGAAAAATTCTATGTATTTGAATATGGCGGTATTGTAGCGGGGTTTGGCAGGTATAAAAATTACGGAAATTATTGCGAAATAGCAACTATCGGTGTTTTAAAACCGTTTAGAAACCGTGGAATCGGTAAAACCATAGTAAACCAGCTTATAAAATCAGTCCCCTTCGAAGAAATCTGGTTAACTACAGTAATCCCTGACTTTTTCAAGAAATTTGGTTTTAAAAAAAGCCAGAATGTGCCGGAAGAGCTTTTACAAAAAACCCGCAGGATATGTGAGAAATTTGAAAAATCCGAGGAATTTTCAGTATTTATGAAACTGAAAAAACAAACATAACTATTAAATTATTAAACAATGTTAATGTTAGATATTTAATTTTTTTAAAAATCTGATAAAATAATATTAATAATTAAAATCTTAATAATATCTCTACGGAACAACAAAGAACAAACAACTTATGACAACTCGTAAAATACATAACAGGTATAACAATAAAAATAATTACTACCGGCTATAATTTATATAACCAATTATGGCCGGTATGTTATTTTCTGTTTATAATTTATTAAGAACGGCAAAAACGAAAGGAGGCACCACGCCGGCGTACATCTTTAAAACTCACAACAACACAACTTTATTATTTATTTTAGGTTAACAAACAAAAGGAAAACAATAGGAAAAACATTATGACAAACTACGACAACATAGTATTACAATGCGCAGACTGTGGCGCTGAATTTGAATTTACCCAGGAAGAACAGGAATTTTACGGAGAAAAAGGTTACTCACAACCTAAAAGATGTGGATCCTGCCGTTCAAAAAACAGAGCAAGAAAAAATGACAGAAGAGGCGGCGGTGGCGGCGGAAGACCCCAAGTAAGGCATGAAGTGACATGCTCTGCCTGCGGAATCAGAACAACTGTACCTTTCAAGCCAACAAATGACAGACCGGTATATTGTCCTGACTGTTACAGAAAAGACCAATAAAATCAAAAAAAATTGAATAACGAAAAATTCTGTGAATTTCATAAAAATACAACTACAAGATTGAGCTGTATTAGTTGTGGTAAAGCTATTTGTCCGAAATGCATGGTCCAGTCACCTGTTGGATATAAGTGCCCGGACTGTGCAAGGACAAAGCCCACACACGTTGAGGAAATAACCTTAAAGCAGTATGTAATCGGCGGGCTTGTTGGCCTAATTGTCGGAGCAGGCACAGGTTATGTTTGGTATAACCTGAGTATGTACGGTGCGCTTATAAGTTTACTGGTTGCATATGCTGTTGGTTATTGTATTTCTAAGGCTATTTCGTTTTCCATTGGAAATAAGCTAGGTATAAAAATACAGCTTTTTGCCGGAATAATTACTATAATTAGCTTGATTTATAACCCCATCATTATTGCAGGGTATATTATGCAGGGAATTTTCCCTAATGTGGCATCTGTAGTTTTAGCTATGTCCATATGGTGTACTTCCTGTATAATAAAGCTACTGGCGGTAGTAATTGCTATATGGGCGGCAATAAGGCATTTTAGGTTATAGAAATATTATAATTTTTGAGGGTGGTCGGCGAAGCCGACCACCCTCAAAAATAGTAGTGGCCGCCTCTGGCGGCCACTACTATCCAAAATTTAAAAATTAAAATTTATAAGTTAAAATATAATCAGTACGTTTTTATATTTATATTATAATCAATAATACATGGAGAGGTGTCCGAGCGGTTGAAGGTGCAGTCCTGGAAAGACTGTGTGCCCAAAAGGCACCGAGGGTTCGAATCCCTCCCTCTCCGAGCTAAAATCCTCGTAGCAAGAGTTTACGGGTTTTTAATAAGTATAATCCCCGCCACTGGTGGGGATTGCGTTTATTGTATATTAAAAAGAGTTCTTTTTAGGCGGTTTTGGTTTAAAATTCATGAAAAATTTTTACAAATTTCTCAGATTAAATTTTTCGTGGTGCCTTTTCTCTTTTTTATAATAAGTAAGGTTTATAAACACCAAACAGGAACAGAATATATTTCTCTGGTTAATGGCAGATAATCTGAAGTTAGGCAGATGACTGCACCGCTCGCTATTTGTATATTTAATTTATTAAGTATCGAAAAGTTCTTAGCTGCAGTTTTATCGGGACTTGCTGTTTTTTTAAATTCCAGAGGGTAGAGTTTTCCGTTTTGACTTATTAATAAATCAATTTCTTTTTTATCCTTGTCCCTATAAAAATAAAATTGTGGTTGTTTACCAGAATGCCAATATGATTTCAATAATTCACTCATTATGTAAGTTTCAAGAATAGCACCTGACATTGCTCCTGCTTCCAATGCTTCCTGAGTTGACCATTGTGTTAAGTAAGAACATAAGCCCGTATCAAGAAAGTATAACTTGGGTGATTTTATAAGTCTTTTTGTCACATTAGTATGGTAGGGTTCAAGTAAGTATATGAGTCCTGAAGCTTCTAGAATAGAGAGCCAAGATTTTGCTGTATTTGAAGAAATATCTGCATCCCTTGCCATATCAGCATAATTGATCAGTTGGCCTGTCCTTGCAGCTGCTGAACGTAAAAATTTAAGGAAGGATTTTTCATCTTCGATTTGAGTAATCTGCCTGACATCTCGCTGTAAATATGTTTGAATATATGAGCTGTAGAATATATTATGGTCCATCTCCTTGTTCAGAACAATGGCTGGAAACGATCCTCTCCAAATAGCTTCATAAATTTGCATCAAACTTTTTGGAACTGATGACTTGCACCGAGTTTCAATGTGTTCGGGGTCAGGAAGGAACGGATCAACATCGGTGTTATGATTCTTTTCTGATTGTGAAAATCCTTGAAGTTTAAGGATTCCAACTCTACCGGCCAGGGATTCAGTTATATTCTGCATAAGGTGAAACTGTTGAGATCCCGTGAGCCAAAAAGCTCCCGGCTGTTTGTTTTTATCCACGCTCATTTTAATATAAGGGAATAATTGCGGTGCATATTGAATTTCATCAATAAGAACGGGTGGTTTAAAACGCTCTAAAAACAAAGCAGGATCTTCCTGAGCAAGCGATCGAATGATCGGATCATCAAGAGTAACATACTTTCTTTCATCAGGTTCTAAATGTTGTAAAAGAGTAGTTTTACCAACTTGCCTCGGACCTGTTAATAATAAAACCGGAAACGTACCGGATATTTTTTTTAAGTGTTTTGCAAGTGTTCTTTTTAAATACATTTTAAATCACGGCCAATATTAAATACAATTTCATATTAGCCGATACTTTAAATTTTATCAACTTAATTAACTTGAGTCGCCAATTAATTTAAAAAATCGAAAATGAAACAAAATTAAAATAAAAACCTCCTCATGAGTATTCAAAGCTTAAGAGGAGGTTAAAAATGAATAATATTGAATTAATTACATCTGTATATGTGTTAATAGATGACGCAATTAAACAAATAAAGTTCAAACCTAAACCAGGTCCAGTGGCTAATTTATCAAATTCAGAACTTTTTACCATAATGCTGGTAAGACCAATGATAATGCCTTTTTGTGACTTTAAAAGATTTTACAATATGTTTAAATCAAACTATCTTGATCTTTTTCCAAAGCTGCCAAGCTATAAGAGATTTTTAAAATTGTACAATTCAAATACGGATAATCTTTTACGGCTAATGAAAATACTTGCAAACCCTGATGACTTTGGTTTTGTTGTTGATGGAACAACAATAAGCACTATATTGTTTAAGCTATCTGATAACAGACTTTACTTCCAGTGAGTTTCAAACTATAAAGAAGAAAAGGGATGAGAAGAATAGCGAATTAATTGAGATAGATAAAGCAAATCAATTTATTAATAATCAATATTTTGATAAATTAAATAATTTGGTAGTGGTTAAATTTCAAGTGATAAATTGTAATGGATAATAAATATATGTGTAATAAGGTCATGCCAGAAGTCAGACTTTGAAA
>Ga0154583_1037_pt1 | contig 31637 bp, 36 predicted proteins | sample RifGroF2_FD_116012 | JGI IMG/M metagenome (GOLD analysis project Ga0154583, IMG submission 116012) | Candidatus Melainabacteria bacterium GWF2_37_15 | reverse complement strand
GGATGCTCAACAGGAGCAGGCCCGAACTGGAACCAAAAATGGAGAAAACCTTTAAGAGAAGCTCTTGATTGGCTCAGGGATGAACTATACATAATTTATGAGAAAAATGCCGGAAAATACTTAAAAGATCCCTGGAAAACAAGAAACAGATATATTGACGTTATTTTAGACAGAAAAAAAGAAACCATTGAGAATTTTTGTACCCACGAAACAGGCAGAAAGCTTCCTCCAAGCGATATTGTAAATGTTATCAAACTTCTGGAAATGCAGAGGCATGCTATGTTAATGTATACCAGTTGCGGGTGGTTTTTCGCTGATATTTCCGGGATCGAAACCATCCAAATACTTAAATATGCTGCAAGAGCTATGCAAATAGCCGGAGAATTCCAGGAAATAAACCTTGAATCAAGATTTTTAGAAATACTTTCCAACGCTGAAAGCAATGTCAAAAAATTCGGCAATGGAAAAGACATTTATTTAAAGTTTGTAAAACCTTCTATTGTCAGCGTTAAGCATGTTGTGAGCCACTGGGCAATAAGTTCAATCTTTGAGGAATATGAAAGGGAAACCGATGTTTATTGTTATAAAATAAAGTCCCTGGACTACCGCAAAGCTGAAAAATCCAGTACACAACTCGTTGTTGGCAGGATTGAGGTTACTTCAAATATAACTCTGGAAAAACATGATATGATTTTTGCCCTCCTGCATTTTGGAGGGGAGGATTTCCACTGCGTCATCCGGGGATATGCCGGAAAAGCCGAGTACGACAAAATAAAAGAAGACTTAATGAACAGGTACGAAACCTTGCCTTTAACAGAAATTATCAGAGGGCTGGATGAGTATTTTGGCAAGGAATATTTCACGCTCAAAGACCTGTTTATTGAGGAAAGACGCAAGATCATTAATATCTTGATCCAGGATAAGCTTGAAAAATTTGCCAGCACATACAGAAATCTTTATGATGAGGCGAAAGGCCCAATGTTCCAGCTTAAAGAGCTTGATTTACAGGTTCCTGAGGAATTTAAAATTGCTGCCGAATATGCCTTAAACTGTGCGTTAAACGACTTAATACAGGAAGCAGAGGATATTGGGGCGGTTGATTTACTTGAACAGGCAGTAGGTATAAATAAAGAAGCAAAAAAGCTTGGGATAAAACTTGATAATCCCGCTGCAAGAAAAGCTTATAGCCACTATATTTGTAAAAAAGTAAAAGAACTGTCAGGAAATGGAAATCTTTTCGAGTATGAATCACTTATAAATTCTCTTCATTGTATAGAAAAGCTTGATTTAAGGCCTGATTTATCTGATGCACAGGATATTTATTTCAGTACAATTTTCAATAAAATTCCTGACAAGATTAAGAATTTAGAGAAATCAGAAAACATTAAGGAAGATAAAAATTATATTTTGTCCCTACTTATATTAGGAAACAAATTGAATTTTAATATAGAAGAATATACTGCTAGCTTGAACAAAGCCACAGCACATATAAGTTTATAACGTTATACATTGACAATGCTATCAAATATGCTATCATAATAATATGAAAAAAGATTTAGATTATTATTTAAAATTACCCTGGTCATATCGCATTGAATGGAGTGATATTGATAATTGTTTTCTGGGTTCTATTGAAGAACTGGAAGAAAATATGACCTGTGGAGAAACTCCTGAAGAAGTGCTTGCAAACCTTAAAGATGCACTTAAATCGTATATCCTGACATCACTTAAATCAGGCCTTGATATTAATGAACCTATCAAGCTATCAAATTATAAAGGTAATATTACTTATAGAACAACGCCGGAAAAGCATTATAAACTGGTTAAAAAAGCTGCTGCTCAAGGCAAGAGCTTGAATAAGCTGCTTGATGAAATTATAGATAAAGAAGTTGCATAGATTTATTGAGATATTTATAATATTATAATTATTAAGGAATTTATAATTATAATGGGGCGTTAGCGCAGTTGGTAGCGCGCTTGAATGGCATTCAAGAGGTCAGGGGTTCGACTCCCCTACGCTCCATTCATCACCTAAAAGCTGTTTCTGCAGTTCCTCAAGCGATGCGCCTCTTGTTTCAGGATATACTAGCAGCACCACAATAAATTGAACTACCATCATAAAAGCAAAAAATACAAATGGATAGCCGCCTGACTTCGCGGCCATAATTGGAAATGTCCACGAAACAAGCGCACACATGAGCCAATGAGTAAAACTGCCGAGAGCCTGGCCTTTCGCCCTTACTATATTTGGAAATACCTCGCTTAAATACACCCAAATAACAGCCCCCTGCGAGAATGCAAAACTTGCAATATAACCGGCTAAAACCCAAATCAGGAGTGATTTATGAGTATCTGTAATAAATATTGCCGCAACAGCGCCAAGACATATTGCCGTTCCAACCGAACCGATTAAAAGAAGTTTTTTGCGTCCTATTTTGTCTATGACTGACATTGCCAAAATAGTGAATAAAAGGTTCGTACCTCCAATTATCACAGCTTGAAAATCGCCTGATACCTTGCTGAATCCTGCCATTTCAAAAATATCATTAAGATAATATAATAGGGCGTTAATGCCGGATAACTGATTAAATATAGCTATTGAAACTGCAAGAAATATTGGAAAATTATACTTTTTAGAAAAAAGTTTTTCATCCTTTTGCATGTCTTCAGTGTTTATAGAGTTCTGAATTTCTTCAAATTCTTTTTGCGCATTTTCCTGGTTAATAGCTTTTAGTACAGTTAAAGCTTCATCAAATTGGGATTTTTTAACTAGCCAGCGTGGGCTTTGTGGGATAAAGAACAGCAAAACAAAGAAAATCAGAGCAGGAATAGCTGCAACACCAAGTTTTATACGCCATTCAACATCTCCTGTATTAAAAAGCCCGATAATGTAATTGGAAAAATATGCCATTAAAATCCCAAATACAATATTAAACTGGAAAAGTCCAACTAACCTGCCTCTTGAATTTGCGGGCGCAATCTCAGCTATATACATTGGCCCTATAACTGACGCTGCACCGATTCCAACCCCTCCTATAAACCGAAAAATTACCAGGGAATACCAATCCCAGGCAATTGCACAACCAACAGCCGACACGAAAAACAACACACCGGTTATTTTAAGACAAAAACGCCGACCAAAAACATCTGCGGGAATACTTGAAAAAAGCGCGCCAATCATTGTTCCCCACAGGGCTATTGATACTGTCAACCCGAGAGATGCGGCATCAAGCTCAAAAAGTTCCTTTAATGCTTTTGTAGCGCCTGCAATTACCGCTGTATCGAAGCCAAACAGAAATCCACCCAGCGCAGCAACAATTGTGCAAAGAATAATGTAGTTTTTTCCAGCTTTCATATTTGTTAATTATCCTCAAGTTTTTAATTAATAGCATAATTGTAGCTGATGGTGTTCAAAATGTTAAGGAGGGTTAGCCCTTTTGGGTTATAAAAAGTTTTATAAAAATCATCATGGTTTGTGATTAATTAAGTTTGCTTTAAAGGTATTATATATATTAAGGATATACAAAGGAATAAAAAGGATACAAGGAGCAAGACTTTGGTAAGTGAAATCGTACAATTAATAAGCGATGAAATAATTTGTCATAAAAAAGCTATAGAAGACCTTGATGAAAAATTAAAATTGCTAATCTTCCTTAATAGTGTTGATGTTTATATGGGAAGAGCTTTCAACCTTGATAAAAACGAGCTTATGTCAAAAAGAGGTGATTTAGAAAATAAGTTAAAAAATTTAATTGAGAAAAAAGTAGCATTAACAGGTAGTCAAAAACAGCCTGATGAGTTACACCCAAACGGAAATATCCAGAGTGCATTTTTAATGAGTAATTATTTATCATTGCATAATTTTACAAATATAGATGCTGATTTAAATCAGGGCTCAAATTCTTAGACTTTCACAAATCCATCAGTAAACTTTTAAATATACTCCTAAAAAATACTCTTTTTACAGTAGAAGGAAAAGAGTATTTTTATCGATAAGAATATAAGGGAGAAACTACTTAAGACTGAAGGAAGGCGATTAAAACGAGCTTTAACGGAATCTATCCAGTTAATATTTACCCATATAATCCGCAGGTAGCGTTAAAAAAACCTGAGGAAAAGCCTGTAGTGCTGCCACAACCCAAGGAAACTCCGATTGATAACGGGGAATTCAAGGAGCAAAGTTCTTCCAAGAAGCAGGAAAAGGTTGAATATTATTCGCAAAAAACTATAAGCATAGAGACTATTATTCAGGATTTCAACAAAACCCTCGCAGCTATTGGCGCACCACAAGATATTAATGAGGAAGTCCAGGCATATCTTAAACTTGTAGACACACAGTCTTTAAAAGAAAAGCCCTCCCCGAAGCTGATCAAGTCTAACCTTAAAAATGCGGCTAATATCCTCGATGAATACATAACTGAAACTCTTCAAAAGTCGTCAAAAGTTGTAACAGACTGGGTTGAAGCACTCCTACTCCAGAATGTAAATTATAAAGCTGAAAAAATTGAAACGCCAGAGGTTGAGGAACAACAAGTAACCCAGCCTGAGCCTGTAAAAGAAGAAATTTCAGAATTAAATTCCCTTTATCAGGAAGCCGGAAAATTAGCCGATACTGGCAAATTAAGAAAAGCACTGATAACTTATGATAAGCTCCTTCCCGAAGTAAAAAGCTCAGGCGATAAGAGCCTTGAAACTAAAATATATCTGGATAAAGCCTATATATATGATGTAAACAAAGATTTTCCTTCCGCACTTGAAAACTACAACAATGCAGCAAACCTGGCCAAAGAGACCGGAAACGATAAAATCCGTGCCCTGTCTCATTATAATATGGCCTCCATTTATGATGAATTTGGTAAAACTAATTTAGCGCTTTCCCACTACTATGAAGCGCTGTCTTATGACGGACAAATAGAAAACTTAAGAGCGCAGACTCAAGCTTTAAATGATGTAGGCAACATTTTCTCAACTGGAAAGCAATACCGGCAAGCTATTGACCATTACCATGCAGGACTTTCCCTTACAAAAGAAACAGAAGACACAAAAGGAAAGGCTTTTTTACTAAGCAATATTGCCACTGTATTTAAAGATGTAGGAGAGGACCAAAAAGCGCTTAAATATTATAAAAAATCCATAGAATGCGATATGAAAATCGGCAATCTGGAAGGGTATTCAATAAATTATGAGTATTCCGCAGATATTATGCAGAGAAATAACTATCCTCAAAAAGCCGAAAATCTTTATAAAAAGTCGCTTGATGCAGCACAAAAACTAGGAGATAAGGGCATTTCCACCAGAATCTTGGAAAAGCTGGAAAGAAACAATTTATCGTACTGAAGTCTGTTTTTCTAAAACCTTCTGCAAATACTTTCCTGTATATGATCTTTCACACGCTGCGATCTGTTCCGGCGTGCCCTGCACAACTATTTCCCCGCCAGCGTCTCCCCCTTGTGGGCCTAAATCTATTACCCAGTCGGAAACTTTAATAATATCCATATTGTGCTCAATAATCACTACTGTATTGCCTGAATCCACCAGCTTATTAAGAATTTCCACAAGTTTTGACAAATCATGCCAGTGCAGTCCAACAGACGGCTCATCAAGCAGGTAAAGTGTCCTGCCTGTACTTCTCCTGTTCAACTCGGATGCCAGTTTTACTCTCTGGGCTTCCCCGCCAGAAAGGGTTGTAGCGCTCTGGCCAAGTTTTATGTAGTCGAGCCCGACTTCATGCAGGGTTTGAAGCCTTGATGCAATTTTTGGAATATGTTTAAAGAACTCATAAGCCTCTTCCACAGTCATATTCAGTACATCGGAAATGGATTTGCCCTTGTACTTCACCTCAAGAGTTTCCCTATTGTACCTTGCGCCCTTGCAAACCTCGCATGGTACATAAACATCCGGCAAAAAGTTCATCTCAATTTTAATTATGCCATCACCTCGACAAGCCTCACACCTACCGCCCTTGACATTAAAGCTAAACCTGCCCTGCTGGTATCCCCGGGTTTTAGCCTCGTTTGTCATGGAAAACAGTTCCCTGATATGGTCAAAAGTGCCTGTATATGTTGCAGGATTGCTGCGAGGTGTTCTTCCTATAGGCGCCTGGTCAATATCAATAATTTTATCAATATGCTCAAGACCGTGTATCTCTCTTACTCCCTGTGGCTTTGGATGATTATGCCCCAAATGGTGCTTTATATAAGGCTGCAGTATGTCAAAAATCAGAGATGATTTTCCTGACCCGCTAACCCCGGTAATTGATACAAATTTTCCAAGCGGAATATTTACATCAAGGTTTTTTAAGTTGTTTTTATGCGCATTTACTATATTAATGCTTGTATCTTTCCCATTTCTTCTTTTTTCAGAAGATTTTATGGATTTAGCACCTCTTAAATACTGCCCTGTTATGGATTCTTTTACTTCTTCAATATCCTCTGGTCGCCCCTGTGCCACTATTTCCCCGCCGTGGACTCCTGCTCTCGGGCCTATATCAATTACCCAGTCAGCTTTTCTTATTATTTCCTCGTCATGCTCAACTACAATAAGGGTATTACCGAGGTTTCGCAGCTTTAATAATGTATTCAGGAGCTGTTCATTGTTTACCTGGTGCAGGCCAATGCTTGGTTCGTCCAGCACATACAGCACTCCAGCCAGCCCGGAGCCGATCTGTGTGGCAAGGCGTATTCTCTGTGCTTCTCCCCCTGAAAGAGTGCCCGCCATACGGTCTAAAGATAAGTAATTCAGTCCAACATCAACCAGGAATTTAAGTCTGTTCCTTATTTCCTCTAAAAGTTTTTTTACTATTGCCATCTGATACTCTGATAAGGATAAAAACAATGATGAAATATACTCATAAGCACTATTTATAGACATATTACACACATCAGCGATGGATTTATCCTGTATTTTCACCGCAAGAGAGAATGGTTTAAGCCTTGTACTGTGACAAGCGTGGCAGGGAATAAAGTCCATGTACTTTTCAATTTCTTCTCTAACCTTATCTGAGCTTGATTCTTCATATCTCCGCCTAAAATATGGTATAACGCCTTCATATCTTGATTTGTAAGACTTTTTAAATCTTCTTTTAAAATCATCGTGGGTTAATAAAAGTCTATCTCCGTTACTTCCATAGAGTATTAAGCTTTTGTGCTCTTCAGATAACTGCTCAAACGGCTTATCCATGTCTATGGAATAGTGTTCAGCCACTGATTTAAGGATATCCTGATAATAGGGATTGCCTGTTTTTGCCCAGGGATAAATCGCGCCCTGCCGTATTGATTTCCTTTCATCCGGCACAACAAGGTCCGGGCTGATTTCCATATGCGCACCCAATCCGCTACAGGTCGGACAGGCCCCGTATGGACTGTTAAAACTAAACATCCTCGGGGATAATTCATCAAAACTCAATTCACAATGCCCGCAGGAAAGCTTTTCAGAAAAAATTATTTCTTTCTCATCAATAATATCAACTATAACAAGCCCTTCAGATTTTTTAAGAGCGGCCTGTGTACTTTCTGCTATCCTTGATCTGGCGGAATCCTTTACTATAACTCTATCCAGAATTGCTTCAATGTCATGCTTGTGTGTTTTTGCAAGTTTTATGTCATCTTCATCAAGATTGTATACTTTTTTATCAACCCTTACCCTGATAAAGCCTTCCTGTCTCAATTCGCTGAAAAGACCGGAATATTCACCCTTTCTGCCTCTGACAAGGGGGGATAGGATTTGTATTCTTTTTCCTTCACCAAGAGAAAGGATACTGTTTACTATCTGATCAATGGTTTGCGGGCTTATAACCCGCCCGCATTCCGGGCAGTGCGGCGTTCCTATGCGCGCAAACAGGAGCCTTAAATGGTCATATATTTCTGTTACTGTGCCTACGGTTGACCTGGGGTTATTTGACGTGGATTTCTGGTCAATTGATATAGCCGGACTAAGGCCCTCAATGCTTTCCACGTCGGGTTTGTCCAATTGACCCAGGAATTGACGCGCATATGCACTAAGACTTTCTATGTATCTTCTCTGCCCTTCAGCAAAAATTGTATCAAAAGCCAGTGAACTCTTCCCTGACCCGCTCACACCGGTAAACACTACAAGCTGGTCTTTTGGAATAGAGACACTCACGTTTTTAAGGTTATGCTGGTTTGCCCCACGGACAATGATGTGTTCATTTTTCATAGTAATATTATCGCACAGCTTTATATTAAAAAATTCTTAAATAAACCTGCATAAATTTAAACATGACCTATAATTAAAACTTGAAGTTAAGGATTTAAATTTATGAGGAAGTTGTTATGGGAACAAAAAAACTTGGGATTTACAAATGTAATGTATGCGGAAACATAGTAGAAGTGCTGAATGCGCAAGCTGGAGAGCTTGTTTGCTGCGGACAGGCTATGAAATTAATGAATGAAAATACTGTTGATGCGTCACTTGAAAAACATATACCTGTTGCAGAAATTACTCCAGAAGGTATTAAAGTGAGGGTTGGCAATGTCGAACACCCTATGATAAAAGAACATTATATAGAATGGGTTGAATTGCTTGTGGATAACAGGGTATGCAGAGCAGAGCTTGAGCCGGAACAAAAACCGGAAGTCTTATTTCCTGTAAAGCCTGAAACTTTCACTGTACGGGCATATTGTAACCTGCATGGACTTTGGAAAGGAGAATAACTATGCTTAATCAAAGACTTGAAAAAGAGCTTAACAAGCAGCTAAACAAGGAATTATTTTCAGCTTATCTTTATATGTCAATGGGTGCATACTTTCAATCCGTTGATTTATTAGGATTCGCAAATTGGATGAATATTCAGGTACAAGAAGAACTCGCACATGCTCAGAAATTCTACGATTTTATCAATGGAAGAAACGGAAGAGTTGTACTTGAAGCTATTGAAAAACCACAGACCGACTGGGATTCAGCATTGACTGCATTTCAGGATGCTTTAAAGCACGAACAGTTTATAACCGGCTCAATTAACGACCTTGTAACAATTTCAACAGAAGAAAAGGATTATGCAACCCAAATCTTCCTCCAGTGGTTCGTTACAGAGCAAGTAGAGGAGGAATCATCAGTCACTGAGGTTACAAACAAACTTAAACTAATGAAAGATGCGCCTGGTGGAATGTTTATGCTTGATAGAGAACTGGGGCTACGCCAATTGACTGCACCTTCAGCAAATTAATAAAATTTAAAAAAACAGATATTCCATAAAAATATCTGTTTTTTGTCTGTTTTTTATCTGTTAAATGTGTGCTTATTTTCTGCTTTTAGTATGTTGCTGTTTTTTTATTTTTTTACAATTTTTAATAATTATATAAAAAATAGCAATTTCTTATATAAAAAATACTTTATATAAGAGGAACTAATAACTAAAAAATAAGATTTAATCTCAGCCAGAGCAGGCAACTAATTTAGAAAACTTGGGCAAAACCAATGGAGGCTTTATATAGGGCAGTACCTTTAAGGTACTGCCCTGTTAGCTCCTATGATATTTTTAAGGCATTTTAGCTTTTCACAATCCTTAATCCCTTTAGATACTTCAACTCCACTTGATAAATCAAGGGCAAATGGCATAACTTCCTGATAAGCAGTTAGTATGTTTTCTGGATTCAGCCCGCCCGCCAGGATTATAGGTATATTATAACCCTTTGCTTCTTTTGCTATAACCCAGTCAAAAGTTTTGCCTGTTCCTCCTCTTTGATTTTCGCAAAAAGTATCGAGCAATATATAAGAAACGTTTCCTTTATATTGTTTTATAGGTATTAAATCTTCTATATCTCTGACTTGAATTGCTTTTATTACTTCTTTATTAATGATTTGCTGGATATTAGAACAATATTCAGGGGGCTCGCTTCCATGAAGCTGTATTTTTGTTATTCCTGTCAGTTTAGAAATGTTTAAAACCTCACTAACCAGGCAATCCACAAATACCCCTACCTTTTCCATGTTGTCCGGTAAACTGTCTATTATATTTCGGGCATCTTCAGGAGTTATATATCTTGGAGTATTCTTTGCAAATATAAAGCCAACTGCCCACACACCCACATCAACTGCCAGCATGGCATCTTCAAGCCTTGTTATTCCACAGATTTTAACTTTCATAATGTTGTATTTTTGCCAAAAAATGGATTATTTTCTTTTTCATAGCCGATTGAAGTGGGGGAACCGTGGCCGGGATAAACTTTTATACTTTCATCCAGCGTAAACAGTTTATTTTTAATAGATTCGCCAATCTGCTCGTATGAACCACCGTATAAATCAGTTCTTCCTACAGAATCCCTAAAAAGGGTATCACCTGAAAACAACACATCATCTACCAGATAACAAACGCTTCCCGGTGAATGCCCGGGTGTATGGATTACTTTAAATTTTAATTTTCCGACTTCCAGCACCTGGCCATCATCTACGTGTTCATCTATGACAGGGATTTCCATATCCGGCAGACCAAACATCATTAACTGGTCTTTAAACTTTTCTACAAGAAACTGGTCGCCCTTATGTATAAAGACTTTGACTCCTGCTTTTGCTTTTAGCTCAACATCCCCGGAAATATGGTCAAGGTGGCCATGGGTATGAAAAATATACTTCAAGTTAGCGTTGCTATTTCTAACTTCCTGCATAGTCGCTTCATAATCCCCACCTGCATCAATAAGCACGGCATCGTTAGTGTCTTCACACATAACCAGGTAGTTATTACAGGAAAAAAATCCAAGGGTTAGGGTTTTTACCAACATTTTTAATCTCCTGTTCCACATATCTTTTTCTAATATAATGATAACAGGTAGAGCGTATATTGTTAAGGAAATTAGCGGATTAATTTACACTTGAAATCCGAATAAAAATGCTATACAATTAGATACATGTATTGCACTGTATTTATGAAAGGATTTTATTATGGCAATACCTAATCCACAAGATAAAGAACCTGTTTCGTTCAGACTTCATAAACAAATTAAAAATGACCTGGCTCAGCTATCTGAAGCAACAGGTCGTTCCCAGACTTTTTTGATTGAAGAAGCCTTACAGGAATATATTGATTTAAACATGTGGCAGATTAATGCTATAAAAGAAGGAATAAAGTCTGCTGATAATGGTGAATTATATTCTACCGAAGAGGTTTTAGCACGTTTGGAGAAGGAACGTGAGCAATAAATGTAACTGGTCAGGCAAGGCTCTTAATGATTTATTGCTGATAAGAGAATTTATAGCACAAGATAATCCAAAAGCAGCAGTCGATATAACTAAGAAAATTGTTTTAAATGTAGTGGAACAATTAAGTCGGTTTCAGAATATTGGAAGAGCAGGGCGAGTGTATGGGACACGGGAACTTATTATCAATAATACTCCTTATATTGCTATTTATCGGGTTAAATCCAATACATCTGAAATTCTAAGAGTTCTGCATTCTTCGATAAAATGGCCTGATAGTTTTTAAAAGCTAACTCCGTAAAATTTTTCCTTTTTCTACTATAATTATCTAATGAAGCGAAAAATCTCAATACTTGGCTCAACAGGCTCAATAGGACGACAAGCGCTGGAGGTTATAGAAAGCCTCCCGGATAAGCTTGAAGTGGTCGGCCTCGCCGCAGGGAGCAATATTGAACTTTTAAAACAACAGATTGAAAAATTCAAACCACAAATGGTCTCAGTTAAAACCAAAGAACTTGCTGCTCAACTCGGAAAGCATGCGCTATGGGGAGTAGAAGGGCTGAACAAAATAGCAGGAAATACAGATAATGATATGGTTTTAATGGCAGTTACCGGAATAAATGGCCTTGAACCAACAATTACAGCAATTGAAAATGGTATAAGCATTGCTCTTGCAAATAAAGAAACACTTGTTGCAGCAGGAAGCATTATTACTAAAAAAGCTTTAAGAAATAATGTCAGTATTATTCCTGTAGACAGTGAGCATTCCGCAATTTATCAGTGCATCAACGCCAGAGATGCCGCAAAAGTGAGAAAAATAATCCTTACAGCATCAGGCGGCCCCTTCAGGACAAAATCCATGGAAGAAATCGAGCAGGCTACTGTCAATTCCACGCTGGCTCACCCTAAATGGTCTATGGGAGATAAAATAACTGTTGATTCTGCAACGTTAATGAACAAGGGACTTGAAGTAATTGAAGCACATTGGCTGTTCGGTATTGATTATGAGGATATTAAGGTTGTAATTCATCCACAAAGCATAGTACATGGCGCTGTTGAGTTTTTAGATGGAAGCTATATTGCGCAGCTGGGCCTACCCACTATGCATATTCCAATACAGTACGCCTTAACTTATCCTAAAACAATGTCAGGCTTGAAAACCGGCACTCTTGATTTAACTGAAATATCCAGGCTGGAATTTGAAAAGCCTGACTTAGATAAATTTCCATGCCTTAAGCTTGCATACGAAGCAGGCAAAAAAGGCGGCACATATCCTGCTGCATTGAATGCGATTAATGAGGAAGCTGTGTATGCCTTTTTAGAGGGAAAAATAAGATTAACAGATATTGCAAAAATAGTGGAGAAAGGATTGGAAGAACATGAAAGTATTGCAAACCCAACCCTTGAAGAAATATTAAGTATAGATAAAAACGCAAGGAGAAACGCTCATGAACATCTGGCAAAAATATGCAAAAGTGCTTGTTGAATACTCTACAGGCGTTAAAAAAGACGACTTAGTAATTATATCATCAGATACACAGGCAAGACCGCTCATACTTGCTGTATATGATGAAGTTTTAAAGAAAGGCGCACATCCAATTATCAGACTAGCATTGGATGGACAGAAAGAAATTTACTTTAAAAATGCAACAAATGAACAGCTTCAGTTTATCGACCCTTTTACTCAACTGGAATACGATAAAGCTGACAAATTTATTGTTATAGGAGCTCCATATAACCTGAAAAGCCTGGCAAAAATTCCACCGGAAAGACTGGCAAAACGCTCAGCCGCTACCCAGCCGTTAAGCGAAAAAATGCTCTCCAGAGCCGCAGAAGGCTCTTTAAGCTGGGTAATATGCGACTACCCGACCAATGCGCTGGCACAGGAAGCTAAAATGTCTATATTTGACTATGAGGAATTCCTGCTTAAGTCTTGCTATTTGCACGTTGATGACCCAGTAGCAATATGGAGACAAATCGGGCAGGCGCAGGACGTCCTTGTTAACAAATTAAATCCGGTTAAAAAAATCCGCATAGTAGGTGAAAAAACTGATTTAACTCTTTCAACAGAAGGCAGGAAATGGATAAGTTGTTGCGGTAAGCATAATTTCCCTGATGGTGAGGTGTTCACGTCACCGGTCGAGGATTCAGCAGAAGGTGAAATTTACTTTGACTTTCCTGCAATTTACAGAGGGAACGAAGCACAGGGCATTCATCTCCGATTTGAAAAAGGCAAGGTTGTACATGCCACAGCAGAAAAAGGCGAGGAGTTCTTCCTGAAGATGATTGACCAGGATGAAGGCGCAAGATACCTAGGAGAAGTGGCTTTTGGAACAAACGATATGATACAGGATGTAACTGGAAATATCCTTTTTGATGAAAAAATCGGTGGGTCAATACATCTGGCGCTGGGCGCTTCTTACCCAGAAACCGGTGGCAAAAACAAGTCCGGCCTGCATTGGGATATTATTAAAAACATGAAAAAAGATTCCAAAGTATATACAGATGATACTTTAATATATGAAAATGGAAGATTTTTATAATATAAAAGGTCTACTACATTCAGGTAATTGATTAATCCGAGTGTTTAATACATAATCAGTCAATAATCCAGTCAAAAATATTAAAAAGTTACTAAAATGATTCCCGATAGAGATAATCAAAATCAAGATAAATCAATAAATTTTATTAATAAAATGGCTGAAGATAAAAGCCCTGATGTTACTTTTGGAAAGAAGTGGACTATTAGGGCTATAATAATCTGTGTTTTTCTGCTCGGGATAGTTTATTTCTTTGCAGAGGCTGAGAAAAATCCCAAGCTGATGTTTGTACAAAATGTAATCAAAAAAACAGGCATCAGGTCAAAGTTTATGAGCCTAATGGGAAGTAAAAATATTTTAGTCCTGGGTGTGGACTCAAACGGGCGCCACTCAGACCCGTTTGATGGCACAAGAAGCGACACAATATTAATCCTTAACATCGATAGAACCGGAAAATCAGTAAACGCTGTTTCTATTCCCAGGGATAGCAAGGTCTACCTGGCAGGAGGAAAAGGCGTTGATAAGATTAATGCGGCGCATGCGCTGGGCGGGCCTGAACTTACCATAAGAACAATAGAAGAAACATTTGGCATAGAGATAAATCATTATATTGCAGTTAATAACGCTGCCGTTAAGGATCTTGTTGAAGCTTTAGGCGGCATCCCCATAGATGTTGAAAAAAGGATGTATTACAGGGACAGAACTGCCGGATTGAACATAAATCTACAACCGGGCTACCAAATACTGGATCCAGAGCAGGCTGAAGGATATTTAAGGTTTCGGCATGACTATAATGGTGACATTGGAAGGATAAAAAGACAGCAAAAATTTGTAAAAGCTGTTGTTAAAAAGATTGCAACTGCTGAAACAATGATGAAACTGCCGCAGTTGTACGATGTATTGAGTAAAAATATAAGAACAGATATGAACCTTTTTGATCTTTCCAAGCTTTTTAATGTGGCGAAGAATGTTAAATTCGAGGAAATTAAAGTTGCTACGCTGCCGGGAAGGCCGTCACAGCACAGTTATATAAGTTACTGGATTTTAGATACAGACAAAACCCAGGAAATAATTGACCGTCTAATCTACAGAATAGAACCAAAATATGATGGTGAAGACCTTACGGTGAGCCTGTATTATGCACCTGCGCTTACAGATAAGATTGACGATATAGTAGAGGAAATTAATGAAGCAGGGTTTTCCGTAAAATCCAGCAGCAAAAAACGAATTTCCCAATCAGAAGTAATTGCTCATTCCAGCAAGGCTGCTTTTAGCAAAATTAAGCCTTTAAGAAAGCGTATTTCAGAGTTAAAAAATTCACAATATATTGTAGATCCTGATGAAAACCTTTATCCTTGCACGGATTTTACTATTATTCTGGCTGAGTAATTATCAGCACGAATAACTTTTTGCTGGTGGGCAAGAAATAGACTTATGCATACAGGTATAATCAGTTTCAGATGCCCACCCTACGCCTACCTTGTCATTGCGAGCCGTGGATACTGGAATATAAACGGATAATTTACTTGCGAAGCAATCTTCCAGGTTGCGATAAAAGCTTACATAGGACAAGGAAGATTGCTTCGGAACGGCATTATGGCATACATGCGGGCTCTAATGCCTCGCAATGACTCAAAATTATAAAGCCCCCAGTACAAACGGCTCATATTTTTTGCAAACTTCCATAACTTCAGTAACTTTATCCTGGGCTGTGATAACACACATTCCAACGCCCATGTTAAAGGTTTTGTATGCTTCTTCTTCGCCAACAAGTGATAAAAGTTTCTGAAATACTGACTGTGGTGGAATTTTCGCCCTATCAATCTTAAGTTCCATCCCTTCAGGAATAACCCTCTGGAGATTTCCTTCCAGACCTCCACCGGTTATGTTTGCGCAAGCTTTTATCAAACCTTTATCGCATAGTTCAAGAATTTCGTTTACGTAAATATATGTCGGTTCCAGCGCATTATCCATTTCTACTTCGGACAGGACCTTTCTTATCAAAGTGTAGCCATTTGAATGAGGCCCGCTGGATTTCAGTCCTATTATAATGTCGCCCGGTTTAACATTTTGCCTGGACAGGATTTTGTCCTTTTTTACCAGGCCAACCGCAAAACCTGCCACGTCAAAGTGGCCTTGTGTCACAAGATCGCTTAATTCTGCTGTTTCTCCGCCGAGTAGTGTACAGTTATACTTTGCCAGTTCCTGCTTCAGGGCTTTTATAAACCTTGCTGCAACTTCTACATCAAGTTTATTAACTGCAAAATAGTCAAGAAAAAACAATGGTCTTGCACCTGTACATATCATGTCGTTTAAATTCATCGCAATCAAGTCAATTGCAATGGTTTCAATTTTATCTCGCTTTATTAGCGGGATAATTTTCGTGCCAACCCCATCGGTACAGCCTACCAGGTAGTATTCTGGAAAAGCGGCATGCTCATATAAACCTGCAAACATACCGATATTTTCACTGTTTACTTCGTGTCTTATCAGTTCAGTAAGAGCATCTGCTTTTTTGATGCTGACTCCCGCCTGTTCATAGTTAAGCATGATTATCCTACTGCTTTATTAAGGTCTTTAACTAGCTGGTCAGCATTAATTCCATGAACTTTTGCGCCTGCTTCAAGGTTTTCAAACCTTGCTGCTGCGCACCCAATACAACCAAGTCCGTACTGTTGGAACACAGTTAATGTTTCAGGATAATTTTGGACGATTTCTATTATGCTCATATCTTTAGTTATTTTTTGTTCAGCCATAATTATTTCCTCTCTTAACTTTCTCTAAGAATCTGTAAAAAAACCCGGAGGAGGAGGGATTCGAACCCCCGGTGGACTCGCGCCCACGGTGGTTTTCAAGACCACTGCATTCAACCGCTCTGCCACTCCTCCAGGAGATTATTCTTATTTAATTATATTGCTTAAAAAAAATGTTTCAATTATAAAATTTATCTCTTATTTTTTGGGAGGAGGTGGCCTCGCCACCTCCTCCCAAAAAGGTTGAGGGGGAGCTGCTTCGCAGCTCCCCCTCAACAAATAGTAAAAGTTTTTATTAGCAACTCGAGTTTATTAGCATTTTTTTAAATTCAGTTGTTTTATAAATTCAGGCTAATGTATATAAGGAAAAAAAATTTGTTAACCGGATTATATAATTTACATATTGCAAATAACAGCGCTAATGCGCTTTATTTTAGCGGAGGAGGCAGGGGAAACCAAAAAGCAAGGAAACAAAGAGCTCAGGAGAGAGAGCAGGCACGGCAAGCTTCATTACAGAGAGATGATGAGTTGCATATTAAAGCCAGAATTTTATCACAACTTCCGGCAGATTCTATTGAACGAGTTATCCAACAAAAAAGGGAACAGGAATTAAAACATTTTCTAAGTCATAAAAGAATGATGATAAGCAGCCATGCAATAGACCAACACAAGCTTGAAGATGAAACAACAGAATTTTTAAAACCGCTGATAAAGCATAAAAATACTATTTTGCAGGTATTAGAGTTAAATAATGGAAAAGCAACAGAATTTAGCCCTCCGAATGCAAAATATGATTATACAATTAGCGTAAATAACAAAAGAAAAGACGGCAAATTAAGATACGATATTAAAATAACTGAAAAAGAAACAGGTATTTTACGCCGAATGATATTAAATGAAGAATGGAATAGTATAATTACTGTGTTTAAACAATGCGATAGAGCTAAAATGTCAGATCAGGAAAGAATTGCTTATTTTAAGAAATATACCGAACTTACAGAAAAAACAACCGGCATAAATATTCCTATTCATTCCAAAAAACAACTAACAAAAGACGCAATGGCAATGCAGGAATATTTAAGTACTAAATCTATTGAAATATCCTGGATCGCTGCAATTAAAGCCTGTAAGAACAAAATCCCCTCCTCAGAGTTGATCAGGGTATTATCTCGTCCTGAACTGCTAAAAAAAGCTGATAATACAGATAATTTAAAGATTGGGAAATTAAAACGCAATGGCAAAATACATGAGGTACACGTAACAAAATATGGCCCTAAGACACATATAGAAAACATAAAATAGAAAAGTAATTAAAATTTTAAGAAAAATTTTAATTTTGATGAATATTAAATTTAGCAGTGGGGTGCCTTCGGCACCCCACTGCCTTTTTGCTGGGGCAGCTTCGCTGCCCCAACAAAAAAAAAATAATCAAAATTAGTTATACTTTAACCACTACAATTTTAATTACTTGTTGGTTTTGTTATCATAAATAAATGAAAATCCTCGCAAAAACTGGTAATGATAATATTGCAACTGTATATATAGCTGAAATGGCCAACGGTAAACGAATTGAGTTCGTAGAATCCATCCAGCCGCCCTTGCCAAGAGAAAAAAAATGGGTACTTATTATATCCAGCTTGTTCGGTTGCCCGGTAAAATGTATATTCTGCGATGCGGGCGGGAAATATCAGGGTAAATTATCAAAAGAAGAATTATTTCAACAAATTGATTTTCTTGTAAAAACACGTTACCCGGATAGAAATATCAATTGTGAAAAATTCAAAATCCAGTTTGCCCGCGTGGGAGAACCTGCTTTTAACATGAATGTACTTGATGTGTTGTCAGAATTTCATCAAAGATACCATGCCCCGGGATTTATGCCCTCAATTTCAACCATTGCACCTGTGGGAACTGAAAAATTCTTTGAAAACCTGTTTTTAATAAAAAAAGAAATATATAAGGAGAAATTCCAGCTCCAATTTTCTATTCATACTACAGACCAGGACTATAGAGACAAATTAATTCCGGTAAAGAAATGGGATTTCAGTACAATTTCCGAGTATGGCAGGAATTTTCACGAAAAAGGCCATAGAAAAATAACGCTTAATTTTGCTTTAGCAGATGATTCTCCGCTTGATCCTGATGTACTTTTAAAATATTTCAATCCTAATATATTTCTAATAAAAATTACACCTGTTAACCCCACGTATAATGCCTTAAAGCATGCCCTAATTTCTGAAAAGCTTTTATCAAACAATAGAAAAAACCTGATATGTGCATTAAAAGAAGCTGGGTATGAAGTTATATTAAGCATTGGCGAACTGGAGGAGAACTCCATAGGCAGCAACTGCGGGCAATACCTTGAAAATTTTGAACAGGAAAAACAAAAGTTAATAACAAGCTATAACTATAAAATTGAAAACCTAAATTTACAGTTTAAATAAAATTATTGACTTAGTTTTATGATGGTTATACATTTATATAAAGTTAAAATCTATTTTACAATTTGAAATAAAGTTATAAAGGTTTATATAAATGAATTATCTAGGCAGGTATTTAAAAAAGCGATTAAATGAACTTAAAGTGTCAGAGAGGGAGATCTCGGCAAAATGCGGCATAAGCCACTCTTATCTCAATCAGCTTATTAAAGGGATAAATCCCAGTACAAAGAAAAATATAAGTCCGACATTAGCAACTTTTGAAAAGCTAGCTAAGGGTTTTGGGGTTTCTGTAGATCATTTACAGCAAATTTCCCGGGGCATAAAAAGCATAAAGTCTAACGATGGGCAGGAATGTTTTTCCCCACAGATTTTAAAACGCATAAAAGATTTTCAGGAATTCATGATGGAATTAGGGCTTGATAAGAAGCACAATTCTGAGGAAGAAATGGCTACCCTGATTTCAAACTTGAAAAAACTTGTAAAAAAACATTATCAGGAATTAAGAAAATAAATATTTTATCAAGTCATTGTCACTTTGTAATGCTTCCGCAAGGTCTTGATTATCTATAAATTCGCCTTCCTGAATAAGTTTCATAATTGCTTCAGATTCTGTGTTGGAGAGGGGCTCTTCTAACACTTTTGACGTGAAGAATTCTACATCTTTTTCTCTTTGAAAAAGCACTTTGGCCTGTTCTGAAATTTCAAGTGAATCTGTAAATTCTGCAGGCTTTGCGTATGGCTTCAAGATGTTTGTATTTTTTTCTATGCCCTGAACATTTTCTTTTTGCTGGACAGTATCACCTGTTATCAGGTAATCAGCGGACGATACATTTGTGAGCATTTCCAGCCTCCCAAAATAAAAAATAATATTTTCCTACCTACATTAATAGTATGGATGGATATTGCTCAAGTAGAAACAACCTCTGGATTAATTCATATATTAATCCAGAGGTTGAAATAAGTTTGAATTACTTTCTTAAAATAAAGTTGAATTTACACTCCTGTTTTACATAAAAACCAGGATTTACATTCAGCATGCTTTTCATGAACCCTTTTTCTGGCTTCTTCCTGGGTTTTTGGAGGCGGGATAATTACATTTTCGCCCGGCTTCCAGTTTGCAGGGGTAGCAACCTGTTTTTCATCAACAATCTGCATTGCGTCAATCATCCTTATGATTTCATCAACATTCCTGCCAACGCTCATTGGGAAAACCTGGTAACCCCTTAATATTCCTTTTGGATCAATAATATAGATTGATCTTATAGCATGAACATCACTTACAGCCGGATGGATCATATTATAAAGGTGTGCGACTTCCATGCCAAGGTCTGCTATAACAGGGAATTTGATTTCTGTTTCAAAGTCTTCCTCAATCTGCTTAATCCATGCAATGTGTGAATAAACACTATCTATGCTTAAACCAAGTAGTTTAACATTTCTTTTTTCAAATTCTTCCTGTTTCTGGGCAAATCCTATAAACTCTGTTGTGCAAACAGGCGTAAAATCAGCAGGGTGGGAAAATAAAATTACCCAGCTTCCTTTATTATATTCAGAGAACTTAATGTGGCCCTGGTTTGTGTCTGCCTCAAAATCAGGTGCAGGCTCGTGTAAACGCGGGCATGCGCATACTTCAATAACTTCTTCGTAGTCCTGATAATCCTGGTAATTCTGTGTCATTTTAATTCCTCCTTAATTATTAGCTGCAATCTTTTGTTCTTCTCTGGTCTTGTTAATATGTTTAGTGGCTTTTTTATGGCCATAAACAAAATACAATGTCATACCAATAGTAATCCATATACCAAAAATAACTAAAGTTTTAATCGTCGGAAGGCCTAAAACTATAAGAGCTAAACAGGTAAGAATTCCAAGTATGGGGACTACCGGAACCCAGGGTGTTTTAAATGGTCTTTCCCTTGTCGGATCAGTTTTTCTTAAAACCCTGACGCCTGCACATACAAGCATAAATGCGGTAAGAGTGCCGATATTGCATAGCTCAGCCGCTGCATTAAGGTCAAGAATCAACGTACCAAACATAACTCCTACACCTACCAGAATTGCATTTAAATGCGGGGTTTTGAATTTTGGGTGAACTTTTGAGAAAGCTCCCGGAAGAAGCTTATCCCTGGACATTGCATATAATACCCTTGTTCCGCCAAGCTGCAACACAACAAGAACCGATCCCAGACCAGCAATAGCGCCTATTGAGATAAGGAATGCGACCCAATTCTGGTTAATAGAGGTCATAGCTGCTGCAATCGGAGCATGTGTATCAATCTGGTTAAGGGGAATTATTCCGGTTAACACTGCTACAACAGCAATATAAATCAATGTACAAATAACTAATGATCCAATAATACCTATTGGCATATCTCTTTGAGGATTTTTGGTCTCTTCGGCAGCTGTAGATACAGCGTCAAATCCTATATATGCGAAAAATATCAAATATGCTCCTACAAATATACCTTTGAACCCGTTAGGTGCAAAAGGAACCCAGTTTTCAGGACGTACATAAAACATACCTACGCCAATAAAAAGGAAAATTACCAGCAATTTGGTTAAAACCATTGCAAAAGTAAATCTTGTGCTCTCTTTTATCCCTACAAAAAGCAAGTAAGTGATAAATCCAAGGAATATAATTGCAGGTAAATCAATACATAGAGGTATAGGGCCTAAATGCGGTATATGAGTTTCAGGGTGCAGCAATAGATTTGAATTAAAGCCTAAACTATCAATTGCAGCTGGGTTAAACATTGATGGATTAAAATTTGATGGATCAAAAAGCTCTTTAATTCTGCTGGCATCCAGCCCTAAAGCCTGGTATTTACTTTCGAGCAAGGTGGTGAAGTCTGAAATAGACACTTTTCTGTACTTTTCCACTGCTAAAGAATAGTTATTTACTAACCACAGTGGGGGGCTAGTTAGAAAATCAGGCAAAACTCCCTTAAATCCGGCAAGGAAATTCATAAGATATCCTGACCAGCTGCTTACAACGGTAATATTTCCTATTAAATACTCAAGTACCAGCATCCATCCAATAAACCAGGCTGCTATTTCTCCAAGAGTCGCATATGTATATGTAAATGCGCTACCAGCAACCGGAATCATGGAAGCAAACTCTGCGTAGCAAAGCGCTGAAAAAGAGCATGCCAGCGCAGCAAAAATTAATGACACAATAAGGGCAGGTCCTGCTCCTACGTGACCGGAACTTCCAACTGCGGCTGTTCCTGCCAGAGCAAATATCCCTGCGCCTATAACAGCGCCAATACCCAGTACAATAAGGTCAAATGCGTTTAACGTCTTATTAAGCTGGCATTTATTAGCAGTACGTATTAACTCATCAGGGCATTTCTTCCTGAAATACCTGCTAAATACGCTTGAATGCTCACTATCCATTAATTCAGTAGGTGGCATATGCGGGGTATGAGCATTTTTATCCATATCTTTGACAGTCATAATAAGACAACTCCTTAATTTGGTTATTTTAAACATTCATTATAAATAAAAAGTCTGAACAAGTAAAAAATTGACTTTTTTTATGTAAAATTAAATTAAGAAGGATGGAAAGTAACATGTTTCTAAATAGAATTAATGAAGATATTCAAACTATATTTGAAAAAGATCCGGCCGCCAGCTGCCTGCTTGAAGTTATATGCTGTTACCCTGGCTTACATGCATTAATACTTCACAGAATAGCCCACAAACTTTATAAATGGGGACTCCCGTGTATTCCGAGGATGATTTCCAATATTTCAAGGTTTTTAACAGGTATAGAAATACACCCCGGTGCTACTATAGGAAGAAGGTTCTTTATTGACCACGGGATGGGCGTAGTCATAGGGGAAACAACCATTATAGGCGATGATGTTCTTGTTTATCAAGGAGTTACACTTGGAGGAACAGGAAAAGAACACGGGAAACGCCACCCTACCATTAAAGACAATGTTGTATTCGGATCAGGCGCAAAGGTTTTAGGAAACATAACCATAGGAAGCAATGTAAGGGTGGGAGCAGGTTCGGTTGTAGTAACAGATGTTCCTGATGATTCAACAGTGGTAGGCATTCCGGGGAGACTGATAGTGCATAAAGGCGAAAAAATTAACCAGCTTCAACATGATATCATTCCTGATCCTGTAAAAGACGCACTAAATGAGCTTGCTAACGAAATTAACGAGCTGAAAAGGATTGTAAAAAATGACTGATAAAAATAATTTATTTAAAATCATAGACGATTTTCACAAATGCAGTGTGCTTGTGGTTGGCGATATTATCCTTGACGAGTACATCTGGGGCAAGGCAAACAGGCTTTCACCTGAGGCGCCTGTACCAGTTCTGGAAGTAGAAAAATATAATTATATCCCGGGCGGAGCAGCAAACGTTGCTAATAACATACGGACTCTCGGCGGGAATGTTACGCTTGCCGGCGTGGTTGGCGTCGATTCACAGGCAGAAACTCTTAATTCTATCCTGATTAAGAACAATATAGACACATCCTGCCTTATTAATACTCAGGAAAGGCCAACCACAGTAAAAACACGGCTTCTTGCACACAACAGGCAGCAGTTAGTGAGGTTTGACAGGGAAGTAAAAACCCCTGTTACAAGTCAGACAGAACAAACTTTGTTTGAAAAAATACAAAACAGTGCTGAAAATTTCGATCTTATTCTGCTTTCTGACTATGCCAAAGGTGTCTTAACCGAATCTTTCCTGAAAAAAATCATTGACCTCGGCAAAAGCCTCAATAAACCCCTGCTTGTTGATCCCAAGGGACTTGATTTTACGAAATATACCGGTGTAACAATGATTACACCAAACCGGCTGGAAGCTGAAACAGCGACAAAGTCACCATCAGGCACAAAACCGGAAGTGCTTGCTGAAAAAATACGGGAACAGCTTGATGTTCAGTATGTTTTAGTGACCCTTGGAGAGGATGGGATTCTTATTTGTTCCAAAGACAAATTAAAAACCATTCCAGCTGTTACTTCAGAGGTTTATGATGTTACAGGAGCAGGTGACTCTTTAATTTCCGGGATTTCTCTTGCCATGATAGCATCAGGCGGTGACCTGGAAGCCTCGGTTGAAATAGGTAATTACGCAGCAGGCGTAGCGGTAAGGAAAATCGGAACCACGGCGGTCACGCCTAAAGAGCTTAAAGGAATTATGGAATGGGCGAAAGTGTAAACATAGAAGAACTTATTAAAATCGTGTCTGAGCTAAAAGCTAAGGGAAAAACCATAGTAACCACTAACGGCTGCTTTGATATATTACACGCCGGGCATGTACGGTATTTGAAGCAGGCAAAGGAACTCGGTGATATATTAATAGTCTGCTTAAATTCAGATGCATCAGTGAAAAGACTAAAAGGCTCAACCCGTCCTTTGAACCCTGAATATGACAGGGCAGAGGTTTTAGCAGGGCTTGCATCAGTGGATTACGTTGTAATTTTTGAAGAGGACACCCCTTCATCAATACTTGAAAAAATAAAACCTAACATTCACGTAAAAGGTGGGGATTATACAGAGGAAACCTTGCCAGAAACCGCTGTTATTAAGGCAGCAGGGGGCAGAGTTGCATTTATTCCACTTGTGGAGGGCAGGTCAACTACGAATATTATAAAAAGGATGAAATGATGTTTGTCAACATCTTTTAACTTTTCATTTCTATTATCTGTTTTGCCCAATTATAAACAGTTTCAGCTATATTCTGGGCTTTTATAAATTCTTCTTTGGTAATAATATTCCAGTGCGGATACCTAGATCTAACTGCATATTTTGTAAGTTGTGTCGCTTTTTTAACTTCTGCCGGAATTTCTATTGTTGTATTATCTAAAACCGAATTTAACAGCTCATTAATATTATGTGTCCATGGAAATTCAACACCGTTATAAACCAGTACTGCTTTTATAGATTTTTCTGCACATTGTTGAAATTCAAAACATAAATCTTCAAGGAAAATTTCTTCAGGTAAGTTATCAACATTATATGTTGATCCCAATATATAATTGCTTTTTGCTCTTTTCAGCCAATGTTCCGGTGTAAATTCATCAACCATGGATAACTTTTCCTTCCCTTAAAGCCGGTTTGATAATACATCCTATGGTATTTTTATATTTTTCAACTATTTCAGGAGTAGCAACCATCACATCAACAACTACTTTTACTTTTTCATCAAAAAGGCTCTCATAAATTTCTCCCTCTATTTCAGAGCCATTTTCAATGCCTGCTTTAATAACCAAAATGTCATAATCGCTGTCAGGCCTGGCATCACCTCTGGCTTGCGATCCAAAAAGGATGACCCTATCAGGAATTACGACTTTAAATATGGCGTTTAGTATTTTATCTATTATTGTTTTGTCAGGCATAATAATTATTTTATCATATTTATATTATATTTAAATACAAAAATTAAAGAGGCACGCTGCGCGTGCCTCTTTAACATCTTTAATTTACTTTTATTTATCAAAACAGCTTTTTAATTCTGGATCAGCCAGGCTCTTTACGACTCCAAAGCTCATAAGATTTAAAGGCGTTTCTTCAATGTTCTTTTCAAAAACACTGTTAACACATTCGCGTGTTTCAGGATCTGTGATGTATTGTTTCACCGGTTTTGCAGCTTCAACAGTTGCTTTCATTACAGGTAAATAATTTAAAATTTGCTCTGTTGTTCCTACTGCTGATGTTTGTCCTAATTCTGCCATGTTCCTTCCTCCCTTTTCTTAACTAACTACAATAAAATTATGCCTTTTCCTTGATATTCATATAAAAACAAAAATGGGGGGGGGATTGCTATTTTTTAGAGAAATATTTAGTTTTGTAAATTAAAATTTGGTTTATAATATTAGTTACTATGCCGAAAAAGAAAGTAATTAAAATAATCCACGAGCTTATCAAGCTCATTAAAGAGCAATTCCCTGATTTGCAGGGGCTATATTTATATGGCTCTCAGGTTAAAGGAGGCGCTACTAAAGACAGCGATATTGATGTGGTGGCTATATTTGATGAGGTTTCATATGAAAAAACTTTTGAAATATGCGGTATACTTGGTGAATTAGATTACAAATATGATACTTATATTGATTTTAAACCATATACCATTAAAGAGCTTGAACGAAATCCTATTTATTATGATGAAGTAACTAATAAAGGTATCTACTATGCAGCCGCATAAAACAATTTTAGCAAAAGTTGCTGTTGAAAAGTCAGATGAAGCATTAAAGGCTGCTTATGCAAGTTTGGACATTAGCTTAACAGTAAGCCAAAACAGGGCTTATTATGCAATTTTTTATATTGTTTGTGCTCTTGCTTATCTGGATGACTTTATTCCTTTAATAAAAAGCCATCATAAACTTATGGGATATTTTAATAAATTTTACCTTCATGAAAGTAAAATATTTGATATATCATTATTAAAAATTTATAAAAATTTAATTTTAAATAGAGAAAGTGCTGATTACAGCTTTATAACAAAACTTGTTAAAGAGAAAGTTATAATTGATATTGAATCTGCAAAAGAATTTATTGAAGCTGTTAAACCCTATATTTCGCAAAGATTAAGTGAGGAAGAAAAAAACATCAATGACTAATACAATTAACCAGTCAATAATGCCATTAACAGCTAAAATCAACAGTTCTAACCACTTGGAAATAGGCGGGTGCGATACAGTTGAGCTGGTGAAAAACTACGGCTCTCCCTTATATGTGTTTGACGAGGAAACAATAAGAACCTGTTGCAGGCAGTATAAAGAGGCCTTTTCAGCATATAAAAATGTTTCTGTACTTTATGCCTCCAAAGCATTTATGACACGCACAATGTGTAAAATTATGGAGGAAGAAGGCCTGGGGCTTGACGTTGTGTCTGGCGGAGAAATGTACACGGCAATGAATTCAGGATTCCCCATGGGAAAATGTTATTTTAACGGAAATAACAAGACACAGGACGAACTTGAATTTGCTTTCTATTGCAATATAGGCAGAATTACAGTTGATAATTTTTATGAACTTAAGCTATTAAACAAAATCGCCAAAGAAAAAGATCGAAATGTGGACGTATTGCTAAGAATAACCCCGGGTATAGAGTGCCACACACACGAATATATCCAGACCGGACATCTAGACAGTAAGTTCGGGTTTGATCTGAGCCAGCTTGATGAAGCGATTTCTCTAATAAAAAATGAATACACTAACCTTAACCTTAAAGGGTTGCATGCGCATATAGGCTCACAAATATTCGAAACACAGGTTTATGCGGATGTCGTAGATATTGTGCTGGAACAATTTGCTCATATTAAAGATAAATTTGGAATAATTCTTGAGGAAATGAACATTGGCGGAGGTCTTGGAGTAAAATATACCGAGGATGATGACCCGCCATCTATTTATGATATAGCTGATGTGATAATAAATTCCTTAAAAGAAAACCTGCTTAAGTATAAATTACCCGAGCCAAAATTAATTATAGAGCCTGGCCGCAGTATTATAAATAACGCAGGAGTAACTCTTTACACGGTTGGAAGCTATAAACAAGTGCCGGAAGGCAGAAAATATGTTGCTGTGGATGGGGGGATGTCTGACAATCCGCGGCCCTCAATGTATCAAGCCAAATATAGTGCTATACTTGCAAATAAGGCCAATAGCAGCCCTGATGAAGTTGTTACTATTGCGGGAAGGTTTTGCGAATCAGGTGATATATTAATAAAAGACATCAATTTACCAATAACAGAACCTGGAGATATCTTTTGTGTCTTTGCAACAGGCGCTTATAATTACTCAATGTCAAGCCACTACAACAGAGTGCCAAAACCGGCAGCTATTATTGTACAGAATGGCACATCTAGTGTTATAATAAAAAGGGAAAGTTACCAGGATTTAATCTCTTTTGATTTAATTCCAGAAAGACTTACCAAGGGCGTGCTTAACAATAATTAGGGAATGGCTATTGATGTTTGATCAACTCCCGCAGGTATTTCAGTCTTTTCTTGACATTATATCCTCGTTATGGGAGGTTAACTTGCCATGGAGTCTTGTCAATCTTTTTCAAATACTGATATTAGCTTTCTTTGTTTTCAGGGTTTACAGATATATTGCGGGAACACACGCAGAACAATTGCTTAAAGGGATTCTGGTGCTTATTTTTGCCCTTCTTTTAAGTAAAATGTTTAATTTGCAAATAATCAGCACTGTTCTTGAAAGTGTTGTAAATATCGTTATATTCTCGTTAGTGGTTATTTTTCAGCCAGAATTGCGGAGGGCGTTGGGATACCTCGGCCAAAAAGGTTTTTTGAACAAGCATATAGGTAACAATGAGGGCGAATTTGCAGTTCAGGAAATTATTGAAAACGTTGTAAATGCAATAAAACATCTCAGCAAATCGCACACCGGCGCCTTGATTGTATTTCAGAATACAAAAGGTATTGAAAACACTACAGAAGTCGGAACAAAATTACATGCACTTATAAGCACAGAATTATTACTCACTATATTTCACCCGAACACGCCTTTGCATGACGGAGCTGTTGTGATAAAAGGGAATAGAATAATTGCCTCAGGAGTTTTGCTTCCGCTTACAGAAGACCCAAAACTTAGCTGGCAATACGGCACAAGGCACAGAGCCGCCATTGGAATGTCAGAAATATCCGATGCAACCTGCCTTGTTGTTTCTGAAGAAACAGGGAACATTTCTATTGCACAGGGAGGCAAGCTTATAAATATCTCTGATTTGGCAGAATTAAAAGATGAACTTGAGTTTTTATACGGAATTTCTGAGTCTGTAAAGGAAAAAACCGAAGAAGAGGTTAAAGAAAAAAGTAAATTCAGGTTTTATAATTTCTTCACAACCGATCTTCTTCTTAAAAAAGATGAAAATAAATAGAGAAATAAGGGAGAAAGGTTATGGCAAAGGTTGTTATCTATACAGTTGATTACTGCCCATACTGCAATAAGGCTAAAAAGCTGTTAAAAGAAAAATGTATCGAATTTGAAGACCACGATATAACAGCAAATGAAACCGAAGGCAGAAAGCAACTCGGCGAGATGCTGGGAATTGAGGGCAGAGTATCTGTTCCTCAAATCATCATTAACGGCAAGCATATAGGCGGTTATACCGACCTTAAAGCGCTTGACGAATCAGGGAAGTTGGACGAGCTTTTCAATAGCCCGACGAATTAAAGGATTTATAAATAACGCTTTTTCAAAATACCTGGTATAAGCAGCTGTTTTCTCTCTTTTAAGAAAATAGTAACCTAAATAGTAATAAAAACCGCTCTTTTCGCAGTTTGATTTAAAGGCTTTTCTTAAATAATCTGTTGCCCGCGCAAAATCACCAGTATTAACGTAATAACACGACAGGCCAAGGTTTAAATTCGGCTCAGCAGGGTTGATTTTCAGCACCTTATTGAAGCATTCAAAAGCGTTTTCATTGTCCTGCTTTGCAAGGTATACAAACCCCTGAGTTAAAATAACCCCTGCGTCATTTGGTTCTAGTTCCAGCGCTTTGTTGAAGTATTCAATGGAAGAGTCGTATTTCTCGGTTTCAAAGCAAATTAGGCCGACGTTTTTATATAAAGCCGCATTATTCGGGTCATCCGGGTATCTTTCCAGGAACTTGAACGTGTAATATATTGCTGTTTCATACTTTTGGGTTCTGCTGGCCAGATTTATAAGCTGCAAATATGTTGATGGCATGTTTGGATTTATTTTTAAAACATCCTGGTAATACTTTATTGCCCTTGGAATATCCCTTTTTTGTATTGCAATACTCGCCAGGTATCCGTATGGGGAGATGTTTTCCTTGTCAAAAATAAGCGCATTCCTGAAATTTTTTTCTGCAAGGTCGAAATTTTTAAGCTGGAAGTAACTTCTACCGAGCCGATAATAAAAAGCGGCATTTTTACTGTTTAATCCCGTAGCTTTTTCAAGATACTTAACTGCGTTTTCAAAATCCCCCATATAAAAGTAGGTATTGCCGATTTCATTGTAACAGAGCGGGAAATCAGGCTTAATCATAATAGCTTTTTTAAAGTTTATTAGTGCCTGGTCATATTTTTCCTGCAATTGAAACATATCGCCTACTTCATAGTAGATCCAGTGGTCTTTTGGGCTGCTTTGCAGTACTTTTTTATAGTTAAACAGGGCTTTTTCGTATTCATCTTTTCTTTTATAGCAGTTGCCAAGCCATTTGTAAAAATCTGAACAGGATGAATCAAGGTCTATTGCCTTTAAAAAATACTCAATAGCCTCGTCAAGCCTACTCAATTTGTACAAAGCCTGACCGGCATAAAAGTGGCCCCATTCTAATTCCGGTTCAATTTCTATAACTTTTTTAAAGCATTCCAACGCAAGGTCAAAGTTTGCGGAATTATAATATATCTTTCCTCTATCTATAAAGTAAATTACAACTTTTTTGAACGGTTTATTGGACATTTTTCTTTATTTCTTCATTTCCCTTTTGCTATCCCCGCCAAATTTTTCCAGGAATGCATCAATTAAAACAATAGCCAGCATTGCCTCGCCTACAACGCTCGCCGCTTCCAGCGCGCACACATCCGATCTTTCATAGTGGGCAATATGTTCTTTCCCTGTTGCTATATCCACTGATTTCAGCGGTTTTTTCAATGTTGGAATGGGCTTCATTGCGGCTTTCACAACAATCGGCATACCATTGGACATCCCCCCTTCAATTCCACCAGCGTTATTGGTCTTTCTTGTATAGTCAATATTTATCTCATCGTGAACTTTTGAGCCCGGCAGCCGTGCAACGTCTTCACCAAGGCCGATGCTGACTGATTTTATTGCGGGGATGCTCATTATTGCCTGCGCAATCTTTCCATCCAGCCGCCTGTCCCAGTGAACATGACTTCCCAGCCCAACTGGCACGTTTTTAGCAATCACCTCAAACATTCCACCGAGGGTGTCGCCTTCTTCCCTTGCTTTATCAATTGCTGTTGTATCTATTTCGCATTTGCTTTCAATACTAATGCCGAATTCCCTCAATATCTCCATTACAAATGCACCCACCGCAACTCGCATCGCTGTTTCTCTTGCGCTGGAGCGTTCCAATACGTCCCTCACATCATCAAGCCCATATTTTATTATGCCTGCAAGATCGGCGTGACCCGGCCTAACATTGGTGATTTTCTTTTCTTCCGTATCAACAGGCTCAACTGACATGGTGGTTTTCCAGTTTTCCCAGTCTTTATTTTCAATTACCAGCGTGACCGGCGCACCTGTTGTGTAGCCGTGGCGCACGCCGGAGTTAATAATCACCCTGTCCTTCTCAATTTTCATCCGTCCGCCGCGGCCGTAGCCTTCCTGTCGTCTGACAAGAGCTTTGTTTATATTCCCAACATCTATATTAAAGCCAGCCGGCACGCCTTCTATTATTGCGGTGAGGCATTTGCCGTGGGATTCTCCAGCTGTCAGGAATCGAAATTGCATTAAGGTTACCTTTTATCTTTCAAATAACAATTATAACTTATTACGCCCATATCGTCACCCTGAATTTATTTCAGGGTCTTTCCAGCCTGGATTGTTTCTTGCTTTCATATTTTTCTTTATATATTATTAAACTATTGTTTTTATTTTATATGAAAATAGGAGTGGGAAATGGATCAAAAAACTAGAAAACTTGGTTTTTATGAACTTGAATTTTATACAGATGTAGAAAGAAATAGGGTAGTGGTTAAATTTCAAGTGATAAATTGTAATGGATAATAAATATATGTGTAATAAGGTCATGCCAGAAGTCAGACTTTGAAAATG
>Ga0154583_1024_pt1 | contig 32454 bp, 29 predicted proteins | sample RifGroF2_FD_116012 | JGI IMG/M metagenome (GOLD analysis project Ga0154583, IMG submission 116012) | Candidatus Melainabacteria bacterium GWF2_37_15 | reverse complement strand
TGCTATCATAGTGCCCATCCTTTGTATTAGTGTGTAATTAAATATAACAGCCTCAAAATTCTCTGTCAATTTCTGACAGTATTTTCTCAAAATGATATAATTTAGGAATGAAAAAAAGTAGTGATATTTATAAAACATTTGAAATCTTTAATAAAGACAATATAAGTATTCTTAAGGACAGGTTAATTGAAATAATCCTTATAGAAGCAGATAATATATTTTCCAGAAAAAATAAAAATATGTTTGAGCTGGATTTTAAGAAAAATAATTCAGTACAAATATCGGTGTATAATGACAAAGAAATGTATGATTTACTTTCGAATACCTGGAAAAGGTATAAGATGAAACAGATAGAAACTAATGATAAAGATAACAAAAGCGGAATTTATAATCAGCTGCCCGGGTCTTAAAGAGTGTCCTGACTTTAATTTGCCGGAATTTCCTTTAATCGGGCGTTCAAATGTCGGCAAGTCATCTTTTATAAATACACTCTCTAATAGGAAAAACCTTGCACGCACAAGTAATACTCCCGGGAAAACCAGACTGATAAACTTATATAAACTTAATGACGCAGTGGTTATTGCGGATTTGCCGGGATATGGCTATGCAAAAGTATCCAAAACCGAGCAGGAAAAGTGGCAGAAAAACCTTGAAGAGTATATTTTAAAGAGAAAAGCTATAAAATTTGTTATTCAGTTAATTGATGCACGGCATGAAGTGCAGAAAAATGACATGCAAATGCGTGAGTGGCTGGAATATCATAAAATTCCGATTATTACTGTCGCTACAAAAGCTGATGCCTTAGGCAAAAACAAGCTTAATGAGTCCATAAAACACATATCGCATGCTTTTGATACAGAAGTGATTGAATTTTCCGCCAAGACAGGGCTTGGTAAAGAAAAGGTATTGAATGCTTTGTTTACATAATTAGAGCGATAATTTTAGGTAAGAATAATATCGCACCTATAATTCCGGAAATGAAAATGGCTAAAAGCACTGATCCGGCGGCAACATCCTTAGACATTTTTGCTATTTCGGAATATTTCGTCCTGAAATAAGTGTCCACCACGAATTCTGTAACAGTGTTTGTTAACTCAGCAAAAAGCACAAATCCTATAGACAGAGTTATGAGAGCCATTTCGACAACGGTGAATTTTAATAAAATCCCTGATGTCAACACAAATCCTGCAATAAGCAAGCCGGTTCTTAAGTTCTTCTGGGACTTTGCAGCTAGTCTTATCCCTCGATAAGCGGACAGGAAGCTTGAAAACGTAGTTTTATGTCTGTATTTTTTCATTTTACTCTTTCATTATCTGATTTAATTTTATTATAATGTAATTAATGAAAACAATAAAAATAAAAACTCCTGCAAAGATAAATCTTGTACTTGAAATTCTTGGAAGGCGAGCAGACGGTTTCCATGAAATTAGAAGTATAATGCAGACTGTAAGCTTGTTTGACTATCTAAATATAACTGTAGAAGAGGGGAGTGAGAAAATTACTCTCAGTGGTAATTCTTCGCATATACCTTATGATGAAAATAATATTGTTTTTAAAGCGGTGAAACTGTTTCTGGAGAAGACAGGAATAAAAAACCAGAGTATAGAAGTTTATATAGAAAAAAATATTCCTGTTGCAGCGGGTCTGGCAGGCGGCAGCTCTGATGCTGCCGGGACATTGCGGGGATTGAACGATTTGTATGGTAAGCCTTTAAGTTGGGAAGAACTACATTCCCTCGCTGCAAAGCTAGGCTCTGATGTTAATTTCTGTCTTGAAGGCGGTACCTGCCTTACAACATCCCGAGGGGAAATTCTTGAACCCATGCCGACTCCAGAGCTGAAAATTATATTACTAAAACCCAAAAACCTTTTTATATCAGCAAAAGAAGCATATCAAAGGTATGACCGCCTGGAAGAAAAACCAAAGCCAGGTAATGCAGAGTTTTATAATGATCTTGAAAAAGCCATAATCCCTGCTTATCCTGAAATTGAAAATATGAAAAATCTTCTGTTCGAATTAGGTTGTAAAAATGCGCTTATGTCAGGCAGCGGGCCTACTGTGTTCGGGATTTATGAGAATGATGTGGATATTTCAAAATTGTCAAAAGAATATGAAGTGTTTAAAGTTCACTCTATAAAAAGTGACAATTGCGGCGTGTCCGCCTGAACTTCACTATTATTGCGTTTCTTAGTTGATATTTGCGCGGCGTAATCTTTCTGCATTTTGGTCATTAACTGCTGTGATCTTGCAATGACTGATGCAGGCAGCCCTGCCATCTTAGCAACCTGTATTCCGTAACTTCTGCTTGCCCCGCCGGGAACTACTTTTCTTAAAAATATTATTTCATCTTCGTTCTCAGATATAGTCATCCTGAAATTTCTGATTTCCGGGTGTTTTTCACACATTATGTTTAATTCGTGATAGTGTGTTGCAAATATGGTTCTTGCGCCTATATTCTGGGTTATATGCTCTGCAACGCTCCAGGCTATTGCAACGCCGTCATATGTGCTTGTCCCTCTGCCTATTTCATCTAACAGGATAAAGCTTCTGTCTGTTGCGGAGTTTAAAATACTTGCAGTCTCAGTCATTTCTACCATAAATGTTGACTGTCCTGTTGAGAGGTCATCAACTGCGCCCACCCTGGTGAAAATCTTGTCCACTATGCCGATGCGTGCCGACTTTGCCGGAACAAAGCTGCCTATTTGAGCAAGAATAATTATTAAGGCGTTTTGTCGCATAAAGGTGGATTTTCCGGCCATGTTGGGCCCGGTAAGTATCATTAGCATGGGAGAAGTAATATCAAGGTCATTGGGTACGTAGCTGCCGAGCGGCAGTAACTGCTCAATTACCGGATGACGGCCTTCTTCAATGACTAAATCCCGGGATTTATCAATTACCGGCTTTACATAGTTGTATTCTACCGCTGTTTGAGCAAATGAAAGCATTACATCCAGTACAGCAAGCGATTTTGCTATATCTCTAATTGCATCTACGAACTCCTTGGAATATTCCCGGAAATTGCAGAAAGTGTGATATTCAAGTTCTGCGCTTTTTGAGCCTGCGCTTAATATTTCGTTTTCATGCTGTTTTAATTCAGGAGTAATGTATCTTTCAGCACTTGTCAGGGTCTGTTTTCTTATGTAGTCATTTGGTACCTGTGCGGTGTTGGCATGCGTGATTTCTATAAAATAACCAAAAACCTTGCTATATCCTACCTTTAAGGACTTTATGCCTGATCTTTCCTTTTCCCTTTTTTCAAAATCAGCCAGCCATTCCTGACCGTCGCAAAGTAGGCTTTTAAGGTAGTCCAGTTCCTCATGCACGCCTCTTTTAATTAAATTGCCTTCTTTAATGCTTATAGGCGGTTCTTCAACAATTGTTTTATCTATTAGGGCTGTGAAGTCAGAGATTTTTTCATCTTTTTCACTAAATTTATTGAGTAAGGGGGATTTGGTGTTATAAAGGATATTGCCAAATAAAGGTAAGACCTTTAATGAATCCCGCAATGATATAAAATCCCGGCCATTTGCAGAATTATTACTTATTTTTGTAGCAAGCCGCTCTATGTCGTATACTTTATCAAGTAAATTGGCAACATCAGTGCGTATTTTTGGGTTTTCAATAAGTTCTTCAACCGCACAGTAGCGTTGTTTAATTTCGTTAATATCCTGAAGAGGCTGTTGTATCCACTTTCTTAAAAGTCGTGCGCCCATGTTGGTTTTTGTCTTATTTACCGCCCACATGAGGCTGCCTTCGTATTTGTTATCTCGCACTGTCTGTACGAGTTCAAGGTTTCTTCTTGCGCTGCTGTCTATTGCAACAAATGAGCCGGTTTCATACGGCGTTATAACATCGAATTTGGGCAGGTTATCCTGTTGTGTTTCCAGTAAATAATCAATAATCACACCCGCAGCAATAAGGCCTTCTGTGTATTCAGGAAAGCCGAATGCTTCCAGGGATTTTATATTAAATGCCTGTTTTATTTTTTCAAGTGCTGTTTCTTTGTAGAATGCGGCATTTGCCCTTACAGTGCAATTATAATTAGCTATTACAGTTTCGGGCAAGTCAGGGTGTTCTTCAGGTACAATTTGAAAAGGTTTTATTTCTCTTTTTTGCGATACACATAATATTTCAGAAGGTTCAATTCTGTTAATTTCAGATATTAATTGATCATAGCCGAGTGTTGAAATTTTAAATTCGCCCGTTGAAATATCCACATAAGCAAAGCCGCGCTTACAGGATTTTTGCACGTTTGTCACTGCTGCAAGATAGTTATTTTTTGAACCCTGTAACAGGTTTATATCAGTGATTGTGCCGGCAGTGATGGTTTTTACGACTTTTCGCTCAACCAGCCCCTTTGCTAAAGCTGCATCTTCCATTTGTTCACATATAGCTACTTTGTGGCCTTTTTCCAGCAGGCGTGCAATGTAGTTATCAGCGGCTTTATGGGGGACGCCAGCCATTGGTATCCTACCGAGCCTGCCGCCGTCGCGGCCTGTGAGAGTAAGTTCGAGTTCCTTTGCCCCTAAAACTGCATCCTCAAAAAACATTTCATAAAAATCACCCATTCTATAAAACAAGATAACTCCCTGATGCTGTTTTTTTATTTGCAGAAACTGCTGCATCATTGGTGTAGCGTGTTCAGGGTTTATGTCACAGGTTTTGGTGAGATTCAGGTTGTTCATATTAAAAATATAACACAACCATATATTACAAAGGCGTCAACAAGACGCCTTTTCATTGTGTTTATTGAGACAACACAACCCGTACAGTGTTATTCGTGTAGAGTCGTAGGGATGGATTTCGTTTCCGCATTTTCCATGCAGTTTGCAAATCCTCTCAAAATTAATTTCCTTGCTTTTATTAATACATTTTTCCATTTTTTTATCTCCTTGCTGGGTGTTTGTGAATCTATATATAATAATACTACTTATTGAGAATTTTTCTCAATAGTTAATAGTTTTTTAATATTTATACGAAAATGCTTTCAATATACAACTTTTATAAAAGCGGCGCGGGACACATCTTTCGGTTTCTTTTTGGGTTGTCCTTGACGTATTAAGTAATTTTAAAGGGGAAATTGGCCGCGCAGCGGCCAATTTCCCCTTTAAAAACCCTTTTGACGCCGAGGACAGCATGGATGTTTGGGCAGACCTGGGTGTCTGCCCAAGTAATTAGGGCGCACATATATGTGCGCCCCTACATATATTTAATAATTTAATTTTTCTTAAGGTATATTCGAATCCAGCTCAATATGCACGGTTTCGTTATGCAGAAACTCTTCGCTGCCGGGGTCTTCTGTTTCTTCAGCTACTTCTTCTGCAAGTTCCGGTGTGCTTATTCTAATTGATTCACCGGTCTTACTTTTTATGAGTTTTTCTTTTAAATTCTTAACCTGTCTGTCCAGCCTGTCTGCCAAGAGGTCAATTGCTGCATACATGGATTCAGCGTCTTCTTTTATCTTGATTACTGAACCATTAAGGAAGCATACGACCTCTGCTATGCTGTTTTTCTTTACGCTGGGGTTCTTATTAACGCTAAGCGTAATTTTCATATTCATTATCTGGCCATTGTGCTTAACAATTCTGCTAATTTTTTCCTTGACATACTCTTTGATAGCCTCGGTAATGTTGATATTTTTACCGTTTAAATTAAAGTTCATTTAGTTCCTCCTGATCGGGATAATATACGGATAGTTTTTTATAGTATAACGAATTTTCTATTTTATTTAAACCTATTTGATGGAATTGTAAAATTAATTATATCAGGACGGATATATAAACCTTAATCAAATTTTTGTAATGCAAATCTGAATTAAACATTTTTTCTGCTTTTTGCCTTGCATTCTTACCCATTAAGGCTGCAAGCTCCTTTTGCTTATATAATTTATAAATCATGTGTGATAATTCCTCTACGTTTCCGGGTTTGAACAGAAGTCCGTCCTGGTTTTCTGTTACCAGTTCAGGAATAGCTCCTATCCTGCTTGCAATAACCGGTTTTCCGTATGCAAACGACTCCGCTATGGTTAAACCAAAGGTCTCAAACCAGTTACAGGGCAGTATTGAAGCTATGCACCCGGAATATTCCTTTCGTAATTTATCACCCTCAAGATAACCTTTAAATTTAATGTTGGGGCTGGCTTTTTTCCTCAGGTTTTCTTCTTCAGGCCCGCTTCCGACAATATGAAAACCTATGTTTTTTGGCAGGAATTTTGCGGCTTCTATAAGGTAATGCACGCCTTTTTCTTTTGCCAGTCTGCCAACATATAAAAAATAACCTTTATGAGCATAAGTAAGAGGTCTTTCAAATAAATGATCATCAATAAAATTATTAAGCATTGTAAGTCGATTACGGCGAATTCCTGATTTTTCAGCAAGGTTGTAAACAGCTCTGCTCGGGCAAATAAATAAGGATACATAGTCATAATGCCTGCAAGCTCTGTTAAACGAGTATTCCAGAGTTGATATAAGGCTTTCTTTAAGGCTGGAGTTCCTACATTTGTAAATCAGTCCGTATAATGGGTTTCCTTTTACACAGTATTCGTTATTGCAGTAGGATTGTGATTTTAACATCATAGTCCCGCCCGGACACATAAGTCGCGGGTCATGTAATGTCATGACTACAGGAATCTTTGCTTTCTTGCAGGCGGAGAGGACTGATGGGGTGAGATGGTAATATATATTATGGCAGTGGACTATGTCGGGTTTAGTCTGTGCTATCAGGCTGGTTAATTTTGCTTCGGACTCGGTATTGTAGAGGATTCGGGGTAAAACTTTTATTGAATCAAGTTTGTTTAATTTTTTAAAATCAGTAAACTTTGTAAAAAATTTTGCGTGTGGGTAGGAATTAATTGCAAAAGGCTGCCTGTCCGTAGCAAAAAACACAACCTCGTTTCCGTTTCTTGCTAAAAGGTCGGCCTGATTGAGCATTAACTTTTCCGCGCCTCCATATGAAGAAAAAAAATTGTTAACAAATAAAATTTTCATATAATTCTTTAAATCCGTTCTCCGCAGAGTTTTTTTACTCATTGCAAGATAATTTAACAGATATGTGCCTCTTTGAACTCGATCAACAAGGCATTAATCTTGTAGAAACTATGAATTTTTGTTTTTTTAATGATTTGATTTTTTAAAACATATTATGTTTAAATAGACAAACATAACTCCCATGGGTAAGAAAAAAACTAACGCTTTTAGTTATCGTAGTAAAGACAAAGGAGAGAGGTTACATGAAGAAATTTATCTTAATGATAGGTATTTTCGCAATGGCATTATTATGCGCAAATCCCTGTCAAGCGGTTACAATTCCAAAAGGAGTCGGTGTAAACATTCACTTCACCGGCGCACCGGCACGTGATCTTGATTTAATCAAGAATGCCGGATTCAATCAGGCACGTACAGACCTTAAATGGGATCGTGTAGAACGCACAAGAGGCCAGTATAACTGGACAGAGTATGACCAGCTTATAGATGGCCTTTTAGCTAGAGGTATTACACCTTACATGATCCTTGATTACAACAACCCTGTTTACGGAGCAGGCGGAATGGATGGTATCCATACATCCGAGCAGCGTACAGGTTTCACAAACTTTGCAAAAGCAGCAGCAGCTCGCTACAAAGGTAAAACAATTATCTTTGAAATCTGGAATGAGCCTAATCTTGGTTCGATATTCTGGAGACCTACTGAAAACGTCGGCGAGTATATGGCGCTTATTAAATCAGTATACCCTGCAATGAAGGCAGCTGACCCTAACTGTATAGTTGTTGGTCCTGGCGTGGCTTTTATTGCTAACACTTTTGACTATCTTAAACAATGTATGAGTCAGGGATTATTGAACTATGTGGACGGTCTGAGTGTTCACCCATATAAGAATGAAGCTCCAGAGGCCGGTACAGTTGACTACTTATACACCGAATTAAGAAACATCCTGGGATCACACGGAAAGCGTGACTTCCCGATTCTAGGCGGTGAATTCGGTTTTAGTACAAGTTGGTCAAACGTACAAAATGAGAAAAACCAGGCAGAATTTCTTGCTCGTCAGCTAGTTATGCACGATTATTACAATGTTGTTTCATCGATCGTTTATGATTTTAGAAATGATGGGACAGATCCGAATAACGCCGAGCATAACTTTGGAATAATCAGGAATGATTATTCAATTAAACCTGCTTATACAGCAATCCAGACACAAAGACAAAACCTTGCAGGTTTAACATATTCAAAAAGAGTAACAACATCGGATGCTTCTGTACGCTTGTATGAGTACACGAGTGCATCAGGCAGGACAATGGCAGCGTGGACAACCAGCGGTACAAAGTCAGCTACAATCTATGGCAAATCTGTCACACTGACTACTATGCCGATTTATGTAAAGGAAACAACAACTACACCACCGCCTCCGCCACCTCCAGAGGATCCACCAGCACCTCCGCCAACGGATCCGCCTGCACCTCCGCCAACAAGCTCAAATACAATTCCGGCTGGAGTTGGTGTAAACATCCACTTCACCGGCGCACCGGCACGTGACCTTGATTTAATCAAGAATGCCGGGTTTAACATGGTAAGAACAGACCTTAAATGGGATCAGGTAGAAAGCACAAAAGGCCAGTATGTTTGGACGCAGTATGACCAGTTAATAGATGGTCTTCTGGCAAGAGGCATTACACCTTACATGATACTTGATTACAACAACACCCTTTATGGCGCAGGAAGTGGCATGGCTGGTATCACTACTTCTACCCAGATTCAAGGTTTCACAAATTTTGCAAAGGCCGCAGCAGCTCGTTATAAAGGTAAAAAAATTATCTTTGAAATCTGGAACGAGCCTAACCTGGATATTTTCTGGACAACAGGGCCGAATTCAACACAGTACATGAACCTTGTTAAATCAGTTGTTCCTGCAATGAAAGCAGCAGACCCTAATTGTATAGTCGTAGGTCCTGGCGTTGCTTTTATTGCAAACACATTTGAATTTCTACATGGTTGTTGTGTACAGGGTTTACTGGATTACGTAGACGGTTTAAGTGTGCATCCTTACAAAAACGCAAATCCTGAAGAAGGTACAATTGATTATCTGTATAATTCAGTAAAAGGTATTGTACGTGACTACGGTCATCCAGATATGCCGATTTTAGGCGGTGAATTTGGATTTAGCACAAGCTGGTCAAATGTGGGGGATGAGCAAAACCAGGCAGAATTTCTTGCTCGCCAGTTAGTGATGCATGATTTCTACAATGTTCCAGTTTCTATAGTTTATGACTTCAGAAACGACGGTACAGACCCGAATAATGCCGAGCATAACTTTGGAGTAATCAGGAATGATTACTCAATAAAACCTGCATACAATGCAATTAAAGCACAGAGAGAAGCTCTTGCAGGCATGACTTTTTCAAGTAAGTTATCCTCAAATACAGGCGATTATCTGTACGAATACACAGGCCCGTCAGGCAAGTTAGTTGCTGCATGGACAACTGGAAGTCCACATTCGGTGACTGTATACGGCAAATCAGTTCAAATAACTCAAATGCCTACATATGTAAAGGAGACAACAACTACACCTCCGCCTCCTCCACCACCTCCACCAACTGCAACAGCGCCTGTAATTAACAGTATAAAACTTAACTTTAATAAAACTTTAGGTCAATATGTGGTTGTAGTTAACTGGGCTGATAACGCAGCTAATGAAACCGGTTTTGAAGTTTTTAGGTCAATTGGCGATACTAATAACTTCCAGCGGGTTAAAACAATAGCTGCTCTCACCGGAACAAACCAAACGATTACATACAGGAACAATATTGGTGCAACTCCAACAACTGGAACATACTATTACAAAATAGTGGTTAAATTTGCGGACAGCACAACCCAGACTTCAAATACTAAATCAGTTGAAGTTAAGTTACTGACTCCGCCTCCAGTAGCAACAGTTCCTGCAGTTCCTGCAAACATTACAGGTAGTGCTGTAGAAGATATAAGCAACAATAATGTTGTTATCTTAAAATGGACAGACGCAGCTACAGATGAGGACGGCTTCAATATTTACTGTTCAAATTCTGCAAGTGCAGCTTTCAGTAAAATAGGAACAATATCAAAAGATAAAACAACCGTTGTTCATCCTGTTAGCGCAATAGGTACCTATTCTTACAAAGTAAAATCCTTTAACCAGGCAGGTGAATCAACAGAACCTCCGGTTACAACGGTTACTATAAATTAAAATTTAGGTAATGGTTGAAAAGTCACTTATTTTTGAGTGGCTGGGTGCTACGCACCCAGCCACTCAACCCTTTTTGGGAGCAGGCGAAGCCTGCTCCCAAAAAAATAATAATAAATTACTTCCCATTCATTTATAAGTTTAATTGAAGAACCCTGCACACAAAAATGCAGGGTTCTTTACATATCTATTTACAAAACATTGACATAAGCCCTTATGGTAACTACAATTAGTGAATTGTTAAGGAACATCTTTATTTGTAATCTAGGGAAAATAAGATAAAAAGCAGAAAATATTGAGGTCATTTTAGCTAAGATGGCAGAAGTAGAATCCATAGAAGCTTCAAAAATAGCAGCTAATGCTAATGAAAGTGCGGCTAAAAATTCAAAAAATTTAGCCGTCAATAATCAAGCACAAACCAACCCTCAGGTTGATACGCACGGTGATGTGTTCACTCCTGCGCAGGAAAACCAAGGAAAATCATATATTGCACCACCTTTTGAAGATCAGTTTGGCCCAAAGAATTCTGCACAAACTGTTCCTCTTAATCAAAATAATGTACCAACAAGATTACAGGCATTAAACTCGGAATTTATAGCCAGGACTGTTGACATAAGCGATAGAATAGCCACTTTTATTGGCGAACGAGAAAAAGATATTCGGGAGCGTTTGTCTAATACTTTCATAAGACTGGAAGAGCAGGTTTATGACATGTTGAAAAAAATAGATGCTTCCTTTGAGCAAAAAGACCATCACAAGGAAAAAGAAACTCGAGATCAGGAAAATCAGGACGCTGAAAACAGCGAACGAATTGATAACGAGTTAGCATAAATCAATTAAACACAGGATTAATCCATCCGCTTATTAGGGAATAATAATTTTAGTATGGTGTGGTCTTATTTAAAAATTTTATTAATTATATTTTTGCTGTCTACTCAGCCTGTTTCTGCAGCACAAATCATGATGTTTGTATCACCAATTAATGTTGCTACGCCGAATTCAACCTACAGTATTTATCCTAATATTGCGACTTATATATCAAACGACCTTATTAACGAACTCAATAAAAATCTCAGGTTCAGTATCCCCGATCTGAATTCTACTGATAACCTGCTCATGAGCCAGGATTTATATAAGAAGTATGGAAATTTTTTAAAAAATTACAAAGATAACGGAACAATTGATTATAAAATGTGTAGTCTGTTAGGTGAAAAACTCGATGTTCAGAAGATCTTGCTTGTTTCTTCCGGTTTCAGTATGCAGAATATGATTTTGAAACAATCAATTTGGCATCAAATAGGTATAAGTGAAGGAGAAGCCATAAAATCTTTTTATAATTTAAATGTTGAAGTGGCTCTTATTGATACGGAAACCTGCATTGTAGACTTTAAAAATACTTATAACAAGGAAATAAAGACGGATGCCTTTGAAGTTCCAGTAAATTCCATTAATGAGAATGCTATATCAACAAAGCAAATTAAAGAGTTTTCAGACGAAATTTCTAAAATAGTGGCTGTTAATGTGTTTGTAGAAGCTAATAATTCGGTTTATACAAGGGTACAAAGCAATATAGTTTCTACATCAAATGTAAAAGTTGATACCATGGAGGGTCTCCAGACCAAGGATGGTCACTCTTATTCTACAAATAATGTTCATCTAAAGAATAAGAGAATTGATAGTTTTAAGAGTTGGGTAAAGCAAAGAGTTGATTTGTAATTTTCTGCTATAATATTGTTTGGATAAGATCACTTTAATCAAGTGGTCTGGATCTTTTGTTTGGATTTAAGGTCTTTAATTATATAAATGAAGTTCAATTTTAAATATATAAAAGAGCTTGCTGCTCCGGGGAGTTGGCGAAGGGGCTATGATTATTATAAGAAAGGCCAATTGATTGATGCAAAAGTAGAAGGTAAAACTATTAAAGCCTCAACAAAGGGATCTTTTCAGGATAAATATGACATCACCCTCCACTTCACGAAAAATAAACTGTCAGCAGAATGTACATGCCCACTTGAGGAAGAATGGTGTAAGCATGCTATTTGTGTTGCTCTTGAGAGTATAGAAAGGCATTTACTTGAACCAGAGGAAGAGAAACCGGATGAGGTTACAAATCCGCAGGGCAGCTATAAGTTTATATTAAATGCGCCTGAAAATGCTAAATTTGTTGGTATACAGATAGTTGACAGGGCAAAGAACGACATTGTAAAAAACATTGAGCAAATTTTAAGGTTTGTCGTAAATAATGGCATTGTCGGCCTAAATGATGCGCAAAAAAAGGAACTTGTCCTTTTGCAGCATATTTTTAAGTTTGAAATGGTTAAGAAAAATATTATATGGCACAATATACCGCATAACAAAATTGATGCAATAATGCCGCTTCTAGCGCAAGTAGAGGAAGTCAGAGATAACGAAACCCAGAAACTGCTTTCTTTTGAATCTGTTCCATGGAAACTTAACCTCGCTGTAAATGTATCACTGGTGGGAAATGTCCTGCTGGCACTGCATTGGAAAAGGCCTGAACCGGAAGATATATTGCCCCTTGAGGAATTGCATTATTTCAATAAAAGTGTTAAATGGGCAAGGTATAAGGATTTAATTATGCCTCTTGATACAGCGCTTTCAACTCTGCCCGGTTATCTCACAAAATCAACATTTTCAGATATACGTGACGCAGACGGCGGTAAGTTCGTGTATGAAGAGCTTCCAAAACTGAAAAAACTCACAAATGTTGATGTGTATGAAAGGCTTGAGCAGCTTCTTCTAGAGCAGAGGCCGCCTGTTAATATTTTAACCCTTGAAAAAACAGAAAGAGGAGCTATAAAGGGAATATTAGGCTTTGAATACGACGGAGTAGCTGTCCCTTATGGCAAACTTGCCGAAAAAACCCCTTATGTAACAATAAAAAAGCCGGAAGAAGACTTGATTTACTGGGTGAAAAGAAACCTTGAGCTAGAAGAAGCTGCGTATAAAGAGATTCAAAGAGCAAGATTCACGCCTACTCAAACTAATAACCTTGTTATTGAAGGTGATAGTGCTATTGATTTCTATAATTATTTGCTTCCGCAGGCCGCAGAAAAATGGAAAATAGTTGAATCGGATGATCTGTCTGAATTTAAGCTGGCGAAAAATCCTCTTAAAATCGTTGCTGATATTGATTTTTCAGAAACTTCAGACAGCTTTGAAATTGGTTTCTTTGCTACGGTTGGTAAGGCAAAAATGGATTATGAGGCTATACAGCACTTCTTTCAGCAAGGTCAGAAGTATGTTTACCTTGAAGATAAAGGAAATATAGAGATTCCGTATAACAAAATGCTGCGGATCAATTCAGCTTTGAGTAACGTGGATGCTCTGGAAATCAATAAAAATAAGTATATGATTAAGACGTTCCGGGCAGGAATAGTAGGTGAGCTGGAAGAGAATGAAATAACCCTGAAAATGAGCAGGAAATTCAAGGAATTTTGGACAAAAATAAGCAGCTTTAATTCAATGGAGGACATTCCGCTTCCACGTGGACTTAAGGGTGACCTCAGGGAATACCAGGAAAAAGGCTTTAATTGGTTGTGGTTCTTGTATTCTTATGGTTTGAATGGCGTTCTTGCTGATGATATGGGGCTTGGTAAAACAGTGCAGGCACTTACACTTTTGCAAAAAGCTAAGGAAAAGGATGGAAAAACGCCAAATCTTGTAATATGTCCGACTTCCGTGGTATTTAACTGGGAAGCTGAAATTGAGAAATTCACACCAAATCTCACGTATTTAAGCATTACAGGGCCTGACAGAAAGAATTTATTTAGTAAAATTGATGATTATGATGTTATTATAACCAGCTATGCATTGATACGGCGAGATATTAATGATTACAAAAAGCACAAATTCAGGACAGTCATACTTGACGAGTCGCAAAACATAAAAAATTATGAGTCTTTGACTGCGCAATCTGCGAAACAATTAAATGCCCAGCACAGACTCGCTATGTCAGGTACGCCAATTGAAAACCGACTCTCTGAGCTTTGGTCAGTGTTTGATTTCTTGATGCCAGGTTTCTTATATGATCTTAACGATTTTAACTATAGATATGCTTTACCAATACAGGATAAAGGCGATAAGACTGTTGAATCACGTTTAAAAAGACAGGTTTATCCGTTTATATTAAGGCGTATGAAGCGTGATATCGCAAAAGACCTGCCACCTAAGATTGAAAGTGTTGCATACTGCCAAATGACACCTGATCAGCGTGATTTATACTTAGATGTACTTGATAGCACACGTCAGGAAATTTTCGGTAATAATGCAGATGGTAAATTTGAGAAGTCCAAGATGTCTGTATTTGCTGCACTGCTACGGTTGCGGCAAATTTGTAACCATCCACGCTTGTTTGACAAGGAAGGACGTTATAATGTCAACGAATCAGGCAAGTTTGAACACCTCAAGGAAATGCTCGAAGAAATCATCAGTGAAGGTCACAGAGTACTCCTTTTCAGTCAGTTCGTCCAAATGCTCGACATTGTAAAAGAATGGTTTGATAAAGAAGGCATAAAATACTGCTATCTTACCGGGGCAACAACTGATCGTCGAGAAGTAGTCAACCGCTTCAACACTGATGAGTCTATTCCTGTTTTCCTTGTTAGCTTGAAGGCTGGCGGTACTGGTTTGAATCTCACAGGTGCAGATTATGTAATTCATTATGACCCGTGGTGGAACCCTGCTGTTGAAGATCAGGCTACTGACAGGGCGCACAGAATTGGCCAGACCAAGAACGTATTTGTGTACCGCTTCATTACCAAAGGTACAGTTGAAGAAAAGATAATGAAGCTCAAAGAGCGTAAGCGTAACCTTGTAGATTCAGTCATCTCAGTTGAGCGAAATATTGGCAAGACCTTGACTTACGAAGACATTAAGGATATTCTGTCCGTGGATTAACCAAGAACACGGATTTAACCCTTCTTGCAGACCCATCCTCTTCTGAATTAAGCACAAACTTATCCTGTCCCGGCAGGTCTACGTACAAAGAAGTCGAACCTCCACCATCCAGCGCTAAAGCCTGCTTCACTTTCAGGTCATCCTGCATGAATTCTGCAAGTTCCTTCAAAGTCATAGGATTTTCCTTGCTTACTGCCACAAGCAGGACATGATTTTCCAAAGTTATCCCAATAGCTGATCTTGGGCGTTTGTGAAGGGCGGAAACCGCTTCTCTTATAATTTTATTGTCATTTTTGACTACAAAACTCTCCTGCTCCAATAGTAAAGTGGGCACAAGCTGCGGTCCTGCCTGTATAGAATGAAGAATATTGCATTGGGACGGAGGCATGCTGTTATGTTGGGCTATATCGAGTGAAATAAAACAATCCATTATTCTGAATTCTGACCTGTTGAGAATTTGCGGGAGGTAGTCCTGTAACGTGGGGTTGTTCATTAAATCCGGGTTTAATGTGGGGTCTGCCGCTAGTTCGCCGTCTTTTATTATGTAAGATGTTGTTTTAGTGTTGAGAGGATCGAAAAATCCGGCATTAATAGCGGCAATAGCGCCTGTTTTTATGGCGACTGATTCCACGGTTTCCAGGGAATCCGATACATAAGGCGAAATACAATTTTTGCACTCATTAGTATCAATATCCACAATATAAACACCCTTTTGTGGAGAATAAAATTCAACAGCCTGCCTGGTTTGATCGGCTTTTACACTGTAAATTGCTATTGTTAATACCAAAATTATTAAAATTAAATTTCGCATAACATTAATTATAATTTAAATTTTGGGTTTCATGTAAGTGCTATAATTTTATGTATGATAACTACGAAACGTATAAAACAACTGCCTGATAACCTTATTAACCAGATAGCAGCCGGCGAAGCGATTGAACGGCCTGCGTCTGTAGTTAAGGAATTGGTAGAAAATTCTATTGATGCTGGCTCTACAAGAATAGAGGTTGAAATATCTAACGCTACACGTGATATACGGGTAGCAGATAATGGTGGCGGCATACATAAAGATGACATATTACTTGCTTTTTCACGCCATGCTACAAGTAAAATTGAGAAAATAAACGATTTATGGTCTATTTCTACGCTGGGTTTTCGTGGAGAAGCTCTTTCCAGCATGATTTCTATTGCTAAAGTTATCTGTACCACAAGAACTAAAGATTCTGAAACCGGTTTGAAGGTTAAATGTGAAAATTCACAGGTTAGTTTTTCTGACGCAGGGTGCGCAATCGGTACTACAATGGAAATAAATGACCTGTTTTATAACGTGCCAGCAAGGTTAAAGTTCCTGAAAAAGACACAAACTGAAATGGCTGCTATATCAGAGATTGTGCAAAGCCTGGCTATTTCAAACCCGGGCATTGCTTTTACACTTATACATAACAAAAATACTATATTTAAGACAATAGGGAGTAATGATCTGGCTGCTACTATCGGTGAGGTTTATTCAAGTGAAATAATCAGCGAGCTGGTTGAAATTAATAAGGAAGATGAGCAGTTTAACCTCAAGATACACGGATTTGCGAGCAACCCGGACTTTACCCGGTCAAATAAAAAAGCCATTTATACCTTTATTAACGGTAGAACCGTAAAATGTCCGATCATTTCCAAGGCAATTGATACGGCATACAGTGATATGATTCCGTCTGGCAGGTATCCATATGTGGTTTTGAACATTTTAATGTCGCCAAAAGAGATAGATGTAAACGTTCACCCAACAAAGAAGGAAGTAAAATACTCAAAACCAAACCTAATATTTAATTTTGTGTACTCTGCTATTAAAGGGGCACTGGGGGTTGCGCCTCAACGTCATTCTCAAGATGTAGGGTGCATTTATGCACCAGAACAACAAGGGTGCATAAATGCACCCTACGAAATTCCAAAAGTAATCAATTTCCCAAAGGCAATAACGCAGGAAATCGAAGATGACGATATTCAGGAAGTAAGTTTTGCTCCTGCCTCTGTACAAAAACGCTTTGAAGTTGAGTCGGATGGCTATGATCTGTTTGTGGAAAAACCTAGAATCATTGGTCAGCTTGAAAATACATACATTCTTATCCAGGCAAAAGACGGACTGCAAATCATTGACCAGCACATAGCGCATGAAAGAGCGCTTTATGAAAAGCTGAAAAGGGAAAAAAATTATGCATCGCAGTTATTGCTGGCATCTGAGGTGATAGAACTTACTCCTGAACAATACAATCTGTTCAGGGAAAATGCTGATTTGCTTAATAAATATGGCTATGAGGTTGAAATTATTGATTTTGGTATAAAATTAAAGCGGATACCACAGACAATTGCTGAAAAAGACCCTAAAAAAATAGTAAATGACCTAATAGAGGCGCTAGAATCATCTCCAGAAATAATAGAAAATGAACTATTAATGAGGACAGCGTGCCTTTCATCTGTTAAAGCAGGAGAAAGATTATCTATTGGGCAAATGGAAGAACTTATAATCAACTGGCAGAATACATCTTACCCAAAAACCTGCCCACATGGAAGAAAAATAGCCCATGTGATTTCCAGGCAGGAAATAGCGGGATTTTTTGGACGTCAGTTATAATATACTCATTAGGAGGAAATGATGGATTCAATGGATTCTGTATTTGAAGTCAAAAGTATTAATAAAGAGGGATTTGAGCTTTATAACCTGGTAAATGAAAAGATTTACAGTGTTAAAAGCCAGATAAAAATGGTTAATTACAGACGGTTATGTCGAGGGAACTACCTTGTATGCAAAATTATGCTTAAAGAAGGTGAGTATTACCTTTGTAATATTCAAAGTATTATTAAGCCATCTGAGGGTTTAGTTGCTTACAAAGCCGCAGTTTCAATGCAGGTAAAAGACCCGGCACTGTTGTATGCTAAGAATGAAGAAAAGATAAAAGAAATTGAAGAAAATGTTGCATTTTTAAGTCAAAAGTACAAAGACTTCTTCAAAACCGAGGAAATTTTTACATCAAGTTCCAAACTTAACGCACTGTTGGACTTATTCAATGAGTATGTTGAAGGCGGAGAAAAGATGGATTATGAAGAATATACTGAAACTCCTGAAAATGCTGACATAATAGTATTTTTTGACTCAAAAACCGGCCTCCAGACTATGCCGAAGGATAAACGGGATTCTTTCAATAAAGAAGCTTTTTCCGTGCCAACAGTGCTTTATTCATCAAAAGCTTTTGAGAAATTGATGGAATTGTCCGGGAATCCAAAACCAGCAAAGCAAAATACGGAATGTAAAATTGGAAGGAATGAGCCGTGCGTTTGCGGAAGTGGGAAAAAGTATAAGAAATGCTGTTTATAATTAATATACGAAAGTTTTTTCTCCGCAGGCAATATTTTTACCAAGTTTTTTAGCCTTACGTGAAGCTTTATCAGCGTTATTTTGAGCATCTTCAAGAGGTTTAAACAATTCCCTGCAGCATAGCTTATTTCCTTTGGATTTTTTGATTGATTCTTCAATATTTTTCATTTCTATATCGGGTTTAAAGGTTGAAAACCCAATGCTTGCGGTTAAACAGTTTTTTATTTTTTTATTTTGAATAAGTACTTGTGTATCTTTTTCCAGGTTTTTCCTTAGTTGTCTTGCTACATTGCCTGCTGTGCTGTAATTCGTATCAGGCAACAATATCATTATTTCTTCTCCCCCGAACCTGTATACTTTCTCCCTGTTTTCACCTTTTCCGGCAGTATTTATTGTATTTTTGACAATGTTTGCGTATATCTTCAAGGCCTCATCACCCTGATCATGTCCATATGCTTTGTTATAAGCCCCAAAATTATCCAGATCAAGAAAGATAAATGAAAGCGGGGTCTGTTCCTTGCATGCGTTGATAAATTCTTTTTTTCTGTCTATATCGTATGATCGCCTGTTATTTAAACCCGTCAGAGCATCTTTAAAAGCCAAATTGTGGGCCTTTTGGGTAAATATGTTTAACTGGAAGGTTAAATACTTTATTGCTTGTTCAGGGGTTAAACTTTGTAAATCTATATTTTTTTTTGTTGCTGTTTCTCTTTTTGATCTTTCAAGATTAAAATTTGCATAAGCATTATCCATTAGTCCATTAAAGGTATCGATTATTTTTCCTGAGTCCGTGTAATTTTGATTACTAAATCCAAAGTATAGAATCTTATTATTTGGCCTTGGTTGATACGGATTTGACCTAGATATTGCTATATTATTTATCATAAAGATTTTTACTTCCTATAAATGTATTTTTCATTCAATACAAAAACCCTGATTATATAAAATTTCCTTTTATTAAGTAAATTGTTACAAATAATTTAAATAAAAAAATTAAAACTCCGATCAATTATAATATAAGTAGATTCTATAGGAAAATTATAATGTCTTATGATGTAATAATAGCTGGTGCAGGGTTTTCAGGCTCATCAGCAGCAAGAATTTTAGCCGAAAGGGGCAAAAAAGTACTTTTAATTGAAAAACGTGACCATGTGGGCGGAAATTGCTACGATTTAAAAAACGCCTTTGGTATAACAATACAAAAATATGGCCCGCATATTTTTCACACTCAAAGTGAGGCGGTGTGGGAATTTTTAAACAGGTTCAGCGATTTTAATGACTATAAACACAAGGTTTTAAGCAAGGTTGGCGAAAAATTTTACCCCATACCCATTAATAAAACCACTGTATGTGATTTTTTAAACCTCGACATAAACACTGTAAACATTGCAGAAATATTAAAACAAGAAGTCGAGAAATCTACATTTAGCATGCCGCCTCGGAATTTTCAGGATCAAGTGATTTCCCAAGTAGGTGAAAGACTTTATGAAGCCTTTTTCAAAGGTTATACTATGAAACAGTGGGGAAAAGAGCCTGAAAATCTTGCTGCTGATATCGCAAAACGTGTTCCTGTCCGGGATAATCTTGATGACTATTATTTTAGCGATAAATACCAGGGCATTCCCACTAATGGCTTCACTCTGCTGTTTGAAAAAATGTTAGACCATCCGAACATCACAGTGCTTTTAAATACGGATTATTTCGAGGTTAGGTCGCGTTATAAGTCGGAATTAACGGTATATACAGGAGAACTGGACAGGTTTTTTGATTATAAATACGGTCACTTAGAGTACAGGTCGCTTGAGTTTAAGTATGAAAATCTTGAGCAGAAACAGTTCCAGCCGGTTGCTGTTGTGAATTACCCGGGAGATGAACCATGGACAAGAATAACCGAATACAAGCAGTTTTTGCGGGAAAATGTGGACTGGACAACCCTTTGCTATGAATACCCAGCAAGCAAAGGCGAGCCATATTATGTCATAATTAATGATGAAAACCTGAAAAAAAGAGAACTGTACATGCAGGAGGCACAAAAACTGGAAGCGGATGGAAGTGTACTGTTCATCGGCAGATTAGCTGAGTATAAGTATTACAATATAGATCAGGTAGTGGAAAGCGTTATAATAAAAGTTAAAAATGTCAGGCAAAATGTTTAGATGTAAGAATTGCGGATCAATTGACAGTTTTGGGCTTGTGTTTAACCCCAACTACAAAGGAAAAGGGGAATTTACACAAACCGTAAACCAGCATGAAGAAATTGTGTTTAATATTGATGGATATGAATTCATACCTGATCTGGGGTTTATGAACGGGCATGCTGTATGTAAATATTGCGGGGAAATCAGGCAGTGGGAATATTATTTTCCGCGTTTTAGAAATAAAGCTGAAGCTTAACGCAGTTTTACCCAGGGGGCCTTGCGGATGCGTATGCTTTGAGGCGTTACTTCTACAAGCTCATCATCCCCAATGTATTCCAGGCAGTCCTCAAGCGATAACTGTCTTGAAGCAGCTAGCGTCACCATTATGTCAGCCCCGGCACTACGCATGTTAGTCAGCCTTTTTGTCTTACAAACATTAACAACAATGTCCTGCAACTTGTTGCACTCGCCGACTATCATTCCTCGATAAACCCTTGTCCTAGGTTTAATAAAGAATACGCCGCGGTCTTCAAATTGTTGAAGTGCATAAGGCACAGCCTCGCCGTCTTCAAAGGAAATCAATGATCCGCTGCGCTGGCGTGGGATATCTCCAATTAAAGGTTTATAAGCTTCAAAGGTATGGTACATAATACCTTCGCCTTTAGTCATTCTGATAAATTCGCTCCTAAAGCCGATTAATCCCCTGGCAGGTATGGAAAAACGTATAATCGTACGTAAATCAGTAGAGCTCATATCAAGCATTTCAGCCCTTCTTGAGGATAAGCGTTCAATACTTGAGCCTGCATATTCATTTGGCACATCAACTATCAGGTTCTCAAACGGTTCATGCTGGGTTCCATTAATAGTTTTAAAGATAACTTCCGGTTTGCTTACCTGGAACTCATACCCTTCACGCCTCATAGTCTCAATCAGTATCCCGAGGTGCAGTTCTCCCCTGCCGCTTACTTTGAAAACATCTGTGCTTTCTGTGTCTTCTACTTTGAGGCTGACATTTTTTTCGAGTTCAAGATACAGCCGTTTTCTTAACTGCCTGGAAGTAACAAATTTACCTTCCTGTCCGGCAAAAGGTGAATCATTGACCGAAAAATTCATTTGCAGTGTGGGTTCATCTATTGTAATCAATGGCAATGCATCCGGGTTTTCTACGGATGAGATGGTTTCACCTATCTGTATTTCAGGAAAGCCGGCAATTCCGACTATATCACCTGCGTATGCCTCATTTAACTCAATTCTTCCCAGTCCGCTAAAACCTAGAAGCTTTGTGACTTTGCCTTTTAGTACATCACCGTTTCTGTTTATCAGGCTTACCTGCTGGTTATTCTGGATTTTACCGTTTACAATCCTGCCAATGGCGATTCTTCCAAGGTAATTACTGTAGTCAAGTGTAGTTACATGGAACTGTAAATTCATGTCCATATTGCCTTTTGGTGGCGGGATATGTTCAATTATTGAATCAAATAAGGGTTTAATGTCTATATCTTCGTGTTCCAGCTCATTTTTGGCAATTCCGGCAACTGCGCTTGCATACACAACCGGGAAGTCCAGTAGTTCCTCGTTGTCAGTTAATTCCACGAATAGTTCAAATACTTTATCCAGAGCAGCGTGAGGTTCTGCACCGTTGCGGTCGATTTTGTTAATTACAACTATGATTTTTATGCCAAGTTCCAGGGCTTTTGACAAAACAAACCTTGTCTGGGGCATTGGGCCTTCTGCTGCGTCAACTATAAGCAACGCTCCATCAACCATCCCAAGTACACGTTCAACTTCCCCGCCAAAGTCCGAGTGGCCGGGTGTGTCTACAACGTTGATGCGGTAGTCTCCGTAGCAAATGGAAATGTTCTTTGCAAGTATGGTAATTCCTCTTTCCCGTTCCAGGTCATTAGAATCCAGTACTCTTTCCTGCACTACCTCATTATCTCTGAAAATACCGCTTTGCTTAAGCATACAATCAACCAGCGTGGTTTTTCCATGGTCAACGTGCGCTATTATAGCTATGTTTCTTACATTTGAAATCTGCTCTACTTCACTCATGATCTGTTTTTTTCTCTCTTAACATTATAATTGTAAATTAAATCTAACAAATAGTCAGTCATATTACAAATAAAACCTGTGAATTTGGGTAATGAATAAAAAATAGTTTAATAATAAAATTTTATGATTCAGTTAATGAGAGGGAGAAGGTTATGTTTTGGAAACATAAAAAGTCCAATGTGGAATTATTAAGGAATTTTTTGCTCAATAGAACAACAATGACTGTTGGAATACCTATATTTATAAGCGCATTTACAGGTATCGCAGCGCTGGCTGTTTCAATATTAAGAAAAAACAGGAAGAACCTAGGAACTAGTGGAGTATATGGAGCAGTTGCTGTTGCAAAAGCTTTTAAAGGCGCTGATTTTCCGATGTCAAAGCATGATATTTTATCAAAATACGGCAATAAAGAGATAGAATACCATCTAGGCAAGAAAGAAAAGCTGGGTGATTTACTGCAAAGTATCCCTGAGCAGACATATAACAGGACAACCGAGATAGAACACGTTCTGCACGAAGTTTACGAAAAAGTTTAAAGTTAAATCCTCTAAAAATAGTTTTTCCTTTTATTGAAACACCATTATACTTTATTTCAGGTAATGGAATAAAAGGGAATTTCTAATGGCAGAGAAAATATCAGCTGAACATTTATTTACAAACACTCAATTCGGGCTTCAAAGAGTTTATTCGGTTTTAAATAAAACAGACCTTGATGGCGTTTCCTTATCAGACATTGAGGGCGCATACAGCAACCTGGCAACCAGTGACATCCCTTTTGCTCAATATCTTTATCAGAACCTAAACCAGTTTGATTCAGATTCTGATGGTATTATTTCACATGCTGAGATGCAAAAGGAGCTTTCTGCAATCGATAGTGAGGGATTAACTTATAACCAGCTGCTTGCTTTGCAGGAAAATGGTTTAGCTGAAGCAAATTCTGCTCTGGCAAAACTTATAGAACATTTTAAAGAGATTGATATCAACAATGATGGAAAAATAACCACAAAAGAAATAGATGCTTATAATTTAAATGAAGAAATAGATGAAAAAGTAGCGGAATATAAAGAATTCAAAACCAGCAATATTTCAATTTTTTATGCTGATGATGATTCTTCAACCAATACAGATGATGCTAGTATATAATTATGTTTAAAAAATCTAAAAAAATATCTACAGGCATTGATATCTCGTCGGGGGGATTTTCTATAGCAGCTGTCTCTAAAGAAGGCGACCAGTTGAACCTTGAAAATTTTGCATATAATTATTTTGAGCAAAATGTCTTTATGGACGGCATGATAATTAAACCTGAAATTTTCGCTGATGTAGTGAAAAAAACGCTTGATGAAAACAATTTCGACATAAAATCCGTAAATGTAGGCATTGCAAGCAATATAACGTTTTCTAAAATCATAACTCTTCCTGATTTGCCTAGAGAAGAATTAAAATTAATAGCCCAGCAAGAAGCTGCCAGAAGTTTCCCACTTCCGATTGAAGAAATGAATTTTGACTTTGAGATACTGGAAAACACAAGAAGTGACAATAAAGTTGATGTAATTATATGTGCGCTTCCAAAAAAAATCGCAAAAAACGTTGTAGATTCTTTCAGCCTTGCGGGCGTAAATGTTGAGGCTATTGATATTGGATCTTATGCAATGATCAGGACTCTTGCGAATGCAGAAATGATTAATAACCCTAATTTAACTTATGTTTCAGTTTTAGTAGGATATGAAAACACAGATATAAATATTGTAAATAACGGTATGCCCGTTTATTCACACAATATACAGACAGGCAAAAGAAATATACTGGAATCATTGAAGAGGGAATTGCATCTTAATTACTGGGAAGAAGCAGAAACAATGCTTCCAAACCTTAATATTATCGTTTCTGAAACAGACCTTTCCCCTGATTCAGATGTATATAAAGCCTCCAATGCCGCAAAAAATATTTTCATTAATATTGCTTCTGAAATACAAAAGACTGTAAATTTTTATACTTCCCAGAAAGGCGAATCAGCAATGCCGGATAAAATTATTCTGGGTGGAAGCGGTATATGTATTGGAAATATTGATAAGTATCTTTCAAATAAACTAAAAATAGATACAGTGGTGTGTGAAGCTTTAAAAAATATTTCTTATCAAAGCGAATTAAAGGAAAACAGGGCTATTCCGCTTAATGTTCAAGCGCTAACCACAATTATCGGTCTTGCGCTTAAAGGGTTGCAGGATTAAATTTCATTTACATTTCTTCAAATTTGCAGAATTTTTTGTCAACTTTTTTAGTTACAGGATTTATATAATTGTAAGGTAAAAACGTAAGGATAAAAAATATGTTGAACTCAGTTAATTTTGCAAATAGAAGTATGGCTTGTTCACGTGCATTACAGGTTAATTTTAAAGCAAGCCCAGAGAAAGATATAAGATCTTACACAGATAACCCAAGTAATAATCTTCTACTTGAAGATGCGGCTAGAACATTAAATCATATGACACCTACACAGGCTTGTAGAATAACAACTAATATAGTAAAAGAGGATCCCGAAACAATGGCTCTCCTAATGCTTAAACTTGCTGATACAGCTGACAAATTAAAAAAACAATATAAAGATCATTTTTATAAAGGTAGATAGTAGATTGTATGTTTAAAGTCAAGAAACAAGAGCAAAATTTTCTTGATATTTAGCAGCCTAATTTTCATCAAAAGGTGCATTATTGTTTAATATACCAATCGCAAGTACAAGCATTTTTCTCATAACAGCAACCAGAGCAACCATTTTCAATTTACCCTTAGAAAGTAAGCGATGATAGAATTCACTCAGTTGGTGGTTAAACCTTAAGGCACTCATAGCTGGCATGTAAAGGGCTTTTCTTAACCTGTGATTTCCTGTTTTGCAGATTCTGGGTCGTCCATTTACGCTACTTCCTGACTGGAATTGCCTTGGAGCCAATCCTGCATGTGCTATTTGCGCTCTGCTATTGATGCTTTTACCATCCTCAGCGTGTAATTCTGATAATATTTGCCAGGCTGTTCGGTCTCCAATTCCTTTTATACTTTTGAGCAATTTAACCCGATGTTTTAACATTGAACAGGCTTTGATGTGTAGAAGACAGAGCTTATTTGAAGCCAATAATACTAATGGCACTACATACAGGCATACGCAAATCAAATATTTTACAGTTGGAATGGTCTTATGTAAATTTTACACAAAAGTTTATTACAGTATTGAACCCCAAAAATGGAAAAACAAATAAAATACCTATGACAGATACGCTTATACGAACACTAGAACCGTTGCCGAGGACATCCAAGTATGTTTTCCCTAACCCTCTTACGGATAAGCCATATGTTGATATTAGAAAAGCATTTAATCTGGTCTTGAAGTTAGCAGGTATTGAAAACTTAACTTTTCATGCCTTCAGGCACACAGCAGCGACAAGAATGGTAGAAAAAAGAATTGAGCTTGTTACTGTTAAAGACCTTCTTGGACATTCTGAAATTAAAACTACCATGCGGTATGCCCACCCTGTACCAGAAAGAAAATTACAAGCGATACAAGCATTGAATAATTATTAATTATGTTATTTATTGTATAATGATGAACATTAATCAAGGAATCAATTACACAAATATTACACAAAATGTAGATTCCATAAAAAATAACAAATGCTAGAATCCAATAATAACGACATATGCCCACGTAGTTCAGCAGGATAGAACGTCGCCCTCCTAAGGCGGATGTCGCAGGTTCGAATCCTGCCGTGGGTAGTTTTTGCTTTATGGGTTTAAAATCAGCATTGTTAAAGGGTTTTAAAGTTCTAGTTATAGGTTTTTATCCAATTTCATTTGGCGGGAAGCTGGCTAACTCTCGTAAGCGGTGCGGAGTTAAGCCTAATTTTTAAGACTGAGACAAATTGGATAAAATGGATAAAAATCGGATACGAATCGGATAAGAATTGGATACGACCGATTTTTGCGAATCTGCCTCAAGGCTTTAACAACACTAAAACACAGCCATAATTTATTTTTTTTGAGAATATCCGTGTAAATTATCACCCAGATTGAGAAAAGATCTCACCAGGTTTGAGAAAAAGCTAAAAAAATATATAATTTACTATCAAACCTCCGACATTTAGGGGGAAACAATCGCCCCTAAATCCACGTTACGAAACGTGTCCGACTGTTAAGTAATGATAAGCAACTATCAAACCAAATGATAACTTTACCAGTCAGCCAGGGGCTATCATTAAATAAAAAACTCGAATGTGTCTAACAGTAAACTTTTAATCGAAAAGACTTCACTTTCGCACCCAGAGATTTATAATATAGATAACTTTAAAAGCTAAAACGAAAGGAGGCACTGCCTTAAGACAAAAAACAAATAAGTATAGATAAAAATTAGCTTATAAAATATACCTAATAGCTCATAGATATTGGTTTATAGCATACCCATACTACTTCCCCCGTATGTGTCCGGCGCATTGAGGGGGAGGGGGGATAATAACCTCAAAACCAGTCTGGATGTGTATAAATTATCACCCAGTATGAGTGTAAATTGACACCCGAAGTGAGAAAGATTATCAGACGGAATGAGAAAAAACAAAAAAAATGCAGAATAGTTCTCAAACCTCCTGCAGCTAAGAGGGAAGTAATATACCTAAAATCCTTGTAAAGAAACGTGTCTGATTGTTTCATAATGATAAGCAACTATCAAACCAAATGATAATTTTACCAGTCATCCAGGGGCTTAACAAAAATAAAAAACTCAAATGTGTCTGAAAGTAAAACTTACAACCAAAAAGACTCGACTTTTAGCACACCAGAGTTATCATTAGACTAAGTTAAATAAAAAAAGAAAGGAGCCACATCTAGCCCAAGTCACCTCGTTAAAACACACTCAGGACAAGTGATTAAGACTAAAAACACAGTGGAATAGCAGAAATATTTTTGAAGGCCGAAAGGCAACGAGGACGTGCTTTTAAACCATAAAAATTGAATATGTTAAAACTGTCAAAAATGGACATTTTTGGAGGCGAATAACCATGGGAATACATGATATAATTCCAGTTTTTGTCCACTTTTTGTTGTTGTAAATTGACACTGTAAATTGACACCCGAAACGAGAAAAATTATCAGACAGTATGATAAAAAAGCCAAAAAATTATCAAACTCCCCGCAAGAAACTGGGAAATTTTTTGCAATTTTTACACGTTAAGTTTTATATTGTTTTGTTGAGTTTTTTGTTATCTCAAATAATTTTGGCGAGTTGGGTAAATTCATTCAGTGTCTTTTTCTATTATGATATTTGAATATAATAATTTTCTATGGTTGAACACAATGCCTGAAATTAAAAAAGATGAAATACGTGAAGAACGTATTGATATGGAGATAATAGTAGACGCTTATGGTACTGAAGAGCAGGCAATGGGCTGGTATTACTATTTGGAGGATAAAATACAATTTCCTTTTACTGCCCGCTGTATAAAAAATGTTGGCAAATCTCCCTTACGTAAAGGAGAAGAGGTTATTGTTATCAAAATGGCAGATGAAGAAGAATGTTCACACGGAATGTTTGTTGAAATTAATTGGAATAACAGGTCATTTTACATACCGCTTGAACAATTACAGCCGATAAATACTGATGACGAAACCATGGAAGCGGTCGAAGACTGGCATTATTGGATAGCTCGTGGATATGAGTTATAAAATTTTTATGAGAAACTATAAATGGTAATAGAACTTACAGGTATATATTGTGAGTAAAATAACAGCTTCATTTAATCAGGCGTGGCAACAGATTGCGGACTATTGCAAAAAATCCCCATGGAAAGAACGTTTTCAGGAACATGGCGACAATTATCTTGAACTTTTTTGTGAGGAAATGGAGCTTTCGAAGCAGGCTTTTATTAATAAAATAAGCGGCATCAATATGGGACCGGAAACCATGCAGGGAAAGATTTTCGGTATAACTATTGAGACTTTCATAGAAAAAGAATTTGATTCCCCTGAAGACAATGTTGCTGTTGAATATTTAAAACGCAGAAAATGGAAAATGTCCAAAGAGTCGGCAGTTTGCCTTGAAGAGATGAAGGACAGGTGTTTTACCATTTATGAGGTTGTTGATACTAAACCGGGTGAATATTTGATAGTAAAGGATATTTTGCTTGACACAAAGGAAATAAAGGTATTTGAAGAATCAGGCAGCAGGGCATTAAAACCCTTTGACCTTATAATATCAAAGGCATTACAGATAAATGGAGAATATTATTTTACCGGAACAGTTTTTACGCTTGGTCATGATTTTGTGAAATTAATAAAAAAACACGTTCAAAAAGATTTAAAAGAAAAAAATCTTAATTTTAAAAAATATGAAATTGTCCCTAAAGAATTGCTGCCAGCAGCTAATGAAGTTTTGAGAAAATACACTCCTGATTTATTCATTGAAGCAATAAGGTATATGCTTACTCCGATGACTATTGTAAATCCCAACAATGAAGTTATTTCATTTAATAGCTTAAATTATATAATCAAGGACAGGGATAAAGTAATTGAAAAGCTCAATAGTATGCCAGAGTTTGAAAAGGACGATGAGAATAAACTTTTTTGGATTTACACAGAACCAAGGAAGAAAAAATTCTTGCCAATGCAGCAGAAAACCATTTCAGTCGGGGATTTGGAAATTAAAGGCGATAAATTATTGTGCAATACGATGACAAAACCGGCTTCTGAAAGATTGATAAAACTTTTGCAGGAAAATCTCGGCAACCTTGTAAGTATGCCTGTTATTGAACATGAGGATATTTATGATGAAACCCGTAAAAAGAAAAAATCCCCTGCCAAACAGGAGACAGAAGATGATATTCCTGATGAAATAAAACAGGAGGTGCTTCAACAGTATTATGACCAGCATTTAAAAAAATGTCTTGATGAAAAAATACCTGTTTTAAACAATAAAACCCCAAGGCAATGCGCTAAATCTGACCCCAAAAGAGTTATAAAATGGCTTGATATGATGGAAGACAGCGCAAAAAAACAACTTCCAAGCGGAGAATATGATATGAGCTGGGTTTATAAAGAGCTGGGCTTAAAACAAGAAGATTAATTCACTTTAAGCAGCACTTTTTGTACTTTTTACCGCTTCCACAGGGACAAGGATCATTTCTGCCAACTTTTTTATCTTTGAAAACAGGTTCCTGAGCAGTATATTGAGTTCCATTATGATGAAAAAGCTCATTATACCTTGGCTTTGGCGTAGTTCTTTTTTCCCTGAATCCCATAAGGACTTCTACGTCTTCAAGGTCTCCTGTTACGCCAAAACTTACAATTCCTTTTTCAAAAGCCTGCCTAATGACATCTATTGCATTCACAGCCTTTAAATCAGCCAGATATGAAACAGCAAAGCCGTTTAAATCAGGGTAATCTTCTGTTGCCTGTTCAAGATAATCGCTTAAAACCTTAATGCAGTCATCTTTTAACTCCGGATTTTTTTGAGCAGTGCATTTAAGGCTGTCTGCAATAGTAATCCTTCCCATTTCAGGCTTTGAATTGTCAAAAAGATAATCCCTTAACGGCTCGATTGCATCTTTTCCAATCATGGCAAATACTTCGGGAATTTCTTCATGTTCCCAGTCAGTGTATTTATCATCATCAAAACGGGCTGTTAATGGAATAACAGCTTCTTTTGCCCTGAGCTGCCCCAGTGCTCTCCATGCATGAGCCTGTCCCCAGCATTTAATGTCGTCTTCAGAATCAAAACCGTATTCTTCATCATTAAGAAGTTCGGTTAATTCTGGTATATCCTGTGCAGTTATTCCTAAATCTTTGTAACTTAGCCAATTTTTAGTGTCTGGCTCTCCTAATTCAGTTAATTTCATTATATTTTCACTGTATTTCATAGATAAAACTCCTTTTTCTATAGATAGAAATTTATCAGGACTGTATTTTTTCATTTCTTTGGATAATTCCCTGTGGTTTGGCAGTAGTGTACCAAGAAAATCGTAAAATTTTGAACTGTGGTTCTTTTCTTTAATATGAGCAAGCTCATGAAGAATGATATAGTCGATAAGCTCTTTGGGAAGGCGGATAAGATGAACATTTAGCTTTATTCGGTTGTCCTGCATACACATTCCCCAGTGCCTTTTAACATCAACAAGGGTAAATCCGTTATATTTCAGTCCGGTTTTTTTTGACCAATAATCAAGCCTCTGGGATAAATACTCTCGGCCTTCGATTTTTAATGCCATACCTATGCTTTTTCGGATGCATTTCTGGACAAAATCATCGGCTATGCCCCAGTTTTCATAATAATAAATATTCACAATGTTATTTCTAATCTTCGTTTCAAAGCATTCCCTGTAGTGAGTGTGGAATTTCAGGGTGTGTTTTTCGGTTCTAAAGTTTGTATTCTCATCAATAATTTCTTTTTTGATTTCTTTTTTTCGGGCAATTTCAAGATGTTCCTTTATCCACTCTTTTTGCTCTTTTATGAACTTTTCAGCGTGTTGGAAATCGGCATTAACAGGCATAGAAACCCATACAATACCTGGAGGCTTTATTTTTAGCCTTATATTCTTATTCCGACAGTTTTTTTCTATTTTAATTTCGCCTATATCCAGTAAAGTGAGGGTTTTTGATTTTATATTTTTCGATTCCAGCAATACCATTAAATATTATTCCTTATATGTTTTTTCCAGATCAGCGTATAGCCTTTCATAAAGCTCATCAAAAGATTTATTTTCCAGCACTTTTTTATTTTTCTCGTCCTTTATGTAATAAAGAGTCCAGCTTTCTGCTTTAGGATTATATCTAAAAGTAGCGAAAGGCTGCCCCAGCCATAAATCAAATAATTCTGTTACACGACCATGAATAAGTATGACTTCATTCCCTTCAATTTTAAGTTTAAATTCAAAGCCTTTTTCTTTATCTTCTTTTTGAACATATTTGTTTAATTCAGGTTCTTTTGATTTGATATATGTTTTAAAATCCTTTGGGATAGCCAAGATTCTATTCCTCTTAGGGTGTTTTGTGAGTTTATAGTTTCAGTTTAACATAATAACAGTTCCGTCTTCATAACAATCGAATACCATAGAACCTTGCCAGACCGTAGAAAATACATAGTTACTATACTGTCTGTACTTGTTAGATGCATCAGTTTCTGGTTTTTTTCCAACTGAAACAACAGTAACAAAAGGATTTATTGTTTTAACAGCTTCTTGATGATATCCGGAATCACGACCATGATGTGAAGCTTTTAAAATAGTTGCATTTGCAATTTCATCTTTATAATTTTCAACAATATGATTCCAACTCTCATTTTCTGCATCTCCACCCAAAATAATTTTGCTTAAACCATGGTTGACAGATAAAACATAGCTTATCAAATTAGGAGAATTTGTTTCATTTGCTTTATTTATAATGTTTAAATTAGGACATAATACCCGAATATTGTCGTTTAAAAAGCTGCAATTAAGAACATCTTTCTCCTTACTTCTTATCCAGCAAGGATAAAACATTCTATTGCAATTTTGCCTTAATAGATTAAAAGCGTAAAGATCTAATATTTGGTTTTGATTACATTTTGAATAATCAAACATTTGCCACCACAAGGCTTACTGGTTTTAGCCCATTTTTCAATGTAAGTGTTTAGTACCTCTGATAATTTTACTTTAATAACAGGTATTTCCATCCGAATATCAGGAAATTTAAGAAAAACATAGCGATTGCAACATTTAGTCTTTATTATTCCATAGTTTAAAAACTCCTTAAGATATGCCTTT
>Ga0154583_1019_pt1 | contig 35248 bp, 37 predicted proteins | sample RifGroF2_FD_116012 | JGI IMG/M metagenome (GOLD analysis project Ga0154583, IMG submission 116012) | Candidatus Melainabacteria bacterium GWF2_37_15 | reverse complement strand
TTTGCCGGCCACGCCCTATTTTTAGTTATTTTTATATTATTGTTTTATAGGTAACAACTTACGTTTTATAGTATAATCTATTTAAGCCATTAGAGGAGAGAAAAAATGTCAGAATACGTATTTAAAATGAAAAAAGGCGAAGTGGAAATAGAATTAAAATCAGATGACTCAAAATTTATTGAAGAACAGCTGAATAAATGGAGAGAAGCGCTTCTTAAGGAAGTTTAATTTATGACACACAACTATACCTTTACAATAAAAAAAGGCAAGGTTGAGCTGGAAGTAATTTCTGATGATAAATATTTTATTGTTACTGAATTTGATAAAATATTTAAAGAGCTTAGTAAGCACACGAAAAGACCTGAAATAACAATAAAAACTCCTAAACTTGAACCTCAACCGGAGCCTGAAAAACCAGCCCAAATTAATGAAACTGAAACTCCAAAATTTGAGCCGGAAAAGGAACTCGAAGAGGTTAAAGCTGAACCAAAAAACAACTTCCAGGAGATTATCAAACAAAAAATCCAAGAAGAATTGAGCGTTAATACAACCAAACCTAAAGAAAAAGCTGAAGAGAAAGACCTGGAAACTCCAGAGGAGCCGCTGCCTAAAAAATCCAAAGTGTATGATATCCTTGAGGAAAAGCTGGCCTCCCTGCCTGAAGAGGAAAAAAACAGACTCAATTTGTACAGGAAGGAAGAAAATTCCAAATCTTTGAAATTTAGCAGTCTTGAAGATTTAATTGACTTAAAAAAACCACAAACAAAGCTTGATTACCTGTTGATAATTTCATATTACTTGCAGGAACGAGAGTCTCAGGAAAAATATTCTTTGAAAAATATTAATTCCCTTGCAGTACCCCATGTTAAGAGCGCAATTGACCACTCAATAGTTCATGAAGCTGTTGCTAGTGAATATTTTGAAGTAATTCCTGACTACCTTGGAACAACGGGTATTACTGAGTATAAGATCACAAATGAAGGCATTGACTATATAATAAATGAACTATAAGAAAAATAAAGTAGTAGTAGCAATGAGTGGGGGAGTTGACAGCAGTGTTACCTCTCTTTTGCTTCTTAAACAGGGTTATGAAGTAATTGGACTGACTGGTGTTATGTCTGAGAGTTCAGAAAACGCTGTCCAGGAAGCCGCAAAAGTTTGCAATAGTCTTGGCATCAGGCATGAAATCCTGGATTTGCGCGAAAGCTTTGCTGATTTGGTTGTAAAATACTTTGATAACAGCTATATGACCGGCTTAACTCCGAACCCCTGCGTTTTCTGCAATAAAACAATCAAATGGGGAAAAATGACTGAGTTTGTGTTTAATGAGCTGGGAGCTGATTTCTACGCAACGGGGCATTATGCGCGAATTATTGATAACAAGTTGTACAGGGCCAAAGACCTGAAAAAAGACCAGTCCTATATGTTATTCGCACTGACACAAGAAGATTTAGCAAGGACTATATTCCCTCTGGGGGAATTAAACAAGGCTGAAGTTAAAGAAATTGCGAAAAAAAATAACCTTACTTCTGCAAACAACAAGGAAAGTCAGGATGTATGCTTTATTGAACCGCCAGCAACTACTCAATCCTACTTAACAAACAAATTCGGGGAAAAATCAGGCGAAATAATTCACTATAAAACTGGCAAAGTACTGGGAATGCACAGGGGTACGTTTAATTACACCATAGGACAGCGAAAAGGCATATGTATTGCTGCTCCTGAACCTTTGTATGTAATATCCACCGATCATAAGGAAAATAAAGTTATAGTTGGAGGCAAAGAGGATCTTTTAAGCAGTGAATTTACAGTGGAGAATGTCAACTGGCAGCAGGATTTTACAGAAAATGTAATGGTAAAAATCAGGTATAATTCCCCGGCGCAGGAGGCAACCATAAGCAGGACAGGTCATGTAAAATTTAAAGAACCAAAATCAGCAATTACTCCGGGTCAGGCAGCAGTATTTTATGATATGGACAATGAATATGTAATTGGCGGGGGGATAATCAGAACTGTTTAAATTCTTGTCCTAATACACTTTCCGGAACATTTGCGTGGTGAATGGTTGGAATAAAGGGGTCTGCCTCTATCCAAGAAGGCGCAAAGTAATTTCCATCGTCCGTATCGTTATATTTAAACCAGAGTTTGCCGTCTTTATCATATTTATAACCGGTCAAAAGTATCTCATGCCCGTCAGGAGTAATTAAATTATTCTGGCTATCCAGATTTGTAAGAAAACCGGTAATTATATTATTCCCACTGTTCAGGGAGTCCAGGAGCTGCTTTTTAGTGGTTGCAGGATCATAGTTATATTTAAGTATTTTAGTCGCATCATTATCCAGTTCCATATAGACTACCGGAACTTTTCTGCTTCTGCTGTCCACAATAGATTCAACAAACGCAATTTCAAACTGGTTTAACCCTTTTCCATCGCCTGTATCCTTAGACCTTTCATCTGTCAAGGAATCATAAGTGCCATGACTTCCCAATTGCATAAAAGCCGACTGCATAAGCACGTCAATCATTGACCTTGAATTCGGGATTCTATGATCTTCCTGAACATCAGCCCTTAAATATGCGTTTTCGTCAGGTCTTATGGTCACTTCAACATTTTGCCAGTCTATAGGTTTAAACTCAACATTTTGTTGTGACAGTGCACCGACCGCTTCAATCATACTGGGCAAAAGATCAGCATACTTTAATCTTGTCTTAACGCTTTTTTGCGGACTTGATAGCCCTTCTATATATCTTACAAACTCAGCAGGCTTTCTGTCAGCAAGGCTGAATTCTATGCTCGCCGCAGAACAGGTATGTCCTTTAAAGAAATTCTCATATCCTGAACCAGGAAGCATCATATTTTCAGGAATTTTTCCAAAGTTTTGTGTAATTATATAAGGGTCAGCCAGGGTTTTTAGCGTTTCTTTCAGAATGTTTTTAGGATTTAAAACAGGCACTCTTGGTTCATTTACAATCTTATACAGGTTTTCAAGCGTGGAAGAACCGTCAGTGGAATCTCTGGAATACAATTTTTTAGTATTTAAAAGGTTATGCAGCAGGATTTTTCCTTCAGGATCAAGATTTTCATTAAGTTTTGCAATAAGTTGCGCATCATTCTTAACTGCAAGCTGGTTATAAGCAGGGTTTCCATAATCCAGCACGCTTTTCGCCGGAACAGGAAGAGGATTTGTTTTATTGATATAATTATTAACGGGTGCGCTAGTAGTTAGAGCATTGCCCTGAGCGTTTCTCATACGAGTTTCAATATAACTATTAAAAAATTCGTTCATTTTTCCTGACTTCTTCCCTGCTATAATTATAAAAACCCAAAGGTTCCAAAATTTGCTAAAAAATATCCAAAATATTAATTTAATTATTCTGGCAGAAGGTGTAACGGAAAAAATTTTGCTGCCTGCTTTTTCAAAAGTTGCAGGCATTGATTTTAGTGAAAATGGAATAAAAGTAATATCCTCCGGCGGAAAAAACCGGCTATGGAGGCTTTATCACAAATTATCACAAGAAATAAATTTACCAATTTTTATGATTTTTGATTCTGATGCAGCAAATTTGATCGAATCAAACAGACATTTTTTAAGAAGCACGGATGACATTTATGCCATCTCAAAAGGCGAATTCGAGGACATCCTGCCGGACAAGCTTATTTGCAAGGCCATAAATAAACATTATGGGCTCCTGGGCAATATAACCATTTCCGACGTAACAGGCAAAACTGGAAAAGCTCAAATTTTAACAGATTTATTCAGGATAAAAGGTTTCGGCACATTTAAAAAAGCTGAATTTGCTCAAATATTAGCAGGCTGCATAAAAAGTGAAGCTGATTTATCAGAGGAATTGCAAGAGCTTTTTAAAGTTTTAAATTCTAAGTTAACAAAATAAACCAGAAATTTTTTTATTTTCAGGTTTTATATAGTTAAGATGAATAGTGTCACGTCAAAATTGTATAATATATCGCATGAAATACAGAGTAATACTGTAATGAACAGAGCTGTTCTGGGCGTGTTTGGGTTTTCTATTCCTTATGCGTTAAATGCTAATAATAAAACTGAGGCAAAAGAAAGAATACTTGATTGTTCACTATATATGACTATTGCTTATGGCTCACCTGCTTTATTACTCCCTTTAATAAATAAAACTGTTCTAAGAAGAGCAGGCATTATAAAGAATTTTAAAGATAAAGGAGTAGAAATAGTCAGGGTTTCTAAAGGATATTTAACAGAAAACGCCCCAAAAATGATAAAAGGAATAAAGGAAAAAGGAGAAGAGCTGGGATTAGAAAAAGAATTTAATGAAATTTTGGCGAATTTTAAAGGCAAGGAAGAAACTTTAAGAAAAACTTTGATAAAATGCCATAAAAACATTGCTGCTGCTGATTTTATTTTTACAAATTGCGGTATAGCAAGTATTCCCTGGATAGTTAATGAATTCACCGAGCGGACAACCGGAAGAAAAGGCTACAGTGGTGAATTTAAAATGGCTGATAAAAATTATACTGACAAACAAAGTGAAAAACATGAAAAAAATAAATGGAAAAAAATGGCATTATCTTACGCTCTTGCTATTACTCCTTCCATAGTATTGCCCGGGGTTTTAGCAAAAGCTATGCTGAAAAATCCTGCTAAATTAAAGGGAGTATCAAAATGGTTAAATAAAAATGCTCAAAATTTTGATTATAAAGACGGAAAGTATATGAGCATGTTAACCTTCGCTGCAATGTGGATCACCGGGGAGTTTCCGACATACCTGCTTGCCTGCCGCAATAAACACGAACTTAAATATAAATCCGTTGCTTTTCCAATTTTAGGTTCATTTTTCTTTGTGGGAGACAGGCTTTTAAACAATATTTTTGGAAGAACCATTGACCGCTTTAAAAAGACACAAATAATGAATAATAAAGAATATAAAAATGCAGGATTCTGGAAAAAATTATGGATGCCTATGAAATCCTTAAATGATATTAAAAAATTGCCCGGAGATCTTGGAGTAAAATCACTAAAATATGCAACCGGAACATATTGGGGCAACCTGGCCATAAATGCGGCTCTTCTTGGTGTACTTTTGCCTAAAATCCTGAACAAGGTATTGCACAATGATGTAAAGGCAGAAACATCCCCAAAAAACTCATTTTTTAACCTTTCAGAAACTTTACGGCTTTATACCACTAAAACTCATTCTCAACCAGCTCACAAATTATATGAGAAATAGTAATATGTGCGTTCTGAATTACAGGCGTGTTGTTACTCGGCACCATAAGGGTTATATCGGATAAATCCTTCAGTTTGCCGCCGGAATCCCCGGTCAGGGAAATCACTTTCATTCCTTTTTGCCTGGCAAGAATAGCTGCTTCTACTGCATTCACAGAGTTTCCACTTGTAGAAATTGAGAAAAACACGTCATCTTTTTGTCCAAGAGCTTCAACCTGGCGGACAAACGTTTTATCATAGCCAAAATCATTACCTATAGCTGTAATAATAGATGTATTAACATTAAGGGCAATAGCAGGCAATGCAGGACGATCAATTCTGTAAAATTTCCCGACCATTTCCGCTGCAATATGCTGTGAGTCAGCAGCACTGCCGCCATTTCCGCAAATCAAGAGTTTCTTGCCAGCCTTGAAGGCGTTTATTATGAGGTTTGCGGCGTGTTCAATGAGATCTGATTGGTTTTTAACAAGTTGTAAAACATCTATAGTTTCGTCGATCCTGCCAGTTATTGTATCAGTCTTTAATTTCATTCCATTACCCTTATTAAATTATTAACTTCCTTGATTTTAGGATTTTCAGCCATATCTTTTACAGCCTGCTGGACATCTTTCTCTTTTGCAAGCTCTGTTAACAGTATTATCCTTGCGCTTCCATCTTCCAATATTTCTTTTTGTACTATGCCATGAAGATTTATACTATTTTTTCCGCAAATAGTGCCCAAATCACCAATTACTCCCGGTGTGTTAAGAGCTGTTACTCTTATATAATACTTGTTTATGGTTTCCTTAATATCCTTAATCTTTGCGTCCTTTCTGTTTTTGCCAAAACGCATCATTGGCAGAGGATAATCTGCCACGTTTATTTCATTGGCTAAACACAAAATATCACCTACAACAGAACTTGCTGTAGGGAATTTGCCTGCGCCTGGCCCGGAGAACATTACCCTTTTTACCGGGTGGCCTTCGATAAGAATGGCATTCAGTACACCATCTATTCTTGAAATGGAATAATCCTTGGGCACCAGCATAGGATGAACCCTTACATCAATACTTTCATCCTCATCATTCTGCACAAGTCCAATTAACTTAATCTTATAACCGAATTCATTTGCATAACCGATATCTACCGGGCTTATGCGGTCAATCCCTTCTTTATAAACAGAATTAATGTCTATATTCTTATTAAAGGCAAGAGAAGCAAGTATAGCTGTTTTATAGCCTGCATCGTAGCCCTTCACATCAGCGGTAGGGTCAGCTTCAGCATAGCCTTTATTTTGGGCTTCTTTTAGCACTTCTTCAAAGCTGGCTCCTTCCTGCTCCATTTTTGTAAGGATATAATTTGTTGTCCCATTTAAAATACCGGCTATTCTTGTTATTTTATTAGCTGATAAAGACTGCTTTAACGGCATTATAATGGGGATTCCGCCAGCTACCGCTGCCTCATATAAGATAACAACGTTGTTTTCTTCAGCTAATTGGAATAATTCCTTGCCGCGCTTTGCTATTAGTTCCTTATTTGCTGTGACTATATGCTTTTTATTTTGTATAGCCTGTTTAATGAAATCAAACGCAGGATTAATACCGCCAATAAGCTCAACAAATATTTTAATATCCGGGTCATTAATCAACTCTTGTACGTTATCAGTAAAAAGACTTTGGGACAGTTCCGGGTATTGCTTGACTTTACTAAGGTCTTTTTCAGCTATTTTTTTTATTTCAACTGTATCAATATTATTTAAAACTGTTTCTAAAACGCCGCTTCCTACGGTTCCAACACCAAGAAGGCCTATTTGTATCTTTCTTTCCATAAATATCTGCTCCCAACCAATTGAGGTTATTATACAAAAGAAGCAAAGATTTTAAAACATAGACCTCCTTACTAATGCATTAAGGGAATGTTGTTTATATAAAGTAATGATATGATAATTATAAAATAATCCCCCGATTCCAGTTGAGCCTGCTGTGTGCGCGTTTAAAAGAATTGGGGGGTTATTATTTATAATGTTTATTCTTCTTTTTCTTCCTCAGGCTCCTCACCCTCAGCTTCAGCCTCACCCTCAGACTTTACGCCCAGTTTTTTGAGTTCACTTTCAGCCCTTTTTGCATAAGGTGTCTCAGGAAATTTCTCACCAACAAGGTTAAAATACTGAATAGCTTCATCTACATATTCCCTTTCCTTTAATATGTAGCCCGTATTAAAGAAAAGACGGGCATACATCGGGTCTTTAGTGTTGGTACCAATGACCGAATCAAGTTTTGTTTTAATATCAACCAGCATTTCCGCATCCTGAGGGGAAAACAGGCCAGATGCATAAACCTTTTTTACCAGAGCATCCACATTTTGCTCAAGTTGTTTAACTTGTTCCTCGTCCAGCCCTTTGGATTTTGCTGCCGAGGATACAGGATCAGAAACTACAAACAAATTAAAAGAAACAAATATTAAAAGAATTAAAATAAGACCAAATAATTTTTTCATATATGCAAAAATTTCCCCAACTTTACTTCACTCCCACTATCAGATTACACTACAATATTATCAGTAAACTTCCACTAAGCAAATGAAATATCTGGAAAAATATATGAATCTTCAAGAAAAAATTTTACAAATGTTTATTCTCGGCTTTTCCGGCAAGGAATTAAATGAGGAAAACCAAAACATCCAGCAAGCAATAAAAGAAGGACTTGGCGGTGTTATACTGTTTTCTGAAAATATAGAATCCTATGAACAGATAGCCAACCTTACTACTGAACTAAAAAAGCTTGCTTCTGTCCCGCTTTTTGTAAGTATTGACCAGGAAGGCGGACGAGTCGAGCGGACAATAAACATTAAAAATAAAATAAATTATCTTACTCCACATGCCCTCGCTGAAACAGGAAACCCGGACAACGCAAGAGCTCAAGCTGAAATAATGGTGAAAGAGCTAAAATCTATGGGGATTAATATGGATTTTGCTCCGGTGCTGGACGTAAATACCAACCCTAATAACCCCATAATAGGCGTAAGATCTTTTGGCAATAACCCTCAAACAGTAATAGGGTTTGCAAAACCTGTATATGAAACATTTATAAATAATAATATAATTCCTGTAGTTAAACATTTCCCGGGACATGGAGATACAGGAGAGGATTCACATTTAACAATGCCGCAAGTTAATTTAAGTTTTGAAGAACTGGAAAAGCAGCATATTGAACCTTTTAAGGTTGCCTTTAAAGACGGTGTTAATGCTGTTATGATTTCTCATGTTCATTATAAAGCTTTTGAGGAAACCGTCTTACCTGCTTCATTATCCCAAAACATTATTAAACATTACTTGAGGGGAAAATTAGGGTTTCAGGGCATAGTTATATCGGATGATATGGTTATGGGCGGCATAGATAATTATTATGACAGCTTTGAAGCCTGTGTAAAAGGAATTGAAGCGGGCATAGATGTTTTTATTTTCAGAAATTCCAATGATGCAATTTTAAATCTTGTTCACAAACTTGTTAAACACGTTGAAAGTGGGTTATTATCAAGAGAGAGGATAGACGATTCGGTTAAGAGAATATTAAGGATAAAGAATCTTGAGTTCTTATAAATGGATATATAAAAACAAAGAAGTTGACTCCGAGCTATTTTCTAAACTCAGGGAAATAGCTGGTTCTGATATTATAACAAACCTGCTCATAAACAGAGGTATAACTACTGTTAAGCAGGCTAAAGCCTTTTTAAATCCTGATGATATGGAACTAAGTTCACCATTTGTCTTTCCTGATATGCAAAAATCTGTAGAAAGAATAAACCAGGCTATTCAAAAACAGGAAAATATAGTTATATATGGCGATTTTGACTCGGATGGCGTTACGAGCACATCTTTAATGTATAAAACATTGAAGCATCTGGGTGCAAATGTAGATTATTATATCCCGGACAGGTCTGATGAAGGGCATGGTCTTAACAGAGCGGCTTTGTGCAAATTAATAAGCCAGCAAAAAACAAAACTTTTTATAACTGTGGACTGCGGCATAAGTAATATTGCCGAGGTAAAACTTATTCAAAGCCTCGGCACAGATGTGATTCTTACTGATCACCATGAACCCCTTGAACAAATACCGAAAGCTTTTGCTATTATAAATCCCAAAATGCTTGATATTGAAGGAATAAAGCAGCTTGCTGGAGTAGGCGTTGCTTTTAAACTTGCTCAGGCGTTGCTTGAGACAAGCGGAAAAAGTGATTTTATTCAAGAAATCTTGCATCTTGTGGCAATAGGTACAGTCGGAGATGTTGTTCCACTTCTTGAAGAAAACAGAACGCTTGTTTACAGAGGACTTGAGCTGATTAACAAAAAACCCCCGGCCAGTATTGCCAAATTAATGCAGTTAGCAGGATTCAAACCGGATAAAAAAATAACAAGCACAATACTTGCATTTACAGTAGTTCCCCGAATAAACGCAATAGGAAGGTTAGCCGAAGCTTCCACTGCTGTAGAATTCCTTGTTACTGAAGATGCAGAGAAGCTTGAGCAGCTCGCAGCAGAGCTGGATAAAAACAACAAAGAACGTCAAGAGATATGTGAAACTACTTTCCAGCAGGCAGCAAAAAAAATACTTGATGGAGAAGTTGATTTAAAGACGGATAAAGCCGTAATCCTCGGGGATGTTTCGTGGCATCCGGGTATTATAGGGCTTGTTGCATCCAGGCTTGTTGAAAAATATTACAGACCGGCTCTTTTATTCTCTTTGGACGAAAAGAAAAAAGAAGCCCGGTGCTCTGCAAGAAGCATTGACGGTGTAAACATATTTGAAGTTTTATCAAATTTTTCAGAGTATTTTCTCCAGTTTGGCGGGCATTCCCTGGCTGCAGGTTTTTGTGCCAGTCTTGAGAAAATCAGCTTTGAAAAGCTAAAAAGCCTTATTCTTTCACATATAAGCAAACTCCTTGGCACTGAAATGTTAATGCCTGAGCTAAAAATTGATGTAGATATAGATACAGCAGATTTAACCGAAGATTTCATTGATGAACTTGATAAACTAGCCCCTTATGGAGAGTTAAATCCTTACCCTGTTTTTAGTTTCACAAATTTAGTTTTAAAAAGCTGCAACACTATGGGTCAAAAAAAGAATCACTTAAAAATAATACTAACAGATGAGTATAATAATTGTATTGAAGCCGTGTGGTGGCAGAAACACAGCCTTGATATTTGCCCAATGGAGAGAGTTAATGTAGCTTTTATGCCTTCCATAAACAATTATATGGACAAGAACAAGGTTCAGCTTATATTAAAAGATGTTCAGCCTGTAAACAAAAAAAGCAAGAAAGTTTGTTTTCTCAACGAGGAGGATTCAGACGCCCAATGGCTGGATCATCGGGACGAAAACGGTTTTAAAAAAGACTTCCTTGAATACTTAAATTCCCGGGGAAATAGTGTTTCAATTTTTGCAGAAAGCAGACGCGCACTGGAAATAATTGATAATATACCGTTTCTTAAGCCGCTTGTTTTTGACAGGCTGAGTGTAAAAAGTTCCCAATGTCTTATATTTCTTGATTTTCCTTCTGATGATGTCACCTTTATGAACGTTATAAAAGAAGCCGCACCTGTGGAAGTCCATTTATTCGGCCTGATAAATGAGCAGGACCCTGTTGAATTAATAAAAAAGATTTCCGGTATGTTCAAATATGCTCATAATGAGAAAAATGGCACAGTAAACCTTGGTAAAGCGGCTACCTCACTTGCCATTTCCAATGACTTGCTGTTTTCATGTGCCCAGTTGCTTGATACAGCCGGAGTTATAGAGATTTTACAATTAAAAGAAACTTCACTTGAAATTAAATTTGTTGGAAGTGTGAATTTAAATTCAATTCAAACACTCTCTGAATATCAGGATTTTATTGGAGTCCTGAACGAATTCGAGGAAACTAAAAACGAGTACAAATGCAGGGATATTGAATTAATCAAAGAAACTCTTGATAATTATTCCTCATTTTTAAATATTATTTAACTTTCTTAAAAGATTGTGGGGGATAGCTGTAAGCTATCCCCCACAACAAAAATAAGAGTTTTTATTTAAAGTTTATGTCCATCCATTTCACAGTTGAAGATTGTTTCTTCTTTATTCATTTTATTAGCTCTATTCGATGCTAAAGCTCCATCCCATAGAAATGATCCAACTGGGTAAAGTATAAAATCAACTATAGCAAGTCCGAGTTCTCTTGTATAAAATGAACCGCCGCCTGGCAATAACCCAAATATCAATGCAGTATCTGGGTCCTTTATCTTAATATCTTCACAGCCTGCAAGCAAAGCATTTCTGTATTTTCTTTCCTTTAACCTGTCCGCAAATTCATCTGCAAATGCAGAACCGGTAAACGATAACATTAATGCACAAATCACCAAAAGTTTAAACGTTTTTGACATAAATTTTTTCTCCCAACACACAAGCTAATCACAATACGTTTTATAATATTATGAAGCTAAAATTTTTTCAATGCGTCTCTTAAATGCCAGTTATGCCTAATCAAAACCTCAGCCGCTTCTTCATAGCTAATTTGTGCTATTTCAGACAGTATTCGTGTTGCCCTGTCCTTTAACTTGGCATTAGTAGGATTTAAATCAATCATGTAATTTTTATAAGTCTTTCCAAGCCTTATCATAGAGGCGGTAGTCAGCATATTAAGCACCATTTTCTGGGCTGTGCCGGCTTTCATCCGGGTAGAGCCGGTTATGACTTCGGGGCCTACTTCCGGGCAAATAAAAACATCAGAATACTGCTTTATCTTAGCTTCTTTATTGCAGGCTATACCTACAGTTTTTATATTTAATGCCTGTGCTTTACTTAATACACCAAGAATATACGGCGCATTCCCGCTCGCTGATATACCGACAACCACGTCTTTTGCAATTGTGCCTGAATTTACCAGATCCTGCTCCCCGCCTTCAAAGCTATCCTCTGCGCCTTCTACAGCAAACCTTAGCGCTGTATCGCCACCGGCAATATAACCTCTTACCATATCAGGAGATACGCTAAAAGTAGGCGGACACTCAGAAGCATCCAATACTCCCAGCCTGCCGCTTGTCCCTGCACCGAAGTACAGTAAGTGGCCGTCTTCCTGAAAAGATTTTGTTATTATATCCACTGCTTTAGCTATATCATCAAGGGTTTCCCGTACAGCAAGCGCGACTTTTTGGTCTTCATTGTTAATGATTTCCACGATTTCTCTTGAAGAAAGAGAATCAATATTTATAGAAGCAGGGTTTTGCTTTTCTGTGAGTATTACTTTATCCAAGATTAAATCCAGATATCTTAATTACTTTCAGTATATCATTACTCAGACAGTTTATTTTGAATATTTTTCCCTTAACATCTTTGCTTCCTCCTGTTTTTGAATTTCCCCAACTTCATCATAAATTGTCAGATATTTAGCATCCTTACCTAAATCTTGTCTTATATTATTTGCTAAAGTATTTTCTTCTTCTACTCTATCTTCTGGATTTTTACATTCAACTTGAAATCCATGAAATTCCTTATTAACTTCAAAACTGTCATTATCTTGTAAACCTGATCTTATTTGGGCGAGTTTTTCTTTTGCTTCTCTTGAACTTTCAATGCCCAGAATCACTTTTTTGCCATTCCAAAAGTGGGAGTATATTTGTTTTGAAAACCCGAAATTGAATTTAACATAATTTTTCCTTTTCTCTTAGTTTATCTGCCAGTTTATAAAAGCTGCTGAAAATAATTTGTTAACAATAAAGTTTATAATATTTACAATTTGTCATAAATGCATTTGTCTAAATAAACATACAAAGCTTACAATGTTAAAATAACAGAGATTAGGTGGGTATGAAAATTGTTGCCTTTATAGCGGGGATTCAAATCTTTATGAGCTCGATATTGTTTGGAGGACTGGAATCACAACTGATTTATTACCCGATAAATCAGGAAGTCAAAAACATATGGGTAGATATAGAAGAAAAAATTCAGGACACCTACTTTTACTCGAGGGATGGAGTAAAACTCAACGCCTGGTATGTCAAGGCAAAAACTAATAAACCTACGATTATCTATTGCCACGGGCAGGGCGAGAACATTAGCCTCTGGCAGAATGTTTTAAAATTTCTGGCAGATAAAGGTTACGGCGTATTTATGCTGGAATACCGCGGTCACGGTAGAAGCGAAGGCTGTCCGTTTGAATCCGGATTATATGTAGACTTGGAATCCGCAATTAAATACCTTGAAACATACGAAAAAGTGCCGCAGGAAAACATTGTGCTGTGGGGCAGGTCGCTCGGCGGGGCAATAGTAGTTGATGTAGCTTCCAGAAACCAGGTTAAAGCTGTAATACTTGAAAGTACGTTTACAAATATAAGGGAAGAAGCTTTACATTTAACTCGGAATGGGACTCTTGAAAACAAACTGGGATTTTGGCGTGGCACGTCCAGCTTTTTTGTGAAAATTTTCCCAATGACTCAAAAATTTGCAACAGACACTAAAATACATAAGATAAAAGTACCGCTGTTAATCGGGGCGTCTGTACATGACACCACTGTGCCCGTGGATATGTCACGAAAATTAGGGGAATTAAACGATTCCGCCGAGTTATTTATTTCAGATACTGGCAGCCACCACGAAAATGACTGGTTTTTTGAAGAGGTGCTGGAGTTTTTAGAGAAGCTGGAAAAAATTAATATTACAATTTGCAAAAAATCAGGCAATTATCTTTAAGTGTTTGTTTTTATTTAATTATAGACACAGTTAAGGTAATTAATTTATTTGAGGAAAGGAAAAACTATGGCAGGTGAAGTAAATTTTTCGGCTCAGCAACCTTCTGAATCTTATCAGCCTAAAAGTGTATCAGGTGCATCTTCAATGATAATGGAGCTTACTAAAAAGATAGCAGACATCGAAGCACAAAATCCTAATGATCCTAGGCTTGCAAACCTTAGACAACAGTTAGAATTATTAGAGAAAAAACAGGAACAAAATATAAAAAATACTTTTAATATGCGTAATGCATAGAGATTTTTAATAAGTCAAGGCGGGCAATGCCCGCCTTGACTGTTGTTTTTAAACTTATTGCACAAGATCAGGCCGCAACTCCTGTGCTTTTCCAAGGTAAACGTGCTTGATTTCTTCTTTTGTCTTTAATGTATTAAAAGTTATCATTACCCTGATGCACTTTTTAATACTGTCAGGAACCGGGACTTCACTGGCGCAGATCATTGGCGTATCGTCCCAACCAAGATAAATCCTTGCTGCTTTTGCGGGAAATTCAGCGTTTAAGTCCGGCGTCAGAGTAAAAATAACTGAAACTATGTCATCTTCAGTTATCTGGTTTACTTTTAAGATAGTCTGCAACAGTTCAAGGATAGCTGAATTAATGTTTTCAGCAGTGTTTTCCTCTACTGTAATTGCGCCACGTACTGCTCTTGAGATGGGGATTTTGTGCATTTTTCTGTTTGCCTTATATAATTTACAGATTTTTTTATTGAGCCGATAACCTGCTCTGCCATAAATTCAATGTATTCAGATGAAATCAGCCCGCTTACCACAATATCAGCATTATTTTGGGCAGGCCTTATATATTTTTCAGCCTGTTTATTAACATTATCAAACTGCATATCCGCAGCATGGCCGGTCTTGCCGCGGGAAGCGGCTCTTTTGTACCAGCGGTCTTTTATAACATTATAAGGAGTGTGGACATAGATAGCCACATCAAGAATATCTTTCAGCTTTTCATTAAGCCCAAAAAGCCCTTCAATAAGGATAACCCTGGCCGGTGATTTGGGCTTTATATTCGGAACACTTGCGCAAGTAACAAAATCATATGCTGGAGAGTAAATTTTTTGTCCATATGACAAACGATTTATGTGTTCCCTGACTAAATCCAAATTAAAAGCATCAGGCGCATCAAATGAAAAACCTGTTTCAAAAAGCGCTTCATAACTTCCTGCCTGCTTAAGCTGCTCTGATGTATCGTAATAATAATCATCAAGCGTAATTAACGTATAAAGATCCCTGGTTTCATCACTAAGACATGCATTTAATGCTCTTTGCGCAAGAGTTGTTTTTCCCGAGGCAGATTCCCCGCATACGCCTATTATAATTGGCTTTTCAGGATTAATAACGATTTTTTGGGCAAGCTTACTTATTAACCCATTTTTAATAAATAAAAATAAAGAATTATGATTGTTAAAATCCTGCCTTACTATATCCAGCAGATTATCTGAGATAATTTGAACAATGTTGGACATTTTATTCATTGTAAAATTATACTATGAACAATTTTGAAATAATATACGGTAAAAATCCAGTAGAGTCGCTGCTTCAAACCAACAAACGACGGGTAAATAAAATATACATTGCCAAAGGTATTAAATTTGACGCAAAAATAAAAAATATTTATTCGCTGGCAAGGGAACACAAAATAAATATTCAGGAAATCCCCCGCGAAAAGCTTGATACACTCGCAAATGGTGTTCATCAGGGCGTGGCAGCCTCGGTTTCGCCGATAGAATATGCTGATTTTGACGAATTAATCAAATCATTAAAAAATAAAACCAACGCTCTTTTAATAATACTCGATAAAGTAGAAGACCCACACAACCTCGGCTCAATAATCAGAACAGCCGCAGCAGCAGGAGCAGATGGGATAATTATCCCAAAAAGGCACTCCTCACCTGTAACCTCAACAGTTGAAAAAGCCAGCGCAGGCACAGCTGAAATGGTCAATATTACCCAGGTTACTAATCTTTCAACAACAATAGAAAAACTGAAAGAAAATAATTTCTGGATAATAGGCGCGGAAGCAGATGCCCCTAAGTATTATTTTGAGCAGGATTACAATATGAACTGCGCTATTGTATTAGGCGGAGAGGATCATGGAATAAGTACTCTTGTCAAAAAGAATTGCGACATTATGGTAAAAATTCCAATGACTAAGACTATTAATTCTCTCAATGTAGCCAATGCCGGAAGTATATTAATTTATGAAGTAGTAAGGCAGAGGATATTAAATTCTCGGCAATAAATGCTAAGATTTCACTCATATGAAGTATATTATTATCGAGATTTATACTAAAATAATCATGGGGGAAATATAATGAAAGCCGCCAAGGAAAAGATGACAGAGAAAAAGGTTGACAAACAAAACGATGAGCTGGAAAACGAAGATTTCGCCGAAGATGTAGATGATGATTCGTTTGATATAGACATCTTTGAAATTACGAATGAAGAAAATGAAAGTATTGTTCAGGAAGAAAAAGAAGTTTCTTCCACTGATGATGCTGTAAAAATATACCTCCAGCAAATAGGCAGAATACCTCTTTTAAACACGGAACAAGAAATAGAAGTAGCAAAGCAAATAAAAGAAGAAAATAGCTTAGAGGCAAAAGAAAAGCTTGTTAACGCTAATCTGCGCCTTGTAGTAAGTATTGCAAAAAAATATATTGGCAGGGGCCTGTCTTTTCTTGACCTTATTCAGGAAGGGAACATGGGCTTAATCAAAGCAGCAGAAAAATTTGATTACACAAAAGGTTATAAATTCAGCACATACGCCACATGGTGGATTCAGCAGGCCATAACACGAGGTATAGCAGACAAATCAAGGACAATCAGGCTGCCCGTGCATATGATAGAAACCATCAGTAAGATTAAAAAAGTTACTCATGATTTAACTAACGAATTAAACAGAAAACCAACTAAAGAAGAAATTGCTGAAAAACTTGAAATTTCCCTGTCAAAATTAAGAGCAGTAATGAAATCTGCACAATCCACAATTAGTCTTGAAACACCTTTAAATAAAAAGGAAGATTCCACAAGAATAGGGGACTTTCTTATTGATAATAACCTGAGTTCACCTGATACAAAAGTTATTCAGGAAAACTTATTCTCTGAAATCAGGAAAATTCTTAGCCAGCTCAGCCAGAAGGAAAGAGATGTCCTGATTATGCGCTTTGGCCTTGATGATGACGGCAACAAGAAAACCCTTGAAGAAATTGGCTCAAGATACGGCGTATCAAGAGAAAGAATCAGGCAAATAGAGAACAGGGCGATAAGTAAGTTAAAAAGACTTTGCAGAAATAATCGCGGAGTAAAAAGCTTGAGGAATTACCTTGGAGCGTAATATACTCCCCAATATCCTTTACTTCCCGGAACTACACTCAACCAATACCTATGCAATGGAAAACTTGTCCAATTTACCTGACAAACAGGTGATTGTCGCAGGCAAGCAAACCCATGGCAGGGGACGATTTGACAGGAAATGGATTTCAGACAAAGAAGGTAATGTTTACCTGTCCATAGTACTAAAAAATACACCCCTGACAAACTTAACACCTTTTATGGCAGAAGCTGTATGTAAAGTGCTGGAAAATTATGACGTTAAAGCAATAATTAAAGAACCAAACGATGTCATGGTTGATGGCAAAAAGATTGCCGGAATTCTCAGTCAATCCTCTACAAGAGGAAATATTCTTAATGGAATGGTTATTGGGGCAGGGGTTAACCTGAATTTAAACGAAGATGACCTTGAAAAAATCGACCAGCCAGCAACTTCTCTTAACTTGTTGATAGGTAAGTCGATAGATAGGGACGTTTTTATAGAAAAATTGTTGAATGAATTTTTTAAGGTAAAATTGTAACAATAGTACTAGAAAGGCAATATAATCATGACTACCCCTAAATATAAACGTGTCCTCCTGAAAATAAGCGGCGAAGCCTTGATGGACGACATGAATTTTGGAATTGACCCGGAAACTATAAACAGGGTCGCAAAACAAATAAAAGATATCCGGGATATGGGTGTGCAAATAGCTATAGTAGTCGGTGGAGGAAACATATTCAGGGGAGTACAGAATAGTACCAAGCTCGGCATGGATCAGGCATCAGCGGATTACGTGGGTATGCTCGCAACAACAATGAACGCACTCGTGCTTCAAGGTGTATTGATACAATATAATGTACCTGTAAGAGTTTTAAATGCCATAAAAATGGACCAGATAGCCGAACAATATGTAAGGTTAAGGGCAATAAGGCACCTTGAAAAGGGTCGTGTAGTTATATTTGCCGGAGGTACAGGCAACCCCTTCTTTACTACAGATACAGCAGCAGCCCTACGGGCTTCTGAAATAAACGCGGAAGTAATGTTAATGGCAAAAAACAAAGTAAACGGCGTTTATGACAAAGACCCCCGAAAAGACAGTACTGCCAAGAAATTTGATTATATTTCTTATGATGATATTATTAAAAAAGATTTAAAAGTTATTGATACCGCTGCTATATCTTTATGTAAAAATAATCACATACCGGTAGTAGTATTTGATTTTGGGGATAAGGAAAGTATAGGAAAAATACTTAGAGGAGAAAAAGAAGGAACGCTTATAGGAGGAGAACAAAACCATGCCTACTAACGAAATAATGTCAAAAGGTGAAGAAAGAATGAAAAAAACTGTGTCCAGTACACAGAAAGAATTCTCTAACATTCGCACAGGAAGAGCAAATCCTTTGATTCTGGACAAAATAACCGTGGATTATTACGGTACAGCAACACCTGTAAGGCAGTTGTCAAACGTTTCCGTGCAAGATGGCCAGAATCTGGTAATAACTCCTTATGATAAAAGCTCTATCGCAAACATTGAAAAAGCTATTATGAAATCTGATATAGGTATTACACCTAATAATGACGGCACAAACATCAGGCTTGTTTTCCCTCAGCCCACAGAAGAAAGAAGAAAAGAGCTTGTAAAAGATATTAAAAAACAGGGTGAGGAATCAAAAGTAGCAATCAGGAATATCAGGCGGGAAATGTCTGAAACTCTGAAAAAAGCAGAAAAAACTGAGCACATTCCTGAAGATGAAATAAAAAAACAACAGGATGATATCCAAAAACTTACTGACAGATACATAAAAGAAATCGACAATTTGATAGCTGAAAAGGAAAAAGAAATTTTATCAATATGAACTGGAAAAGAATTATTGTAGCTATAATTTTACTCGCTCTAACCATAGGGGCGTTTATATCTGGAGGATTCCCACTTGCTTTGTTTGTGGGAGCCTTTGTATTTGTTGGAGTTCGAGAACTCGTAAATATAGCTAAAGCCCATGGAATGAACCCACCGTTTCACTTTATTGTTTTATCGTGTTTTTTGCTTATAGGGCTAACCTCTTTTAAGCTGTATAATTTGCTTTTCCCTGCTTTTACAATTATCGCAATTCTGTCATTTCTTGCAATACTCTTCAGGGGTAAGGAAGCACGCATTAATGATGTTTCCATAACATTATTATCTATAATTTACGCTGGAATATTCCCTATTCATATAATTATGACAAGGGATCTGGATGTAAGGTTTGTAATTTTTATAATTTTTACGATTGCTGCATGCGATATAGCAGCATATTATATTGGGATAAGGTTCGGCAAAAATCCTTTATGGAAAGAAATTAGCCCTAAAAAAACCATTGAAGGCTCAGCTGCCGGAACTATAGGTGGATTAGCATTAGCGCTTTTTATGGGAAACGTAATGGGTTTAAGCGTTATACAATCCCTGACAATAGGATTTTTAATTGTAATACTTGCCCAGCTTGGGGATCTGTCTGAATCAATGCTTAAAAGAGAAGTTGGAATAAAGGATTCAGGTACTGTTTTACCCGGGCATGGCGGGGTACTGGACAGGACAGACAGTTATATTTTTACAGGAGTAGTGGCTTATTATTACTTCAAATTTTTTGTCGTAGGGTAACTAATGCCAACTGCACAAAGACAAAAAGAACTAAACGAGCTGTTATCAAGCCTGAATATGGTTATTGATGACTACGACCTCCTTGATAAGTCGCTCACTCACGGCTCATACACGTTTGAGAACAAGCTATCCTCGCTGGAAAATAATGAGCGGATGGAATTTTTAGGTGATGCTGTACTTAAACTCATTGCCAGCAGGTATTTATATGACAGGTTTCCTGAATATGCCGAAGGGGAACTAACTAAAATAAGATCAATACTTATTAGTGACAGCACACTTGCTAAAATAGCCCAAAAAATAAACCTGGGAAAATACTTAAAACTAGGCTTTCACGAAAACAAAATGGGAGGAAGGAAGCGCTCCTCTACACTGGCGTGCGCATTTGAGGCGATGCTGGGGGCTTTTTACCTTGATGATAAAATCGATCAATTAGATATTTTTTTACAGAATATTCTAGAACCTGAAGTGACAGAAATCGACAAATCAGCCTCTAAATATAATTATAAAGCTATATTGCAGGAATATGCCCAGGCAAATAGCCTTGAGCTTCCTGATTATAAGATTGTAGAAGAAAAAGGCCCGGCTCATGACAGAACTTTTGGTATTGAAGTTCTTGTAAATGATGAACTTCTGGGTTATGGGACCGGAAAATCCAAAAAAGAAGCACAGCAGCAAGCTGCAAAAATGGCTTTAAGTGCGCTCTCTTTGCTGGAAGATGAGGGTGAACAGGAGGAATAATGAAAAGAGTAAAAGTAGCCCCGTCAATTTTATCTGCTGATTTTACAAACCTTGGCCGGGATATAAATAAAGTTGAGGCAGCCGGCGCAGATTGGCTTCATATTGATGTGATGGATGGGATGTTTGTGCCTAACATAACTATTGGAGCGCCTGTTGTAAAATCCATAAGAAAAATTACTAATCTGGCGCTGGATGTGCATTTGATGATAGTAAATCCCATCAGGTATGTTGAAGATTTTGCAAATGCGGGAGCGGATTATATAACTGTGCATGTAGAGGCCTGCGAGGAAAATCTTAAGGAAACAATTGATTTAATAAAGCAAAAAGGAGTAAAGGCAGGAGTTTCAGTAAAACCCGGAACTCCCGCAGAAAAAATCAGGCCCGTATTAAATGATCTGGATTTGATCCTTGTAATGACAGTAGAGCCAGGTTTTGGCGGGCAATTATTTATGGTTGAGATGATTCCCAAAATAAGGGAAATCAAAAAAATGCTGCGGGAAAATAACTTATTTAATACCTGCATAGAAATAGATGGGGGAATAAACGCAGAAACCGCAAAGCTCGTCAAAGAAGCTGGCGCTGACGTGCTGGTTGCGGGTTCTTACATTTATAATGCTGAAAATATTGCTGAAGCTGTTAATTCACTGCGATAATTTTATAAATTTTATACTTAACCCAGATACTTCTGCATTAACTGTGTCAACGTATTTGTTGAGGAAGAACTACTTGTTGGAGCACTGCTGCTTCCGCCCATCATGCCTGAGAACATACTCATCATCGAGGACATCGGATTTGTTGAGGCACTGCTGCTTCCGCCCATCATGCCTGAAAACATACTCATCATCTGAGACATTGGATTTGTTGAGGAAGAACTACCTGAATCACTGCTTCCACCAAGCATACCCATCATCATCTGCATCATCATTTGTTGTTTAGCTGCTTGCTGCTGCTGCATCATTGCCTGCTGTTGCATCATTTGCTGCTGCATCATCATTGAAGATGAAGAATTTTGTCCATATGAACCTGTTGTACTTGGCATTATTCCAAAGCCACCTCTTAACATACTTGTGTATCTGTTTATATAACTATCAAACAGGCCGGTTCCTGAAGAGTAATTAGGAGTAGTAGTACCGTAAGTACCGGTATTGTAACCACCTGTATTGAAATAATTACCTGTATTGGAATAATTAGTTGTATTAAAAGCATTTTGTTTTTCTTCCAGTGCTATCTTTTTTTGCTCAAGTGCTAAATCCTCTTGGTGTATTTGCATTAATAACTCTGGATTTCCCACTGCATCCTGAGCCTTTTGCACTAATTCTATTCTCTGTGATTGAAGACTATTTAGTTCTGCTTGTATTGATGCGGGACTAACAGCTGTTGAAGATGTTCCGCCGCTAAGAGCCTGCTTTTCTGCCTCCAGTGCTGTCTTTTTTTGCTCAAGTGCTAAATCCTGTTCGTGTAATTGTGCTAATAACTCAGGATTTCCCACTGCCTCCTGGGCTGAATGAGCTAATGTTAATCTCTGCTTATTATTGTTATAAAGTTCTACTTCTATTGCTATTTCTCTTGGTGATTGTTGATATGGGTTGGATTGACTGCTAATGGCAGTATATTCTTGTGAAAGAGCTTGTTGTTGCATTTCTAGCCGTTTCAATTCAGCCTCCATCGCAACGCTCTGTTGATGATATTCTAACACTTTGTCAGGATCTGCAGCAGCTTCCTGCTCTTGTTTATCTAAAACTAACTGAGCGTCCTGATTTAGTTTAATGGCAAGTTGAGTATCTGATAATTCTTTAGCTAATTCTTGCCTTTGACTTGTCCGTATTTGCATTAATTGATTTACATCATAAATTGAAGTTGTTGAAGCTGGCTGTGTTGCCTGAGTAGTTGTTGTGGTAGGGCTGGCAATACCAAACCCATTGGCTAACAAGTTGGTGTATTTTTGAATGTATGAGCTATAATTGCCGAATGTGTCTGCCATTTTATTATCCTTTCAAAATATTACATAAATATATATCTTATATATAAAAAGACAACAATAATAAAAAAATTGCTAAATATTAAGAAATTATTAAATTAAAATTTACATTTGTTAACTATTGCAATTATAGTGTATTAATTTTTTTGGGGGACGCGCTTCGCGCGTCCCCCAAAAAGGTGGATGGGTGCCCCTTCGGGGCACCCATCCACAAAAAATAGTATAAATTACTGCAAAATTGAACTAATTATCTCTTCCTGCGTGGCTTCATCAATATTAAACCAGTGAATCTCCTTGTTTGCCCTGAACCAGGTTAACTGCCGCTTTGCAAAATTTCTTGTGTTTTTTTGGATTTTTTCAATTGCTTCATCCAGACTGCATAACCCATCCAGGTACTCGCAAATTTCTCTATACCCCAATGTCCCTAGAAGTGAAGGAGTCCTGCCATACTTCTCTATTAAACTTTCACACTCGCTTACAAGACCAAGTTCTACCATTTTGATAACACGCTGATTAATCCTGTTATATATAAACTCCCGATCAGCAGCATTTAAACCAACATAAAGGACTTCATACTTAGGCTCACTCATTGATTGAATTTCAGACATAGGTTTTCCTATTAAATGTTGAACTTCAAGCGCCCTTATTATCCTGAAAGTGTCATTATAGTGTAGTTTTAAAGCCATTACAGGGTCACATTCCTGTAATTTTTTATACAAATCCTGCTTATCCAACTTTTCCATTGCTTTTCTGAATTCCACATCCGGGTCAATTTCAGGAATATCCAACCCTTCCAAAAGCGATCTTATATAAAAACCTGTCCCGCCTGTAATTATGACCGGTTTTGAGATATTCTCCAACAACCTGCCAGCTTCTTTTTTATATTTTCCTGCTGTGTAAACTTCACACGGATCAACCACATCTATCATATAATGCGGAATTCCCTGCATTTCTTCTTTATCCGGTTTTGCTGTGCCAATATTAAAATCCCGGTAGACAAGCCTTGAATCAGCGGAAATAATTTCTCCACCCAGAATTTTTGCCAGTTTAACTGCTAATTCAGTCTTGCCCGTTGCTGTTGGGCCCACTATTGCTATTAATTTTTTCCTGTATTCCAAATTTTTCAAGATACACAAACATCAACATTAAAAAATAAATTATTACCAAAACAAATAAAATAAGAGCGAAAAGTTGTAAGAGCGGATTCACTGATACTATAGCACCAACAAAAATCACCAGTAATATCAGGCTGCTGCCTGAAATAAATATAATAAATGTATTTATTGGATCCTTGATTACTGTCTTAAAACTTTGAATAAAAGCCTTTATAGGGAAAATTTCTTTCAAAACAATAAGTTGCGTCCAAAACATTGTTAAATACAGAAAAAACAGGGTGAAAAAAGATTCTAATCCGACTATTTTGAACAGTTTTATCTTATCTTCAGAACTTATTGTTTCCCAGAATGCAGCAGCAGTTGCTGAATTACTCAAGGAGCCCACCAATTCCTTACTCGAAAAGCTTTCAAAATCCCCCAAAAGAGACATCAAAACCCTTTCCAGCACAAGCATAAAAATATTAAACAAAAAGAAGTAAATTAGTATTCCTATCGCAATTTTTAAAAAGTATTTTCCCACTCCAGGAAAAAATTCCCTGAAAAGTATAAAAGAATTTTCTGTACGCTTTTCCCCGGCTAAATTTTCATCTGTTGAGGTTTCAACGCATATTTTAAACATATTGAGCCAACCGGATAAAAAAACTGCCAGCAAAGACGGCATAACAAGAAACATATAAAATACTGAGGGGCTCCCCGAGATTGATGCAACAGGCATAAACACAAACCCTGTAACCAGCAAAAATATAAAAAATGGTAAAAATAAAACCAGATTATACTTTACCAACGAAAAAGACTGTAAAAATATATTATTTATTAATTGATAAATCATTCAGAACATGGCCTTATTAAAACAATAGAGTCAAGATTTAGCTGTATAAAGTCACTTGAATCAATTTTCCGTTCCGGTGCTTTCCTGCTGGTTATTTCTGCATCTTTTACCGCAACAAAACGGCGCTTGCCATTCAATATATCGGACAAAATTCTATTTCTTCTGCCCGTTTTCGGCATGAAAACATAACCTTTTATTTCGTAGTCCTCTGTTATTATATATACTTTTTCCGACCAAAATCCTGATACAGAATTTTTCTGGCTTTCTTCTCCATCAAATTCGACTTCATCATAAAATCTGTCTACCATACGTTCTTATCCTTATTATTTTAACCTAAGTTTGCGTATGCCTGGAATAAAGGCAAATAAAGAGATAAACCAAGCGTAAGCACTATGCCCCCTATTATAACGAATAAAAATGGTTCGAACAACTTGCTTAATAAATCAACTACCTGGTCAATTTGGCTGTCAATATATTCATGTGCCTGATCCAGCATCTCGGAAAGGGAACCGGATTCCTCTCCGGTTGCAACCATACACATAACAATACCTGGCATAACATTAGATGTTTTTAACGCACTGGATAAGGATTTACCATATTGAACATCAATTATAACTTGCCTTAAAGCTTCACGTATAGCCGCATTTTTTACGGTAAAATTAGCTAGCATAATACTGTCTACCATTGTTATACCGGCTTCAAACGCTACTTTCATAACTATAATAAAGTTAGCAATTGCTGTATATCTTAGAAATTTTTCAAGCACAGGTATACGAAGACCTACCAAATCTAAAAATCTTTTTGTAACATCCCAGGTGACAAGAAAGTACAAAAGAGCAAGCAATGATATAAAAATAAACGGTATCAAAAACCAATTTTGCTTTAAAAACAAGCCTGTTGTCATAAAAATCTGGGTGAGTATAGGCAAATCAGCACCCATCGAATCATACATGCCTTTAAAAGCAGGAAATACTACCGTTAGCAATGCAGTTGTTACTAAAAATGCCAAACACATTACAAATACCGGATAAGCCAAAGTTGAAATTATTCTGGCATTAAGCCGATCCTGTTTTTCAAGAAGATACGAAATTCTTTTCAGTGTTTCTTCGAGCTCCCCGCTTTCTTCTCCTGCCCTTACCAGCCCTATGTATACTTCATCAAATATTGTTGGAAATCTGGCAAGCGCATCACTTAAGCTTGTTCCTGCCATTATCATTCTTCTTATTTCCACTACCAGGTTCTGAATATTTTGACTTTCCGAGTTTGTTTCAATAAAGTACAACGACTCTACCAACGATATACCTGATTTTGAAAAGGTATACATGATATTGGTAAAATCGATTTTATCCCTCATTCCCAGTTTATTAACTTTTTTTCTTTTTATGGTTTTCTTTTTTAAATTTCCTAACCTGATATTATCTATAGTTTTTACAGAACCTACTTCATAAAGCCTTAAAGGAAGCAAATCCTGCCTGCGGAGAAGCTCCCTGGCTTCTTTTTCAGAAGTTGCTTCCAGTTTTCCCCGAATTCTTTCTTTTCCATCTTTAAGGGCTTCGTAGTCAAAAAAAGCCATATTAATCACTCACCACGCCAAGAACTCTCAGGAATTCCGCAATTGAGGTTTCACCATTTAAAACAGCATTTATCCCACCGCCTTGCAGGGTTTTCATACCGCAGCTTATAGCAGTTTCTTCAATCTCATGGTCAGGTGCACCGGCAGATATCAACTTTTTAATTTCCCTGTTTACCCATAAAACTTCATAAATCCCCAGACGGCCTGTATAACCAGTATTATTGCATCTATCACAACCATTTTCCCTGGCCTTGTATACATCAGTGTTTATAAATTGTTCCCGGTCCTCATTAGAAACTGTGACATATCTCAATTCTTTCTCAGTCGGTTCATATTTTTCCCTGCAATTCGGGCATAATTTTCTTATCAGCCTCTGGGAAATAACTCCCTCAAGAGACGAAGCGATAAGATGCGTAGGAGCCCCCATTTCAGCAAGACGAATCACGGTTGAAGTGGCCGAGTTTGTATGTATAGTACTTAAAACAAGGTGACCGGTAATAGCAGCGTGAATTGCAGCATCCAGTGTTTCCCCATCCCTGATTTCACCGATCATTATTACATCCGGGTCTTGCCTTAAAATTGATCTTATACAGGATGCAAAGGTTATATCCGCCTTAGGATTAACCTGCACCTGGTTTATTCCCTCAAGCTTAATCTCAACCGGGTCTTCTACAGTAGTTATATTTATTTCATTATTATTAATTTTATTCAGAATTGAATATAATGTTGTAGTTTTACCACTACCTGTAGGGCCTGTAGCCAGTATAATTCCGTGCGGTTTATTAGTCATCATTTCAATTTTTTCAAGGTCAAAGGAAGTAGCTCCAATAAGTTTTATCCTTCGGTCATTTTTTCTTACTTTTATATCAGGCGCAAGAACCCTTATAACCATTTTTTCCTTCTGGTTAACAGGAAGAGTGCTTACCCTTAAGTCATATACTCTGTCATTATATTTCAGGGAAATATGACCATCCTGAGGCCTTCTGTGTTCTGTAATATCCATTCTTGCAATAACTTTAAGCCTTGATATAACAGCCGTTTCAATTTTTTTGGGAATATCAAAAACTTTATGTAATATCCCCTGCACTCTGTAACGGACTATATATCCGTCCAGACGAGGTTCAATATGTATATCGCTTGCCTCTTTATCAATTGCATCTGTTATTATTGAACTGGCAAATTTAGCTATCAGATTAGAATCATCTACAAGCTCTTTTTCAAATTGATCCCATAGAGCATCTTCCTGTTCAAGTACATCCTGTCTTTCTGTTCTAATTTCTTCAAGCAGTTTTTCTGTTTCTTGTATTGTTTCAAAGAAATTCCTGATACATTGCTCAAATTCAATGTGAGTTAAAATTAACGGACTGGGTTTTAAGCCTGTAAGATATATTATGTCATTTAAAACCTGCATATCGTTAGGATTTACCATCCCAACAATTAAAACTTTGCCATCACTTCTTATAGGAACTACTTTATTTTCCTTTATAAAGTCTTCAGGAAGAAGTTTAACTACAGAAGGCTCTATTTCCAGATCTTTTTCCTTAACGCTTTCCACCCCTTGCTGTTTCGAGAGAGCGAGACGTAGCTGGTCAACAGTAATAAAATTCATTTTAACAAGTATAGAACCTATCGGAGTGCCCGACTGCTTACTGTGGAAAAGAGCTTCTTCAAGTTGTTCCCTCGTAATAAGGCCATCATCAATAAGCTGGTCCCCAAGCCTCTTTTTCTGATGAACGACTTCTTCCTTTTTTTGTACAACAGGAGCTCCTGATTCCCCGACAACAGAAATAGCTTCTGGAGCCTGTTCCTGCATTTTATGCAGTTCTTTGCAATAAGACAGCAAAAGGTTGAACTGTTCTTCATCAAGAGAAACGATTTTGGGTTTCAACTTTGTATTTACTACTATTCTTGTTAATATTCTGGTTTTAACTTCATCGCTTACTGTATTAGTGATTCCGACAAGAAAGTAGTTATCGAGCTTATTTATAGGAATAAATTTATTTTCTTCCAAATCCTCAATCTGGAACTTTTTCACATATTCAAAGCTAATACTGTTTTTTATTTTTTTTGTAATTTTTTCTATAGTCATTTTTTTACCCAAATCATTAGATTGATTCTACTACTTCATCAGGGTCATAAATAATTCTTGGTGTAATCATAAGTATAAGTTCTGATCTGTCTTTAGAAGTACTTTGATTTTGGAACAATGCTCCAATAATAGGAATGTCTGCTAATCCAGGAAATTTCGAATGAGTTACTGCTTCTTTTTCTTGAATAAGTCCAGCTAAAACAAGGGTTTCACCATCTTTTACCCTTACATTCTTTATATTTAAGGTTCTTGAATCGCTTAACGTACCGCTTTCATCTGTTCCACCGCTTTTAGGAGATTCATAAGTCGGATCTATTGTCAGATAAATATAACCGCTTGGTGTAATTTTAGGAAGAATTTTAAACGTTATACCAAATTCTACTGTAGAGCCAGCTTGTCTTACCGGTAGCTGAGTATCAGGGTCAAGAGTAGTAGAAATAGGTCCAGGATAAGAAGAAGAAATATTAAATTCAGATTCAACATTATTTGCAGCAATAATTCTTGGATTAGCAAGCAACCTGCCTTTACTTTCCGATATAATAGTTTGAAGAGCAGAATAAATTCTTAATCCTGATAACGAATGTGATATATCGTTACCAATCCCCACCATTGGTACTAATTTTTTGATGGTAGTATCGTCCGCATCGTCAGTTACTTTAATAACATTATAAGAACCATCTCCCATATATGAGGTATCACCTGCAAAGCTTATCCTATCTGTATTTGTTACAGCATGCCAACTATTGTTAAAAGCTTTTGAGCCTGATTCATTAAGCTCTATAATAGAAATTTCCATATATATTTGAGGTTCTCTTTTATCATATTTTTTTATAATTTCCTGAGCCAAGGATAATTGTTCCTGAGTCCCACCATAAATAGTTATCTGGTTTAATCCGGTATCAGCCAAAACCCAATATGAGGGGGTTTTAAAAGATTTAAGTTTGTCAGCTGTTACACTTTCCTCTGTATCATCAGTTTTCCCACATACTACTTTAATTTCACTTCCTTCTTTTAAATCTGCCTCACGCTTAAAATCATTCCCGCCACTGGATTTAAACACTGTCCAGCAAATTTTTGATGCCAGTGATTCCGGATCAGTGTAATTTACGGTAAAATTAGTCATATTAGGCTTTACATCAAGATATTCAACTACTTCCCGCGCTAGCGCAATATCTTCGTCACTTCCAAAAAGAAGAATTTCATTAGTGCTCGGATTTGTCGTTACTATCGGGGCATTACTTACATTCGGCCTATTAACGCTGAAAATATTGCTATTGAGGAACTCCGCTACTCTGCTTGCATCAATATGCTTGATTTTTATTCCTCTTAATTCTGAAGTTTTTAAACCAAGTGTCTGTGCCTCTTTACTCTTAGCTATAATAAGTGTGTTTCCATCTTCCCAATATGCAAGCTCATTTATTTTCATTATGTATTCAAAGGCCTTGTTTATATCCACTTCAACGAGGTCTACAGAAATTTTGCCCGTAACTGAATCATGCATCATAATATTTTTACCGGCTTTGTCAGCAAGCATTCTTAAAACCTGCCGTATATCAGAATCTTTAAGATTTAAAGAAACAACCTGTTTTTTATCGTCAATTTTAATTCCGCCTTTTAATTGAATACTGGTATAATCTTCTTTAAGCTTTTGCCTAAGCGGTGCATTAAAAGGAACATCCGCCGAAATAGCAGGGAAACTAATCAATAAAATTGCCATTAAAATCAGATTTATTAACTTTTTGGCCAGATTATTCATCTATTAATTAATTCCTCCAGTTCTAAATCAGGCAACTTATTTGCTTTTTGTGCAAAAATTTTCTCTTTTCTTATTACCGGGTCACTCTGTATACTCTCTATACTTCCTTCCCCTTTAACAGTTTCACCAAGTCCCACCCCAACGGTATAAGAATTAGAACCATATTTTAATGTAACATTATTTTTCGATATATCTTCAACAATAAGTCCATGTATGCTATCGCCTTCATGCACCATATATTCAGAATCATCCATATTAAGAATAGCAACAGATTTTGCCTCGGGGTCATACAAAATCCCGCTCACCCTGGCTCCCATTAAAATCCTGAATTCATCACCCGTTCCAGTTTCTAAAGATGGCGGATACGGGATATCATCCAAATCAGACTTTTCTTTATTCCCCTTTTTAACTTCTTTATAAGGCTCAAACGGATTCTTTCTGCCAAAATTCACAATACTTATGACTACTTTTTCTTCGTTATTACCAACTATACTGACTTTTTCGGTTTTCTCAGTTTTTTCTGTCTTTTGCATCTTTAATTCAGGCAAAGCATCATTCTGGTTGGCGCTTACAACAAAGGAAATAAATGTACATATACAAAGTACATTTGCTATAAAAAATAATTTTTTTGCTAAATTTTTCATAGTACTACTAAAATTCGTTGCTCTCTCTGTTATTGTATGAATTTGTTGAGCATTTAAATATCCATTATTTGAAGTATTTTTGTTTTTCTGGTAATAAACTTGATATGTTTAGACAGGTTTTAAGGGGTTTTTGAAATGATAAATTTTAACTGGAAAAATGCAGATTCTTCTATATTAGGGACACAGCACGGTTTAGACGTCCAAAGAGAATTTTCTCTCTACAAAGAGAAGATCTCAGGCATTATATCAGGCATTTATGCAGATAAAGACACACCCGGCAAGTGGCTTGCCTGGATGAATCTTGGCTATAAAGAAGATGTGGTTAAGGAAATCAATGAATATGCGCAGAGCGTAAAAGGAAAATTTGATAATATCCTCGTTCTCGGCATTGGCGGCTCAGCTCTTGGCGGTATATGCGTAACGGAAGCACTTTTAAAGCCGTATTGGAACATAAACAACAAACCCAGGATATTTTTTGTTGATAATATCGATCCTGACCAGATTAATGGTCTTCTCGATGTCCTTGATCTTAATAAAACCCTTGTTAATGTAATAACAAAATCAGGAAACACCGCAGAAACAATGTCTGCGTTTATGATTATATCAGAAAGAATTAATAATAAAGACAATATAGTTGTAACAACAGATAAAAACAAGGGAATACTCAGGAAAATAGCTGCTGAAAAAGGCTATAAATCATTTGTAGTGCCTGGCGATGTAGGCGGAAGATTCTCAGTATTCTCAGCTGTCGGACTTTTACCGTTTGCCCTGGTGGGTATTGATATAGCGGAATTATTAAAAGGCGTCAGGGACATGGATAAAGCCCTTCAGAATACTGACATTGAGCAAAACATCGCAGCTCAAAACGCCTTAATTCATTATTTAATGGACAAAAAAGGCAAGAACCTGTCTGTTATGATGCCTTATTCTAGCAGGTTAAAATATGTTTCTGACTGGTATGTACAGTTATGGGCAGAATCTTTAGGCAAGGAAGTTGACCTTAACGGCAATAAAGTTAATGTCGGCCCCACTCCTCTTAAAGCCCTTGGCGCAACAGATCAGCATTCACAAATCCAACTCTACAATGAAGGCCCTAATGACAAGCTCATTAACTTCATCAGGGTCGGAAAATTCGACACAAAGCTGGAAATACCTAAAGTTTTTCAGGATACAGAAATAGCTTATTTAGGCGGAAAAACAATAAATGACCTTATGAACGCCGAGGCTGACGCCACAAGAGTTGCTGTAACTGACTATAAAAAACCGAATGTGACTATAACCGTGCCGCAGGTAAATGAATACTACATGGGACAACTCCTTTATATGCTGGAAGTTCAAACTGCCATTGCCGGAGCCCTGTATAATATTGATACCTTTAACCAGCCGGGCGTAGAACAGGCCAAAAACTACACCTATGCCCTAATGGGAAGGAAAGGTTACGAAACTGCAGCTCAAGAATTGCAGCAAAAAATGTAATGGAACAAATAACGGAACGATTCTCAGAAATAATTTACTCAAAAGCTGACTGGGTGGCAACAATAACCATAAACAGACCGGATGTTTATAATGCCTACAGCATAGTAACCCTGCATGAAATGATAAAAGCCCTACAGGACGCTGTATGGGATGACAAAGTTGCGGTAATAGTCATCACTGGCGCGGGAGATACGGCATTCTGCACAGGTGGAGATGTGAAGGAATACGCTTCCGAATTCCTGACAAAGCCAAATGAGTTCTGGAAATGGATGGGTGTGTTTACGCAATTCCACGACCTGCTGCGTAATTCCGGCAAACCGACAATTGCAAGGCTTAATGGCATGGTTGTAGGCGGCGGCAATGAAATAAACATGTCCTGTGATCTGGCTATTGCAGCGGACCATGTAACTATAAAACAAGTCGGAACAAGTGTTGGCAGTATTGCAGCAGGCGGCGCAACCCAGTTTTTACCTATTCTGGTCGGTGATAGAAGAGCAAGAGAAATACTTTTGCTGAACGAGCCTATTACAGCCCAACAAGCGCTGGAGTGGGGGCTTGTAAACTATGTTGTACCCAAAGAAGAGCTTGATGCTAAGGTGCTAGAAATTGCGCAAAAGCTGATAAACAAGTTCCCGGAATGCACCCGCTATACTAAGCAGCAGTTAAATTTCTGGAAAGATTTTGCCTGGAATATGACAATCGGCCACGCAAAAGACTGGCTAAGCCTGCATTTTGCTTCTGATGAGACAAAAGAAGGAATGCAAGGGTTTGTAGAAAAGCGCAAGCCTGATTACATTAAAGTAAGGGAGCAGGCAGCATTACAAAAAAAGGAATGCAAAGCTTGTGACACAAAGTTTTTGCCCGTGGAGTTTGAGTTCTGCGGCAGGTGCGGGGCGAAGTTAGAAAATTAACATAAAAAATACGGTAACCCGCAGGCTACCGTTCAATACCTTTATTATTAATTATTTTTCTGGTAAAGTCAAGGGCAGAGTGAGTGAAGGCAAGGTTTTTGCCACTCCAGTCATTGCGAGGGCAACAGCGACATTTTGAGTCGCCCGTGGCAATCTGTCCAACGCCGCTTTTAATCGTTTTTGTTATAAAATATTATTTATAATAAGTTAACAAGAGTGGATTTATGGAAAAAATATACAAAGTTTTCGTTAGCTCTACTTACACAGATTTACAAGAAGCGAGAAAAGAAGTTCTTCAAGCTTTACTTGATTTAAATTGTATTCCTGTAGCAATGGAGGGATTTCCTGCTTCGAATGAAGAGCCATGGGAATTTATAAAAAAGGTAATAGAGGAATGCGACTATTATGTTTTGATTTTAGGCGGACGTTATGGTTCTTGTGATAAGGATGGAATAGGTTTTATTGAGAAAGAATATGATTATGCAATAGAAAAAGGAATACCTATTATAGCCTTTCCTCATAAAAATCCTGAAAAGCTTTCAAGAGAGAATAGTTGTAAGAATGATGAAGAAGAAGAGAAATATAAGTTATTCAGGGAAAAAATTACTAAGTTATTTAGACAATGGAATACTCCCGAAGAGTTACGAAGCCAAATTTACCCAAGTATAATTCGATTAATAAAAGATCATCCAAGAACAGGCTGGGTAAAAGCTGATAAAATCTCTAGCGAGGACTCTCTTGCTCAAATTCTTAAATTAAAAAATGCAATCGAGGAACTTAGAAAACATCAAAATACAGCGCCTGAAAATATAGAAGATTTAGCACAGGGCGAGGATTTATTTACTATAAATTATAAATTATCAAAATATGACGAATTTGAAGAGGAAACACGTATTTATGCACAGAAATATTCAATGAGTTGGAATAAAATATTTTCTATAATTTCTCCGTTTTTGATTTGTTCAAATCACGTAAATAATCTTTCTGCCCCTATAGAAAATATTATACAGAATAACGTTGGTAATAATTCTACCATTTCATTAAATGAAAATGATTTTAATACAATATTAATTCAATTTAACGCTTTAGGTTTAATTGAACCCAAAAATGATTTATGGAAACTTACTTCATATGGAAAAAATTACATGATGAAGATTAAAACTGTTAAAAAAGAACCTGCTGGACAGATTGCCACGTCGGGCTAAAGCCCTCCTCGCAATGACAATTCTCCACCCGCCGCAAACATAAGGAAAATTAATTATAATGAAGCTAAAATCCCTGAAACTTGAAAACTTCCGCCAGCACGAGGACTCTTACCTCGAATTTAACGACGGGATTACAATTATCAGCGGCTCCAACGGCGCAGGGAAAAGCACTATCCTTGAAGCTATTACCTGGGCCTTTTATGGAACCGAGGCCGCCCGCGGCAACAAGGACACTATAAAGTTCAACAAGGCAAAACCCCGCGCAAAAGTAATGGTTGAACTTGTATTCAACCTTGATAATTCTATATATAAAGTCGTAAGATACCTCGATAAAGCTGAGGTATACATAGGCAGCGAGGAATCTCCTGTTGTAACCTCACAGCAGGAAGTAACAAAGTATTTGACCGATAAAATCGGTATGACTAAGAATGAGTTCTTTAATACCTACTTCACCGGACAAAAAGAGCTTAATTTTATGAAGAATCAGGGTGCTATCGAGCGTAAAAAGTTCATTTCAAAGGTTATGGGCTATGAAAAAATCAGGGAAGCCCAGGAACAGGCAAGAATAGACCAAAACAAACTTAAAAACGAAATTGAAGGGTTTAAAAAAGGGCTGGATGACCTTGACGCCCTGCAAAAGGAAAAACAGGAAATAAATTTAAAGCTCACTGAAGTCAGGGAATTACTGAATAAAAAACAGGCAGAATTCAACAAAGCATCTGATGACGTGGCGAAAATCGAACCGGAATGGGAAAAAACAAAGACCACAAAGGAAAAATTCGATAAATTAAACTGGGAGTTAAAATCCTTAAGCGAAAAATCAGAATACATCAGTAAAAATATAGTAAATCTTACGGAAAATATTAAAAATTTAGACGAAAAAAGCAGGAAATTAGCAGAATCAGCTAAATTTGAAGCTGAATATAAAAATATTGAACAAAAAATAAAAACTCAGGAAGCCATGCAGGAAAAAGACGCTTTAAGGCAGAAATACCTGACACG
>Ga0154583_1051_pt1 | contig 37689 bp, 40 predicted proteins | sample RifGroF2_FD_116012 | JGI IMG/M metagenome (GOLD analysis project Ga0154583, IMG submission 116012) | Candidatus Melainabacteria bacterium GWF2_37_15 | reverse complement strand
TAAAAAGAGAAGGACCCGGAATCTGATAGCTAAATATGTTTCACAAGACATTATGGAAACCATCCTTGGTGATATCGAAGGCACAAAACTCGGCGGGAAACGTGCAGATATTAGCGTATTATTTGTTGATATAAGGAACTTTACCCATATTTCTGAAACCCTGCCCCCTGAAAAGGTAAGTGAGCTTTTAAACGAATATTTCAGCCATATGATACCTATAATATTTAAATATAAAGGCACTGTTAATAAGTTTATAGGTGATGCGTTGCTGGTAATCTTTGGTGCGCCTGTAGAAAATTCCGAACATCCTTTGCTGGCTATAAAATGCGCTCTTGAGATGCTGGATAAGGTCAAGGAATTCTCTAATATAAACATAGGTATAGGAATAAGCACTGGCGAAGCTTTTGTGGGTAATATTGGATCCGATGAAAGGTTTGAATACACTGCGATAGGTAACACGGTCAACATCGCAAGCCGCCTGGAATCCTTTAACAAGCTTTACAAAACCTCTATTTTAATAAGTGAAAGCATTTATGAACGGGTTAAGGATATAGTAGAAGTGCATGAGATAGATTCCGTATGCGTTACTCAGAATTCCGAACCAATGAAGATTTTTGAACTTTTAAACTTGAAATCTTAAGTTAAAAATATAGCAATTTTCAAGAAGAAAATTTTTTTATAAATATATATATATTATATATTTACTTCCTACTGCCTCAGGAGAATCAGTATGATTGGATTAAACAGGCTACAGCCTATGCAATCTCGGGTAATTGCAGATAGAAGAAACCAGCCAATAATAAATCAAAGATTTCCAAGTAGAGTAAATCAAACCCCCACACGTCAAAACGATAATAATAGTGCTTCTGTAATGAGTTTAATAAACCAGATAATGGCACTTCTTAAAGTCTTGGGCATAGATAAAGGTAATATTAATGGTAATAATAATACAGATGAATTAAATACTGAAAATTTGTCAAAATTATATGATTCAAATAAAGATAACAGCATAAGCCTTGATGAGCTTAATCAGGACACAAAATCTGATCTTTCGAGTTCTTTTGATATAAATCAAGACGATACTGTCGATCAGACAGAATATAATGTATTTAAAAAGAATTCAGATGAGCAAATTGATTTAAGCACTTTTGATGACACGCTCAAGGATTTAGATTTAGTCGATGAGCAGGAAGACGGAAATTATGATAAAGGCATACAAGCAAAATATAAAACATACCAGGCTGTTGACTTGACGTTGGATTATGCAGAAAATAATCTTTCGGCAGCTGAATATGAGGAATATAAATCAGCTATAGAAGACCTGGATGATTTTACAAATGTGAACCCTTCGTCTAAATCCAATGCTCAGTATATTTCAAAAGATAATGTAATATACATGAATGCCGATTCACTGGAAAAAGATTTGCCATTAGAATTTGTGGCATCAAATATATTGCATGAAACCACGCATAAAATCCAGAAAGACGCAAACCCCGCTGATAAAGGTAACGCAATATATGAAGGACAGGCATATTCTTATCAAATTAATATGCTTAATGATCTTGGTATCGGGTCTGATATTTTTACAGAAGGTACTCAACAGGAAAAATGGCAAGCTTTAATGGATAATGCAGAATCTCACAAAGATGCACCTGATGATGTTGCTATGACGAGCATGGCGGAAACAGTCCAGGAAGTTTTTGCTAGTCTTTATGGAAAGATACCTTTTGGAGATGTGACTAAATTACCGGATCTAAATAAAGATGGTACTCCGGGGTAAGTATTCTGACCACCTCTGAATAAATCGGCTCAATACTTTCCGGCCGGTATACCTTGGTGTTTATTTCAGGAAAAATCGGGCTAAATCCTGCCATGTGCTCTTCCCTAAAATACACAGCCACAGAAGGCGTGTTCATTAGGTTAGCAATGTGCATAGGGCCTGTGTCATTGCCTATATATAAATGTGCGCTTTTCATTTGGTTGGCGAGCTCAAGTAAGCTTACTTTTCCTCTTAAATCTTCAATGTATTCCCTGTCAGGTAGTGGTGTTTCCGTATTCACACCAACAAATACTGACTTAATACCGAAATCTTCGAAACATTTTTCTGCAATTTTAAAATAACCGTCTGTATCCCAGCACCTTTCGTTGAGGTGTTTCTTTCCATAGCCTGCTTCCACGCAAAAAACAACCTTGTCATCACGGGTCTGCTCTGGAATCATAGGTGAAAACTTAAAAGTTTCCATTATCTGCTCAGCTGAATACCCGAGTTCAAGACATATTCCAAAAAGGCTAATGGAATACCAACCAAGTCCGTACTTCTCCTGCAAAAAGCTAACAAGACCCTCAGGAAAGGAATTTTTAATGCTTTCCCATGTTTCAGGAAATGGATTATAAGAAAATTGTAGATAAATGGGTTGGTGTGTGAATTTTAAAAACTTTTTAAACGGGTTTATAATTCCGTAACTCTCTTTTGAAAAATATCCTAAATTATTGTTTGTTGTTTCAATATAAAATGCCTTGTCAGCAGGAAAAATAGCTGACCTGCATTTTTGCGCCAAAGTCATGCCCTTACAGTTAAAAAGTTCAAGTGAAGATAACAACTCCGCAAGAAATGGCCGTGACAATACCCGGATTTTCAGGTTACTCCCGTACTTTTTGCTTAATTGTTCAAGACAAACAATCGCAGGTATACTTAGTATGGAATCCCCGATGCGGGAAGGTAAAATAATGTCGATCTTCTGTGTTTTCATATCATAATATTACTATGAAAAATCTCGAAATTATAAAACAAGCTGTTGAATTGGAAGCTAAACATAATTACATTGATGTTCGCGGTAAAACGCGCACTTTTTCGAGGTTTATTCTTGAGGAAATAGATCAAAACGGCTGGAAGAACCTCTATGAAGTTTTTAAAACGTACCCCACATCTGATGTTTCCTCCAGAATGAAGATGATTAAGCAGTTAGTACAACATATTAAGAGTGAAACAGGAAAACCGCCAAAAAATCCCGAAGATACAGACGTAATGTATGTTAAAGGAGTGGGGCCAAAAGTAGGTGCTTTATTCCATAAACTCGGGATTTTTACCGCGTATGACCTGCTGCATTATTATCCCAGAAAGCACCTTGACTATGCAAACAGGACACAAATCAAGGATTTAATTGTAGGCACTGAGGTAACAATTTTTGGAAAGATTATCGGTGTTGGCCATTTTGAGAGCAAAAAACGCTCAAACCTAACTATATTTACAATAACGATTTCCGATAACACCGGAATAATAGCCATAAACAGGTTTTTTGGCAAAACAAACAAATTTGTCGTAGAAAGATATAGGTCACAATTCCCTAAAGATTCTAATATTATAGTGTCAGGTGTGGTTAAATTCGATGACTACACCGGAAAACTAACCATAGATAGCCCGGAAATGGAAGCTGTAGGTGGCGGTCTTGAGGAAGTCGACTCTCTTCATCTGAATAGAATTGTTCCTGTTTATCCGGTAACTGAAAACCTCAATGTTAAAACACTAAGACGTGCAATAAATAACGCTATTGAGATATATAGTGGGCTTATTGAGGAATTCATCCCTGAACATATCAGGAAAAAGTTTAATTTGATTGAAAAAAAACAGGCTATAAAGCAGATCCACTTTCCGAATTCAGGAGCTGAACTTGAACAGGCAAGAGTTCGGCTGGTTTTTGAGGAATTCTTCCTCCTGCAGCTTAAGCTGGCACTTATAAGACAAAAAGCCAAAACTGACACGCAGGGACTTCGACTGGAAATCAAAAAAGACGGACTTGTCGAAAATTTTGTAAAATCCCTGCCTTTCGAGCTTACTAACGCACAAAAGGAAGCATTTGATGAAATCATGGCGGATGTGCAAAAGCCCGAACCCATGCGCCGTCTTTTGCAGGGGGATGTGGGAAGCGGGAAAACCGTTGTTGCTTGTATGACGTTGCTTGCCGCTGTAGAAAATGGATATCAGGGCGCGATAATGGCCCCGACTGAAATCCTGGCTGAGCAGCATTTCAGGAATTTCACTCAATGGCTCACACCGTTAGGACTCAGCGTAGGGCTTTTCGTTGGAAAACACGGCGTGAAAATTAGGCGAGAAATGCACCAGAACCTCAAAAGCGGCCAGATTCATGTTGCTGTTGGAACTCATGCGCTTATCCAGGAGGATGTTGAATTTAACAAACTCGGTATGGTTATTATTGACGAGCAGCACCGATTCGGAGTAAAGCAGAGAGCAGAGCTTAAGAACAAAGGCATTAACCCCGAACTCCTTACCATGACCGCCACGCCAATACCAAGAACTCTCGCTCTGACCGTGCATGGGGATATGGATTTAACGCTGATTAACGAGCTGCCGCCCGGAAGAATCCCGATTAAAACCGCTTTAATTACACCTGGAGAAAGGAAGAAAGCCTACACCCTCATTGCAAAGGAAGTAGAAAAAGGCCATCAGGTCTATGTAGTATTCCCGCTGATAGATGAATCCGAGACCCTGTCCGCAAAAGCCGCAACTATTGAAGCTGAAAAATTGCAGGAGTCAGTATTCCCCGAGCTTAAAATCGGGCTGGTCCACGGTAAAATGCCCAATGTAGAAAAAGACCGTGTTATGGAGGAGTTCAGAGCGGGCAAATACAACATCCTCGTCAGCACAACTGTTATAGAAGTTGGTGTTGACGTGCCCAATGCTACAGTAATGATGATAGAAAACAGTGAGCGATTTGGTTTATCACAGCTCCACCAGTTAAGAGGCCGGGTTGGCCGTGGACAGGCACAGTCCTATTGCGTTCTTGTAGCTGATACCCGCTCAAGGGAAACACGAGAAAGATTGGAAGTAATGGTACAGACAAATAATGGTTTTGTCATAGCGGAGAGTGATTTAAAATTGCGAGGTCCTGGTGAATTTATGGGCACAAGACAGAGTGGTGTGCCGGATTTAATGCTGGCTGATATTATCAGGGATGCCAGTGTGCTTGAGATAGCGAGGGAAGCGGCGTTTGATTTTGTTAAGAATAATGAATTAAAGGATTATTCGCAATTAAATAAAAAGCTGTCCAATGACACTTTAGAGATAGAGTTTTAATCATAACAAAAACGGGAGCAACATCGAGCTGCTCCCGTTTTTTCATATTTATAAAAATACGACTACTTACCACGTAAAATAGGAATATTCGCAACCAGTGCAATTGTGTTTGTTTCTGCTTCAAGACAAAGATCCAGCGCTTCCCTGTCAATTTCCACATAACGTGAAATAACATCCACCAGCTCGTCTCTCATCTGTTCCATTTGTGCAGGTGAAAGCTGGCTTCTGTCGTGCATAAGAACAAGCTTTAACCGGTTTTTTGCATCATCCTTACTGTCGAATGAACATGCCTGCTCTACCTTTGCTTCAGTAGAAAGAATTCTGCTGCATGTTTCAACTATATCGTTGATCATGTCGTTTATTTTATCGGTGAGTTTTCTATCTAATAATTTCATGTGACTATCCTCCTAAACTCTAGCGGTTGCCATAAATAAACTTTTTAACCTGTCCACAAAGCTAGGTGGAGGGGTTTCAAAGTCAGGAACCGGCACTTCTTCGCCAAGTATCCTTCTGGCTATGTTGTTGTATGCTGTACCAGCTTTGGTATTTTCCATATTTACGATTGGCTCACCTCTGTTGGTGCTGACGATAATATTTTCATCCTCGGGAATTACGCCGAGCAGCTTCACAGATAGGATATCCTGCACGTCAGTTACGCCTAACATGTCGTTTGACTGGATCATTTTTGGCCTTACTCTGTTGAGTACGAGTTTGTAGCTTAAAATCTCTTCTTTAGCTTCAAGAAGACCGATGATTCTGTCAGCATCTCTTACCGCAGCCATTTCAGGAGTTGTAACTATTATAGCTTCATTAGCTCCTGCTATTGCGTTTTGGAATCCCTGCTCAATACCGGCCGGGCAATCGATAAGCACAAAATCAAAATCTTCTTTTAATTTATTGCAAATATCTTTCATCTGGTCAGAATTAACTGCTGTCTTATCTCTTGTTTGTGCTGCTGCTAATAAGGAAAGTGATGGAAGCTTTTTGTCCTTCACAAGTGCCTGCTGCAGTTTACATTTTTCTTCTATAACGTCTACAAGTGTGTAAACGATTCTGTTTTCAAGACCCATTAACAGGTCAAGGTTTCTAAGGCCGATGTCTGTGTCTATCATTACAACTTTTGCGCCGTTTTTAGCAAGAGCTGTGCCGATATTTGCTGTGGAAGTCGTTTTACCAACTCCGCCTTTCCCCGATGTAACAACTATTACTCTTCCGCTCATGTCTTAAGATTTCTCCTTTTCTAATTTAATCATTTGCCTGATGTAGCGAATATATCACGATCTCTCCTTCAGAAATTTTCGCTTCTTCAGGATTAAAGTAATCATATTTATCTGTTTTATCCAGTTCAATATTGTCAGGTTTTCTTGCCAGATAATCAGCGATCCTGAGCTGTATAGCGTTGATTTTGAATGCCCTGATACATGCTCTTGCATCGCCTTTACTGCCTGCATGCGCAATTCCGCCCAATATACCCCATACAAGTATATCTCCGGTAGCAATTATTTCCGAGCCTGCGTTGCAGTCACCTATTATGACTAAGTTGCCGTCATGTTCAATCCGTTGCCCGGATCTCAAAGTTTGCTTAATGTAAAATGTGTTTCTTTGTTCTGTAGGTGCTGAATTCTGACTTAGAAGGTTTTCAAGTTCCTTTTCTTCTGCGATTGGTGTTTCCGCAGGTATTTCCTCTGTTTCAGCCATTTCCGGTTTCTGCCCTGAAACTGTTAGCCCTGCTTGAATTGCGGACAACATTGTTTGTTGTGATTCAGCATAAACCATTTCCACGTCTGTTTTATAACCTTTTAAAACAGACAAAATGCTTCTCAGGTAATCATTTGTTATCCTTACTTCACCAAAGTTTATCTTTACTGTTTTGCCCTGGAAATTGTTTTTCTCTATAATGTTTGTAAGTTCAAAAAGAAAATTTTCCGGTGGAGTAAGTGAATTAAGCTTACTCAGGTCAATAAAATTTTCTTCCCTACATAAAACTTCACTCATTAAAACCTCACTCGTCGTGCCCAATTAATTATAATTTTCAGTTACTATATTATTAAACAAATTTTTATACAATTGCAAGATATATTGAAGATATTAGGTGGTATTAAAATATGAAAACAGCTAACAGACGCATACACATTGTTTTATTGGCTTTACTAATTGTAACGTTCTGTGCGGTTACTCCCGCCAGAGCCCTTAAGATTATATATCCTGAAAATAATGCACAAATAAATGCATATTCAGCATTTTTTATTGGCAATACCCAAAGTGACGCAAGCCTTAAAATCAATAATGAAAAGGTAAAAGTTTACCCTGATGGAGGTTTTGTACATGTGGTAAATCTGAACCCCGGTGCTAACCAGGTAACTATAGAATCTTACAGCCCAACAGTAAAAAGAAAGTTAACATACACCGTTAATGCTCCTGAATATGCAAAAACAATCCCACCATATCCTTTATTAATAAAGCAAACCTCAGTATTACCGAATAAATCAGTAGTTTATAAGGCGGGCGATCTTTTGCAAGTTAGCTTTATGGGTTCTACAGGTAACAAAGCATATTTTTCTATAGGTAAAGACAGGCAAAATATACCTATGATTGAACAGCCGCCTAAATATATCAGGAAAGAACCTGTTTATGGTAAATCAGTTGTTAGCTCTCAGGCCCCAGTAAAGGGTGTATACAAGGGAACATATAAAATACAGGAAAAAGACGTATTTAACAAAGAGCCTATAGTAATTCAATTGGTTTCTGATAAAGGTAAGATCAGTCATACAGCACCTGTTACGGTTTCTACAATTCCGCCTGATTTCCCTCCAATTATGGCCCTGATATCAACTAATTATGCAACTGTCAGGACATCCCCTGAACAAAGCAGGCTTACTCCGCTTCCTGAAGGAACTATGCTTAACCTTACAGGAAAAATAGGGAATGATTACAGGTTTAAAATGGGAGAAATGCAGGAGGGCTGGATTTCTGAAAAAGATGTTTCTGTGTTGCCGCCGGGTACTCCGATTTCAGAAAGCTCAATTGAGCTGTTAAATATGAGTTCTGATGAAAAAAATATATATATTAAGTTACTCCTGCCGCAAAAGAACCCGATTATTATAGAACAGCCCTCTGAAAATGAGATGTATCTTAAAATATTCGGTGTTAAGGCTGATGTAGACCTTTTTTCCTATAAAAATGCGGACAAATTTATAAAAGAAATAAAATTGAACCAGGAAACAAAGGATGCTGTTAAAATTAATATTAAAGCAGCTGCCCGGCAGTTCTGGGGTTATAGGTATTATTATGAAGGGGATACGCTTGTATTAGAACTCAAAAAACCGCCTGTAATTAATGCTGATAACCCTTTAAAAAACATAAATATATGTATAGACCCGGGACATGGCGGAAAAGAAAAAGGGGTGGTGGGTCCTACCGGCATCCCGGAAAAACAGGTTAACCTGGAAATAGCAAATAAACTGAAAACCCTTCTTGAAAAAAAGGGTGCAAACGTTATTATGACAAGAACAATTGATGAAGATGTTGAAATATACGACAGGGTAAAGTTTGCAAATAATAAGGATGCCCAAATATTTCTCAGTATACACAATAACTCACTTCCTGACGGTAGAAATCCTTATCAGGAGCATGGAACAAGTACTTATTACTATCATTCGCAATCCCTGCCCATGGCGAAAATTCTTCATAAAGCTCTTCTGGAAGATGTAATGTTTAACGATTTTGGAATTTTCTGGGATAGTTTAGTTGTTACACGGCCGCAGGAATTCTTATCCGTTCTTTTGGAAACGGGCTTTATGATAAATCCTGACGAATATGCTCTTTTAACCAAGCCTGAATTCCAGGATAAAATAGCTGCTTCCATTGTGCGGGGATTAGAGTATTTTATGTTTGTGAATTCTGAGGCAGCAAATAAAGAAAACTCAGGTAAAAAGGGATAATCATGCAAAATACACCACGTGGAATGCGTTTACATATAGGGATTTTTGGCCGCAGAAATGTGGGAAAGTCAAGCATACTTAATAGATTGACTAATCAGGACACGTCCCTTGTTTCTGACGTTGCCGGAACAACTACTGACCCGGTGGAAAAGGCTATGGAACTTTTGCCATTAGGGCCGGTGCTGTTTGTTGATACCGCAGGTATTGATGATGAGGGCAGTCTGGGTGAAAAAAGAATCCAGAAAACAAAAAAAATCTTTGATAGAGTCGACCTTGCGATAATTGTGTCGGAAAATCCTGTGTGGGGTAGTTTTGAGATATCCCTCGATGATGAATTTAACAACAGAAAAATCCCTATAATCTCCGTTCTTAATAAATCAGACCTTTTAGATAAAAATAGCTTAAATACAGAAGCCATCCTTGTCTCGGCAAAAGAAAACACCGGGATTGATGATTTAAAACAAAAAATAATAAAAACAGCTCCTGAAGAATTCCTTAACACGTCAGCTATTGCTTCTGATCTTGTTCCTCCGGGGGAACTGGCAGTGCTTGTGGTGCCAATTGACCTTGAAGCTCCAAAGGGCAGGTTAATTCTGCCACAGGTGCAGACCATACGTGACCTGCTTGATAATGATTCAATGGTAATGGTTGTCAAAGAAAGGGAGTTGCGAGAAGCATTAAACAGGTTAAATAAACCTCCCGCACTTGTGATAACTGACTCTCAGGCTTTTCTTAAAGTATCAGCTGATGTTCCTCCCGGCATAAAGCTGACGTCGTTTTCTATACTATTTGCGCGGCTAAAAGGGGAATTGAATGAGCTTATTAAAGGCACACGTGCTATAGAAAACCTTAAATCCGGTGATAAAGTTCTAATCTGTGAGTCATGTACCCATCACCCGATAGGAGATGATATAGGCAGGGTTAAAATTCCGAGGTGGTTGACTCAATACACAGGCACAAAGCTGGTATTCGATACTTATGCAGGCCATGATTTTCCTGAAAACATACAGCAATATAAACTTATAATCCACTGTGGGGCATGCATGACTAACCGGAGGGAGATTCTGTCAAGAATTGCAAAAGCAAATGCTGCTGGTGTGCCAATCACAAACTATGGGTTAACGATAGCATATTCTCTTGGAATATTTGAGCGGGCTATTGAGCTGTTTGTTTAACTGTTGCCTAGGCGCTGTTCTTCAATGCCCGAGATGCATATAATGATTCTGCCAGCCCGGATTGAAATAAATGGTAAAGTGCTTTTTTTATGCCGGATTTGTCTGTTTTGCCATCTAATTTCCTTAAATAATCTATAGCCTCGATAAATTCTGCTCTGGATTTAATCTTTATGTCTGATTTGTTTACCATTTCCATGATCCATGCGGCAAACCTTGCAGGATTTTTTTCAGCTGTAGGTGCTATACAGACATAAAAAACCTGTTTTGATAACATCCAGTTCCCGCTTAGATTAACTGAATATGTTAAAATGTCTCTCCATAAGTCTATAGAGTTATTTCGCGGTTCAATATTAATGACTGAAGCTGGATAATTTTTAATAAAATTATCTGATTTATTCATAATATTGGCCTCTACTTAATCCAAGTTGTAATATATATATTATATACGCAAGATAAGAAAATTTTCATAAAATTCCTTTCATATAGTGAAAAAATTAACATAGCTTCAAAGTATTCCTTATTAAACAAACTCCTTTTCTTATTATCAAATTTGGTGTTATGATTGCGTTATGATTATTACGAAAGTAAAAGAAATATTTACCTCAAAAAGTAATAACATTCAGCTTTATAAAGCTGGAAATTCAGGTTTTAAAGTTACATCTACTGCGCTCATTATAGGTGTGTTCCATGGTGATGAACCGGCGGGGGAATACCTTGTAAATAGTTTAATTAATGACATAAGAAAGAATCCGGATCTATTAGCTTCCAGTGTAGTCTTATTAGTCCCATGTCTTAACCCAGATGGAAAAGCCCAAAATACAAGGGAAAATGCGAATGGGGTGGATTTAAACAGAGATTTTCCAACGAAGAATCAGCCTAATATAGATAAAGAACCAGAGTTAGAAACAAAATTCGTGATGGAAATAATGAATGAGTATAAGCCGGATAGAATTCTTACTATACATGCGCCTTATGAAGTAGTCAATTATGATGGCCCGGCGGATAACATGGCGGAGAATATTTCCAGGCTTAATGGTTACCCTGTACAAGTGGATATTGGATATCCTACACCTGGATCTTTTGGGACTTATGCAGGAAAAGAGAGAAACATCCCTATTATAACGCTGGAGCTCCCCGAGTCAGGTACCCTTGATCAGCTCTGGTATGATAATAGAAAGGCTTTCCAGTATTTTATTTCTCTAAAATAATTTTTTGTTTGTTTTGTATTAAGAAATATTAACTATTTATCTATTTTATATATTCAAAATAGCAATTTTTTATATATCTTGGTTTTTATAATAGTATAAGATGTACAAAATCAAAAATAAATAAAACCTAACATTCCCTTACCTTTCCCTTACCTTACCTTACCTTACCTTACCTTACCTTACCTTACCTTTCCCTTACCTTTCCTTACTTTACCTTACCTACAGAAAAAGTATTAGGAGAATGAGACAGTGTAACAGCTGTCCTTTTTTTTTGGTTTATTTAATTAAGTTTGGGAACTGGGGCGATGAGGCTTGACTCCACAAATAAGCTAAAATGTACAAATTTATTTAAAATAAATTATACTAATTTTATATAAAGTCAGATTTAAAATACTATTTTTATGTATGCACTGAGAAAGTACAAAAAAGCATTTACCTTGGCAGAAGCCCTAATTACTCTTATTGTATTGGGTATAATTGCAATTGAATCTATTCCTGCTTTGATACAAAGCTTCCAAAATACAGAAACTACTGCAAAAGTAAAAAAATATACTTCTGTCTTAAATCAGGATATTCAGTTATACGCCGCTTCTAATGATTGTATTGGCAATCTTGCGGGATGCGATGCTTTTACGGGAAATGCAAACCCGGCCGGATATCAACAGATGTGGGATGCATTAAAGCCCTACCTTAGAATAATTAAAGACTGCGGTACTGCGGCATCGCAGGGGTGTTATCCTCCTGGAGTTATGTACAAACTTCTTAATGGAAGCGATTATTATGTTGTTGATAATTCTTCTTATGCTAAAGCTCAACTGGCTGATGGTTCATCATTAAGAGTGGGACTTTATGGTGGTAATTGTACAACAGATTATAGCAGATCGAATCAAACTCCTCTCAGATATACTTGCGGTTATATTGGTATAGATATAAACGGTTATAAGGGTCCTAATCAGCTTGGCAGGGATGTTTTTTACTGGTGGATAACAAAAGCAGGCACTGTAATTCCTGTAGGTACATCAGATGACAGCACTTATTCTGCTGCTGATGGAACACCAGACTGTGATCCAAATAATCTTAGTGTAGCGTGGGAGTCTCCTGGGGCAGGTCGTGGTTGTGCAGCGAGAATCCTTAAGGAAAATGCGGTGACTTATTAGGGAGAATGTTAGATGATTAAAACCTCAATAAAAAGGCCTCTTAAAGAGGCTCTAATGAGGAGAAAATTGTGAAACCCTTAACCCCTTACCGGCTCAGGACTTCTGAACGACTCTTCCCTTGCCTTCAAATTTAGTCTGTAATAAATCTCTTTTAATTTCTCTATAACAAAAACAGGATCATTAGCAGCCCATATTACAGCTCTTGCCGCTTCTTGCGGGGATATAATGCCATTGTAAACATTAATGCAATCCTGAAATATAAGCCAGCTAAGAAATTTGCTTTTTGTGATTTTGCCGTCGGGCTCTATCTGGTCAATTATATGCCCTATAGGCCCCAGTTCTTCTGCGGGTAATACACCGTCATTATCTCTGTCTAGTGAGTTTAAATATATAGTTGAAAATGCCATTCCATATTCCAGATTAATTTCACCGCTTTCTTCATTAATTTCTGTGTAAGGAATATAAGCCCTGGAAAACTTCTCTATAGCTGAGTTTTTGCAAGCTTCATCCATTGTTATTATGCCTTTAACGAGTTTTTTTGCATTTTCTGATGCAATTTTTTTGCCTTCTGCAAAGTATTTCATAAGATTCGATGCAGCATTTGCGCCTCTTCCTTCAGGTGTTTCAGAATCATATTCCCCGTATAAATTATTAATTAACAACATACCCTATCTCCTCTCCTTTTGTTTATTGATACCCCTTTAAACCTCTGTATATTATTAAAAACAACTACGACCAAAAGTTTGCTACCTACTTAGTATGCAATTTGTATATCAAATCGCATAAATCCTTTTAAGAACGCTTAAAAACTTAATTTTATAAAAACAATCATATAAAAACTGTTCATATGTTTATATGAAATATTTACGTATAAGTATTTGAAAACATACAATACAGCTATAATATTATACATAATTGTCTAATATGCCAAAATAAGTTAGTGTGAGTAAGCATTAAGAGGTGAGAACACTGAAGATACTTATTAAAGAAGTAGCCAGAAGCAAAAAAGGATGGAGCCTTTATAGGCTGGCAAAAGAACTTGGTCTGCCGCAGCAGACTGTATATTCCTGGGCAAACGGCAGAACTCAGCCTTCTTATGATAATATGGACAGGCTGTGCAAGATCCTTGGCTGTAAAATAGGCGAATTGTTTGAATCTGAGTCCGTACAAACTAAGCTTGATATAGCAGTCAACAGGGATTAATCAGTTAATAATCCAGGGAAATAGTTCTATGCTGGATCAGATGATCTATCTTCTTTTTGCAAATCCTGGTTTTCCTGAATCAGGCAAGATGTATGATTCAGGTATTAAGGAAGTTAAACATTCATATGAAAGTGATTGTCCTGCAACAGATTATCCAATGCTAACGCTTGAGATAATGATGCAGGATTTGGAGTATAAAGTTATAAATCCAGGAATTTATTCTGTTGATTTAAGGCCGGATTTAAAAATGCTGTTAATTCTTGAAGGGAACAAGGTTGTAGCTAAATGTCCCGTAGTCCAAGTTATTGAGCTTGAGCAGGAAGTTGTTGTGCCCAGTGTAAAGGTGGGTTTTGTAAGGGATAATGTAGTTTTTATTCTCTATAAAAAAGATAATCTTGAAGTGCAGGGGATTTTGTACAAGTACGTTATCGAGTAAGAGTTATTCTACCCACCTGAAGCTTCTTACTGAGTTTGGATCATATAAATCACCGTTGATCTGTACTGCAAAACGCCTGTACTCATCATCATCAGCAAGCTCCAGCCCAGGTATCTTACTTAGGCCGGGAATCAGGTCAATAACTCCTTTCCTCTGCGGTGCAGTGGGTAAAAATCCTAGTCCTGGAATATAATCAATAAACTGGTTTATGGAAATACTGCCCAGTGGCCCCAATTTACCTGATACTTTCTTGGAAAGCAGACCTAATATCTGTATATCAGATTGGTTTGTCAGCATATCAAGTTTGCCGGACATAAACAGGCTCAGGTTTTTACCCCGGGAAGCTATGTCATCTGCAAATATTACACCATTTTTGGAAGTCACGCTTCCCTTAAGGACTTCAAAATGACCAGTTTTCTGAGGAGCAATAAGATCAATTATGTTATTTAGATTAAAGCCCCCAACTCCGCTTTGGAGGACGTTAAAAGCCCTTAACAGGTATTCAAGAGAACCTAACCTGACAAAACGACCATCTGCAATCCTGAACTCAGCATAACCATTGGCATTTGATATTAATTCCTGAGAATTCTTCCCTCTTGTTGAGAATTGCACACTCCCGTCTAATGTCCCATAAACCTCGTTAGGCAGTGATAATATAGTAGATGCTACAGCATTAGCGTCCATTCCAGTGAACTTAAAGTTGGATGAAAGCTCGGTAGTTTTCATGTTAAAGAATATACTGCCCTGTCCCACTCCATTTGTAGCAGTAAAACTTATTTTAGGAACTGATAAAAGCCAGTCCGGTGTAAAGCTAAAGCCGGCTTTTACATTATTGGTAATTAAATTCCGCAGAACCATTTCTCCGGCGTTTAAAGTCCCGTTTGCTATAATAACCGGCGGAAGTTCTCCCGGGCCTTTTCCTAAGCCTGCCGGTATAATTTTTGTTATTTCATCTATGTTTAATAACGGTGAACTTATTTTTAAATCCTTAATAACCATGGGAGATTCGATCTTACCGTTCATTAACGCCTGTATATTCATACTGGTTTCGCCTATGACCAGGTTATTAATGTTAAGTGCAGTATTATTTTTATTAAAATTAAAATTAATTAAATCAATATGGCTCTGATAATCAGGAATGACCAGATCCTGTAAAGCTACATTTCCAAAGATTTCAGGAGATACTACATATCCGTTCAGCTTTAAATCTGCTTTAAGAGTTCCCTGTGAAAAAAAGTTTTCACATCCGTTATTCAGCACAGAACCGATTGACGTGTTGAAATAATTTGTTTTGATAGGATTTTCCTGATTGGTTTTAACAATAAAATCCTTGAAAACCGGCTTTGATGACCTGATATTATCGATTGCACCATAAATGGTAAGTAAGTTTTTAGCATCCATATCAAGTCCCAGCCTGTCGATGTTTATCCGGTCCTGGGTGCCGTGAGCCTTGATATTAATAAGCCTTAACTGATTCCTTGGAAGCCCTATTGGTGTGAAATAGCTTAAAAATGTCCCTTTTTCCAGTATCATACGGCCATCAAAATCCCAGTTTTTTGCTTCACCTTTTAATGAAAGAGTTAAAGGGATAATGCCATTTGCAACAAGTGGAATATCTGTATAAAACCTGAATTTTTCAATGTCTTCAGAATTTACATTAAAGTTGGAGGTTAAATCAAATTTATTTTTTTCAACAAAACCATTAAAAACAAATAATGACTCTGAAATTATGCCTCTTAAATTTGAGAAGTTTGCCCCCTTATTAGATATTTGCGCGCTTCCGCTGTTAAGTAGAATAAATGTGTCATATGGTTTATACATAGCAGAAACATTTGTCGGGATAATGTTTATTTGCCATTCTTTGGGCCTTGCATTTATATTAACATCAGCAATGCCGTGGAATTCGCAAAAGTCAGCAAAAAGCTGCTTTATTTCAGGCGGGGTGATAGGAGCTTGAATAAATTGCGAAAAATTTGAAAAATCAAATTTGGGACTTTTAAATTGAAAATCCGGCACAAGTGGTTCATTTTTTGATATAAAATTCCTTATATTGGAAACATTTCCATTGGTTTTAAATGGAATTTCTTGTATAATTCCTGCAACATTCCTGGCGTCAACTTTGTTTGCAGTAACAGTAAGGATTCCGCTGTTTAAGCATACCGGGAATCCTACAAATTTATTTGTAAAGCAGCCGTTCATGTCCTTCATAATAAAACTTTGAAAAGCGTCTTTTTCCAGATTGCCTTTAATATTAACCTCAATATCGCTTTTTCCGCTGACTTCCGGGTAATCATCAATTACTTCCGCTGCTTTAATAAGGAGAGGGGAGTTAGAGACAAAATCCTTAGTCGGTTTAAGGGTTATTGAATCAGCAGTTACTTTAAATTCAGCATCCTGGTTTTCTTTTATAAAGCCTGTGATTTCCGCTTTTTCTCCAAGTGCATACCCGCTCATGCCTTTAAAATAGACATTTTCATTCTCAAATTCCAGCTCTCCGTTTACTTTTTCAAAAGGCGCTGCAAAACCCTTGTATAAAATGTTCGCATCTTTGAATTTAAATTCTCCGCAGGAATCAACGTCATCTTCTGTGCCTTTGATCCGCAGTATTGTATCAGCTTTACCGCCAGCTTTAAGGATTTCCTCCAGGGCATCCTGCACACTATATAACAGTGGGCTTGTATGTACAAAATTAAGGGCTTTATCAAGTTCCAGCTCAGGAAAATGCAGCACTACATTTGAATAACCCTTTAGGGTTGAATAACCTGTAGGGATTATCCGCATGCCTTCCACAAATCCTTTTAATTCATCATAATGAGCCTTTGTCCCGTCAAATACTATCCTGCCAGTCACGTCATGAGCCGCACAGCACAGGGTTTCGTATTTTACTGTCAGTCCTTTGCCTTCAACATAGCCGTTGAGCTTTGCGTTACTAAACTTCCCTGTGATATTAAGGTTAACTTTTCCATTGCCTTTAAAGTCCATTTTTTCTACAGGACCAAGCTTAAAAACAAGGAAATCATGTGCAATAAACATCATTCTGCTTGCTTTTTCAAAATCCATTTCAGTGGAAGTTATGTTAATATCAGTGGTTTTGTATTTAAAAGGGCTGATTTTTCCGGTTATATTTGCAAAACTGTTTTTATTGACAAATATTTTATTGTCTAAAACTAGGTAATGACCAATAAAATCTATTTTTCCGTAGCTAGCCGGTGTGTTTTTCAGCACGGATAAGTTTTTATATTCGATTTCTCCAAACATTTCAGGCTGTTTGAGGTTGCCCTTTATCTTTATTTGTCCAGAAACAATGGCTTTTAGGCCATGTTTTAATACTTTTTTAAATGGTTCTTTTTTTACTTTGACTATTTTGGGGAATAACTTTGAAATAGAGTGTATCTGCGAATCTTCCAGCTTTAATTTAAGGTTAACATCTTGTTTTTTAACTTCTCCTGAGCTGGTAATATTTATATCGTTACTAATAATCTTTAAATTATCTAGAACCGTCAGGTTGTCATTATAATACCCGCGCGCTAAAAAGTTTAGGTGTCCCGGATATTCGGAAAACACGCCATGTTTCGGGGTTTTTGCCTTAAACTGGTTTAAAACTGCGTCAACGAAAAATTTATTTTTTCCAAAATATTTTTTATAAACTTCAACGTCAAAATTTATGTCTCCTTTGCCTAAAAGCGTTATTTTATCTTCAAGGTACGGAGTTGCTGCACCAAGATCAAAGTTTTTAATATTTCCTGCAAGATGAAATTTTTTGGCTTTTAAAAATGGCAAAGCTGAAGAAAAAGACAGGTTAAATTCAGTAGCGGCCTTGTCATCTAAAAATGCCGTGCCTGTAGCATCAGCCAGTATATATTTATTGGGAGTAAAATCATTTATTCTGATTTTTTCTCCGGCAAACAGGTAGCTTTTGGGAGGTTTTATCTTTTTATCCGTAAATTTCAGCTTGTAGCCGTTAATTAGTATATCCGCATTTTTTACTGATACTTTATATCTGGGTTTTTGGGCTTTTCCTATAACAGTGCCAATATCAAAACTTCCGTTTTCAAATCGGGTTACATCAGCGTCAAGAGTGTTTATGGTGATCTTTTCCAGGGCAATTCTGTTTGTTAAGAGGGGTAATATTGGGACTTCCACATAAGATGGCCCCATATCAATGAATTTTTCCCCATTAAGCTTTTTTACACTGACCCTGTTTGTTTCTACCCTTGCTTTAAAGTCCCAGGTCAGCTTTATATTAAGCTTTCCCAGTTCCGCCGGGTAAACAAGCCTGTTATTAACTACAGTTCTGATTTGTTCTTTGTATTTATCAAAATCTATAGCGCCCGGGAGGATAAAATAATACCCAAACGCCGCCAGGGCAAGAAATATAGAAACGATTATTAACAGGATTGTTCCTAGATGTTTGGTTTTATAGTTCATATTATAATGTTACTATATAATGAAATCATTAATCTATTGCTATTAGAATTAATTATACTGAAAATTTATTATTATTCATATTTTGATACCAAAAGGCAGTTGCAAATGGTACCAAAATATGATATTGTTATATGAGATAAAGGATAAATAATGAGTAAAAATGACAAGTTAATAAAAAGATTTTTAAGAAATCCAAAGGATTTTGTCTGGAATGAATTAGTAAAAATTCTTGAAATTCATGGTTATAATGAAATGAAAACGGGTAAAACAAGCGGTTCAAGAGTAAAATTTATAGATAAATCCGGTAACATCATTAAAACTCACAAGCCCCATCCTCAAAATATTGTTAAAAGTTATGTAATTTTAGAAATAAAAGAAAAATTAAAATTGGAGGACTAGAAAATGAAAAATATACTTGAATATAAAGGTTTTTATGGCTCTGTTGAGTATAGCCAGGAAGACGACTGCCTTTTTGGAAAAATATTATTTATTGAAGATTTAATTTTATACGAAGGCAATAGTGTTGCTGAATTAAAAAAGTCTTTTCAGGAGTCTGTCGAAGAATATATCGAGGATTGTAAAGAACTAGGAAAAGACCCGTTTAAAAAGCATAAAGGAACTCTTAACGTAAGGTTAACTCCTGAATTGCATAAAAAGGCAGCTTTAAAGGCTGAAAGTCAGAGAAGATCAATAAATTCTATAATTGCTGAAGCAATTGAAAAGTATATTGCTTAAGCTTAATCATCTCGCCGGGAATGAGAAGCTTTTAACATCGAAAAAATTCATATTATCAGGGAGTTTTGATATTTTAACAGGAATGTCCTCAACTTTTCCATCTCTGAAAATTTTGAATGTGATTGACTTGTTTATATCCGTTCTTGCCACGAGATTCCTGAGCTGGCTTTTATCCAGCAGGGGTTTTTCGTTTACGGAAATCACAATATCATGCTTTTTTAAGCCCGATATTTCAGCGGGGCTTCCTGCCACCACGTCTATAATCATTACAGCCCTGTTGATGTCCTGTATTGCCACCCCAATCCAGCCCCTTTCGACCTTCCCCTTCTCCTTTATTTCGTTAAATACTCTTTTAGCCATATTTGACGGAATAGCAAACCCTATGCCTTCATAGCCTCCGCTCCTTGTTAAAATTGCAGTATTTATGCCTATTAGCTCCCCGTTCAAATTTATTAACGCACCGCCTGAATTCCCCGGGTTTATGGCGGCATCAGTCTGTATAAAGTCCTCGTAATCCACAATCCCTATATTTGACCTGTCAAGCGCGCTGACTATTCCCATAGTGACGCTCTCACCAATGCCGAATGGATTCCCGACTGCAAGCACAATATCACCAACCCTGGCTGCGTCAGAATCACCAAATTTTAAGTGAGAAAGGTCTTTTGCATCTATTTTCATGACCGCAAGGTCGGTTTTTGGGTCTCTTCCGACTATTTTGGCGGCATAGCTTCTGTTTCCAGATAATTCCACCCGTAAAACCCCCGGGAAGTTTTCTACTACGTGGTTATTAGTTAGGATATAGCCGTCAGAGGAAATAATTACACCTGAGCCGAGGCTCGGGAAATTTTTCTGAATAGGTTTATAAATATTTATTCCCTCGGGAATCAATTTATATAAAGTTTTTTTATCCATAGAAATATGAACGACTGAATCCTTAGCTTTGCTTGCGGCTATTGGCATTAAGTCGAATTTATTTACTACTTCTGGCATTCTTTTTGCAAGGTCATTTGGAGGAAACGGGTAGTCATTTACCACAGGCGGGTTTATCTGCTTAGTTCTTGAAGATTCTATTATAGAACCTGCAACATAAATTGCAATAAACGCAATAAGCACAAGGATAACCAGGAAAAAAGTTCTTTTTTTGCGGTTATTTATCAATGTTTTCTCCTTTACCTGTTGTAGTAAGGATATTGCTGAGGATACTGCGGTCGCTGCGGTTGTGGTGGATAATATGGTCTTTGCTGATACTGCGGTTGTTGTTGATATTGTGGATATACAGGCTGCTGCTGATATTGAGGTTGAGGCGGATAATATGGCTGTTGTTGATACTGAGGTCTTGCCTGCATGGGTTGTACCGGTTGTGCAGGCGGAGTATAAGTTTGCGGTTTTTGAACAACTTTTGGGCGTAGTTGCTGCTGAACAGCAACTTGTGGCTGTCTAGGTGGCGCAGCCTGCGGTACAGGAGGTGGTTTTATATTAGGCTGGGAAGCGATTTTTTCCTTTTTTTTCTCTTTTCTAAGTTTTTCCAATACTTCTTTTTCCGGAGCCCGGAATGATTGGGCAATAATATTATTTTTTTTGTAATATTCCTGACTAAAATTTTTCCATAAAGTGGCGCAGTTACTGCTGAAAACCCCTCTTAACTGTGTGCTTTCATCATTTCCCATCCAGATTGTGGTTACGGTATCAGGAGTGTAACCCGAAAACCATATATCCTTAAAATCATCTGTAGTACCTGTTTTTCCGGCAATTTCCCTGCCTTCTAGAATGGCGTTTTTGCCTGTGCCTTTTTGCACCACGTCAATGAGGATGGAATTAAGCAGGCGCACGTATTTTGAATCAACAACCCTCACGGGTTTATTGTTAGCTGATTCGATAAGATTTCCTCTTGAGTCAGTAAGATATCTTATGGCTGTTGGTTCCAGGTAAACCCCTTCTCTTGCAAGGGTCGAATAAGCTGTAGCAACTTCAATAGGGGTAAGACCTGCAGAACCGAGTACTATTGAGTAACCTCTATCAATGTGGCTCCTGATGCCAAGAAGCCTCGCTGTTTCTATTACGTTATCAATACCTGCTTGCAGCGCAACACGCACTGTAGGAGTATTTCGTGACAGGGTAAGAGCTTTCCTTACTGTCATTCTTCCCATATATTTGCCGTCCCAGTTATGGGGAGTCCATACGTTCCACTTGGTGCGGTATGCGATCGGGGCATCCATAATATATGTATCAGGTGTAATAATTCCAAGCCGTAAACCAGTTAGATAAACAATGGGTTTAAATCCTGAGCCTGTCGCCCTTTGCGCCATAGTAGCCCTGTTAAACTGGCTTTTTGAATAATCAATACCACCTACAAGCGCTTTAACATACCCGGTTTTAACGTCTATTGTTACTAATGCGCCCTGGCGAATGCCTGTATAGGCAGACAATTTTTTAACACCTTCATTAATTGTTTTTTCAGCTGCTTCCTGGGCTCCCGGATCAAGTGTGGTGTAGACTTTAAGGCCGCCCCTATCTACAACTTCCTTGCCATAGCGTTCTCGAAGGAGCTGGCTAACGTAATCTACAAAATATGGGTATTTATTATAAACGGCGATCTTAGGCTCTTCAAACTTTAGATGGGTATTGAGTGCGTTTTTCCTTTGTTTTTCAGTTATATAACCGAATTCCAACATTCTGTCGAGTACAATTTTCTGGCGTTTCAGAGATTCTTTAAGGTTAGAATAAGGAGAATACTGTTCCGGTGCTTTTATCAGTCCTGCAAGAAGCGCAGCTTCAGCAAGATTAAGGTCTTTTGCTTTTTTATTAAAATACCTGTTAGCTGCTTTTTCAATACCGTATGACCTGTTGCCAAGATAGATTAAGTTCATATATTTTTCAATAATTTCTTTTTTTGAAAGTTTATTTTCAACCTTTACGGCCAGGAGGGCTTCAAGGAATTTTCTTTTAAATGATCTTTCCGGCATCAGGTACCAGTTTTTAACAAGCTGTTGCGTGATTGTGCTGCCTCCCTGAATTGAGGATGCACCGGCCATGTTGTTTAAGAAGGCCCTTATTGTGCCTTTCAGGTCTACGCCTTTGTGTTCGTAAAACCTTACGTCTTCTATAGCAATAACCGCACTGGTAAAAAATGGGGATACCTCGTCAAAAGACACACAAATCCTGCCTTCATCCTCATTTATTTCTGCTATGAGTCGGTCATTGATATCAAATACTTGTGTAGACTGTTCGGGCTCTGTTGTTTCAATAAAGTCAGCATCAGGCAGATTATCGGTCATGCCCATTACTAAAAATGTGACGAATGTGCATATAACGATAATAATTGCCTGTACCAGAAAAAAATTTGTTTTCAAGTCTTTGAAATTTAGCATTCTCTAATTTTATAGAGAGAGAGCTCACGAATAATGAACCTGTTTAGCACACCCGATTAGGCTATTTTTAAAAAAGTTAAATTTTTATTTAAATAAAGCCCTTATCCGATGCTTCTTCAAGGCCTAAATTAAAAGCTTCTTCTCCAAGAGAGCCGTCTTCTTTAATCTCTCTGCAATGGACGGTTAATTTGCCTTCCTGGACAAGTTTTTCTATTTCTTCAGAGCTTTTTCCTTCTAATTTTTTAGGATCAAAGTCCCAATCAAAGCCACTTTCTTCGTCTATGCCTCTAAGATAAACACCATATTTTTTTCCGTCTACTTCTTTAACTCCCACGCAGGCTTTTTCTGGACGAATAGCTTGTTTAGCTATACTATTTCCATCTTGTATAGAGGTATCAATATCTTTAGGCTCTTTTTTTGCTGTACTTGCTTTTGGTGCTGCTGTACCTGGCGATGCTTTGCCTTCCATCGTCTGCTGCAATAATTTATCGATTTCATTATCACTACGATAACTGATACTTGAAGAAGGAGAGGAGTTAAATATACTGCTGTTGTTTATGGCAGCAACATAATCAGCTTTATTTTTTTGTCTGTAATTATTAATAGTGTGATAAGCTGATACTGCTGAACCTGCATTGCCCGAGGTATTAATAGTATAGTTTAACATGAAAAACCTCCAAGGTATACAACTATTACTGCTTACCTATATAAAAAATATATACTATGCAAAATTGTTATATTAATAAAAAATTAATAAATTAATTTTACATTTATTAATATTTACAAAAGTTCTTCTGATTCCGGATTTATTTTCTTTAAATAAAGCTCTTGAAACAATATATAAATCGAGGCCGCTAACGCCGGGGACAGAATAACTCCAAATACGCCCAGTGTGCTTGCGGCGATCAGGATGGCTATAATTATTATGAGAGGGTGCATTTCAAGGAAAGTACCCAGTATCATTGGCGTTAAGATATGATTTTCCAGCCTCTGTACTATCATATATACAATAAAAACCCATAGAGCAAGGAGCGGGTCGTGCGCAAGGGCAATTATAATAGCTGGTACAGCCGCAATTATAGGCCCGACAATAGGTATGATTTCCAAAAGTCCTGCTGTTATGCCAAGAAGAAGAGCAAACTCCATCCCAACAATTTTTAACCCAATTGCTGTTAATACGCCGACAGCAATCATTAAAATAATTTGCCCCCTGACATAGCCGCCTACCCTGCGGGAGATAATGCCAATAATATGTTTTACCTGTTCCCTGTACTTTGGAGGGAAAAGTTTTAAGGAGTCTTGAGCAAGTGATTCCTTGTCAAGAAGCAGAAAAAGCACTATTACTGCCAGTGTGAATGCGCCTGCTATACCTGCAAACAGGTTTATAGTAAAGCCTATGGACTTGCTGACTATATCCTGGCCAATATCAGACATGTTTGAAAACATTTGAGAATAATCAGGAATGAATCCTTGACTTTGAGCAAATATCTCAAATTCGGATAAAGCCCGTGTTATTTGATCCCAGTATCCCGGGAATTTTTCCATAAATTCTTCAGTCTGCTGCACGATTACAGTTATAAAGGGAATAAGAAGCGTAAGCATTACAAGCAGGCCAACAAGATATACAAATAGTACAACTATTCCACGTGGAACCTTTTTGCTAAGCCAGTCTACGATGGGAAAAAGTGCGCTCGCAATTACAAATGAAGCAAATAAAAGAAGCAGCACATCCCTGATCTGATAAATAAATATCAACAATAATATAAATGAAAAAAAAATGATGATGCTGGCCGGTGTAATTGATATTTTTGTTGTGTTATTCTTCAAGGTTACTTTTTAAAACCTCAATAGTAATACCTTGCTCTTTTAGGGATTTAAGAAAGTTTTCTGATGCTTTTTTTTGTATATCCTGGGGCACTATCCTTAAAAGTTCAACGGCTCTGGACAAAACAGGGTCACCATCATACCAGCGGTTTCCATTAGGATGTTTTACCTTGGAATAAAAAGACTCAACAGCTTCTTTTCCAACCTGGGCTTCTATTTTTTCCAGGAAAACCTGCGCTTGTTCTCTTAAGTCGTCCTTAAAATTACGAAGCAATTCCATAACTTCTACTAAAAGAGGATCATGGTCATACCAGCGTTTATATTCAGCCATTGTGTTCAACCTTTAATATGAATTTTCTTCTATATTAATAATTTTACCATCAAGATTGGTTTCGTCGATATCAACTCTTTTTATATATGCTCCTAACCCTGATAGTTTATCAACAATTTTTTCATATCCACGGTCAATATGGTGAATATCAGAGATTTCTGTTGTTCCATCAGCGCAAAGGGCTGCTACAACTAATGAAGCTCCAGCTCTCAGGTCGCTAGCAATTACCTGGGCTCCTGTTAACTGTTTTACTCCCTTGATAATTGCTTTATGGGATTCCTGCTGAACGTCAGCGCCCATTCTTCTGAGTTCCCCTATCTGTCTGAACCTGTTTTCATAAATACTTTCCGTAATTATACTTATGCCTTCAGCCATGAGCAGAGCGGATATAAACGGTGATTGCAGGTCAGTAGGAAAGCCAGGATAAGGTTGGGTAACAATATTTGTGGCGTTTAATCTTGTATTGCAAGAAATTTCCATACTAAAGGGATCAAGTATTGTTACCTTACCGCCCATTTCAATAACTTTGCTGGTTACTGCGCTTAAATGATTAGGGAAAATGTTTTTAATTATTGCTTTTCCTTTAGTAGCGGCAATAGCAGCTATGTACGTCCCTGCTTCAATTCTATCAGGAATGGTTGTATAAGTAACAGCTTTTAAATCTTTCTGCTTAACGCCGTTAATTATGATTTCAGAAGTGCCCGCCCCGTTAACATCAGCTCCCATAGCATTAAGGAAGTTAGCAAGATCGATAATTTCCGGTTCCTGTGCTGCGTTGTTAAGTATTGTAGACCCTTCTGCAAGAATAGCAGCAAGCATAATATTTTCTGTGGCGCCTACGCTTGGCCTGTCAAGATAAATCTTTGTTCCTACAAGTTTTTTGGCTTTTGCAATAACATATCCGCCTTCTATTTTAACCTGGGCACCAAGTGCTTCCAGTCCCTTAATATGAAGATCAATTCTTCTTTCACCTATGGAGCATCCTCCGGGAAGCGCAACCTTGGCCTCGTGGAATCTGCCCACTAATGCACCCAATACAACAAATGAAGCCCTCATTTTACTTACAAAATCGTAATGGGCTTCAACGTTGTTTATATTCGTGGCATTGATAATTATCTTTTTTTCCTTTATATCGTAGTCCACCTCGGCACCAAGTGTTTGTAAAAGACTCGCCATGGTCACTACGTCGGTAAGTTCCGGTATATTATATATCTCTGAGGTGTCTTCTAAAAGAAGCGCTGCTGCCATCAGCTTTAATGCTGCATTTTTAGCTCCGCTTATTGTAACTTCACCTTTTAATCTGCGCCCACCCTCTAATATTATTTTCTGGTACAAAAATCTTCCTCCTGAAATAATTTTCCACTCAATAGCTGATCACAATCTAATTTAATACCATTTATGAATTAAAGTAAACATTTTAATGATAAAAATATGAAATTAGCTGTAAACACTCATTTTTCATTCCTATAGATTAGCAAATTTTCAAAAAATAAACAAACCTGATTTGGTTATTTTTTACTATACAAAAACAATGCTTTAGGTGAATAAAAATGTAGAGAGAGGAATTTAAAATATATACAGTGAATCCTCAACTCTTCTAAATTGACTTGCTCTTTAAAAGCTTCTGTAATTGTTACAGGGGCTTTTCTTTATGGTAGTATAATTCACAGGAGGTAAACATGAACTTTTTACACACAATGATACGGGTAAAAGATATCGATAAATCGCTGAAATTTTATCAGGAATTAATCGGCCTTAAGCAAGTAAAGACAATGGAATTAAAGGACGCAACCCTGTATTTTGTATCTGATGAAAGAGGATGTTGCACAATTGAGCTCACTTATAATCACGAGCTGCCAGAAGGCGGCTACAATCACGGTAATTATTTCGGCCATCTGGCATTTGGAACAAGTGACCTTGACGCATTCAGTGAAAAACTTAAAGCTTTTGGCATGGATTACACACGTCCACCCTTCCTTGTAAGAGAAGGCGGACCTAAAATAGCTTTTTTAAATGACCCTGACGGGTTTCCAATTGAGATTATTGAAAAGAAGTAAATTTAATTTACGATGTTAATAGCTTTTATTACTTCATCAGCCACTTTTTTCTGCTGCTCCCGGGTTATTTCCGGGAAAATAGGCAGGGAAAGTACTTTCAGGGTTGTGTTTTCTGTTTGCGGCAGATCGCCTTCCTTCATCCCTAAATCGTTGTATGCTTCCTGAAGATGGGCAGGCACAGGATAGTAAATCATTGCCATTACGCCATTTTTGCCTAAAGTTTCGTGTACTTTATCTCTTGCAGGCATCTGAATTGTGTATTGATGATATACACAGCTAGTGTTAGCCAGCTCTTTTGGTGTTTGTATTTCTGTTATTCCTTTAAATAGTTCGTTGTAGTAATATGCGGCTTCACGTCTTTTTGAATTCCAACGGTCTATGTGGGGAAATTTTACATTTAAAACAGCTGCCTGGATTTCATCAAGCCTGCTGTTATAACCTACTTCTTTATGGTAATAACGAACATGGCTACCATGATTTCTTAAGGCCAGGATTCTATCTGCTAGATAGTTGCTATTGGTGGTTATCATGCCGCCATCCCCGCAAGCTCCAAGGTTTTTAGACGGAAAGAAACTGAAGCATCCTATATCGCCTAATGCTCCTGCTTTCTTTCCTTTATAAGTAGCACCGACGGCCTGGGCGCAGTCTTCCACGATGAAAAGGTTGTATTTTTTAGCTATTGCAATAATCGGGTCCATGTCAACCGGCTGGCCATATAGATGTACAGGGATTATTGCCTTGGTTTTTGCGGTGATTTTCTTTTCCAGCTCGTTAATGTCAAGGTTAAAGGTGTCGGGATTTATGTCTACAAATACAGGCTTGGCTCCAACGTAGCTTATGGCTTCTACTGTTGCTATGAAAGTAAACGCAACAGTTATGACTTCATCACCGGGGCCAATATCAAGAGCTTTAAGCGCTAGCAACAGCGCATCAGTACCTGATGCAACGCCTAGAGCTTTTTCTGTGCCGATATATTTTGCAAAGTCATTTTCCAGTTTTTTTACGTTTTCTCCAAGGATGTATTTCCCGGAGGACAGCACTTTTAGTACTTCTTTTTCTATTTCCTGCCCGATTTGTTCGTATTGTTTCGTAAGGTCTAATATTGGAATCATTTAAAACCACCTTTTCTCCCGTATACTATACAAATAGTTTAGCATGCACAGGGGGGTGCTTTTATAAAAGCTTAATATAAGGCTCTATAAGTTATTAGTAGTGCTCTGATCATCATCTTCAAAAGCTGAGATGTCTATATCATTATCTTCATCCTGATAATCCGTGGAATAATCAATTTCAATATTAGTTATGTCGTCTTCAAGCATTTCTATTTCTTTTTTGCTGAATTCCTTTATTCTTCCATCTTCAAGTTTTACAACAATGGTAGCTTGCAGGAAGTGCAACGCTGCAACCTTGCCTAGTCCTTCGGATGTCATTACTCCGCTGCCAACCGGAGGCATCCCCGCAGCAGCTTCAATATAATTTGAGTATTCATAATTTAAGCAGCATAAGAGCCTTCCGCAAGTACCGGAAATTTTCCCGGGATTTACCGGCATTCCCTGATCCCTGACAAGCTTGATGTTAATTGAAGCAAAGTTTTTCAGGAATGAGGAGCAGCAAAATTCCCTTCCGCACATTCCTAATCCTTCCATTATGGAAGTTTCATCCCGAACGCCTATATGGCGAAGATCTATACGAATCCTGCGGAAAGTTTGTGTCAGGTCTTTTAACAATTCTCTGAAATCAATCCTGTGAGGGGCTGTATAATAAAAAGTCAGTTTTTTTTCATCAAAGGTATATCTTGAATCAATCAGTCTCATTGGCAGTTTATGATTCTCAATTAATGCGCTGCACTTGTTGAATGCTACATTTTGTTTTCTTTGAATTTCTTCTGCTCTGGTTTTATCAACATCATTCATTATTCTTATGAATGGAAGCGGTTCAGGCAGGTTTTCTCCCCATTTTTTCATGACGCAGCAGGGTATTCTTTCTATTTTAGCAGCTTCCTGGCCTTTTTCCGTAATTACCAGCACCATTTCTGCATGCTTAAATTCAACATCCGCCGGTACATTTACAGGATGCAGCTTATTTTTAAGTAACCTAACGCCATATTTATACATAATAAAATATTATACGCTAAAAATCCTTTTTTGACTTTTAGTAGTTTTCAGCGTGTACTTCAAAAAAGGATTTTGGATGCGCGCAAGCCGGGCACATTTCCGGTGCGGAATTGTTTTCATGTATGTAGCCGCAATTTCTGCATTTCCACTCTATAGTTAAGCCTTTTTTAAATACCTGCTGACTTTCTATGTTTTGTAAAAGTTTTAAATAACGTTGTTCATGCCTTTTTTCAACTTCAGCTATTTTTCTGAATACAACAGCTACATCTTTAAACCCTTCTTCTTCCGCTGTTTTTGCAAATTCAGGGTATAAATCCGTCCACTCTTCATTTTCACCCATTGCTGCGGCTTTTAAGTTATAAGCGGTGTCACCAAATGATGATGGGTACATTGCTTTTATTTCAACAGGAGTTCCTTCCAGGAATTTAAAAAATCTTTTTGCATGTTCTTTTTCATTATCTGCGGTTTCGATAAATAAAGCTGCAACCTGCTCATAGCCTTCTTTTTTAGCTACGCTGGCGTAGTAGGTGTATCTATTTCTGGCCTGGGATTCCCCAGCGAAGGCGGCCATCAGGTTATGTTCTGTTTTAGTTCCTTTTAAGCTTCTTTTTTCCTGAGTTTGAGTCATATTACCCTCCATAATTTTTTATTCTCCACACAAGTATACTATAATATTCTTATGATTATAAAAGAATTTTCCAAATATATTCAAAATTTCAGCGCTGATATCCCTGCGGTGATTCTTTTATCAAGGTGGATGAGGGAAAGAATCTCAAAAACTCATGAGGACAACGTGGATCGGGTAATGCAAAAAGAAATAGCCCTCTTAAGAAACAAAAGAGGTTTCTTTTTAATGTTTGGCAGGTCGGATTCCGGCAGGAAACTTTTGGAATCGTTGTATGAGTTTGCTTTAAGCTACGATAATCATAAATTCAGCAAATGGGTGCATAAGTTAAAAGCGAGCGATTTTAAGTAGTTATTAGGTGGCAATGCACTTTACTTTCCTCTATACGTCATTGCGAGCCTGTGAATGCTAGGATATAAACGGATAATTTACTTGCAAGCAATCTTCCTTGTTGAATAGAAAGCTTACTTAATGCTTGGAAAGATCCTGAAACAAGTTCAGGATGACGTATACAGATGTTTACTGGATAAATCCTAGCTAATCTGTTCCAAAATCCCTTTTAACGCCAGCTTAACATGCGCATAATTCAACCCGCCCTGCATATAAGCCGCATAGGGATCTCTTAAAGGCCCGTCCGCAGAAAGCTCTATAGTTGAACCTTCAATAAACGTCCCTGCTGCCATTACGATATCATCTTCATAGCCCGGTACCTGGTCAGGTACAGGAGTAAGGTAAGAGTCTACAGGGCTGTAATACTGCACTGTTTTGCAGAACTTGACCAGCTTTTCCCTGTCATTAAAAACAATAGCCTGAATTATATCTGTCCTGAGATCATCAGGACGTGGATATGTCTCAAATCCCATATCAAGAAAAACCTGCGATGCAAGTACAGCGCCTTTTAAAGCTTCATGGACAATGCTCGGCGCCATAAATAGGCCTTGTAAGATCAACCTTGACTGGTTAAGCATGGCCCCGCCTTTAGTACCGATTCCCGGCGCTGTTAGTCTTTCTGCTGCAAGTTCAACAAGTTCTTTTCTGCCTGCTATGTAGCCTCCGGTTTCAACAATTCCGCCACCGGGGTTTTTTATGAGCGACCCGGCTATTAAGTCCGCACCAATGTCTGTGGGTTCAATTGCTTCAGTGAATTCGCCGTAGCAGTTATCAACAAAACAGATACATTCAGGATTTTTAATTTTAACTTTTTCTATAATTTCGGCAATATCTTCCATGTTAAGCGGTTTTCTAAGGCTGTATCCTCGTGAACGCTGGATAAAAGCCATTGTTGTCTTTTCATTAACCGCTTTTTCAATATCGGAAGGTTCAACTTCGTCATAAATTACACCATGCCCAGTTAAGGAAGATTTCTTGTTTCCTCGGCTGCCAATAACCTCTTCTAGTGTGTCGTAGGGTTTACCAGAAACTGAAACCAGCCTGTCACCATGCCGAAGTAGGCCGAAAAATCCGCACGCAATGGCATGAGTGCCAGACACAAAATGGTTTCGCACAAGTGCAGCTTCGCAGTTAAAAACCTGGGCGTAAACCTTGTCTATGATCCCTCTGCCAAGATCATCATGGCCATAACCGCTAACTGTGTAAAAATGCTCCTCGCCTACCTTATTATCCTGAAAAGCCCGGAGAACTTTTTCCTGGTTTATATCCCTAATTAATTCAAGTTCCCGAAATATTTCAGCAACTTTTTTTTCTGCTTTGTTTATAATTAAGGTTTTATTGAATTCGTTTTTCATGTTTTTAATATTACTATAAGCAAAAAATTTTTATTCAAGTTTTTGTCAACATGAAAGATGACAATGGCTAAAAAATATGTTATATTTTATAAATGAACCAGGAAATTTTTTATAACCTTAAATTTAACAGACACACAGGCCTTTTATATCCAGGAATTTATGCTATTAAAGTATCTGAGCTGCTTGAACATCCATTATTATGTAAAAATGAAAAGAGAAAAAGTCTTATCCTATCCTTAAAAGAGGCTTGTGAAATATATTGGCAATTTAACATATCAGAGATATTTGTTGACGGTAGTTTTGCTACGTTAAAAGAAAAGCCTGAAGATATTGATGGTTATATTGTTATTGATAGAAATTCTAAATTTAATGAGCTTGTAAAAAGTGGCTCTATCTGGGGTGATTTTTCATCAATAGATAAAAATACAGGTAAATTTAGAATGTGGACAGAGCATAGAATAGAGTTCTACGTGCATCCTCTCCAAAAAGCATATTATGGAATGAGTTTTCCGGTATTTTTTACAAATCCTAGTAAATACATTAATAAAGGTATATTAAAAATAATTAAATAGGGAGAAACTCTTATGTATATTATAAAAAGTGAAATTGAAAAAAAGAAAACTCTAGAATTGATAGAGAATTTTAAAAAAGCTATTGAAGAAGTTAATAATTCTGATATTGAAGATTTGTTAAAAGAAGCGCAGATTAATGGTTATAAAATTCAGATACACGATTTAGAAAAACAAATTGAAGAATATGAAGAACTTAAAAAAGGGAATTACAAGCTTCCTGAAGAATTAATCCTAGAAGAATTACTCCAGACTCTTATAAAGATAAGGATATCAAGAGGAATTTCCCAGTCCGAACTGGCAAGACTACTTAATGTCCCGCGCCAGCAGGTTAATAGATATGAAGACAGGGAATATCAGGGTGTTAATATCGAAAGAATTTTTCAAATATTGAAAATTCTTGGAATTAAGTCATCTATAAAGCTAAAAAACGCAGCTTAAAGCTTAACTATAATTATTTACTGCTGCTTTTTCTTGATCTCCAATGCGGCGTTGTATGCGATTACATATACGCTGCAAGCTTTATAGCTTTTTAAATAAAATGCGCAGTCTTCTTCCAGGCACATATTTGGTTTTTCATTATTAGAACTTAATACAGGACAAACTTGTGGTGCACCCATCTTTCTCTCCTTAATTATCCTTATTGCTTTCTTCTTCTTCGATTATCTTTTTTATATTGTCCTCATCAAGAGATTCTGACGTATGTATTTTTATTGTAATACTATTTTTTAAAAACAGGTAGACGCAAAGAGCTATAAAAACCCAAAGTAAAGAAGCCTGGTAATAATTTATGAGAGGGCCGTTGTAAAGGTTACCTATCATTCCGTTCCAGCCCATCATTATTGCCCAGATAGGAAATAGTATAAAACCGAAACATAGGCCAGCCATTATTAACATAACGAATAATAAGCCTGTAAGGCCATGAATTTGAAACACTTTAAAATTTTTATTCATAATTTTATTCCGTTAATTTCAAGAAGTCATCTTCATTCAGTATTTTAACATTTAATTGCAATGCTTTGTCATATTTTGAGCCGGGATTTTCACCAACTACAACATAATCCGTGTTTTTGCTTACACTGCCTGAAACTTTGCCGCCTAATTTTTTTATTATTTCACCGGCTGTATTTCTTTCCATAGATTTTAATGTCCCGGTTAAAACAAAACTCTGGCCTGCAAATGGCAGGCTTTTCGCTGCTTCTGTTTTTTCTTCATAAAGCTTAACACCATAGGCTTTTAATTTTTCCAGCATGTCCTGAACATGCTGTTCCTGGAAGAAATTAACAATACTTGCAGCGATTTTGCCCCCGATTCCTTCTATTGAAGATATTTCCTCAAAATTAGCATTTTTTAATTCGTCAATGGAGTGATAGTTCTGGCTAAGTATATATGCGGTTTCCTTTCCGACGTACTTTATGCCAAGAGCGTTTATCAGCCGGTAAAATGGTCTGTTTTTGCTTTCCTGTATAGCGTTTATAATGTTTTCCGCAAGCTTGTCCCCCATGCGCTCCAGCGAGAGAATATCATTCTGAGTAAGTGCGTATAAGTCCGAGGGGTCTTTAACAAGCCCTTTATCGGTTAATTGCTTGATTAACGATTCTCCCACCCAGTCAATATTCATTGCATCCCTGCTAACCCAGTGTTCAAGCCTTCCTCTTATCTGTGCCTCGCAGCCTGTATGGTTGGGGCAGTAGTAAATAACCTCGTCCTGCTCCCGTTCGAGCGGAGTTCCACATACCGGGCATGTTTGCGGGTACTCGAAAAGCTGGGTATCAGGCGGCCTTTTGGTCATGTTTACCCCAATAATTTTTGGGATGATTTCAGCGGCCTTTTTTATCCATACAGTATCGCCAATTCTGATATCAAGCCGTTTTATTTCATCAGCATTATGCAGGCTGGCACGTTTTACAACACTACCCGCCAGCTTAACCGGTTCCACATGGGCAATTGGAGTGACTGCGCCTGTTCTTCCCACGCTTAGTTGTATATCAATTAGCTTTGTCAAAGCCTGTTCCGGCGGGAATTTATATGCAATGGCCCATCTCGGGCTTCTGGAAGTATAACCAAGTTTTTCCTGCTTATGCAGGTCGTTAATTTTAACCACAACCCCATCCGTTGCATAAGGCAAATCAAACCTCTGGGTATTCCACTTGTTACAATAATCACTGACTTCCTGGATTCCGTGGCATAGCTGACTGCTGGGATTTGTTTTGAAGCCTAATCCTCGGAGATATTTTATGGTTTCCCAGTGGGTGGGTGGGCAGGAGTTACCCTCTATTGTCCCGGCGTATATAAATATGTCTAAGTCCCTCTCACGAGTAATCCGTGGATCAAGTTGCCTGACAGAGCCGCTCCCTGCGTTCCTCGGGTTAGCAAACTCGGGCTCGCCAGCATGTCTACGTTTTTCATTTAACTTTTCAAATGAAGGTATCGGCATAAACACTTCGCCTCTGGCTTCCAGATTTACGGGTTTGAATAGTGTGAGAGGTATTGTATTTATTGTTTTTAAGTTAGTTGTAATATCCTCTCCGACTTGCCCGTCACCTCGCGTAGCCCCTCTAACAAGGTTTCCATCTTCGTAGGTAAGAGTAATAGCCAGCCCGTCAATCTTCAACTCGCACACGAACGTTAGTTGTTCGGGTTCAGGAAAAGTTTTCCTTACTCTGTTGTACCATTCAACCAGTTCCTCGCCATCATTAGCATTGTCCAGACTGTACAAACGGTACTTATGCTTAACCTGTTCGAACCCCGGTGACGGCTCTGCTCCGATACGCTGGCTAGGGCTGTTAGGTGTGATGAACTCCGGGTTTTCCTGTTCCAGTCTTTTCAATTCCCTGAACAACTCGTCAAATTCTTTGTCAGATATCTCGGGAGCATCCTTAACGTAATATAGGTAATTATGGTAATTTATCTGATTTCGTAATGCTTCTATTCTTTGTTTAATTTCTTGTTTATCCATATTAATTTGATAACATAAAATACATGCAAAACGAACTATACAACCCTCGATTTGATAAAATCGGTTACATACAGGTCTATACAGGCGATGGCAAAGGTAAAACCACGGCATCGCTTGGCCTTGCTATGCGGGCATTAGGGCGAGGCTGGAAAGTCCTCATTATCATGTTTGCCAAAGGCGGGGATCATTACGGAGAGCTATACTCCTTCCGGGAATTAAGTCCGAAAATCAAGGAACTTCTTACCATTGAGCAGGCAGGCCTTGAAAGAATAGTTTATGCTGATAACGTCTCAGAAGAAGATAAAGAAGCGGTAAAAAAAGGCTGGGAGCTGGCAAAACAGGCCGCAAAGTCCGGTGAATATGACCTTATTGTGCTGGATGAGGCGAATATAGCCATTGAGCTGGGGCTTATACAGCTTGAGGATATGGTGAATTTCCTCAAAAACAAGCCTAAATACCTTGAAATTGTTTTGACTGGCAGGCACGCCCACCCGGAAATCATTGAGCTGGCGCATTTAGTGTCAGAAATCCGACCCACAAAGCATTATTGGGATTTAGGAGTAAAGGCACGCAAAGGGATAGAATATTAATTTGTCAATTTTTATTTTTACGTGTTTTATATAAATAAGGTTATATTTTAAAATAAGACAATGAGGTTTAGTATGGTTAGAGAAGTTTTTTCTTTTAAATTTTACAACAAGACGGCTCGAGAAACTTTATTAAAATCGGCTGATGCATTAAAAGGACTTGGAAGGTTACCTAAAAGAGATCAAATGGATATACTTAAATACCTTGAAACGTTGTCTGCTTTAAAACCTGAAAGCCAACCTATTCAGGACTTGTTTGTTAATACTCAACAAAAGCTTATTGCGCATTTAGAGGAAGTAGGGAAAGAATCTGTTTTCAAAAAAACTTTGAACAGCGTTGCGTCGAAACTTAAAGAATTACCATCTTTAGTTAGCACAGCCATAGCAAAAACCAGAAATTGAATAGAGTATTAATTTGCTAATTTTTATTTCTCGTAGTGGAGGCGCCGCAGGCGCCTCCACTACGTTTTAAGTCGAATCGGCAACGCCGATTCGACTTAAAAAATAAATTATTTCTTACATGTTTTATAATGAATTAAGATAAATATTTTTAAAGATAAGTAAGAGATAGAGGGTTTGGTATGGGTAAAAATGTATTTGCTTTAAAATCATACAGTCCAGAGGTTCAAAATACTTTAAAACAATCATCTGGTGCGTTAAAAGGACTTGAAAATTTACCTAGAAAAGATCAAATGATTGCGCTTAAAATGCTTGAAACGTTTTCTTTACAGCCTGAAAGCAAGTTTATGCAGGATCTGCTTAATAATCTGCAGGCAAATACTATTGGAAAGTTAGAAGAAGCAAATAAGGAATCAACTGTTGAAAAGACCAGAAGTGGAGGTTTCTTAAAATTTATATCAAGTGTGAAAAAATTTTTTGATGAGTTATAATTAAATTTATGTTTAACATTGCGCTTTCTAAAGGTGTTCGGGAAATTATTGCGAATACAAATGAACCAGCCTTGAAAGGTTATTTAAATGTACCTTTAAAAGAGCGGAAAAAAATTGCTGAAAATCTTGGAAAACAAATGATGCTCTCAGCGAGATACGGTGATCGTACCCGCGAAATACAGACGCACAATTTAAAAAGATCCTTAATAGAATATTTCACGGGTTTAGTAGCAAAGAAATCCCAATTCTGATATAAAATAGAATCATGCTACTCACAATCGACATAGGCAATACAAACATAACTCTTGGCGTATTCGACAACACAACCCTCGTCAATAGCTGGAACCTCTCCACTGATAAAAACAAAACTGACGACGAATACGGCATTCTTTTGCGCAGTTTGATAAATATGAAGCTGGAAGCAGCGGTTATATCCAGCGTTGTGCTGTCGCTTACTGACAAAATTAAATCAGCTATTGAAAAATACCTTAACGTGCCGGTGCTGGTAATTTCATCAAAGACCCAAACAGGTATTATTCTTGATGTAGAGAATCCAAAAGAAGTCGGTTGTGACAGAATCGCAAACGCCTGCGCCGCTTATAGTATGTATAAAGGCCCGACAGTTGTGGTGGATTTTGGTACAGCGACAAATTTTGATGTAATGACGGAAGATGGAAGATTCATCGGCGGAATCATCGCCCCCGGGCTGAAAATGTCGGCTGAATCGTTCAGCTCAAACACAAACCTGCTCCCCAAGCTTAATATTGAAGGAATTGAGTCAGTAATAGGAAGAAATACCGTTACAAACATGCTCAGTGGTGTGGTGGTAGGTCATGCTGCCATGATTGACGGGCTGCTTGAGCGCATAGAGGGCGAATTGCAAACTCCTGTGACTGTGATTGCAACAGGCGGCTTTTCCCCAATTATCACAAAGCATATGAAGAAGCAGTTCCATCATCTTAACAAGCATTTAACTCTTGAAGGGTTGAGGATTATTTACGAGTTAAATAAATCTGTTTGTCATTGCGAGGAGCAGGCGTAGGGTGCGCAATAGCGCACCTGCATTAATGTCACAATACCGTCATTGCGAGGCATTAAGGTTTGCATATAGGCTTATATGCAGTTCCGAAGCAATCCATTTTTTTCTCGTCCGACCAGCTTCGTAGGTTAGATATTTCTATCGATTTTTAACAGTAATTAGGCACACATCTTTTTAGCCTGTGGTTTAAGGGATACAGATTTTCT
>Ga0154583_1015_pt1 | contig 37788 bp, 41 predicted proteins | sample RifGroF2_FD_116012 | JGI IMG/M metagenome (GOLD analysis project Ga0154583, IMG submission 116012) | Candidatus Melainabacteria bacterium GWF2_37_15 | reverse complement strand
AAATGCCTTGCCAGGCAATTATCTAACATCGTTTGGAAAATACTAAAATACTAATTTATTTTAAAAATCGATAGAAATATCTAACCTACAAAGCTACAATAATTGGTGGGCTAAAGCCCACCCTATTAAACTACCTGCAATAATAGGGTGCATAAATGTACCCTACGGAATTTATTTAAGCGGTGCGCAATAGCGCACCCTACAAAATATTAATTATTAATTGCCAGTGGGCTAAAGCCCTATTTAACTACTCTGAGTTCTCCGTCTTCTTTTTCCACTATTTCTATTTGGTCTTTTAAAGGCTTGCTAACGTCTATATCTAATTTTGTTGCGTTTTGTTCAAAGAAATTATCCATAAAATAACGCTCACTAGAATTGTCTTTAGGATTAATTTGAGCCTTTTTGTATTCCTGCATATAGAATTTCATATCTTTTTTGCCAGAAACAAAAGCAAGATAAGAAGGAGAAAGAATACAAGCTACAGCTTTAAAATCTTTATTTTGTTTTTGCTTAGTTTTGGTTTCAGCCTCTTTTACCAATTCTCCAAATTCTTTACCTCTTTGATGTATGTTTGGACTACCTGCATATTCTGACATAGGCATTATGCATATCTGGCCAAAAGATGTAGTAATTCCAATGTTACATATATTTTTTAACATTTGTTTGTATCCTTTACTTTAAAATTTTAACTACATCTGTATAAAATCACCTAAAAATAAAAGTTAATAATAATTTATAAAATTATTTACAAATTGTAATCCTTAAGTTTTAAGCTATACAGGCGGGGTAGGGATCCCGCCCTACAGTGTAAACAGAATAAGTATAAACAGCACAGATAAGGCACTTGCCTAAGGTGCCTTATCTGTTTATCGAGTATTTTGTTTTTGTTTGTTACAAAACATCGGGTAGTCGCCCGGAAGTTTGTGTTATTTTTGTAAAGATACTGACCTCCAGGCTTCTACCCCTGTTTTGCGGTCAGATAGACGTCTATCATCTTGTTTGTACAGAATCAAATCTTAGTAGACTAACTAACCACCAAAACTTGACCTTGTAAATCTTATTATACTTTATGCTGTAAGTGTCTTCAACCCTTAAGGTGTAAAATTTTATTGCGTTTTATTGATAAATTTTGTGAAGAGGTTGTTACAATAGCCAAGCTGCTCTCGAATTATTAAATTTTATAAACTTTTCACATTACCACGTTTAAAAATTTCATTTTAGGGAAAGTATATATATAGAACTGGCGAGCAATCTTCCTTCAATCCTTCTCTCTAATTCCTCTCTAATATGTGGTAGACATAATCGGCGTAAAGGCCGATTTTTTTTTGTGTAAAAATGCTATTCCCGCCCGGGTAAATGCTTCATCCAGTCCGCCCCCAGCTCGCTGAAAAAATTATGCGCCTGCGCTACATCTTCGTAAGTTATCGGGTCATACGGCATATCCATTTCTTCCGGCAAATCATCAGCTTCCTGGAATTTTAAACTGTTTTTATATTCTTTTGTATCTATCCCCAATATCGCCAAACCAAGGTTTTTCCCGCAATGCAGACAGGTTATCCTTACTATCACATTATTTTCTTCTTTTCTTACAGGCTCAACAGAGTCTTTACTAAAAAAATTATCACAGCAGGAACACTTTAAATTTTCAAAAAATTTCCTGATTAATTCAAAATTTTGATCCATGATAGTTTTCCAAATTAATTACCCTAATAAAATTATTTCACTTTTTGGATAAATTAACAAAATTAAGTTTTTTTAACTAACTATTCAAGTAAATTAACCCAAAATAGCTCTTAAGATTAATAGCTATTTTTCGTTTTTTAAGTAAGATATATTTAATCAACTTATTTTGCTTTTATTTTTATAAGGGATTGTACGAAACATCTCAGATTATTATTTAATATAAATAATAATCCCAAATTTCATGTAAAGTTAATGGTTTTATTATGGTGAGTAGTAACTTATGTAAAAATTATTTAGAAATGTTTGTTAATATTTTATTGAATATTACAAGTTTCTATATTATATATAAAGAAGTGTTTTAATAAACAAAATCTGCCTCATGATCTCTTCTTCCCCGTTATACAACGGGGCTTTTTATTGGGGATATTTATAAGTTTCTAAGTTCATTTTTATAATTGCAAAGCATGCCGGGCATGCCTTAATTTCGGCATGGATTGCTTTTGCATGAATGTTAAGATTTATTAAACATAGTATATATCAATCCTAAAGCAACACTGCGTTAAGGTCGATAACTGTAAAAGAAGAAGTCGTCAAGGAGATAGAATGGCCCTAAGTGTTAACAACGAACTAAGCATCACAAAACAGAGCAATATATTTGCTTCTGCTGCCGCTGGTTCTTCAGTTAGCCCTTCTACCACACCTACTACCAGCCCTTCAGATATTATTAAGGGAGATGAATTATCCAGAGTCGCCAGGGAAATATTATCCGGCGCCCAGAGGAAAACATCTGTTGCTCCCACGGATGTGAAAATTTTCACCCAGGGAGCAAATGTTGACACAGTCAGACAAGTCGCAACAAACCGTACAGGCTTTGATGTAACGCTTTCCCAGGATGCAATGCAGGCAATAAACTCTTTAAAAGCACAAGCTGCACAACATCAAGTTCAAAATTTAACCCCAATAGTTGACGGAAAAGTTCATTTTAATTCAGAAAAAGTTGATCTCTCCGAATCCAAAGCTATATTTAATCTTGAAAATTATCGGGAAACTGAAGTTTCCCAGTCCTCCAGTCTCTATAAGGACAGAAAAGGCCCTGGCGGGCTCTTCGTTCCTTTCCAAAAAGATGAGGAAAATGATAGTAAAAAAGGTCTTAGTTTAATGATTTAAATTATTAAATTTTTGAATTAACAGCCATCACCCCTTTCCTGTATTAATGATTATATGGGGTGGTTTTTTAAATACAAGAAAGTTTTTATACATGTTTTTTTATAAATAAATTTCTTTTGGACAGCAGTTGAAAAAATTTTTGTACAAAATTTTACAAAATAATTATGATATTTGTGCCTCGTCCATGTGAAAATCCAGGAAATTCTGATTTATGGCTCGATTTATAAAAAATTTCAGCCTTTTGGCATATAAAGGTTTAATTAAAAATTTTACCTGTGAACTATAAGCACTTTTCAGCTTTCTGGCAGACTCATTTTCTTCCAATATTACAAAGGCATGCGTGTTTCTAAGCAAGCTGTATTTATCCACGCATTTCCGACATTTTTCATAAATCACAGAGCTGGTAAATATAATATTTATTGCCCTACTTCTAAAGAATTTATTTATGGAATTATGATTGTCTGTTATAAATATATTTTCTTTATCAAAACCGAAATCTATCAGATTTTTAACAAGCCAGGCCGAATCCGCAAGGTTATCTGCAATAATAAGTGCACTCTGGGTTTTACTAAAATCTTCCAGCAAAGATGTACTATCCTGCTCTTCAGGGGCAAAATCAACGCTAACTTCTCTTATGCCAAAATTAATTAACTTGGTTATAAGGCTTTCGGTTAAATAACCGCCGCTTCTGATTATAAGTGTGTCCTTATCCCAGATATCATCGTTCAGGATAATGTTTAAATTCTGTTTTTCCAGTATATTTGCAGCTTTTAAGCTTATAAGGTCAATGTAATTTTTACCAGACATGCCTGCCCCCTTTAATTTATTAAAGTATTATGTTTGTTTATTTTTAAATATAGTTTACATATCGTTACAAAACTTAAAAAACTTTAATGTCAACTTTTTTATTCAGGAGTTTTTAATCATTAGAAATAAATAATCCAAGAGGGAAGGTAAGTCTATGATGAATATTTCAGGAATTTCAAGAACGCAGTCATTAAGTTTTGGTTCAAAAGAACCAGTTAAAAATGCTTGTAAAGAATACAAATTAGCAGTCAACGCTGCGAAGAACTTTGGACAAGAAACCGGATTTTATTCTGATAAAGAAATTGGTTGCCAGGTAGCTGTAGAGGATGACTGTCTAGGAACTGAGCTTCATGATGCTAAAAGAGCAGCAGATAGGGGTGAAATCACAGATTTAGTGCTAGTAAAACCATATCTTTCTAAAATAAAGCATTAGTCAGAAAACGCTAAAACTTCTTTTTGACTTTTAGCTTCTTTATTAATATTTTGTTTCTATGAAGATCCACTACATACAACACGTTCCATTTGAAGACCTGGGCAATATTAAAAACTGGGCAGAGGCCGGAGAGCATACTCTGACAGTGACAAAGGTGTATGAAAACTCTGATTTCCCTGCCCCGGATTCAATAGACTTCCTTATAATACTTGGCGGGCCAATGAGTATATACCAGGAAAACGATTACCCATGGCTCAAAGCGGAAAAACAGTTTATAAAAAACGTTATTAAAGCCGGTAAACTTGTGCTGGGAATATGTCTTGGAGCGCAATTACTGGCTGATTCGCTGGGAGCAAGGGTTTATAAAAATTTACAAAAGGAAATCGGATGGTACCCGCTTAAAAAAACGACTAAAAGCCAGCTTTTTAAAGACTTTCCTGATGAATTTATGGCATTTCACTGGCACGGCGACACCTTTGAGCTGCCTTTGAATAGCACCCTTATAGCATCAAGTGAGGCTTGTACAAATCAGGGATTTATATACAATGACAGAGTTGTGGCTTTACAGTTCCACCTTGAATCCTCACACGCCTCAGTTGAAAAGCTGGTCCAGAATTGCTCAAATGAAATCATTCCGGGAACATATATTCAAAACCCGCAGGATATGATAAGTTATGCAAAATTTCCCGAAATTGAAGCAAATTTATACAGTTTGTTAGATAATATGGAAAAATTATTGAATGCTATAGGACAGAATGTTATTGGAGGAAAATTATGAGAAAACCGATCATCGCAGGCAACTGGAAACTCAACAAAACCATAGACGAATCAATAAGTCTTGTTGAGGACATAAAAGTAAAAACAATGGACCTTAACAGGGAACAAATGCCTACAGTAGTTGTATGTCCTGTTTTTACAGCGCTTAAGTCTGTTGCTAATATTTTAGAGCATGGCAAGGGGATCGATCTTGGAGCACAGGACTGTTACCACGTGGATTCCGGCGCTTATACCGGTGAAGTTTCAGTTCCTATGCTTAAAGACATTTGTGTAAGCTATATAATAGTAGGACACAGCGAAAGAAGGCAGTATTTCGGAGAAACAGACGAAACAGTAAACCAGAAAGCAAAAGCAATCCTTTCACATGGTCTTATCCCGATTATCTGCTGTGGTGAAAGTTTAGAGCAGAGAGAAGCCGGAAAAACCGACGAAATAGTTAAAACCCAGGTTAAAGCAGACCTTAAAGGCTTGAGCAATGAAGAAATCGCAAAGTCAGTGATTGCTTATGAACCTATCTGGGCTATCGGCACAGGAAAAACCTGCGATTCACCAGAGGCTAACAGGGTAATTAAATTAATCCGTGACACTGTAGCTGAAGTTTCAACCCGTGAAGCAGCCGATAAAATGCGCATTCTCTATGGCGGAAGCGTAAAAGCATCAACTATTGAAGAGCAAATGAGCATGTCAGATATTGACGGTGCGCTGGTTGGTGGAGCTAGCCTTGAAGCGGACAGCTTTGTCGGGATTATCAAAGGCACCATGCTCGCAAGAACTGGAAAATAAGAATAACTACATAGCTAATATACATAAAAGCAAATCTTTTATAGATTTGCTTTTATGCGCAAATCTATATTAATTATTTTTTGCTTCTTTATAATTCCTTTGCCAGCTTTCAGTAAAAGCCAACAGGATGGAGCTAGCTGTTCTATTAATATTAAAACACTGCTTGATAGTAATAAATCTGTGATAGAAGATGATTTCAATGCTGAACTTTCTGAAAACATCTATTACAAAGGGAATTTGCTATTTCCTCAGGGAAGTATCCTTAAAGGAAATATTTCAAAAATAGAAAAGCAGAATATTTTAAGAACAAATGCTTGTATACACGTGATAGTTAATGAAATTCAAACTCCTGATTCTCAAATAATCAGTTTTAAAGACGATCCTCTAAAATTAAAATTTATGGACCCCCGCTCTAAAACGCTGGCAAGAAAAACTTTTGAACGAGCTCCAAGTGTAATAGCACAGGGTGTAGTAGCTATTTCTTTAGGGGCTGCGTCAAATCTTGGCGGAGGTGTTATATATGCTATAGGAGTAGGGACATCTGCTGGAGCTGGTTTAATATCAGGATTTATATCACCTGATGCAGGCTTGTCCAGGTCAAGAGGAGCACTGGTCAGGGCATTTGAAAACACCAGCCCCGGAACTGTCTATGTAATAACGCGCAAAAGGTACAATGTATATTATAAACCTGATTCATCTACCAGCTTAAAACTTGATGGCGCTCAAATATCCAGAATCCAAGATAGCCTTGTTAAACCTGAATGAACCCCCACGGCAAGACCTCATCCTGCGGCCTTGCCCGTAAAGCATACCAGTCAGGATCAAGATGTCTAAATTCCTTAAAAGCCCGATTCCAGCTCCCGAGCGTCCCGCTCAATTCATACACCTTCTCAAGCATAGGAGCTAGCCGCCTGTCGCCACGTGACAGCACTGCCTGAATATAATCCCATTTAATGCTCGTGGGCTTGTATTGCACTTTATGAGTCTGTAATTCCTTTCTTAAATAATTGCTTTTAGCTTCCAATTCCTCATTCGCTGACCTTGCTTCCCGCTGGAAAGGAGTCTGCGCTTTGGCAACAAATGAACTCACGCTTAAAGACAGGTTAAAACCCTTATTATCCTTCTTTAACCTTATCATCAAATCTGCCAACGCCTCAATATCCTCCTGTGTTTCACCCGGCAGCCCGATTATTCCGTACACTTTCAGGCCGGTCAGGCCATTTTCATGCGCGGTTTTTATTCCTTTAAATATAGCAGTTTCAATAAGGTCTTTGTTTATTTTCTTTCTTAATCTGTCAGTTCCTGCTTCAATTGCGACAGTGCTGCTCTTTTGCCCGCATTCCACAAGGGTTTTTATAATAAGAGGAGTAATTTTATCCACCCTTAATGAGGAAACAGATATTTCAAACTCTTTTTCTTTCCTTTTTTCAAGAATATATTGGCATATTTTGTCAAAATCAGGATGTTCCGTGATTAACGCGCCCAAAAGTCCTATTTTATCTGAATATTGCAGTCCTGTATCAATTGCAGCCTTAATGTTCTCAAAAGCCGGATACCTCGCAGGCAACGTTAAATAGCTGGCAATGCAGAAATGGCACTTCTTAGGGCATCCCCGCGCAATCTCCACCATAAACATGTTAGGAAATACCGACTTTTCAGTAAGAATAGGCGTGTATAAACTTTTTTGAAAATCCTTAACATAAGTTTTGTGGACTACTTTTTCTCCTTTGTTTAAGGAAGGCACGTAAATACCCGGAATTTGCGATATTCGCTCGAGCTTTGCCTTCTTATCCTTAATATCCCGCATTTCTTTATATACATTAACCACTTCTACCAGTGATTCATCGCCTTCCCCTATGTTAATAAAGTCAAAGAACTCGGCATAAGGTTCGGGATTAGCAGTTAAAACAGGCCCCCCTCCAAACACCAGCGGAAATTCCTCACCCCTATCCTCTGCACGGAAAGGAATTTTGTACTTATCAAAAATTTTAAACATGCCTAAAAAATCAAGCTCGAATGAAAATGAAAATCCCATTAATTCAATGTTCTCAACCTGATGAAATGTCTTTTCAGTATCAGTAAATACCCTTTCAGGATAAACATCCGGGTTCTCGTCAAAAAGCCTGAACAGATGCAGATACCCCAAAGACGCCATCCCGATCATATACGTGGAAGGGAAGCAGAACCACAGCGGAATTGCATCACTTTTCCTAACTGCGGGTTTATATATGTATTTTTCCTCTGATTTTGTTATCATATCAGTGTAAATATAACATTATCGGAAAATGATTAATAGCATCTCAGTACAAACCAAATATGAATTAATTTGCGGCCTGATTAATGAAGGTTCAAGTGTCCTTGATTTGGGTTGCGGTTCTGGTGATCTACTGAAACTCTTAAGGGAAAAGAAAAATGCACGAGGCAGAGGCGTTGAGATAAATGAAGACAACGTTATAAAATGCATAGAAAAGGGTTTATCAGTTTTTCAAGGCAACCTTGATGAAGGGTTACAAGACTATCAAAATAAGTCTTTTGACTTTGTAGTATTAAATCAGACCTTGCAGTGCGTGCATAAACCGGACTATGTTATCCAGGAAATGCTGCGGGTGGGAGAAAAAGGCATAATAAGCTTCCCTAATTTCGCATACTGGCGAGTGCGGTCTTACCTGCTTTTTAACGGCAAAATGCCTGTATCCGGGATTTTGCCTTATGAATGGTACAACACACCGAACATTCACTTGCTGACGATCACTGATTTCAAGAATTTTTGCAGGGAAAGAAAAATTAAAATTTTAAAAGAGATATATGTAAACAGAGCGCAGGTTAAAAACGACTTTATCCATACATTGATGCCTAATTTCTGGGCAGAGGAAGCTATTTTTGTTGTACAGAGGGATATAAGTAGGTCATAAGATTTTGAATCTTATGCAATCATGTTAAAATTGGTTTCACAATGGGGTAAGCCCTGAATCATTTCCCCTTCGGACACGCTATAAACGTGGAATAGTCGAAGAAAGGAGGTGATGCCGGATGAAGGTTAAATTTGCCGTTAGCGAGCGGGAATTATTAATACTCGTTATTGTAATTCTTCTCCTATATGGCAAAAAAGACCTAGTAGAAATACTAAGTCTTTTACTTCATTAAAAATGGGCTTTTAAAGAGGATGTCCTGGCGGGGCATCCTCGCCCTTTTTATTATTATAACATTAGTTTTGGGATTTTAAAGTGGGGTTGTCAAAGTTGTCACTTTTGATCCCAAGCGTCACCCTGAACTTGTTTCAGGGTCTTGCAAGTGAAGAAAAAAATTATTTGGTTAAAAAAAATTTTTTGGGTAATATAGAATTCATTGACAGATAAAAATTAAGAATTATGGATATTATGGATACATTTTATTTAATGAAAAATCTGGATGAATCAGAAAGAGTTATTTTTCAATTTGAGTATGGCAAACAAAAGAAAAATGCTGGAATAGCTTATGTATTGTTGATTTTTTTAGGTTTATTCGGAATACATAAGCTATATTTAGAAAATAAAATTATGTGCGTTGTATACACATTAATTACGATTTTAGGTGCTTTTATTATCATTGGTCCATTTATTACTGTAATGTTATGCATAATTGATCTTTTTCTTATCCCAAGCAGGATTGAAACACTTAATAATACCCTAGAAAAAAGTCTTTACGACAAAATTATTAATTCTCGTGCTAAATCGCAAGTTGAAGAAAAGCCTGCTACCTATTACGAGCCTAGCATTACATATCCTCGGCAGTATTAATAAATTTATCTCCACGTTTACAAGATGCTGAAACAAGTTCAGCATGACGATTTTAGCCTGGAATAAACGCTGGCAAGATTCTTCGCTTCGCTCAGAACGACGTGAGGGACTGCTAGTTTTTTTGTATTAAAATATAAAAAACCGGTAAGAGGAGATAAATAGAAGATGAGTAAACTCTGGAGTGGGAGATTCCAAAAATCAACACATAAACTTACAGATGACTTTAATTCGTCAATTCATTTTGACCAGAGACTTTATAAACAGGACATTACAGGTAGTATAGCCCACGCAAAAATGCTCGGAAAACAGGGCATCATTCCGCAGCAGGACGCAGAACTCATCCAAAAAACACTTAAAGAAATACTCTCAGACATTGAAGAAGGCAAAGTTGAGTTCGATGTGGCTGCCGAGGACATACACATGAACGTGGAATCGATATTAATCGAAAGAATCGGCGACTTTGGCAAAAAACTCCACACCGGTCGCAGCAGGAACGACCAGGTTGCTCTCGATATGCGTATGTATCTGAAAGATGAAATACAAACCCTTACAGAGATGCTGGTTGCCCTGCAAAGGATTCTTTTAAACCTTGCAAAAGAAAATAGCATGACAATAATGCCCGGCTACACACATCTGCAAAAAGCCCAGCCCATAACCCTTGCCCATCATTTACTGGCTTATGTGGAAATGTTTAAAAGAGATAAACAAAGATTACAGGACACATATAAGCGCACTAACGTGCTTCCATTAGGATCAGGAGCGCTTGCAGGGACTACTTACCCGCTGGACAGGGATTTCGTAGCACAGGAATTAGGTTTTGACGCTGTGTCATTAAACAGCCTTGATGCAGTATCCGACAGGGACTTCTGCATAGAACTTTTAAGTAATTTATCAATAATAATGATGCACTTAAGCAGGTTTTCAGAAGAGATTATCCTCTGGTGTTCTCACGAGTTCCAATTTATAGAGCTGGATGATGCTTTCAGCACAGGCAGCAGCATTATGCCGCAAAAGAAAAACCCTGATATAGCCGAACTCGTCAGAGGCAAGACAGGTCGTATTTATGGAAGCCTTATGGCGCTGTTAACTACCATGAAATCACTTCCCCTTGCTTACAACAAAGATATGCAAGAAGACAAAGAGCCGGTTTTTGATGCAATAGATAATGTAAAGATGTGCATTCCGGTATTTACCGACATGGTAAGAACTATGAAAGTCAATAAAAACAAAATGTACGAAGGCGCAAAAGGTGGATTCACGAATGCAACTGACCTGGCAGACTACCTGGTTAAAAAAGGTGTTGCTTTCAGGGATGCGCACTCAATTGTAGGGAAAATAGTGTTTTCCTGCATAGAAAGAGGCATCGGCCTTGAGGATATGACACTTGATGAGTACAAAGCTGTATCATCGGCCATTGAAAACGATGTATTTAAGGCAATTTCGCTTGAAGAATGCGTTAACAAGCGCAATATTATTGGCGGACCTGCCGAAGAGATGGTTAAAAAAGCAATTGAAGTTAACGAGGCGTTGATTTAGCCTTTTCTTCCAGCTTTTTCAATTCCTTTTTCCTGATTTTAACTTCCTTCTTATTAGGCGGAGCAATCGGTAAATCAACCGTAATTGGAGCATGATCGGAAACCGGCGGACAAAGTGAATGGTTTAAGTCATGTAAAGTCCTGGCATAAAAAGGTGCAAACCTGCCAAGCACATCTTCATCTTCTACAACCTTGCAGGCACAGGGTTTTACAAATATCCAGTCAAGCTTAAATCTACCCAGATACCAGTCCCGATCAAAATTATACGTTGAAACAAAGCCTTTAAGGTTTGCCCGCTGGTTAGAATTTGATAAGGGCCCATCGTGACCTTTAACAGCCCTGTATTTTTGCCCGCCATAGTCAAAACGCCCGCCACCTTCAAATTTCATACTCTTTATAATGTGGAAAAGCCTTCTTTCTTTGTTAGGAGAAACAACAGGAACGTTTAATACTGTAGGGTTATTATGTTTTCTGGCAATATCCAAAGTAGTCTGCCCAGCAGAAACAATTAATGCGTATGGCACCAACGCATGTATAACCTGTCTTCCTACAAAATGCGGATCAGTTATCTTCTTTTTAAGCTCTCGTTTGATAGTAGTAGGTCTGCCATCCCTTGTTGTGGTGTTAAGGTCACCTCCAAGCACTATCGGATTCTTTATATCCTTGATCTTTTCAAGCAATTCCTTCATCTGCTTGTATCTGGATTCAGGCAATGTCCTGTTTTCAAGGTGTACAGAGATAACCGTTAAAGGTTCTTCCACCCCGGGGACTTCCACGTCAGCCAATAAGGCTATTCTGCTTCCACGCCTTATTTCCCTGAAAATTGCCTCATTAAAAATAAAATCAGCAGCTTTTCTTCTCAGGTATTCAACTTCTACAACCTTGTCCTTTTCGTGTTTAAACCAGTCATAGTAGTTTGTAAGTCTTATAATTCTTATATTTTTTAAAGGAAATCGGCTTAAAATAACGTTACCGTGCAAACCTTTATATTTAGCCCCGTCAACAACATATTCACCATTGGGAAATAAAACTCTTTCTTCTGACCACACATTCTTTTCAATGCCGAGATGTGTTGGGTCAACTTCCACAAATTCCGTCCCGAATGCGTAATTAAAACCCAGGATTTTCGCGAGTTCTTCAGGTATATTTTTATACCCGGTCCTCGGCATCCCGATATCAGCTTCGTTAATGAGCAGTATATCAAGATTCTTCAGGATTTCTACCTGTTCTTTAATTTCTTTAAGGTTTTTTCCTTTTATTTTTGAATAAAATTCATCGGGATTTGTAAAAATCAGCTTAATAAGGTCAAGATTGCGCCCCCTGGCAATATTCCATGTCCCTACTCTTATAAAATCACCTAATATTGCATTATTGTTCAATTTTATATCTTTTGGAGCAATGGTGTTATCAAGTACAGGGTTATTAAGAACAAAATCCAGCTCTTTTTGCAATTCCTCTGCAGGTTCCGCTGTTTTTGACAGTTCAACCAGCTCATCAAAGTCTAGTAGGTTAAAAAGTTTTTCATTTTCAACAGCAAGCACAAAGGTGCTATTAAAAAACAAACCTACAACCAAAATCATTCTTATAAAAAACATAGCTCACTCTACCATTTAAAAAATTTTCCGATCCTATAAACTTATTGTAATGCAAAATGAAGTACAAATAAAAATAAATGAAATGAGACTCGGCGGAATAATGGGAATTCCCGCTAATGCACAGGGAATTGTCATATTTGTGCATGGCAGCGGAAGCAGCAGGCACAGTCCAAGAAACAAATTTGTTGCGAACAGGTTGCAGGAAAACGGTTTTGCAACGCTTTTATTTGACCTGTTAACCCCAATTGAAGATCTTGAGTACATGAACAGGTTTAACACTGACCTGTTAAGCAAGCGGCTGGAATTTGTAACACGCTGGGTTCAAAGAAATCAATACACAAAAAATTTGTCTATAGGATATTTTGGAGCAAGCACAGGGGCAGCAGCAGCTCTTGTTGATGCAGCAGGGCTAAAACCCGACATCAAGGCTGTGGTTTCACGCGGCGGACGGCCTGATTTAACGGAAGATTCGACCCTCGCCCAGGTTGAATGCCCTGTTTTGCTGATTGTCGGGGGCGACGATGATGTTGTTATTGACTTTAATAAAAAAGCATTTAAAAAAATCGGGAGTGCTAAAAAGGAATTAAGTATTGTAGAAGGAGCTACCCATTTATTTGAAGAGCCGGGCAAGCTGGAGGAAGTTGCTGATTTGGCGGTGGAGTGGTTTAAGAAGTGGTTAATGGTTGACAGTTGATCTGGTTAATTCATATTTTTGTCTTAAAATACTCCAAGGAGATGGCAGATCATTGCAATCATAACCGTTTAATATGGCTAAATCATCAAATAACTCTAATAAAGCTCTATCTCTGTCACGATTAAGTCCTTCTGGTTTACCGCTAAGGAATAGTTCAGGAGCCACATTTTGCAGAGCAGTTAAAATATCCTTAATGGTTGGTTTATAACCAAGTTCAGTTAAAGAATGTAATTTACAAATATTACAACCTATATATGTTTCAAATAAACAAAGCGCATCAAGATATTCTTTCCGGTTTTTTACAAAATTTTCAAAATTAAAATGAGCTATATCATTTCTTAAATTCTTAATCACAATTCTTTTTTCACTAAGTACTTTATACCCTTTGTCGTTTTCCGGTTTAACATAATAAAACGTTTTTTTAATTTCTTGATTTAAATAGAATTGTTTATAATTTAGTACTAAATCCAAAAGATGTGAAAGGTAAATAGAATTTATTAATCTAACAAATTTTTCATTATCTGAAACCTGATTATCATTTATTATCTTTAATAATCTATTTCCTTTCCGAGTATCGTATTCTCTATATACATATTTATTTAAGAAAAAACTTTTAAATTGATTAAAAGAATTAGTGCCATATACAGCTTCCACAGAGTTTAATAATTTAGTCCGAATTGTAATTTCAAGACTCATTAAACGCCTAAATAGTTTGCTAAACTCTATTTCATATATATCCAGCATGAAAATATTAAATCATAAATTATATAAAAAGATAATTAAAAAAGTTGAAAAATATCTAATTAATGATATACTGATAATATAAATCTATATAGATCAATTTAGTTGATTTTAGAAAGTTATGCACGCCTTTAGGGCGTGCTTTTGTATTTTATATAATATTACATTATTTCAATTGTTTCCGCCCAATAAGCCACCCTGCAATCGCAGCGGTAATAGGCACACATAGCACAATCCCGATACTTCCGGTTATTGCCGCTGTTATTTCTGTTGCTATGGAATTAAGGTTAATCAGTTTTATAAACGGGGCATTTGCAGCAAGAAGCATCAAGGAGAACGCTCCCCCAATGTAAGCCATTATAAGGGTGTCCGACATTGTGCCCATTATATCTCTGCCTACATTCATTCCTGATTTAATGAGTTCAACAGGTGTCAGGTCTTTGTTGGCATTTTTAATTTCATTAATACTGCTTGCTATAGACATTCCGACATCCATAACAGCGCCCAGCGCAGCTATAATTACCGAGGCAGCTAAAATTTCTGTAAAATCAAGGTCGGGTCTTGCCATCCATAACATAGAGGATTCCTGGTCATGAAATCCACTCAAAGGTGCGCTGTGTATTACCAACAGGGAAACAAGCCCGGCTATAGTCACGCTTATAATAGTGCCAAGGCTGGCCGAAAGGCTCTTGAGGTTCCATCCTCCCACTATAGTCATTGTCATTATTGTGGAAATAAGTGATACACCTATAGCAGAAGGGATAATAGGATAACTGTTCAATATTGCCGGTACAAGGACAAAAAATATTAAAAATGTTGTTACTCCCAGGGATATTAACGATCTCAAGCCTTTCTTCCCGCCAATAGCAAGCAGTAACACCAAAAATAGTCCTAAAATTATCATTAATATCGGGAATCTTTCAATATCTGTGATGTAAAACTGAGTCTGCCCGGGCGTTTTCTCCATGGTCAGTACAACCCTCATGCCGGGCCTGAGTTTTATGTCATAAGCGGGGTTGGAAGTAAGCTGATTTTCTATTTCAACTATTTTTCCCTTGTGTTTACCGTTAATTACAATCACTTTAGCCAGTTGAATAAGTTGAGAAGTTTGAAATGCGCTGGCCAGATCCTGGTTTTGTTCTTCTTTTATTATTTCCAGCACTTTTCCACTGGCAAAGTCGATTTCCGGCTCAACGTATTCCGGCGCTTCCTGCGCAAAGACAGAAACACTTAAAAATATGGTTATTATTAAAGAAGCAATTACATTAAAAAGTTTTTTCATTTTAAATTTCCTATTCTTTAATCGGGAATATGCTCAAAAAGGTCTTGTGTATTGCATTCAAGAGCATTACATAGTTTATTTACTGTATCTAGACTGATATTTGCAATTTGGTCATGGTAAATGCGAAAAACCGTATTTTGACTCAACCCTGTTAATCTACAAAGTTCAGTCATTCGCATTCTCTTTTCTCCGAGTATTTTCGAAAGATTATTTTTAATCATAGTAATAAAAGTATAAAATATTTTTTTGAGCTTAATTTTTTATTGAAACTATAGTAAATTTTATAGAAACTAATTGTATTTTATTGTAATATTTTTAATAAAAGGTGAATATTAAATGGGAAAAACTGACAGGTAATGCGGAATCCCAGGTTTTAGCCGAAATAGCCCTGGATGAAACTAACAGGATTTCCAGAATGTCCGAAAAAATCGGCATTATTTTAAAACATTAATTTACTTTTTAATGGATTTAAGTTCAATAATATCTGTATAATTACTCGCTGTTACTCTTTCTACTGTTGTTAAATCTTTTCGCAATGCGACAATGTTCCCCTGAACATGTGCTACATCAAACGTTAGCTTGTCGATATCAGCTTTATGCACTTCAGACGCATGAATGAGCGCTTTAAGCATCTGGGTATTTTCGTCCATTTGATTTTTAAGAATTACATTATCCTGCTTAAGATCTGTAACATCCTGTTTTAAATTCGTAATATCTTGTTTTACAATTTTAACGTCCTGTTTAAGTCCTGTGACATCCTGTTTAAGTCCTGTGACATCCTGTTTAAGTCCTGTAACGTCCTGCTTAAGGCTGGAGGTATCTTGCTTGATGCTTTTTAGTTCTTCTAAAACTATTTTTTGAAATTCCTGATTATCCATGGCTTAAATCCCTTAAGTTCATTTATAGCAATTTTAATACAAAATTTTTTATATTAAAACAACTCCTGCTGATGTGCTGGCACTTTATATCCCAAATGTTTATAAGCTTCCGCAGAAGCCTTCCTACCTCGTGGTGTTCTTGAAATCATACCCGCCTGCAAAAGATAAGGCTCATACACATCCTCTATTGTCCTTATATCCTCTCCCAAAGCAGCAGCTAAAGTTTCTATTCCTACAGGGCCACCATCATGCTTTTCAATAAGCAATTTCAACAAGTCCCTATCAGTTATATCCAGCCCACATTTGTCTATATTTAACATACAGAGTGCTTTTTCCGCTATTTTTTCAGTAACTACGCCGTCGGATTTAACCATAGCATAATCCCTTATCCTTTTTAATAGGCGATTAGCAATCCTTGGCGTACCTCTTGACCTGCTGGCGACTAATTGTGCACCATCATCAGTTATTTCAGTATTAAGAATACATGCCGTTCTTTTAACAATTTGTGTAAGTTCTTCGCTGCTGTAAAATTCCAGCTTATGCACAATCCCGAACCTATCACGGAGCGGGCCTGATAAAGAGCCTGCCCTGGTTGTTGCACCAATAAGCGTAAATCTGGCTGTCGGAATCCTCAATGTCCTGGTTTTTTCGCCTTTACCAATGGTTCTATCAATGGTAAAGTCCTCCATTGCAGGATAAAGGATTTCCTCTGCCACCTTATTGAGCCTGTGTATCTCATCAATAAACAGGAAATCATTGTTTTTTAGGTTCATCAGGATGCCTATTAAATCCCTTGGCCGCTCAAGCGCAGGAGCAGAGGTGGTCTTAATATTAGAGCCCATTTCATTGGCTATTACAGCGGAAAGCGTGGTTTTTCCAAGACCGGGCGGACCATAGAATAAAAGATGGTCAAGCGGCTCATTCCTCTTTTTAGCAGCCTGTATAGATATTAATAATGTTTCCTTAAGCTTCGTCTGGCCTATATATTCATTTAGCGTTTTAGGCCTGATGCTGTTCTCAAAGTTATGATCGTATTCAGTTTCTCTCGGAGAAATATTTTCCCTGGTTGTTTCAGGCTTGAACTTTTCTCCATCAGAAATTATAGCCAACTTCTAATCCTTCTCAAAATTAATATTATACTTATTTGTTTAATAAATCAGTTAACCGGATATATCCCCGACATAGGCTAGCTGTGTTATTTTAAATCGTTTTTGCTTTTAATAGAATTATATCATTAAAGGAGGGAAAAATGCTAACATCTCTAAGTTTTCAGGCGCCTTGTATTGAAATGAATAAACTTAACAACCTGTGGTTTCACCTGACAGGTTTTACATGTAATCTAAAATGCAGGCATTGTTATTCCAGTTGCAGTCCTGTAAATAAATCAAGAAAATTCCTGAATTTGGAAAAAATTAAACAAACACTCAATGACACAAATAAAGAACACCTTGAGGAAATCTATCTTTTTGGGGGCGAACCGCTTTTACATCGTGACATAAATAATATAATAAGACTTTGTATTAAACGCTCAAATGTAAATATACTAACAAACGCCACACTTATTAATGACAAGAAAGCACGCTTTTTAAGGCAGATAGAACTTGATAGTGATTATGAAATTATCTTCCGGGTAGGTCTGGATCACTATAAAGAACATAAAAACGATGAACTAAGAGGTAAAGGAAGCTTTAGAAAAGCTTTAAATGGCATAAGCAATCTTGTCAACAGCGACTTTAACCCTATAATTACTGCTGTAAACCTGTGGGGAGAAGAGGAGGCTGAATTCAAAGCAGGATTTTTAGAACTTTTAGCACAGTTTGATTTTGAAGTTTCAGAAATAAACCTGAAAATAATTCCTGCTATTAAAACAGGCGAATATGCAAAAAATTTCACTTCTTACAGTGAAAATGAGCTTGTTACAAATGAAAGTTTCCGGCAATCAAACCCCGAAAGATTTGACTGTGTGAACTCCCGGGTTATTACTGAAAATGGCGTATATGTATGCCCTACTCTTGTAAATGATCCCAGGGGCAAAATAGGGGAAACACTTACTGACAGTGCTCAAAAATTCTTTCTTGAGCTGAGCACCTGTTATTCCTGCCAGTCAGCAAATAAAAAAATGTTTAATAATGATTGGAACCAATAAAATATTGTCATTGCGAGGGCTTTAGCCCTCGCAATGACAATAAAATAATGGAACCTATGAAGTCTTTATGTAAAGATCCAGAACCAAATACGCTGTTACTCTTTGAAATTCAGACTCCGGCTTAACATCCAGAGAAACATTCTGGATTTTAACAAGATAATCCATCAAATATAATTCATTAAGTAAATTTTGAATGTTGTCATACGAGCTATTAAGCTGAAGTTTTATGCTTAATACAGCATGGTTAGGTGATTTTAAGCCTGCATTATCTAATAAATCCTTTGTTTCAAATTCAATTGTTTCAATATCATTCACACCATTTGCCCTGATTATATACAGAATGGAGTTTACAAGTTCAGTTCCCGCAGTTTCAACATCAGTGTCTTTATAGGGTGCTTCATAAATTTTAACAGGAATTTCAGCCTTTTTTAAATAATCTTTCTGTTTATTTAACATCGCAAGTTGCTCTTGCATTTCCTTAGTAGTTTGTTTTTGCAGCATAAGTTCACTAGTATTGCTTGATACTTTGGAAACATTTGGAAAAACAAATTTTAAAGACCCGTATATTACTATAATTAAAAGCGCTATACAATATATCAGTGCATCTCTGTCAAACTCAGATTTTATTTGATTAAACTTTTCCTTTAACTCAGGTATTCTACGCTTTAATTCTTTTACGTTGAAGTTTTTTAACATACTTTAATTTCCAAATAATTTTCTTACAGACTCAGGCAGCTTATCAGTGAATGTTTTCTCAGTAACAGTTTCATTAGTATCATTAAATACAAATTCGTAATAATTCTGCGTTCCCAGCGCCACCCCTTCCTCTAATACAGGAGGCAGCGGTAAAGGTATATCTCCTTCCCGATTGTAATTATCACTGCTTACAGGGCTTTCTGCATTCATTGCTACTTTAATATGTTTAATTTTTAAGTTTTTAAATTTCGTTAGTTTTTGAAGATTTTCAAAATATATTACAATGTCTTCTACACTATAGGCATTTCCTTTTATTATAGTATTTAAATCACCATCAATAAAAAAAGATTCCAGCCATAATTTTTCCGGTATAGAAGCTCCTATAGCATCATAAGCATTAAGTACTTCCAAATTTTTATTGTAAGTCTGATATATGACATTAGTCATATCAAAAACTTTTGGAGCCGGGGTGCTGAGTTTTTTCAAATTAGTAACTTCTATAGTTTCTTTTCTTATCTGCGCCTCAAGAAAACCATTTATACCAGAAGAAACGATTCCTACTATTGCTATTAAAACAATGCTTACAACCATAGCAATGATTAAATAAAGATGAAGATTTTTTTTAATTATGGTTCCTAAAAATCCCTGAAGCTGACTTTTTGTGTTCAAACTGCTGAAATTAAAGTTTATATCTATAGCAGAATTATCCCAGCAGGCTGTACCAACACTTTCAGGGCTTGTAGGTTCTATTGCAGTAACCATAGGAGAAATGAATAAAGGGTTCCCCTTAAATTTATTATTATCTATAGAATAGATATTACAAAAAAGTTTTATATGATTTGTTAGTTTTTCTGCCAGAAAGTCGCTAGTCTGACTTACCAGATAAAGGTTATCAACAGGTTCACTCCCTAATTTTTCGGTTATTGCAGAACTTATTGTGGGATATAAAATTTCAGGTTCTATTGACTTTAATGCCAGCGGCGTTTCTATTATATTAACAAGTGTTTTACCTTCGAACTTAGCTATAATGTAGTTATTGAAAGAAACGGTTACTATAGCCCACTTGATATTTTCATCAAAATTCTTGCTCAAAATGCCTGAAGCGGCAAGTCCTCTTAGCAATGACGAAAATGATGTATCAATTGCATAAAGTTTCAAATTATTATTGGAAAATACTTGCTGTATACTATCAGCCTGTTCCTTCTGTAAAACAGAATAAATATAGGTACTGGTAAGACTTTGATCACTTGTAGAAAGCAAATTCCAGCTTGCTACAGGCTCAGCTTTTTTAAATATGTAGGATTTTTCCGCCTCAGAATTCAGGGCAACTTCAAGTTCAATATCTTCCAGGTCTGATGGAAAAGTTTTTATGGAAGTCAGGATATTTGGAAGACAAACGTAATATGGATAATTAGAAGGAATATCCATTTTATTTACAAGCATAATAAGAGCTGCTTCAAAATCTTGAGCATTAACGAGTCTTAATACGTTATCGTATTTAACATCCGTTTTCTCACATCTTTTTACCTGTTTTAATATTCGATCAAAAACTACAACTTCCAGCTTGGAATCTGAAGATATGTACACCCCCACACTTTCTGTTGAAGGGGCACTGAATTTTTCAATTAAATTTTTAAGGTATTCCATACACTAAGTTTATTTAGTTGTTTACATTTTAGCAAGTTTTTTACAAATATAAGCTTTTCGGTTTATATTGTAATATGAGTGAAATAGTGGATTCAATTAATTATTTAAAAAAGAAAAAAAATGCAGTAATACTTGCCCACTGTTATCAAAATATTGAAATCGATAAAGTGGCTGATTATGTAGGGGATTCGCTGTATTTAAGCCAGAAGGCAGCAGAAACAGATGCTGATATTATTGTTTTTGCCGGTGTATATTTTATGGCAGAAACAGCAAAAATACTTTCCCCTGATAAAAAAGTCCTCCTTCCACGACCGGAATCCGGGTGCTTAATGGCAGATATGATAAACGTGGAAGAATTAAAAAAGTTTAAATCCCAATATCCTGGCGTTCCGGTAGTCTGTTATGTAAATTCCACAGCCGAGATAAAAGCCGAGTCTGATATTTGCTGCACCAGTGCAAATGCGGTAAAAGTAGTACAATCCCTGCCGGATAAAAAAGTGCTTTTTATTCCTGATCGGGGGCTTGGAGCATATGTAGCAAGCCAATTACCTGATAAGGAAATTATTTCTTATTATGGTTACTGCCCTACTCATATGAGAATTACTCCGCAAGAAGTGCGTGAACTTAAAAACAAGCATAAGGATGCAGAAGTGCTTGTTCATCCTGAATGCCACATGGAAGTTATTAAAGAAGCGGATTATGTAGGCAGCACCTCGGGCATAATGCAAAAAGCAAAACAGAGCAGCGCAAAAACGTTTATAATCGCAACTGAACGGGGGGTTGTGGAAAGACTGCAAAGGGATTTACCGGAAAAAACCTTTATCCTGGCGTCCAAAAAAGCCGTTTGTGAAAATATGAAATGGAATACGATTGAAGATATCCTGACTTCCTTTGAGAACGATGTACATGAAATTAATGTTGAACCAGAAATGCTCCAGAAAGCCAGTAAAGCAATAAAACGCATGCTGCTGGTCTAAAATACCCTATTTTAGTAATTAAAAATCATTTTTAATATAATAAACTTAATTTAAGTGAGATATAAAGCTTAAAAGAGGTATGACATGATTAAATCCATTAAAGTTAAAAGGCCTGTCATGGTAAAAACAATAGTAACTGACGGGTTTAAACAACAGGCAAAAGAAGAACTAAACAAGGAAATCCGCCTTATAGATAACCAGATAATGCAGCTTGAGCTACAAACCAAGCAAATACAGGATCAAACCGGCGGAGGTCTGTCTCAGTATTTTGGAGAAGGCAATCCTGACCAGACGCAGCAGGCAATTGAAGAAATCCTGCACCGGCTTCAGCAAATGGGTGAGTTAAAGCAGGAATTACAGTTTCAAAAGGATAACATTGACCACCTCTCCTTAAACAACGTGATAGTGACGGGAAGCCTTGAAAACTATGTAGAACTCAAGCCCGGTGAGAATTTATACGAAAAATTCAAACAAGCTGAAATACTTGTAAAAGACGGGGTTATTCAGGATATAATAGATTAATGCAAAATCTATTATCAATCGGGAAAATCCTAAACTTTCACGGCATAAAAGGCGAAGTTAAAGTCGGCTTTACAGAAGGTGACGAAAAAATCTTTTCTGAAATTGCCGAATTATTTGCTGTGAGAGGTTCTCAAACAACCATACTAACTATTGAACAGCTGAGGTTTCATAAAAAGTTTGCATTGATTAAATTTAAAGAAATAAATTCAGTGGATGAGGCTATAGAATTCAAAGGCTCCCTCTTAAAAGCCCCAAAAGAACTGCTGGAAAAGTATCTTCAGGAAGATGAATTTTACATTAGTGATCTGGTCGGCTTAAATGCCTACGACGAAGAAGGAAACCTTCTGGGCAAGATTTCAGGAGTTGTAAACATCAAAGAGCAGGATACGTTATTCATTAAGGATGAAAGTAACAAGGAAACCATGGTGCCATTCAACAGGGAAATCGTGCCTGACGTGGATTTAAAAGAAAAAAGGATAACTATACGCAGGATTGAAGGGCTGTTTGAATGAAATTCGACATTATCACCCTATTTCCTGAAATAATAGACAACTACTGCTCCTTCAGCATCCCCGGCCGTGCTCGCAAGCAGGGTATTATTACCGTTAATACAACAAACCCGCGCGATTTTACGCATGATGTGCATAGAAAAGTAGATGACACTCCATACGGTGGCGGCGCTGGCATGGTGCTAATGTGTCCGCCTTTTTATGATGCTTATGAATCAGTACAAAAGGTTGAAAATTCAGTAACCCTTCTATTAACACCTCAAGGTCAGCCTTTTAACCAGGAAAAAGCTGTGGAATTTGCTCAAAAAGAACAATTAATAATGCTATGCGGGCATTACGAGGGTTTTGATGAAAGAATAAGGGCAATCCCAGATATTATAGAAATTTCCATTGGTGATTTTGTACTTACAGGCGGAGAGCTCCCGGCACTTTGTATTATAGATGCAGTCACAAGGCTGCTTCCCGGCGTTCTTGGCAAGGACGAATCATCAGTGGAAGAGAGTTTTTATGAGGGATTACTGGAATACCCGCATTACACGAGGCCGTACGATTTTCGAGGAATGAAAGTGCCTGATGTGCTGCTTTCCGGCAACCACAAAAAAATCGCCGAATGGCGCAAAGAGCAGGCAGTATTAAGAACACAGCAAAAGCGGCCGGATTTATGGGAGAAGTATGTAAAAGAAAAGTAAACGAAGGGTGCGCACTGCGCACCCTATAAGATTACAAGGCTAAAGTTGCAATTTTTACTGACAGTGACTTCCACCTATTTTCCTCATTCCAGCCCAAAATTTGCGATCTTCTTCGATTTTCTTTGCATTTATAGCGTCTAGTTCTTTTTGAAGCTCCGCATTTTTTTGTTTAAGTTCCGCATTTTCTTGCTCCAGTTGTTTTATTCTGTCTTTATCCTCTTGACTTCCAAAACCAACTTTTCTTGAATTACTGAAATTAGCCTGTTGAATACCTACTCTGTTAATACTTAAACTCATTCTTTTTTCCCTTTCATTACTTCTTATCTGCCTACATTTTTGTGAATTTGATTTTTAATACTTATACAAAAACCCTGAAAGAAAAAATTAACAACAAAAACAAGAGAATTTTTACTCGTCCCCCTTAAACCCTTGCTATACTTAAAAAATTGACCTTAACAATTGTTAACAGACCCCCCTTAATGACACTTCCTCTTTGCTTGTGGTATAAATAGGGAGAATGAGAAGAGGAAAGCATTGCGAAATGCAAAATCAACTTTTACCAATAAAAACCATTGAAAATAAAATTTATATCATCCGTGGACATCGGGTTATGCTGGATAGTGACCTTGCTGAACTTTATGAAGTGGAAACAAAAGTCCTTAACCAAGCAGTGAAGAGAAATATAGACCGATTCCCGGAAGATTTTATGTTCCAGCTCACAGAAGAAGAGGTGGTCACAAATTGTGACCACGTTCAGAAAACTAGCCGTCGTAAAGGTTTTAGACCTTATGTCTTTACAGAGCATGGCGTTCTTATGTTATCAAGCGTACTCAATAGCAAAAGAGCCGTTGCCGTTAATGTTCAAATAATGAGGGTTTTCGTAAAATTAAGACAGTTAGCTACTACTCCAGTGCAGGAAGTAAGCGAACTTAAAAAGCTTTTATTGCTGTATATGGAAAAAACTGATGCCAGGCTGGAAGAGCACGATCAGAATTTTACCCAGATAATTCACGTATTAAATAATTTATTGGAAAACCCTAAAGAACCCAATAAAATAGGCTTTATAACAGATTAAAAGAGGAGAGTGACTAATATGATTAAAACCTTACAGACAACAGAAATTTCCCCTTTGCAAAAAGCAAGGCACGAATATAAACCTAAACTTCCAAAATCCCTGAAACAGGGCATTAAGAATTTAAAGGTTGTCGAAGGCGAAACAACATCCGCAGCAGGCGATGCCGAGGATATTAAAACAATGTTCCCGCATATTTTCGGCTCAAAAGTGGTTACATTCGAGCCAAACGGAACCAATGCCGCACAAATAACTGTTAACGTTGGCGTAATCCTTTCAGGCGGTCAGGCGCCCGGCGGCCACAACGTTATTGCCGGGATATTTGACGCGTTAAAAGAAGCTAATCCTGAAAATAAGCTGATAGGCTTCCTTGGCGGCCCCTCAGGAATAATGGAAGGTAAATATAAAGAAATTACAGCTGATTATATGGATGAATTCCGCAACACCGGCGGCTTTGACATAATCGGATCCGGAAGGACAAAACTGGAAACAGAAGATCACTTCGAAAAAACATGGCAAACCTGTAAAAATTTAGGCGTATCAGCAGTTGTCGTAATAGGTGGCGATGATTCCAACACCAACGCTGCAATGCTTGCTGAGTATTTTAAAAGCAAAGGTGCTAATATACAGGTTATCGGCGTGCCAAAGACTATTGACGGCGATCTTAAAAATGAACAGATTGAAGCCTCATTTGGCTTTGACACAGCAACAAAGGTGTATTCAGAACTGATCGGAAATATCCTTAAGGACGCAAATTCCGCTAAAAAATACTGGCACTTCATTAAATTAATGGGAAGAAGTGCATCCCACATCGCTCTTGAGTGCGCATTAAAAACGCAGCCCAATATAACACTGATTTCTGAAGAAGTGGCAGAAAAAAATATGTCACTGGCTCAAATAATAGACTATATGGCTGACATAATCACCAAAAGAGCACAAAAAGGCAAGAACTTTGGCGTTGCGCTGATACCTGAAGGGTTAATAGAATTTATTCCTGAAATGAAACACCTTATTTCAACGCTAAACGATAAACTAGCCACGGAAGAAGTTAAAAAAGAGCTGGCATCACTACCCGGACAGGAAATACCTTACATAAAAGGTCTTTTAACCGGCAAAGACAGTAACTTGTTTAATTCCCTGCCTAGAGATATACAGCTTCAACTTATGCTTGATCGCGACCCGCACGGCAATGTACAGGTTTCAAGGATTGAAACTGAAAAACTGCTTACAGAAATGCTAAAAGCAAAGTTAACAGGCGTTAAATTTGCTAGCCAGACACACTTCTTCGGCTATGAAGGCAGATGCGCCGCACCTTCCAACTTTGACGCTGATTACTGCTATTCACTGGGATACAATGCTTTTGCACTTATCCAGGCAGGTCTTAGTGGTTACATTTCATCAGTAAGAAACCTGACCAAATCGTCAGATCAATGGATCGCAGGCGGCATACCGCTAACCTCAATGATGAATATGGAAAAACGCCATGGCAAAATGAAGCCCGTAATTAAAAAAGCACTGGTTGAGCTTGATGGCAAGCCATTCAGGAAGTTTAGCGAAAAAAGGGAAACCTGGGCGCTTGAGGATTGTTATGTTTATCCAGGGCCAATTCAGTATTTTGGCCCATCAGAAGTAACTGACATTACAACAGAGACATTGCAACTTGAGAATAAGTAACTGATTTTTAGTTTTAACAGGGCCGAGCGAAGCTCGGCCCTGTTAACAAAAAACAATAATTTTATTAAATAAGTTTTTCGATTTCTTTAGCTGCAGCTATAGGTCTTTGTTTGAAAATATCAGTCTCAACATCAACAAACTCACCGCATTCTTTTTTTATTATATCTGCAATCCTTTTTTCTTCATCTAAAGCCATTAGTGTAGCATTTTCTTTAGGATCCAACGAGTTAGGTTTAACTGCAAATTCAAACCATTGCTTGAAACCTCCCATTAGTACTCCATCTGTTTTAGTCTCCTCCGATACAACCAGACCTTTTGCTTGAGCTGCATCCTTTAATCTTTGGTGTAGAGCCTCAAAAGTATCCTTACTTCCAGGTTTGTACTCTGCTGGTGGACCAGTAAATTTTGCATAAACAGCAACTGCGCTAAATGCAGGTGTTCTTTTCATACCAGAATTCATTTTATTTAACATTATATCCATTCCTCCTTTGTCTAGTTATTACGTTTGTTTTAAAACCCCTCAAAAAAGATCTTTCCATTGAATTTGTATAAAATTTATACATTATGGCGCAAACTCTTTCCCCGCCTGAAAAAATTTTAGTTAATAATTCTTAATGCATTGATTCGGGTGAATTCGTATAATTGTTTTTATGCTTCCCCTTTTTTAAATTCTTCAAGGACATGATCTTTATTAGGTATTGATTGTATTGCACCCCAGCCTCTTGTTTGCTCAGATGCAACAATAGAAGCCAACTTTCCAGCCTCAAATGGCGTTAATCCTCTGGCGATTCCGTGCAGAAATCCACCATTAAAAGCATCACCCGCCCCCGTAGAGTCCACAGGGCTAACTTGCCTGGGTGGAATAATGTTTATTTCTCCGTTGTGGCCTATTGCACAACCAGCCATCCCCATTTTGACGGCAATTGTAGGGATTCCCCTATCCCAGAAATACTTGATTATTTTATCTGCAGAATTAATGCCCATAAGCCTTTCAGCATCGTGGACATTACTGAGTATCAAAATGTCAATATACTCAATAACCTCCTCCAGCGCAGCTTTTGCCTCTTCAATGTCAATAAGGGTAGCTTTATAATTAGGATCATAAGCAACCAGGCATTCCTTATCACCGGCTATTGAGAAGGCTTTCTTGACTGCTCCTCTTGCAGATGTAGACAAAGACTGAGTAATTCCCGTAGAATATACGATAGAAGACCTCTCAATAACTTCCTCAGGAATATCCTCTATGGAAAGTGTAGTTGCAGCACTCTTTTTTCGATAATAGGCCATTTCTTTTTTGCCATCATCTGGGTTTGAGACAATATAAAGTCCGTTATAACCCTCTACTACTTTAACATAGCTTATATCAATGTTCTCTGTCTGCCAGGAATCCAGTAAAAAATCTTTAAATGGGTCATTTCCAACCTTTGTTAAAAACCCAACTCTTGAACCGAGCCTTGTGGCTGTAATAGCTGTATTCAATACATCCCCGCCATAGTATTTATGAAATACTTCAGCATATTCTAATTTTTTATCAGTCGAAAGCTCAATTAAGCTTTCTCCTATTACAATAATATCGAGATTATCAGTCATGTTTACTTTTTTAACATTCTTTTAGCTCGCGAGTCAATAGTTTATGTTAAACTTGACATGGATTGATTAGGCAAGAGGCGACCCGAATGATAATAGTAATGGAACCTCAGGCAAATGAGACGCAGATACAAAATGTTGCTAAAAAACTGGAAAGCCTGGGATTTAAAATAGTTTTTAACCGCGGCGAAGTTATGACAGTTCTGGCCGCTATTGGAGATAAAAGGCTTATTGAGCCTGCTTCTTTGGCTTCGATGGAAGGCGTCAGGGAAGTAAAACTTATTCAGGAACCTTATAAACTTGTTGGAAGAGAAAGTAAAATGGAAGATTCAGTTATTGATCTCGGACATGGCGTAAAAATTGGAGGAAACCAGCCTCCTGTAATAATGGCGGGTCCATGCAGTGTAGAAAAAGGCATTGACGGACTATTGCAAGTGGCTTATGGAGCAAAGGAAGCAGGCGCACAGGTACTTAGAGGCGGGGCTTTCAAGCCAAGGACAAGTCCTTATGATTTCCAGGGACTGGAGGAAGAAGGACTTAAATATCTTGCCGAAGCGCGGGAAAAGACTGGCCTTTTAATAGCTACAGAAGTTATGGATACGCCTGAAATTGGTCTTGTTGCCGAATATGCAGATATTTTGCAAATAGGCGCACGCAATATGCAGAATTACAAACTTCTTAAGGCTCTTGGAAAGGTTAACAAGCCTATAATATTAAAAAGAGGCCCGGCAGCAAGTATAAGAGAATTTTTATTGGCGGCGGAATACATTATTTATGCAGGAAATCCCAATGTCATCCTCTGTGAAAGAGGAGTTAAAGGCCTGGATTCGCATTATACAAGGAATATTTTTGATATTGCCGCGATCCCGGTTATAAAGAAATACTCCCACCTGCCGGTAATAGCTGATCCAAGCCACGCAACCGGAAGAAGGTTTTTAATAGAGCCGATGTCAAAGGCCGCAATTGCAGCAGGGGCGCATGGTTTAATGATAGAAGTCCACCATGACCCTGACAATGCTTCATCTGATGGAGCCCAGAGCCTGACAATTGATCAATTTAAGGCATTAATGAGTCAATTAAAACTATTATGCAAACAGTAACAGTTAAAATCCCGGCAACTACAGCCTATAGTTACCCCATATTTATTGGAAGTAACATTCTTAAAGATACAGGCAGCTATATAAAGCAATACACAAAGGCTAAAAACCTACTCCTTGTATCAAACAAAACTGTCCACGCATTATATGGGGAAAAAGTAATGCAATCCCCTACTAATGAGGGGTTTAACGCTCATTTTTTACTGATTGAAGAAGGGGAGGAACATAAAAACATAAAATCCCTGGAATTAATCTGGACACGAGCAATTGAACTGAAACTGGAAAGGAAAGATGCACTTATTGCCCTGGGGGGCGGGGTCATAGGTGATATCACAGGGTTTGCTGCTGCTACATATTTACGGGGAATAGATTTTATACAGATCCCTACTACTCTCCTTGCGCAGGTGGATTCATCTATTGGCGGAAAAGTCGCAATAAATCACGCTCTCGGTAAAAACCTAATCGGGAATTTCTACCAGCCAAAAGCAGTAATTACAGATATCAGCACTCTTAACACGTTAAGCGAAACTGAACTTAAAGTCGGACTTGCAGAGGTTTTAAAATATGGTTTTATTGAGAAAACGTGCGGATTGAGTGAAAATTTAGGTGTTCCGTTTATTGATTATCTGGATAAAAACAGAAGCGTTTCACCTGAACTTATAAAATACTGCTGCGAACTCAAAGCAGCTGTGGTTAATAAAGATGAAAAAGAAGCAGGGTTGCGGGCTATTTTAAATTTTGGCCATACTATCGGCCATGCAATAGAAAAATCTTACTGCTACAGTGGCATTAATCACGGCCAGGCAGTAGCAATAGGTATGCGAGGCGCCTTTATAATCGCCAAAAACAAGGAACTAATTAAAGAAGATTATTACCAAAAATGCATGAACCTGCTTGATTCATACAAAATGGACTATAAAATAAGCATCTTTATCCCCCAGGATTATCTTTGCGATGCGATGCAGGTAGACAAAAAGGTGGTATCAGGCAAATTACGGTTTGTGTTGCCTATAGGCGAGGCAAAAGTCGGAATATTTGACGATATAACAAAAGAAGAACTTATAGATGCTCTTAATTGCTTGTATTAAACTCGTAATTATATTTGTATCAAGTTTTTTCCTTTCCCTGAGCGGCGAAATAGAAAAAAATATTATTTATAAACCCTCAAAAACATTAAGTCCGTTGATTCTTAATGCTGAAATCCACGATTTTTCCACGCCTAACAACCTGAAATTATCGTATTTACACATAAAAGGTAACAAAAAATCACCGATAATAATCTTTTGTCACGGAAATGAAGGGAATGTAACCCTTGAAAAGCTTCAGAAAAAGCTGGTATTTCTTGAAAAAAAGGGTTATGAAGTATATGCCCTTGATTATAGGGGATATGGCAAAAGTGACGGTTCTCCCGACGAGCGAGGGATTTATTCAGATGTAAGGTCTTTTATTAAATATTTGAACTTAAAGCCTGAAAATATCGTTATTTGGGGGCATTCATTAGGTGCTGCGATTGTGATCGATACAGCTAAGGATATTAATTTTAAAGGTGTTATAACAGAAGGCGGGTTCACCAGTGTAGAGGACATGCGGGATTACAGGATTAAAAATGATGACCTTGGTGACCCTGTAAGCAATTTTACGAGAGATTTCATTTATAATTCCCTGACAATAACCCAGAAATTTAATTCAAAGGCAAAAGTTAGCCTGATTAAATCACCAATGCTTATTTTGCACGGGAAAAAAGACACAATTGTGCCTTATGAAATGGGAATAACTCTATCAAAACTCAATAAAAATGCTGAACTTTTCCTTTCAGAAACCGGTGATCATAATGATACTGGCTGGCAGGATGCAGCGGTTTTAGAATTTATTGAAAACCTTTAAAAAAATCCTCTCGTACGAGAGGATTTTTTTTATTATTACTTACCAAGTATCTTTTGGCGTGTATTTTGTGTGTAAAAGCTCATGTGACTTGTGGCCGTTAGGCTCTTTGAGGAATTCCTCATATAACACCTTAACAGCAGGGTTTTCATGAGATTTTCTGAGCTTCATAGCGCCGTCTTCTGTGTAAATTGCCTGAGCACGTTTTTCCCTGATTTCAGGGCTGGTTGGAATAGGCTGTCCGCCGCCTCCAAGACATCCTCCAGGACAGGCCATAACTTCTATGAAGTGATATGTTGCTTCTCCTGCTCTTACTTTGTCCATAAGCATTCTTGCTTTAGTCAGGCTGTGAGCAATTGCGACTTTTACTTCTGCACCGTTGAGGAAGCTCCATTCAGGAAGCGGATCAGTAATGGTGAGGGAAGCTTCCCTGATGCCTTCCATTCCTCGGACAGGTCTGATGTCGAGGTTTGCAAACGGTACTTCCCTACCGGTTACGAGTTCGTAAGCTGTTCTGATAGCAGCTTCCATAACACCGCCTGTAGCTCCGAATATAACGGCTGCACCGGTAGATATGCCCATTGGATCGTCAAATTCACTGTCCTGAAGGTCCATAAGGTCTATACCTGCCTGCTTGATCATTCTTGCAAGCTCTCTTGTAGTGAGGACATGGTCAACGTCTTTGTAGCCGCTATCATACATTTCCGGCCTGTCAGCTTCAAATTTCTTAGCTGTACAAGGCATTACTGATACAGAAACTATATTTTTAGGATCAACACCTTTTTTCTGGGCATAATATGTTTTTATAAGCGCACCAAACATCTGCTGCGGGGATTTACATGTTGAAAGATTAGGCAGCAAATCAGGATAGTAATGTTCAATGTAGTTAATCCAGCCTGGTGAGCAGGATGTGAACATTGGCAATGCAACCTGTGATTTTTCAACAAGAGCTTTTTTAAGTCTTGTTAAAAGCTCGGTTCCTTCTTCAATAATGGTTAAATCAGCAGTAAAATCAGTATCAAACACTGTGTCAAACCCAATCATTTTAAGCGCAGAAGCCATTTTTCCGGTTACTCTTTCTCCCGGAGGAATATCGAATTCTTCTGCAAGAGCTGCTCTAATAGCAGGAGCCGTCTGTACAACAACGTGTTTTGTCGGATCATCAATAGCTTTCCATACTTCTTTTGTAGCATCTCTTTCTGTAAGAGCGCCGGTTGGGCAGCGGTTGATGCACTGGCCACAGAATACACAGGTTGTTTCATCAAGAGGAAGACCGAAAAGACACCCAATGTCAGTATCTTTTCCCCTACCCATAGGCTTGATTGCTTCAACGCCCTGGATTTCCTCGCACACCTGAGTACATCTGCGGCACAGTATACACTTATCATTATCTCTTACGATTGGGGTGCGGGTATCAACTTCATATCTTTTTTCCTGGGATTTGCCAAATCTCACTTCTTCAATACCATATTCAGCCGCTAAATCCTGCAATTCGCAGTTTGTATTTCTCTTGCAGGTCTGACAGTCGCCAACGTGTTCTGCCAAAAGCAATTCTATAATCATTTGCCTGGTTTTGCGGACTTTTCTGGTATTTGTGCGGATTACCATTCTTTCTGCTACAGGGGTGGTACATGATGCCTGAAGTACTCTCTGCCCTTCAACTTCCACCACGCACATGCGGCAGTTACCTGATTCGCAAAGGTCTGCGTGATTGCACAATGTTGGAATATTTATGTCATTTCTTTTTGCAAGCTGGAGTATAGTTTCTCCTTTTCTTGCGTCAAATTCTTTACCGTTTATGCTTACAGTTAGCTTGCTTTCTACAGCTGTTTGCATTATATTTCTCCTTCTAAATTAAGAATCCTAAAAATCTTCTCTGAATTTTCCTAGTATGTCTACAAAAGGATTAGCCGCTGTCTGGCCAAGCCCACATTTGGACGAATTTTTCATAACTTCTGCCAGTTCAAGCATTGTATTCATATCCTCGTCGCTGAGTTTTTCTCCACGTTCAATTCTGTCGACAGCTTCTTTAAGCCTTCTTGTGCCTTCCCTGCAAGGTGTACATTGACCGCAGGATTCTTCTTCAAAGAAATGAATGAAGTTTTTAAGCACACGGGCCATATTGCGTGATTTATTAAAGATGATTATTGAGCCGCCCGGAGGGAACCCTTCAAAGCATATTGTCTTGTCAAAATCTTTTTCACCTGCGGTAGACCCGGATGCGCCGCCGATTTGTACGGCTTTTGTGTTTGAAGCGCCAACCATTTCAAGCATTTCACGGATTGTTATGCCTAAATCCATTTCATACACGCCTGGTTTTGCGCAATCACCGGAAATACTGAATAATTTTGTCCCACAAGACCTTTCTGTACCGTATTTTTTAAATTCAGCAACGCCATGTTCAAGAATGTATGGAATGTTGCACAGCGTTTCCACGTTATTAATTACTGTAGGATAGCCCATGTAGCCTGATTGCACAGGGAATGGAGGCTTGTTTCTTGGCTCTCCTCTTTTGCCTTCCATTGATTCTATAAGTGCGGTTTCTTCTCCGCATACATACGCGCCTGCATTCAGCTTAATTTCTATATCAAAATCAAACCCTTTGCCCATAATGTTATTGCCAAGATAGTTCTGATTTTTAAATTCATTAAATTTAGCATTCAGGTCATTCAGCATCCATTTGTATTCACTTCTAAGGTAAAGGATACCGTAATTTGCGCCTATCGCATAACCTGCAATAGCCATCCCCTGAACTAATTTGTCTAAACTGTCTGTTAGAAGAACCCTGTCCTTAAACGTTCCTGGTTCTCCCTCGTCAGCGTTACATACAACATATTTCTTTTCCCCTGCGGCTTTTGCGGCAAATTCCCACTTCATACCTGTTGGGAAACCTGCGCCGCCTCTTCCTCTTAAGCCTGAATCCTTGATTATATTTATAATTTCTTCAGGTGTATAGGAAAATGCCTTTTCAAATGCTTCATTACATTTACAACCCGGTGAAAGTAAACAACTTCTCTGCATTTTTATCTCCTATTATTTTGTTTTATATTCTCTTATAAGTTCAATAGCTTTTATAGAATCCATTTTTGTGTAAACTTCATCATTCACGAGCATAGCAGGCCCCTGATCGCACATTCCCATACAATTTGTGGTCTCAAGAGTAAACAGCATGTCATCTGTTGTCTGTCCGCACTTGATTCTTAATTCTTTTTCCAGCGCTTTTATAATTTCTTCTTTTCCGGCGAGATCACAGCTTATGGTCTGGCATATCCTTATTACGTACTTGCCGGTTGGCTTTGTTTTAATAAAAGAGTAAAATGTAGCCACAGAATAAACTTCATTTGGGCTAATATTCATATCTTTAGCCAAATCCCTAACTATTTTTTCTGTAAGGTAGCCTTTTTTAGCAACCAAATCCTGAAGAATGCGCAGTAAATGGTCTTTTGATTTACCATACTTACTTGATATTTCAACCACGTCTTTGTCAAGTTCAAGCATTTTCATAATAATCTCCTGTATAGCAATTCCCGTTTATAATAATATCACAAAAATATTTATATCTGATTAAAGATATTTCTCCATTAACTGAATGATTTTTTCAGCCCTATTGTAAAGTGTATGGTTTTCTTCAACTTTTTTTTGTCCATTTCCTGCAACTTGGCGCCTTAAATCAGGATTTTTGAGATATAGCCTGATTTTTTCAGTTAAATCGTCCAGATTTCTATAAAAAACAAAATCCCTATTTTCTTCAAAATATTTTGCGGTATCTTCAACATAGTCCGTCAGCAAGAAAGTCCCTGTTGCAAGCGCTTCCAGCACCCTGGAATTCATACTGGCAGGCCCCTGCTCCATTGTGATGTTTAATACGATGTCACAATTATGATACGCTGCTGCAAGTTCCTTTTCTCCCTGCAAAAAGCCTTTGTAGCATTTTTTATATTCTTCAATTTCATTTTCATTCAGGAATCCTTTTTCAAGCATGGCCTCAATACTGCGATCAAAGTGAGCTTTGTATGAATAAATACTTAACATTCCCGGAAAATTTCTCACAACATGCGCAATTATTTGCTCTCGTTTATCAGTGAGCGGTCTTCCAGCAAAAAGTATGGTTGATTTTTCAATTTTTACAGATGGGTCGGGCTGTTTATACACGCCAAAATCTATGCCAGTCGGTAAATAATATGCCTCATTCTTAAAATCTTTTAAAAACGTTTCATCCCAGCAAAAAACAATACCTTTAGTTGCACCAAGCCTGTCATAAAGCGTTAAATCACCGGAATGCGCAAATGTGGAATTTGGATCATCAATAAAAAAGTGAGCAACAGGCACGTTTAAATCTTTTACTATCTGCTCTGCATCACTGTTTATCAGGTGTGCATAATCCATTCCAAGCACAAAATCAGGGTTAAATTCTTTTATCTTTGTTTCATCAAGCTCCCTGACATCCATCATAAGGGTTTTATGTCCCATTTTTTCAAACCCCCGGGCAATCCCTCTCAATAGCAGATCCCCGATTATGCTTATGGGGTTAATGACAAAGATTTTGTATGATTTGGGTTGCTTCATCAACATTCACAGGTATTTTTACATCAAGACCACTTTGTTTCAGCCTATTAAACAATTTTACCATAACAGGCTCCTCAAGGTTAAATTTTTGTAATTCAGCAGGCTGGGAAAATATTTCAGCAGGTGTGCCTTTTTTAATGGCATTATCCCTGGATGAAATTAAATACACAGTGTCTGCAAATTCTGAAACCAGTTCCACGTTATGCAGAGAAACGATAACGCTTATATTATTTTCCTGTGAATAATCCTTAATCAACTTTATATAAGTTTTTTCAGTCTTTATATCAAGCCCTGCAAACGGTTCATCCAACACAAGCAATTCAGGCTTCATAACCAGCGCGCCCGCAAGAGCAACTTTACGCTTTTCACCGCCGGATAAATAGTGAATAATTTTATGTTTTAAATGCGTAATTTCAAGCTCAGAAAGAACTTTTTCAGCCATTTGTTCAGCCTGTTCTTTTGAATAGCCATAATTCAAAGGTGAGAACATCACATCTTCCAAAACAGTCGGACCTATAAGCTGTTCCTCAACATTTTGAAGAATTACACCAATTTTTTGCCTGATTTTTTTGTATTCTTTTGCGGGGTCAACTCCAAAAACCTTTACCAATCCGTTTGAGGGTGTTAACAAACCAACAATATGCTTTAACAGGGTAGTTTTACCTGAACCGCTGGGACCAAGTACCGCAACTCGCTCCCCGCGGCCAACAAACAGCTCAATACCACAAATTTCCAGCCTTGTCCTGTCCGGGTATATATGTTCCAAACAATTTATTTCAACAATCTTTTCCATAATATTTCTAGTTTATAATAAACATAAGTTGAGGGCTGCCAGTGGCAGCCCTCAACAATTAAAGCAATTTCAAATATTACTAGTAGTAACCACCATACATGGAGTTAATACCACCACCATACGTAGGGTTAATACCGTTGGTGTAATATGAATTAGTAGCAGTCCAGTCCAGAGGATTGTAGCTGCTGCTGGATATTGAGTTATATGGATTATACATCTGTCCGTATGTTACTGAAAGCGGCTGCTGGTAAACAGGGGATCTATATTTTGATATTAAACCGTATGTGTCAGATATAAAAGTATATAAAGTGTGGTTAGGCGATAACACACTGCCTGCGTTTGGATAATCATATATGGCAGGGTATGGGGATGACGTTGATGATGGGAAAATAGATGAAGACTGCTGTGATGTTTTTGATGTACTTGTTGAACCACCACCGGTAAACATACTCATCATAGAAGACATCATACTTGAAAAATTACCAGACTGCATAAAATTCATCATTGTCTGGGGATTAAAACCCGATGTTGTTGTCGGGGAGGCAAATTTGATATTTGTTGCACACATATCTCTATTCTCCTATTTAATTTGGTTTTTACTTACTGTTTCGATATTTTTAATATACAATATATATACTTATATATATAAAAACTCTCTTCTACAGAAAATTGCTCTTTTTTTTAAAAAATATTAATTTTTTCTTAACATTCTTAACTTAAAAAATTTTTTCCAAAATCATATCCGGTGTAATTTTTTTCATGCACTCAAGCGGTACATCTTTTCTCGGGCAATTTCTTTTGAAACATGGCTGGCATGGCAGGCTTGTTGAGAGTGCGGAATGCTTTTCCCCGTATGGCGGGGTTCTTTTTACCCCTGTAGGGCCGAAAATCATTATAATTGAAGGAACCTGCGTGGCATTTGCTATATGAGCAGGGCCAGTATCAGGAGCTATTACATATTTTGCCCTGTTAAATATTTCTATAAGTTCTAACAACGATGTTTTTCCTGCAAGATTTAAGTAATTATCTGTTTTTGCGTGGCTGGTAATTCTTTGGATCAGCTCATTATCATTTGCACTACCAATAAAAACCACATTGTATTTTTCAACGAGCTTATCAAGAAGCTCAGCCCAGTAATTTTCCAGCCAATGTTTTGTTGACCAGATGGTTGCGGGTGAAAAAATTACGATCTCTTTTTCCAGGCTGGCAAACAAACTGCTTACCTTGCTTTTTATGCTGTCCTCAATTGGAGGGAGGCTGAATTTAACTTCATCGACCGAAGCTCCAAGGTATTTAGCAGGTTCCAGATATCTTTCTATTATAAGTTTTTCGTGGTCAAACGTATCGTGCGCAGGCAATTTAACATTAACGAAAATATCTGCGAATTCCCTGGTCTTTGCGTGCGCAATTCGTGTCTTTGCTCCGCTTAAAAAAGTAATTATTCCGCTTTTAAAGAGTTCCTGAAGGTCAATTGCTATGTCAAACTTTTCTTTTCTTATTTCTTTAATCACAGCCCAACTTTTTTTATTCCATTTCTTTTTTGGAAAAATATAAACTTTATCAAGAAGCGGGTTATTAACTAATATATCTGCTGACCTTTCTTCAACCGCCCAAGCAATAAAAGAATCCGGAAATTTTTTTCGTAACATGTTTAAAATCGGAAGGGAATGTACTACATCACCTATTGCACTTAGCCTTACTATTAATATTTTTGGTTTATTTTTCACTATAAATTGCCTTAATCCTTCAATTGTTTAGAGGAACAATTTTGTATATCCATA
>Ga0154583_1001_pt1 | contig 46535 bp, 49 predicted proteins | sample RifGroF2_FD_116012 | JGI IMG/M metagenome (GOLD analysis project Ga0154583, IMG submission 116012) | Candidatus Melainabacteria bacterium GWF2_37_15 | reverse complement strand
GACAAAGAGAGTAATATTCTGGAATTCATTATAAGTTCATTTAGAGCTGATGAATTTGTGAAAATATTAAATCCTGAAATAGACTGGAGAATAACCAGGGAAAGACTATTGGACAGTGATTTTAAAGAGTTAATTTAAGTTTTATAAAATTTTTTAGAGGAAAAGTATAGTTTATGAACAAAACACTAATTATTGCAGAAAGAGACAACATTGCAGCTCTTGTTAAAGAAGGGCGTGTTGAAGAATTTTTCATTCAAAGAGGGGAAATACTTTTAGGAGATGTTTACCTTTCACGGGTACAAAACGTTTTACCAAGTATTGATGCAGCTTTTGTAGATGTAGGCAGCGACAAAATGGGCTTCATCCATGCTTCAGACCTTATTGGAAAAGGCGCACTTACTGAGCTTGTAAAACCCAGACAAAACCTGATTGTACAGGTAGTTAAAGAGCCGACAGGTCATAAAGGACCGCGTGTTACCACAGCAATCAGCTTGCCGGGCAGGTTCCTTGTGCTTATGCCTTTTGAAAAAGGTATAAACGTAAGTAAGAAAATTGCCAGCCCAAAAGAAAGAGCAAGGCTTAAATCAGTTGTGAGCGTGCTTAAACCACCAGGAGTAGGCGTAATCATTAGAACAGAAGCTGAAGGGCAGTCCGAGGCTGAAATACAAGAAGATTTAGAATTCCTGCTGGAAAAATGGCAGAGCGTGGTTACTGTTGCCGATACCGTTACACCGCCCAACCTGCTTTTAAGGGATCAGGACCTTCTTTATAAGGTAATAAGGGAAGCATGCACAGAAGCTGTAAATGAAATAATTGTTGATACATCATTTGCTTACCACCGGGCGCAGCAGCTTTTACAAAGCTGGAACCTTGCCAGCAATATCACCTTAACCTTACACAAGGATAAAGAATCTATTCTTACATCCCATAACATTGATAAGGAAATAAAAGCAGCCCTTCAAACAAAGATAAATCTTCCAAGCGGCGGTTATCTGTATATACAGACAACAGAAGCCCTTAGCGTAATTGACGTTAACAGCGGTAAATTTGTAAGTTCTGCTACCCAGAACGAAACAATAAGAAAGACAAATCTTGAAGCTTTAGCTGAAATAGCAAGGCAGTTAAGGTTAAGAAATATCGGTGGTATGATTATCGTTGACTTTATTGATATGGATAACAGGGCTGATAGGATAGCTATTCTGGAACAGTTTGAACTTGCACTAGAACCGGACAAAGCAAAACCGCAAATAGGGCAGATTTCTGATCTTGGTCTTGTGGAATTGACAAGACATAGACAGGGACAGAGTCTTGCTGAAATATTTACCAAAAAATGCCCGACATGCGCTGGCACAGGACATTTAATTGAAGAATTTAATTTTGTAGTGCCTCCGCAGGAAGCTGAAATGGCTGCTAAAGCGCAGAAAGTAAAACAGTTTAAGCCTGCATACCAGAAACCCAAATTTGGAAATGGACAGCAGCAGGGTGGTCAGCAAAATGGCCAACAGGGTGGCCAACAAAATAATCAGCAAAGGCCTTTTAATAAAAATGGACAGGGGGGCCAACAGGGAGGATTCCAGCAAAACCAGCAACGGGTAAATAATGCACCTGTAGTTCCACCTAAAAGAATTGAAACTAACCCCGGGTTAACTGCGGCTGATGCGCACAGGATAATAAGACAAAATCCTGAAGAGCAAAAACCAGCAGAAATTACTCCTGAAACAATAAAGCAGCATTTGCAGGAACAAGCATATATCCCTGATATGGCAAAAAACATAAGATTTTCCGCTGTTCCATCCGGTACAGTAAAGAATAATATGAGCGAGGATTTCAAGCCGGATATCTTTACGATACTTGGAGAAATCGAGTCTGTAGAAACTGTTAAAGAAGAACAAGTTATTAATGAAGAAAAAATTGAAATAGGGCATGAAGTACAGACTATAGAGGAAAAAACCGAAGAAATGGTTGAACCTTCCAGTCCCAAGACTCCTTCTCGTGGAAAAAGACCCGGCACTGCACCCAGAACAACAAGACCCAAAAGCAGAACTCCTAAGAAATAAGGGACACGCAGTTGTTGAAGTTACTGTATAAAGGAATAGCAGTTGTTTTAATTACGACTGTGATGCATGCAGGCTGTTCTTCTGCCTTCAGCAGCAATGTACCTGAAACATTAGTTTTAGATGAAGTGCCTGTTGAAACTTCTAAGGAAGAAAGGCTTGAGCCTCCTCCTGTTATTGCAGAATCCCAGGTTACAGTACCTAAAAAAGATGTAAAAAAAGGTACCAGGAATTTTATGCAAGTACTTTTTGATGTACTGATTGCCCTTGGTAAAACAGCAGCATTGATTTTTACCGGAGCCGGGGTTTATTTGATATATAAAAAAGTAAAAGTTAAGAAAACGTCGTATAAAAAAGAAAAAGAAAACACCCGGAATCCAAAAACCGTTGAGCAAGCGGTCTCTTCTTACATAAAGCATAAGTTGAGGAAATAGATTTTACTTCTTCTCAATCCCCATTTCATGGTAAATATAATTTCTTGCCTGTGCAGGAATTATTTTCTCGCAGGAACTCCAGGCGGGTGTAAAGTCTTTTTCTTTGGAATCCTCTTTAAAGTTTCTAAAAAGACAATATCCTTGTTCTCCCTCTGTATGTGCTGCAGCTGATTCAGTAAGATGGAAATACCCGCAGTTTACGCACACCTTGAGAGAAAATCCATGCTCTTTCAGCTTGGCTACGATTTCTTCCACTGCGTAGCAAACCCGAGGCTGTTTTGATGATTTAAGTTTTTTATCCTTAAAAATAAAGGTAACACTGGAATTTTCATCGCTTTTGCTTATTTCAAGTGTGGCAGGAAATTCACTTTTTCCGTTAGTTATTTTTACATCCACAATATTTTTTTCAAAATTGGATACATTAACATTATGATCTACTCTTTTTTCTTTTTTGCGCTCCGGCATGACTATAAAGCCTGCAAATAGTGATTTTGCATATATTACAGGAGCTATAAAGAAAAACATAATGGCATACTGATAATCCCGCAAACTGCTCCTCATTGATATAAGGCATTGCAGGTCAGTAGTGAACCTGGAAAGCAGCAATACCAGAAGAAGATTTGTGCTTATGATTTGTGAAAACCAGCTGCCAGGGTATGCCAGAGAAATATACAGCAACGCACAATTCCCTAAAGTAAAGGTTACTCCTGAAGGATAAACAAGCGATAAAACCTGTTCTTTAACGGTTAATTTGTTTTGGGAAAATAATATATTAAAGTTGTTTAAAAATGTTTTAAGAGCTTTGTATCTTTGCTGATAATCCTTAAGTACAAGGGTTTTTAAGGTTTCAATCTGGTTTTTGTTCACAATTACATCACTTGAGTAAAAAACAGGAATATTAAAATAATTTAATTTAAGTGAATATTCGTATTCTTCAAATCCGTGCTCACTTGATAGAAAATCAATTTTTTCAAGAATATCCTGTTTTATTATAAGAACATCTGAATCAATTATGTTTCCAAGGCCGCAATAAAATCTGCCATGCCTGATTGCCCTGTTATTAATTTTGTTTTTAAGGTTAATTATTTTGTTTAAAAAGAATTTCTTCCTTTTTATTGTTTCACCTGCAATAACAGCATCTTCACTGAGGCTTGCGTTTACTTTCTCTAAAAAATCACTTTTAATTATGCAGTCCCCGTCGAGAAAAACAAAAGCATTTGTATTTTCGCAAGTCCTGATTCTTTCCAGAAGCCATGCAAATGCTTTATATTTACCAATAGGCTTTACGTTAGTGTTTATTCTCCACAGCCTGGCCCCGCCTATGATTTCGAGGAGCTTTATGTTTTCGCTGTCACAGTTATCGAGAATAACATTAACTGAAAACTTTTCTTTACTGTAATGTTGCCTGGAGAATGATTCTACAAGGGATTTTACTTTTATGGAATTATTGCGGGAATAAATCAGAACAGTAAGTTTACGCTCGATTTTCGATTGATATTCCCGCTTGCTAATATCAGTCATTCTTCCTTTAGAAGAATTTAAGATAATTACAAACCTGTAAATAACTATATAAACTAGGTAGATGAAAAGAATCCAGGCTATTAAATCTATGACTATCATTATTAAATTATACCTTTATCATTAATGAGAATAACATCTTTATTAAGAATTGTAAAATTTTGGGCACAAATGTAAAACCGAAAATATGTTTGTTGGAAAACTGGGAATATTAGTTATAATGCAATGTATAAATTCAATGCTATAATACGACTTGCCTCATACGTCTGGTTATGAGGCTTTTTTATTGTTAAGCGCTTTGGAAAATCTATTTAGGACATATGCATAAAATTGTAATATTTTTACATAATCTGTTAAAATCTATATATAAAATCTAATATGGAGAATATAATTAAATGAGTGAAGAGGGTAAAGTAAGCCAGCCTGATAGTCAGCCTGATAATCAGCTATTAAATGATATGCTTATGGATCTTTTAAAAAGATCAACGGCTGTTTATAATCACGTAATACAGGGGAAGCTACTCGACGCTGACGCTATTCAAAAAATAGATAATGTTTTTCTGTCGCTTTTAATTTTTAATGAAAGAAATTATTTTGAAAATGCAATCAAAAAAAAGGATTTAGAAAAAGAAAAATTTGAAGCTTATTTAAAAATGAGACATAAATTTATTCTGAAACAATTAGAAATAATGTTAAAAGATTTAGAAAAAAGGCTGGTAGAAAGCAGGGATAACAAGGAAAGCCAGGCTGGCCAGCAAAATTAATTTATAAAGTACTAACCCTCAGGGGTGATATAAATTCAAAAAATAATCACTGATAATCGTGATTATTTTTTTATTTAGATAGTATATATTGTATATATAAGGGAACAAAAGGAATGGGGTCAGATGACAGAATTCAAAATTTTAAATAATGATGAACTTCAGGAAAACATTGACCAGTTACTTAATCCTAAGAAATTAAACGGTAGAATGAGTGATTTTACATACAATCTTACAAATTCTATGGCATATACAAAGGAAGAAAAGGAAGAAGACCGCACTAACATATTGGGGAATACAGTGATTAACCAGATTTTTTAATACAAAATATTATCTCAAATTATCTCAATACAATGCTCTCCGAAAACTATTACCCGGCTCAATTACATATAGACCTCTGGTCTATATTTTTTTTTGTGTAAAAGTCATCCTGAGGGTTGCAACCCCTTGCGATTTCTCCACTACGCTTGCGCTTCGGTTGGAATGACGTTAAAATTTTTTGATATGCCAAAATATATTTCCGATTATTACAAAATTTAAAAAAACACTTCAAATTTTCTGAAAAATAAGTAATAATAGAGTAAATATTTAAATAAGAATATAATTTCTGAAAATCAGAAATAAGTGTTTTAAGTTATGTGGAAAGGACGAAGTTTATGAAAAGAAGACAAGGTTTTACATTACTCGAGTTGATGATCGTAGTCGTTATCCTTGGTGTATTAGCCCTTATTGCTGTTCCGGCATTATTGAACGCAGCTGAGCAATCCAGAGAATCAGTTATGGCAGGAAACGTTAGTGCCGCGGCTTCTACACTAGGTAGCAGACTGGCAGTCGGTACTACTATAGATGCTGCTGCTATTACTGCAATGGTTGCTGACCTTAATGCTAGTTCAGCTAACCCGTTTGATGATACTCAACCTGCGTACGTAGCGAATGCTGCTTGCGGAAACCCAGGCGAAGTCGGTATTGCTGCAGGAGCTGCTGCAGACTCATATGACATCACAGGTTGTGATTCAACTAGCGCAGCAACAATTACAAAAACAGTATTTGCTCCAGAAGATGCCGTAGCAGCTTTCTAATTAAGCTTGAAAACTATTTAAAAGTAATAAAGGCAGAAGGTTCACCCCTTCTGTCTTTTTATGATATTATCAAATTATGAATAAACGAATTACTGTAATTGAATTAATAATAATTGTTTTTGCTTTAAGCGTGTCCGCACTCTTTTTAAGCCCGCATCTGTTTACTCCTAAACAGGAATTACAGGAAGCTACTGTCCGTGCGCATGTTGGGATTGCGGTTTCTTCTATAAGCAGCGTGTTTGCGCTAAGAACAAAAGATTCCCTGAATGAAATAGCTAATGTAGTGTCAAATACTCTTAATAAAACCATCAACAACCCCGTGGATAAAAATGCCAAGGCATACACTGTTAACTCTGCCGCAAAAGGTTCAGTTAGTTTTGTGGTGGATGATTCCAGTAATTCAATTATAATTAATGGTTATGCAGGGGATACCCGGACTCCGGTAATATCGCAGATTATTCCAAGAAAATAAATGATAAATATAAATTTAAACATTGATGACCTTTTCAGGTATTCCGAAGAGCTGCTTTTGATAGTGGATCAGCACAGGAATATTATTTACCTGAATAATAAAGCGGCTTCTTTTTTTGGGCAAGCCTCATCCCTAACGGAAATTGAGCATTTTTTCTCTTTTGACGTGTGCATTTTGGATAAAAAAAGTATAGCGGATTATACTCCCTTAAAAGAGGCTTTTTTATCCAAAGAAACCTTCAGGGCGGAAATATTGCTGCAAACAGGCAGGGAAGAATATAAAAAATTCAACTTAAGAAGTATAAAAAATAATGAAAATACAATAATTATTTTGTCCGATATCTCAGCTTCAGAGAATGAAAAAAGGATTTTTGAACTGGAAAAGGAAAACAGTGAATTTTTGCAGGTAAAAGAGCGTGCCCAAAACCTCGCAATCAGGACTGGTCTTGTAAACAGGATTTCAAACTCCATTCGGGAAAGCCTTAATCTTGAAGAAATAATAAAAACTATTGTAACTGAGGTAACAACCACGCTGGGACTTGATAAAGGGTATTTTTTATATATTGATGAACTGGATAATAATAATGATTCGGCCATAAAACAGGCCATTATCGAGCATAAACCGGTAGTTTCCATGATTATGTTGAATAATAATATCCAGCCAAGGCTTGTCATTCCTGTTTTGTATAGTAATAAAATCCTGGGAATTATGGTTTTTTACCATATAAATAATAAAAAATCGTGGCATGAAGAAGAAATTAGTCTGATTGAAGGCATTTCTTCCCAGTTAGCATCAGCAATAAACCAGTTCCATGCGCAAACCCGGCTTATACAGGCGGAAAAAATGGCTTCACTTGGCCAGCTTATCGCGGGTGTAGCGCATGAAATAAATACCCCCTTGGGCTCTATAAACAGTAATAATGATATATTTTCCAAATGTATAAGCAAAATTCCCGATAAGGGTGAATTTTTTGAAATATTTAAAGAAACTATAAATACGAACGCTGAGGCAGTTAAACGAATAAACCTTCTTGTTAAGTCTCTCAGAAACTTTGCAAGGCTGGACGAGGCAGAATATCAGGAAACTGACCTGCATGAAGGTATAAGAAACACATTAATACTCATAAATCACGAAATTAAGGGCCGCATTGAAATTGTGGAAGATTTTGGGGACATCCTTCCCATAAAATGTTATCCTAACCAGCTTAACCAAGTTTTTATGAACATACTTGTGAATGCCTACCAGAGTATTGAAGGTACGGGCAAGATAACCATAAAGACAGAAAAACTTAATGAAAACGTAGTCATAACAATATCTGATACCGGCCATGGTATCTCAAAAGAACATCTGCCGAGAATTTTTGACCCCGGGTTTACTACAAAGACGGTAGGCATTGGGACAGGGCTGGGTTTATCTATTTGCTATCAGATTATTGAAAAGCACAATGGAAAAATTTCCGTGGAAAGCGAGGAAAGTAAGGGAACAACCTTCAGGATAGAGTTGCCAATATTTTAAGCCAACTTTTTCTCTAAAGAGGTCACTTTACTTTCTAGGGTAGATTCTTTATCCCTTCTGTCATCTATCTTTATAACGGTATACATCCTTTGAGCCCCTTTTGTGAAAGACTTTTGGTGCATTTCTTTTAAGACCTCAAAAAGTGTATCAATATCCGAACATTCAAGCTCAGTCCCCATTCCGGTTAACTTATTTTTAACCTCAGGATGGCTTAAAAGTACCCTGTCTGCTTCGGCTATAAAATCACTGGTACTTGTGGATCCCGTCCCCATAGGAATAATAGCTATTTCGGCGGTTGCCATAATTGATTCTCCTTTTTATACTGTATTGTGTAATAGAAAATTTATAAAGGAAATTATACACACAGGTAATATGAAAGTTTAAATAAGGAGGATGGAATATGTTACTTGGAATTGTTAAATGGATAATACTCGCACTTGCACTGATTCTTGTCGCAAAAATCACCCCGGGGATGGAGATTTCCGGATTTATGGCAGCACTCATATCTGTCGCAGTAATTGCCCTGGTAAATACGTTTATCAGGCCAATAGTTATGTTTCTTGCCCTTCCTATAAACATTGTTACTTTAGGGCTGTTTGCATTTGTTATTAATGCGCTGTTATTTGCGTTAGCGGCATTCCTGGTACCGGGCTTCTCTTTAGATGGCTTCTTCCCGGCTCTTATAGGCTCACTTCTTTTTTCTTTATTTAGTTTGCTTGTTAATATGGTGGTGGGAAGAACAAGAGCTGCTACGTAGATTCTTTACTTCATTGAATGATAAATGCTTAACATATCTCTTTTTACAGGCTCTTTAACCTCAGGAAACTGCTGGTTGGGCCTGTAAATTTCTTTTAAATGTTTTTCAATGTCAGGAGTGTCCACTTCAAAAATATGGGCTCGTGCCGGACCAAGATTCACCTCAAGGCTACCTTTTAATACTTTCACCTTGCTGGGAGTACCATAAGAAGGAGATAAGTCGGCTAAACTCTGGGTTTTCTTCAAAGTTGGTATTAAGACACGGCCTGTTTCATGGGCGTTTACGTTTTTGTTTGCGATAACAACCAGGGTTCTGCCTTTGTGATGTCTTGCATATGCAATGATAGCATCGTCACTATTGTTTTTTACCTTGAGCGGAATATATGATCCTCTTGTTATTATATTTTCATATTTTTGTCTCATTTTGAATATTTTGCCCATATATTCGCCTATTTCAGGGTGTTCGCCGCCAGGTTTTCTTGAAGGGTTAAATATATCAAGCCATTCAGGGTGCGTAAAAGCTAAATGAGAATCAGTTTCGGTTTTTGAGATGTATTTATTTCTGTATGGATAAAGATATCTGTCACCTGATTCAAATCCGGTAATAAAATAAGGGTTTGTCATGGGTAATGTTGCCTGGAGGGCGCTTGACATATTACAATAAGGCACTCCGCCGTTTGAAAATGATGCTTTATCGTCGTGTGTAGCGAATGATCCGATTAGTCCCTTATTAGGAGGTACTTTATGGCTCATTTCAGTTATTTCTTTTACATAATTATGAACCTGTGAAGCTGAATTCCATAGCGGGAATATGTGATACTGCCCGTATATCAGGTCAAAACCTGAATTCAAAAGATCTTCCGGCCTATCAGCAGGGATATTTGCCATTGGTGAGGCATCTTCATAGGTGTATGTTTCTGCAAGGAAAGCAAAATTCGGATCTTTTTTCCTTGCGTAACCAGTAAGTTCCTGCCAAAACTCGGGTGGCTTGTATCTTGCCACGTCAGCCCTGATTCCATCAGCACCTATACCTATTATCATATCAACGAATTGTTTGTGCATGTCCAGAAGAGGTTTATTAAGGATGCGTTTTTTTTCATCATCCCATACCCTGAAAGCTCTAATATCATCCCACCCTTGGGGAACCTTGGGTGTTCCATCAGGGTTAAATGCTATAAGGTGAGGATTCTTTTCTGCAAATTTAACTGAAGCGCAGCTAGGCAGATCGATCATTACCCTTATACCTCTTTTATGGGCTTCTTTTATGAATTCTCTTGCCTGGTCATAAACATTTCCGGGGTGGTTTGGGTCACGCAGAGCAGGATCTAATTCTGTATAACTGTCTGCAGCATAGACACAGCCTGCTATGCCCATGGCATTCTTTTTGGCCGGCGGTGTAATCGGAAGCATGTGTAAGGTATTTATACCCAGTGCTTTTAGTTCGTCCAGCCTGTCTATTGCGTTAATAAAAGTACCTCTTTTTTCACCTTTATCACTATCTATAAGGCCGTCACCGTCTTTGTCCTGGGCATTAAAAGTTCGCATAACCATTGCATAAATAACACTTTTATTCTGTTCAAAATGCTGTTTAAGGTCATTTTTCCACACAAAATTATCTTTAGGTTTTATTGGTTCAAGAATAGGCCTTGGAGCTGGGGCTAAAGGCACATTAGATACTGTAGTTTGAAGCTGAGGCCATTGTTTCTGCTGCTGTTGAGGCCACATTTGTTGCTGGTAATAAGGATTAAAGGTAAAGTTATTTACAAAGTTCATACTCTTTTTACCCCCTCTTTTCCAGGTTTTTTGGCATTGTTTATTATCATATAAAGTGCTGCTGCGCTTGTGGCGAGTAAAGCTCCTCCACCTATTACTCCTACGCGAGTGAACCATTTATTTGTGCTGTTATTATATTCTTTTGCGATTTTTTGTAGGAAGTCAGCCGGTGTTTCTCCGATCATATCGCTTACTTGTTTGCTCATACTTTCTTTTGACTTACGGTTTTGCGGTAAAAATTTCAGCAGCGCACCTATCGCACGCTTTCCTTTGCCAAAGAGTCCTTCGAGGAATTCTTTTGCGTTATCTATATTTAAGTAAAAGGTGTCATCTGTAGGGTTTTTAGCAAGGGAGTTCCATACATCATGCGGTACGAGGCTCCTTGCCATCATTGCGAGCTTTTTAAGGATAGGACTATCATGCGTTATGGCATGATCCATTTGAATGAATCCGTTTATTACATCTCCAACTCCATGCTTTGCCGGGTCTTTTGCTTGTCTAAGTAGTTGAGGGATTCTCCCAAAGGTTGCTTCCGTGCCTGTAAGTTTATATCCCGCTGTTTGTATTAATTCATTTGCTTTTTTTGTTACTGAATTGCCGAAAGGATTTGTTTCTATTCTTTCCGCCATTTTGCCGGATAGCTCAGCAAGACGGTCATAAACTTGCGTTGCATATTCTATAGGTTTTTTAGCTATCTTTTCAAGCATTTTTATAATATTTTCTGTTTTGCCTTCTTTTTCTGCTATATCTATAGCTCTTTGGGCTATTTTTTCTGAATTTGGAATTTCTTTGATTTCTTTTCTGGTAAATAATTTCGTGAGTGTTTTTGTTGCTGCATATTCCCGTAAACGTCCTGCTCTCCTGCTCAACGCTGCAGAGTAGTTATTAAATGCTTTGTCCACTTCTATTAATTTATTTGCATCATCAAAAGCTTTGGTTAACCTTTCCGGAATTTTTGGTAATTTTTCCTCATTAAAGGCATCTTCTATTTCATTCAAGACAGGATGGAAAAGACTCGTATTCTTAAATTTATTACTGAAGAAAGTTTCTATTGCTTCCTGATTTCCAGTAACAAGTACTTTTTCCAGTGCTTTTTGATCTTTGTCCGGTCTAAAGTGGTTGCTCAGCTTAATTAATTTCTTTCCTATCTTGACGAGAAGATTCTTTGGACCCGTAGATATCCCTGCTGCTTCCAGCTGGGCCTGTGCCTTTATTATGTTGTAATTATCAATAATATAATGAGCAGGTCTTTCCATTTTGTTTGCAATAATGCTTGCCATTATTGGCGTGGAGAATCCTGCTGTCAGCATCCACCAGGTATTTGTGCCTGTAGCAACCTTTTTCATTCTGCGGAAAGTTTCTTCATCCCTGTCCTTCATATCCTTTGGAACATTGAGCTTGTCCGCTGCTTTATCAAGGGTTTGTTTATCCAGTAAATCCATTGGAATATACTGAGGATCCTGCCAGTATGGTTTTTTGTCACCCTGTGCGTTTATATATTCAAGGTTCAGGTCAACTCCTGTTGCGGCTTTTATGGGTTTTGCAAGGAATATTTTTGGCCATAAATGCATTGAAGCTAACCAGGCACCTGCCCCTATAAATTCCATTGCTCTTGCATGAGGTACTTTCTGGACTCCTGAAAGCGTTAAAGCTATTAACCCTGTGCCGGAAGCTATGGCCAGATCGTTTAACTTTCCTATGGAATAGTCAGTTCCCTGTCCTTTTAAAGCCTTTTTGAAGGTTTTTAGATCTCTGGAAAGTTCCTTTACGGGGTTTGGGAAAAGCGAGCCTTTTACCATTCGGCCTTTTTGCTTGCTTATGCCAGGATTTCTTCCGGCATTTTTCATTTCATAGTAATTATTTTCAGGATTATTCCCGGTTCTAAGATTTGCGTATAAATCTATAACCGGGGCTATAGCCGGGGAATTATTATATTGATTTTTTAAGGTCAGGATTTCCATGCGTTGAAAGTCCTTTTAATTAGGTTGTTTTTGTTTCCTGTTTTGTTGGCATCAATGTATTTGTCTTCTTTAAGGTAGGTTATTCTTAATATATTAAGGTTAGCCCAGGCTGTTGCTGCTAAAGGCGCAAGAATAAGAGCTTTTCCGCCAAATTTTTTGGCTATTTTGTTGTTAAATCCATTTCCTTTCCATAAATGAGCAAAGCTTCTTGCCAGCGGCTGAGTAATATAAGGTTTTATAATATTATTATTAAATGCCTTTATGCCCTTAAACGCATTTTTGCGGTTATTCTTAAAGCCATCGCCCCAATCCTGCCATCCATCCCAGGTAGAGAGTCCAATTGCAAGCCCGGCCAGTGGAACGCTCAGGAGTGATTTCCAGGCACGGGATGCTACAATTATTTTGCTTACATATGGCTTTACCGTAGAATCTGGGTCATTCAGGTTTTTATCCAGTCCCATTTTAAGAAGGATGTCCTCATATTCCTCGTTTACTAAACCAGGGTTTGAGGCTGCGTGTGCCTGTTGATTCTTATATAATAAATCCCATCTGGTAAAATCAATGCTTTCATATAAATTATGGAGTTCTGTCTTTTTCAGGGATTCCCCTTTTTCGTCTCTTTGCTGAAGAGAAACATGATCATCATATTTTCTGTTAAGGTCGACTCCTTTAAAAAACTTGACCGGTTTGTTAATTAAGGCCTTTGCTGCCATAGCTGCCAGGTAATAAAGCAAAACTCCTGCTGCTTTTTGTTTTGCTAGCGGAATCGAGCTTTTTCCACCTGCAGCAAAGCATCCTACCAGTACAAGGCCGCCTACCCAATAGGGGATTTTGCCTAACTGCAAAAATTCAAAGAAGTTTGCGTCTTCATTGCCTTTTAAGCCTTCCACCGCATATTTGGGAAGCTTTGAGGCCTGCTTAACGCCTGTTTTTACTTTTGTAATTCTGTCATTAGGCAGTAGCTCATCCTGGTTGCCAAACGCTGGACAAGATTCATTGATTTTAACCGGATAAAAACCTGTATTTTTAAGCATCCTGACCTTAACTCTTAATACCTAATAGTATAAAAGCAGAACAAGAAAAAAATTGCCTTTTTTTTTAAGTTTTAAATGTAAATTTTTTTTAAGAAAAGGTTTTATTATGGCAATTTTTTACCTTTACAAGTTTATATACAGTATCACTTTATTTTAAGGGGAATGTATGGAGATAATTTCCAGAGGAAACGTACCGCAAAAAAAGGTGCCTGCTTTTAAGGGATTGTCTGTAGGAACGAATCTTGACGGTACAAAATACCATACTTTTTACCAGCCCAGTTTAAAACCAATTCAACTTGAAGTAGTCCGTGTAAAAATGGATGAAAAAGGCAATTATGAAGCGGTAGGAAAACCGGAGATCCTTCCTGCACCAAGCACAAACAGTTTTCTGAAAATGTGGAAACCAGGAAATGATGAAAAATCAAAAATTCTCAACATAAAAGGCCCTGAATCAAAACTTGCTTACAGGTTCAGGGATGGAGAAAATATAATCCTTGATGAAGTCAGAAGAGTTGATTTAGATGGAAATGGAAAAGAAGATTTTAACCTTGCGTGGGATCCTGCAAGGCCAGACAGGATAAAAAATATTGCAATTTATCACCTTATGCCCGATATGATAGGCCCGGAACTTGATAAATACGGAAAGCCTATGCCTGACAGGCGTACTCATTTTAATAACTTTGGCGGAGAAATTAAAGACATAATAACCAGGCTGGATCATATTCAAGGTATGGGCAATACAATGATTCTGAGTACTCCGGTTTTTGCAAACGGCCCTGCCAACAGCAACGGATACTGGACTAAAAATGCCTACCAGGTAGACCAGACAAGGGGTAAACTTGCTGATTTCAAAAATCTTCAAATTGATTTATTTAAAAGAGGGATGGGATTTATTGCTGATGGAGCGTTTGTAAACGAGAGCTGGGAAGGCATACATATTAAAGACGTTGTGAATTACGGCTCAAAAACTCAAAATGCAAAAGCTGAATCGCCTTTCCTTAATTGGTTTTACCCTTCAGAAAGTTTTGTTGAGGATCGTTCCGGAAAATTACAACTTCAGCTTCTTCCTAATAGGAACAAAAAAGCAACTACAGATAATCATATAGGAATAAAAATAATTAACGGCCCGTACAGACTCAAATATGTAGAAGGCAAACAAGACCCAATAGTTGAAGAAAATCCGGATTATAAAGGTGATAACGAGCATTTGCCCACAAAAATCCAGATTTTTGACAGGCGTTATGTTTCTATTGATAAACAAAATGATAATGAAATAGTACAGCGTTATAATGTAGAGCCTAAGGATTATAATGAATTAAAGAATTTTGATGATTCTGTCCAGCTTTTTTCTGCTGAGGTCGAGCATGAAAGTATTGAGAAAAAGTTAGAAAAGGAAGTTAACAAACCTATTAATGCGGGAGATTTCATTAAAAAAACGGATTGGGGCAGGCATTTTGAGATTGTTCATCCTAAATCAGGAAGCAATGTGGATCTTTGGGATGGACAGAATGATATACCCAAATTAAGGTTTTTTGTATCGAAAACTGAGAGAAGGGAATTAAAAGAAAATGACCCTGTTAAACTTAAAAAATTAGACAAAGCCTGCTCGCAGGTTCAGGATAATCTTGTTCAAATCGGGAAATACTGGACAGGAGAAGTAGAAAAAACCTTATCTGAATACACAGCAAAAGAGCTTCATAAAAAAATTGGAGAGAACCCAAACGCTCAAACAATAATGCAGGCGATACAGGAATTAAAAAAAGAGAAAGCTATTCCGCCGGAAAGCGTAGATCTTATAAAAAAAGAAGAAATAGAAAATCTTCTGGCAGGTAATTATAAATTATCGGCAGCGCCACTGCCTGAAAGCATAATGGATGGAATTATGTCCCTGCCACTTGAAGCAATAGAATTCCCTGATGAAATTTGCTCATTCCTTAGTAGTCCATACCTTAAAAAACTTGCCACAACCCCTGATAAAATCGGGGTTTCAAGATATGAAATCTTTAAAAATGGCAACTACGGGGATATGCACCATAAAAAAATGGATGACGAAGTTTACAAAAAAATAGATAAATTGGTTAAGGAAATTATTAAAGACAGCCCGACATTAGAAGGTAAAATGCTGGATGATAAGGGGAACCTGAGCCCTGAAGGTAAAGCAATATTCAGGGTGTTATCCAGCGATGTCACAAAATATTTTATTGTTAAAGGCCTGGCAAACATAAACCCACTCTCGCCGAAATATAACCCAAAAGAACTTGCTGAAAAATCTTTCATAAACTGGGCAAAAGCAGGAAGAACCAAGGGTAGCCATGAAAATGAAGCTAACAGCTTAATTGATGCTATTTCTGCAGGACTTGATAAAAATATTACAGAACAGGACAAGGAAGAATTCCAGAAATATCTTGAAACTCGTGTTGAAGGGCTTAATGATAATACACTTAAGATTGCAAAACTGATTATTAATAAAACCGAGTCAGGACTTAACTGGAGAATCGACGCTGCAAAAGATGCGGCTAATCTCCAGCCTGTTTATAAAGAAGATCATCCAAGAGAGCAAAACACCTTTGCAGAAAACTGGCTTGAAGTCATTAAAGTATGGAGAGGATTCCTTAAAGGAGTTCAGGAAGAAAATCCAAAACAATACTCTATAGCTGAATATTCTAATCTCTCTGATAATTTTAAAGGTGATCCTAGACGTCCTGATGGATATGCTAAAGGCAATTATAAACACGCAGGCGAAGTAGTAAGTAAATTCATAGAACAGACAGGATTTACAACTGAAAGTAATTATACATATTTGTTTGGTTTCTTGCCTGACCTGACAAGAAGCAGTTATGAAGATAAGAACAACGCATTTGATTATGCATATAAAAAATTAATTAACGGTTGGGGTGGTTCCGGAGACCCGAATACAACGCCGGGATTCCTTCGTTATGGCCCTGTTGATTCTGTACTATACTCACACGTATTTACAGATAACCATGATATGAAGCGATCACTGCATATTTTATCTGTGGATGAAGATGAGTATAAAACCGGAAATATAGACAAAACTAAACTCGAGAGATGGAAAGATACTAAGCTTGGAGAGAAGGTATCACCTTCCAAGGAATATGACCAGGTACTTGAACAAACCATACCATTAATTAAAAAAGAGATTCTGGACAAAGCTTTTGCAGGGGAAGAATGGTGGACAAAAGAGAACCAAATGGCTTTTACTTGTAAAGAGTGGAATAATGGCTGGATAGATAATGACGATAGAATAAAGAAAGCAGGCTTATCTGATAAATTTAAGGAATATAGGAAGCGAATTAATGATCTAAATAAGGTAGACCCTAATAAAAAAGTAAAATACGGTCCTGCACTAGTCGCGGCTGATGCGATTATGGAATCGTATAAACAGGCAGGGGGGCAGGATATTAAGGCAGTTAAAGCTGCTATTGACGCTGTAGCAATGAAGGCGCCTGAACAATTTGGCAGAAGGGCTGTTAACCATAACTGGGAAGATATAGTTGAAGAAGCAAAACTGAACGAAAAATTAGACAAACAACAGTTAGAACAGCTTGCTAAAAAAGTTCATGTAAACTTTGTCAAACCCGGTATGGAAAGAATAAAGGCGGTTGAGCTATACAAACAAATACTTCCCGGCTGCCCAACAATGTATAATGGTCAGGAAATGGCAGAAACAGGCCTTGAATCCGACGGTAAAAATATGTCCCTGTATAATAGAAACCGCGTGCATTTCGAATGGCTGAAAAGAGATGAGAAAGATCCTATTGTACAGTTTAATAATGAATTAAAAGATATTAATTCCCTTAGAAAGAACTCAAACTTATCACCGCTTATTGATGGTCAGATGTTAATGCTGCAAAGAACCCAGAATGACAAGATTATTCCTTTATACAGGTATAACAAGGATAGAGATGTTATTGCAATAATTAATGCAGCAGGTATTCACAAGACAGAACATGGTGATTATAAAGTGAGTTTTGCTACAATACCGTTTATAGATACAACAAGAGATGATAAAAATGAACTCGGCGTGCCAGGCGGACTGAAGCCAGGAACGGTTTATATAAATGCGCGTGACGAAAAAGATGGTAAATATGTCATAAATGATAAAGGCCAGCTGGTTAAAGCTGATGGTAAGCAAATAGAAATAAAAGACAATGCGTTGCTTCTTTACAGGGAAGAAGAATTTAACCCAAAGCAGCCTTAATTGCATCAACAGCGATATCGGTTAAGCGGTCAATTTCCTCTTCTGTAATCACATAAGGTGGCATAAAGTAAACTACTTTGCCTAAAGGCCGCAGCACTGCGCCTCGTTTCAGGGCTTCTTTGTATATATTTTTGCCTATGTTTTCCTTAAACTCCACAGCGCCTATCATCCCAATGTGCCGGATATCCTCAACATAATCCAGATTCCGGAATTTTTCCAAGTTTTTTTTCAGGCATTGAATTTTGGACTGCAGGGATTCAATTATTTTCTCTTCCTCAAATATTTTAAGGTTTTCTACTGCTACGCTAGCCGCAAGAGGGTTCCCTGTGAAGCTGTGGCCATGGAAAAAAGTCTTGAATTTATCATAATCGTCATAAAACGCTTGATAAATTTGCTCAGTGGTTATTGTAACAGCCAAAGGAAGATATCCGGCAGTTAAACCCTTTGCAAGACAAATAATGTCAGGGACAATACCCGCATGCTCAAAGGCGAACATCTGACCTGTCCTGCCAAATCCCATTGCAACTTCATCATCAATAAGCAGTACATCATATTTATCGCACAGTTTTCGGAATTGCGTGAGGTATTCAGTAGGATACATAAGCATTCCCGCAGCGGCCTGGACTAACGGTTCTACAATAAGCCCGGCGATTTCTTTATGATGTTCTTTTAAGATTGTTTCAATTGAATCAGGATAAGGCATTTCCGCCTGATAAATGTCAAATAACAGCGGTTTATAGAGCTTGTGATAAACATCAATTCCACCCACAGACACCGATCCGAGTGTATCGCCGTGGTAGGAGTTTTTCAGGGCAATGAATTTGGTTTTTTGGGGCTGATTTGACTGTTGCCAGTATTGATAAGCCATTTTAAGTGCGACTTCCACAGCGGTAGAACCATTATCAGAATAAAAAACCTTTGCTAGTTCGGGTGGGGTAATTTGTATGAGCTTTTCAGCTAGTTCAATTACCGGTACATGGGAAAATCCCGCTAGCAGGACGTGCTCTATTTTATCAATTTGCCGCTTTAATGCCGCATTAAGCCGTGGGTGGCAGTGGCCCAGAGTATTTACCCACCAGGAAGAAATACCATCAATGTATTTATTGCCATCAATGTCCCAAATGTAGATACCCTCACCTCTATCTATAATCAGCGGTGGGGCGTCGGTTTCGTAGTCTTTCATCTGGGTAAACGGGTGCCAGATGTATTTTAAGTCTTTTTGTGTGAGGTCGGTGTGCATAAAGCAAATAATAACATAAAATATTCTATGTTTTATGCTTGAAAAAGTGTGGGGAGTTTGCTACAATATGTTTATGAAAGAAATAGAAGTTTATAAAACAAAATCAGGTAAATGCCCACTTAATGACTGGTTGGATTCTATTAAGGATTTTTCTACACGAGCACGTATAGAAACAAGATTAAACAGATTAAAATATGGAAATTTTGGAGATTACAAATACCTGTCTGACGGAGTTTCCGAATTAAGACTTCAATTTGGTTCAGGTTATAGAATATACTACTCGGAAATTGATAATATTATTATTTTGTTACTGTTAGGCGGTGATAAATCAATTCAAAATAAAGATATAACTAAAGCAAAAGAATACTTAAAAATATATAAGGAGAATAAATAAATGGTTACTAATAGATCAATAAAATTCGACGATTTCCTTGTGGAAAGGTTAAAAGACAAAAAAGAAGCAAAAGCTTTTCTTGACGCTATTCTAGAAGAATACCAGCAGGATAATAACTTTGAAGCATTTGCAAACGCTTTGGAATTACTAATAAGAGCTCAGGGGAATATATCAGAATTTACTAAAAAAGCTAACATAGATAGATCACATATTTATAAAATTATGAAAAATGAGACACAGCCGCAATTTTTGACAGTAAGCAAAATCCTTAATTCATTGGGATTTCAGTTAACTGTTAAAAAAATTAAGCATAAACCTGCTTAATTTTTCTACCTCTCCATCACGGAAATATTCTGAACCCCCGCCTGCTGGGCAGCGTCCATTACTTTTACGATCGCGCCGTGTGTGGATTCCCCGTCTGCCTTAATCATCAGGCCGTCAGTTTTTGTTTTGTACGCTTCTTTAATTCCTGCTATCAGGTCTTCCCCGGCAAATGACTTGCCATCAAGGTCATATTCGCCCTCTTTAGACACGTTAACAGTGATAATTTTGAATTCTTTTTCCTGTTTTTGAGCCTCATGCTCGGACGGCACCGCTAAATTCAAGCCCTGCTGGTCAAGGAGTGGCGCTATAACCATCATAATAATTAACAGTACCAGAAATATGTCGGTTAAAGGAGTTATGTTTATCTCATTAAATGAATCTCTTTTTTTACTAAAACTGCTCATTCTTTTTCTTCCTGTTTCTCAAGGTCTTCCTGCTGAACTGTTGTTAAAGGTTCACCTGCTACGGTCAATTTCTCATATCCTGCTTCCTGGGCGGCTTTTATGACTTTCATAATTTCCGTTGTCTTTGTGCTGGCATCTGCTTTAACCACAAGTTTTTTATCTTTTGCCTGTTCAAGCAGGGCTTTTAATTCTTCAGCAAGCTGTGTTTGTGCGACGTTCTTGGAATTAACAAAAAAGTTGGAATTTTTTGTTACAGACACAGTAACTTCCTTTTCGTCAACAGACAAACCGCTATTAATTGACGGAAGTTTAATATCCTGGTCAACAGCCTGAAACATTGGCGCTATAACCATCATAATAATGAGCAGCACCAGAAATATATCTGTTAAAGGTGTGATGTTTATTTCATTAAATATTCCGTCATTTTTTCCTGAAGTTTTAATTGACATGGTTTATTTCCCGTTATTAGCTTAAAATTGAGGACCTAAAGACTTTTGATATCCTGTTGGTTGAAGATCCTGGTCTTTTACAGCCTGTTGCACTTTTTTCCCTAAATCAGAATCACTGTCTGCAAAACTTAAGAATAATAATTTAAGTAATTGAAAATCATCTTCATATCTTCTTACAACTGCCTGGAAGGAATTGTAGAAAACAACGGCCACAATAGCAACACCAAGACCAAAAGCTGTTGCTATAAGAGCTGATCCAATACCCATAGCTACTGCAGCACTCTGGTTACCTTGAGCTGCAAGATCCTGGAATGTATAAAGTATCCTGCATACTGTGGCGAAAAGGCCAAGGAACGGAGCAACTCCGCCTATGGTACCGAGTACAGTTAAATGTTTTTCCAATTTTCTTACTGCGAGGCTTGTTGAAATATCAAATGACCTTGAAAATTCCTTTTTTTGTTCGGAAAGGACACGTATTCCCTCTTCCGCTACGTCACCGATAACTCCACCGAGCTGGGCGCTTAAAATTTGCGCTCCTTCAAGGTTGTTTCTGTTAAGCTCTCTCTGAAGCCTTTGAATAAACTGGATAACATCCCTTCTGTTCTTGTTGTAATAAGAAAATCTGTTGATCACAACACCAATTACAAGAACAGAGCAGATTAAGATCGGTAATAATACCGCCCAGTCCTGCTTGATTGAATGAAGAATTAATTCCATTTTTTATACCCTCTTTCTGTCTAAATTTCTACTTAAAATTTCTGTCCGCCTACACCAAACACGTTATAATCAAATGTGAATTGAATGTCAATATCATTACCTCTATATTCAGGAGGCAGTGGGCGGAAAGGTGCGGCTAACTTTACTGCCTCTATTGCTGCCTGGTCAGCCTCGGGGACGCCCGAAGTTTTATAAACCTTGAGAGAAAGCAATCTTCCATCTCTGCTTACTTTAAATAGCAGCATAACACGTTTGCTTTCATTTCCTTTCGGAGGATTCCATCTTCTTTTTATTCTTCTTTGTAATTCCATCATATAGGGCCCAAAATCAGGCTCTTTAAGAGCATCAATACCCGGGCTGCCTCCAGGGTTTCCTGGGCTTGGGTTACCTGGATTTCCTCCACCTATGGAATACCCGCTTGATCTTCTTACTGTATCACCGCCACTGCTACCTGCAGACATAATGGGCGCAGGCTCAGAACTGGGAGCAGATGGCCCTACAGGCCCACTTGTTACAGGCCCTCCTGGTGTACGAACTGCATTAGGTGGTATAGTCGATCTTGGTACCGGTACTGAAAAAGCATTGGGTGGTTGTTTAGGAGGAGTATATGGCTTTTCATTAATTATTGGCCTTGGTGGGACTTTTGGCGCCTGTTGAGCTGGTCTTGGCGCAGGTTGAGGTTTTGGAGTGACCTTTGTTTGTGCTTTTTGAGGCGGAGGAGTCGGCTGTTGTGGTTTTGATGGAGCTGATATCGGCTCAGGATCTGATTCCTTCCTTGTAGGGTCATGTTTTCCACCTGCCCTTGAATTCCTGTCCGATCTTAACTTTGTATTTTTATTAATCGGGTCCTTTTCGGGCTTATTTACAATTACAAATTCTATATCTTTAGGCTTGGGTTTTTCAACCACAGAAGGAAGCCAGTTAAAAAATGTAAGAGTAGCTATAATTAGCCATATTAAAAAGAGCAGCAAAGGGTGTGCAATAGCTGATATGACGAGCGCTTTTTCCAGGGAAATTTCTTCTTTATTATCTCTGAGAACCGCCGATATCTGCTCTTTCTGCTTATTAAGCTCCTCTTGTGTTTCAGGCTTTTTCCCGAGTATAGTATTCATCAGTTAAACCCAATAATTACAATGTTTAAAGTTTATCACAAATTAATATCCGTAGTTATAGTTGGAATTATAGTTTGAAGGGGCAGGATTACTGGTTTCTTCGCCGCCTGTCCTTAATTCGCTGTCAAGAATAATGTCCAGTTGATCTCCTGCATTAATTACAACTTCATTTCCTTTATCAATAATAGTTTTAACTGCGCCTGCTCCACCACCTACAGCGGTTCCGAGTGCAGCGCCTCTTCCTGCTTTTCCGCCGGAGAGTGCACCAAAAATAAGGCCTAAAAGAGCTCCGCTTCCAGCTCCGACAGCAGTATCCTTAACTACCGCAGTAGCACGACTCATTCCGGTGCCGCCTTTTAAGAGGCCGGATCCGTCTTCAGTTGCCAATTTGCCTGTAAGACCGATTCTTTGTCCGCTTGGGGTAATTGCCTGATTGAATACGATCATTAATTGTCCGTTAGCTTCTGCTCTTCCGGCAGGTTTTGCTGTAACAACTGTGCCAAGTATGCTTGTTCCGGCAGGAAGTACCATTGCGCCGGCATAGTAGAAGGGGGTATTCATTACAACGTTTATGCTATCTCCTGTTCTAAGGTTTTGACTACTTAATTTTCTGGTAGCAGTAACACCAGGGAGCATTGTTCCAGGAGGAACACTTACAACACGACCTTGTAAAGGAGGTAAGCTGTAGTTATTCTGCACTGGGACATAGTTTTGTTGCTGGTAACTTTGTTGATAGCCTTGCTGGTAATTTTGATTCTGATATTGAGGGGTTTGTTGGGAGTTATAGCCGTAGTTGCTGTATGAATAATCCTGAGCAAAAGCAGGAAGTACTGTTGTTGCGAGCATTATTCCGCTTAGGCCGGTTAATGTTAAAGTTTTAATGCTTTTTTTCATCGTATTTCTCCTTTCCCTGTTTACCTATTTATATAACGAAGTTTTTTAAATAAAGTTCAAATTATAATTAATTTTAGTATACTCCAATTAATATCCTGTTTACAACAAATTATAAAGTACATATTACCTACACCAGATGGATGATTTAAACCTATATACCATTAACCAATCCTGAAAATTTTCGATAAGTTCTATATAACTAAAAAAACAAACAAATGTAAAGGGCGAGTTAGAGAATGGCTTATGTTGTTGAAAATCCTAATGGAAGAAGGATGGTAAGGCTGTCTGTTGATGATGTGTTGACGATAGTGGCGATGTATCAACAGAGGTGCAATGGTCGGGATTTGACCTATGAGGAAATAAGGAAGAAGTTGAGGGAAAACTGTATTTACCTTCCAGAAGATGTTTAATTAGCCCGCGGGTGGGTGTTAATATACGTTTGCCGCAATCTTTCTACCGATACATGCGTATAAATCTGCGTGTTACTTATGCTTGCATGGCCTAATAGTTCCTGAACTACCCTTAAATCAGCTCCTTTTTCCAGCATCCTTGTCGCAAAAGTATGCCGGAATGTATGCGGGGATACTTTCTTGGATAGCCCTGCCTTTTGCACTGCTTTTGCTATTACTCTGTGTACCTGTCTTGGCAGCAGCCTGTTTCCATTGATACTTGTAAAAACAGGATTATTTGGTGCTATGTCCCTGCTTTCCATATATTTTAAGAGAATTTTCCTGGCTTTGTTGCTTACCAGGACAATTCTTTCCTTTCCTCCCTTGCCAAATACGGTTATCTCGTTTTCTTCAAGGTTCATGTTCTCAAAGTTCAGGCTGCATAGTTCAGAAATCCGCATGCCGGTTGCGTATAAAAGTTCCAGTATTGCCCGGTCACGCTGGTTTGATACCTGGTCTATTATTCTCTTAATCTCGCTTTCTGTCAGGAATTCAGGCAGGGCTTTGTTTTTCTTCGGGGCTTTAACATTGGCGGCGGGGTTTATATCAACGAGTTTTTCCCTGTATAAATACCTATAAAATGCCTTTATGGCTGCTATTTTTCTGGCAATGGTGGTCTTTGTGTACTTCTTGTTTTGGATTTCAGCTATGTATGACCTTATGTTTTTATAGGTCATGCTGCAAAAATCCTTGCCAGCGCGTTCCAGAAAATCCTGAAGATCGCCTGTATAAGCCTTTACTGTATGGAAAGAGAGGTTTCTTTCTATTTCAAGATAGAGTCTGAAATTTTCTAATTCCATGTTCATATTATTATTGTATAGGAGGAAGCCGATTTTGATCAATGAGGTCCGAAAAAACAGCGTTAATAGGATGCTTGGCAAGTACGGGATGGAGCGGTGCCATGCGGAGCAGGTCAGGAACCTTAGCCTCATCATTTTTGATAAGACAAAGGGCCTGATTCATGACCTGTCGGAAAATGATCGGGAGCTTCTTGAGGCGGGCGCGCTTTTGCACGACATCGGGTATTATATATCTGCCAAGGGACATCATAAAAACGCCCAGATATTGATTAACCGGGATAGGCTTGAGGGTTTTTCAGAGCGGGAAGTGGAAATTATTGGGAAAATCGCCAGATACCATAAGGGCAGGCTTCCTAAAAAAAGACATGTGTTATTTAGCAAGCTGGCGGCTTTTGTGAGGTTGTCTGATGCGCTGGATAGAACGCATTGCAATGTTGTCAACGATATGGATTTTGTTCTTGATTCATTGGTGGGGGTTTTGGTTGTTTATCTAAAGCTGAACACGCCGTCCTATTACTTCGAGATATGCAAGGCGCAGGATAAGAAAGACCTATTTGAGAGGGAGTTTGGTTTTGAGGTGCAGTTGAGGGTGGGGTAGTTTCTGATTATCAGAAGCTATTTTTGTGATTAACCAAAAAATCGAACGAAATCGAACGGTTTTTGATGAAAAATTTTTTTTTGATTTTTTGGGGAAGAGGGGGTGTGGGATTGATTGGAAAGGTATCAATGGTATTATACCATAGTTTTGGTGGGATTGCGAGGGGGTGCGGTTTTGTTGTTTTGGGGCGGGCGAAGTCCGCTAATTGATTTTTGCGGAGTTTTTTAGTTCTTGTTCATTTTCTTTCTTTGAACGCAAAGAAAGAAAACGAACCAAAAGAAAGAAACTGAGTCGCTTCGCTCCACTTCGCTTCGCTACGTACTGTCAGGGGCGTAGCCCCCGAACCCCCATTAGCTGGCTTTGCCAGCTTTAAATAATCAAGTTATCAGATGCAGGCCGAGGGGCTTGAGCTGACTAGGTGTAATTATTTATAGGGTATTTTGATGTACTTACGCTACCTACTTCATTGTTTAATAAAAAACTTTTATTTTAAATGATTGGGCTTTTTCCTAATAATCCACAAGTAACCTGTTATTATTAAAATTGTAATAATATTGATTATTTGCCAAATTTCACGCTCTAAATGAACCCTAATAAGAGGATTATAAAGTAATAAAACTAATGTCCATAAAATAACTTTATATGAAATACTTTTAGTTTCATTATAAATTTTATAGCCAATAATGCCTGATGTAATAGAAACAACAAATCTTAAAAGCTGATAGTAACCGTAGGGCATTGGAACAAAAGCTAAAACCAACATTATTATTGAAGTATAAATTAATTTAATCATGCTGATGTTGCCAAGTTGAAACTTTGTCTATTAACAGTCCAATTAGAAAAAAGCTTCCTATTAAAAGATAAGGGGCAAAGAACAATAAAAAAGAACTTGCCCAGCTCATCTCCCAGCCGATATGCGCTCCATAAATACCGACACAAGTGCCAATTAAAGGAATATAACAGATAAAACCAGCAATAATAAAAGCTATTATCCCATTATTAAATATTGCATTTGCTCCACTATAAATAGCCGAAAATTGTACTATTCCGTAAATAAAATACATAATATAAAACCCAATGGTTGAAATTCCGAATATTTGGTTTTTAAAATTTTCCCAGCTAAAAGATTGTTTTACTTTTTCAACTCCTGAATTACTTTTTTCAAAAGCTAATATCAAAAGGAAAATATAAGAAATAAAAGGAATAAAAGTTAATATTATGAACAACCTTGACCAGCCAATATCTTTTAATCTTTTAATTATAGTAAAAATATAAACAACTAATAGTAAAAGAAGAATTATTATGTTTATTGCTAGATTTTCAGTAGGAGCTTTATCATAAAAATGCATTATAAATAATAATGATAAAATGATAATTACGTATGGTTTTCGCGTTAATTTTCCTGTTGGAGAAAGTAAATTAGGCATTTATAAAACTCCTTAAAAATATTTTTGCTAAATTTTTTATTATCAATCTATTTTGTCTGAATTGATAATATCATGGCTTTATGTATTATTAAAAGGATTTTTCGATGTAAAGATATTAATTTACTATAGATTTAGCTCAATAAAAAACTTGATTCTTTTCCAAAGCTGGCGAAGCCAGCTTGCGGGGTTCGGGGGCTACGCCCCTGACTGTAGTGAAGAGAGCGCAGCGAACGGAACCGGAGCGAAGCGACTCAGTTTTCTTTTTTGGTTCGTTTTTTCTTTTGCGTTCAAAAGAAAAAATGAACATGAAACATTCCAGGCTGGAAAGATTCTGAAACAAGTTCAGAATGACGGTGTGTGAAATATGTGTAATTTTTGTGTGCTAAAACCCGGTCATGCCTACAGGATCCTTCCTGACGTCTTGTGGAATAGAAACTTCACTGATGGGTTTTATCTTTATCTCTTTTATGGGAATCGGTACGGGGGTAAACTCTTGAGTGTCGCCGGGGGTCGGTGGCTCCCTGTCACTTACCTCCTCGACTTTAGGTTCTTTATTATTTTCTTTATTTTCATTATTTTTTTTGTCTTCTTGTACCGCAGCTTTTTCATTTTCCTGAATCAGCTTTTCGAGCTCGTGTTCGGGGACGGCGGGGCCGTAGTTTGTGTCCATAATTACTTCAGGGTACATAAAATCCATAACAGGCTTGTTGGCTGTAGCAACCTTCATATAATCCCGCCAGATAAGAGCAGGCACAGTGCCGCCTGTAAGCCCGGGGGTGGGTCTGTTGTTATCATTTCCAACCCAGACAGCGGTAACAATGTCAGGAGTAAAGCCTACAAACCAGGCATCCCGGTAACTGTCAGTGGTGCCGGTTTTTCCAGCGGAGGGGCGGTCTATATTAGATGCGCGGCCAGTACCGAATTTGACCACCTGCTTTAGCATTTCAACCATATATGCCACGGTTTTTACATCGAGGATTCGTTTGTAGTCGTTGTTAGCCAGATAGATAACCTTGCCGTTAGAGGTTTCGACTTTTTCAATGCCGTATGGCTCGACTTTAATGCCGCCATTTGCGAGAACTCCGTATGCGGTGGCCATATCTACCATTTTGACCCCGTTAGAACCGAGTGCGATGGTGGGATCCTTTTCCAGAGGCGTGGTTATGCCCATTTTCTTTGCGGTATCTACTACTTCGCTAACTCCGACGTCCATTATAAGCTGTGCGGCAATCACGTTGGAAGAGATTGCGAGAGCCTTATAAAGAGGGAGCGGGCCGCGGTATTTTCTTCCGTAGTTCTGTGGGCTCCAATCTCCTACTCTTACCGGGGCATCAGGATAAATGGTGAACGGGGTGAGGCCCTGTTCCATTGCTGTGGTGTAAATAAAAACTTTAAACGATGATCCCGGCTGCCTTATTGCAAGCGAAACTCTATCGAATTGGGTTTCGGAATAATTCTTGCCGCCTATATAGGCTAAGATTTGTCCTGATACTACATCATATGAGATAAGAGCTGCCTGTTCTGAGGAATCGCTTAAACCCCAGGTCTTCATGTTGTCCACCATGCTTTTTTCGGCGGCTTTCTGGTAGTCGTAGTTCAGGGTTGTGTATATTTTATACCCTCCCTTAATAACTTCATCTTCGTCAAGGCCAGCTTTATCTTTTAACTCCTTCATTACTAAATCCACAAAATATGGCGCTTTTTTCAGGGTATTTGCCTGGTGGTTTGAACTCAGAATTACTGGGGAGTTGGTTGCGTCGAGGGCCTGTTTTGCGGTGATGTGTCCGTCTTCTAACATCCTTTTAAGTACCATGGCCCGGCGTTTTTTAGCTAATTCCAGATTCCTGTACGGACTATAAACGGACGGCGCCTGCGGTAAGCCTGCGATGAGCGCGCATTCAGCTAAGTTCAGGTCTTTGACTTTTTTATCAAAATAAATATCTGCTGCGCCCGATATTCCGTATGCACCTTCGCCCAGGTATACGTTATTAAGGTATAGTTCAAGTATTTTGTCTTTGGAAACGGTTTTCTCCAATCTGTGGGCTAGTACCAGCTCTTTAAATTTCCGGGTAAAAGTTTTTTCCTGAGAAAGGAATAAAATCCTTGTGATTTGCTGGGTTATTGTGCTGGCGCCCTGGACTACTTTTCCGGCTTTAATATTTTTTATTGTTGATCTGATTAAAGCGATAACATCAAAGCCGCTGTGCCTATAGAAATTTTTGTCTTCAATTGAAGTGATGGCGTTTTTCATGTTATCGGGAACCTGGTTGATACTGACTCTGTTGTATTTGTAGGCGCCAAAGGTTCTTATTACAACATCATCGTTGGAAACAATCTGTGAGGTTAGTGTTGGTTCGTATTGCTCAAGCTGCTCAATAGAGGGAAGGCTCTGCAAATACATAAAGCCAGCCATAGCTCCCGCCAGCAAAAATGCTCCGAGTAGGGCAAATAAAACTAATATAGTGCCTTTTCTTTTATTAGTATTCATGAAATTTTTCTCCCGGGATTAGGATTATAGTTAGATTATATGATAAAAACCCGAGTTGCTGTCTATAGAAAATATTTATTTTTAATTTATTTAAAAGCTCTTGCAGGAAGTGTATAAGGGGATAAAACTTTTGCGGCTTCTTCAACGGATTTTCCGGCTTCTAGTGTTTGCCAAACTTGATTTACTGCCTGCTGGTTCTTACGTGATACGGCATTAGACGTTTGCATATCAAATAGTTGTTCTAGCATTTTACTGAAGTTCAAACCCTTAAAAATCTCGTTATTTTTATCTTTTTCTGCTGCTGCCTTAGGAGTGTTACCTAACATTGCTTTTAAATGGGTGTTAACTTTGTGTGCAGAGTCCTTGGAAAGTTTTCCATCAACCATCTTTTTTATTGTTCTGACAAACCCTGTAATCTGGTTTACTGTAATTGGTGTTAGTTTTCCTGGTAAGGCTCCAAAACTCACGTTGGATTTTTGTTTACTGGAAACAAATGTGTCGGAGGCTAGCGGTGCTGACTTTAAAAGAGGCTGGCAAGATTTATTTGCGGCTAAATTGTTTTGTGTGATACCTGATGTTGAGTTAATACTAATACTCATAAATTTTACTGCCTCCTTTTATCTATTTAATTATGTATATCTTTTGGATAGTTTTTACTTTAACAAAAAAAAATTAAATAAAATAGATATCCAGATATTTTACATATCTTAATGACTATAAAAATAAAACTATCTTTTCGTAGCATAAAACCGTGAAGGAAAAGAGTTAAAATTCAAACATTGTACTTAAAAAGGGGGGAGAAAGAGATGGTGACAAGGGTTGTCTTTGCTTTTGCAATATTTTTTTTCTTTTATTCTGCGGCGTATCCGCTTACTATTGATTCTCAGGATATGCAGAGTCTTCAGGGCGGGAGTGTGGTTTTAAAGCCTGTTAGGCAGAATTCCGTAAAAGGAACAGAAACTGCGATTATTATAAATGCGCCTCAGGAAAAGGTATGGCAGGTGTTGGAGCAGAAAGAAAATCTTTCTAAATTTATTGATCAGGTGGAAGAGGCTCGGGTGCTCAGTAATAATGGGAGTGACCAGATGGTTAAAACTTCCGTTAAAATATGTAAACTTTTACCGAGTTTTGATTATGTTATTTGTTTTGATCATAGTGAAAAATACAGAAGAATGACTTTTAGAAAGACTAGTGGATGTTTTAAGGAGCTATTCGGCTGTTTTGAATTCATTCCATACGGAGATAGTACAATTCTGGATTGCCAGGTATATGCTGACCCGGGTTTTTACATTCCGGTATTTGTCAGCAGTAATCTTAAGTCTGATGTGGAAGATATTATGAGGTCGATAAAGCGGGAGGCGGAGAGGTAATTCGTCATTGCGAGCCATGGAATGTCTTGCCGCATCAAGTGCGGCATCTATCCCTTTTGGCTATTAGACTTTATTGTTAATTAGCTAGACCCCGTGTCAAGCACGGGGTGACATTTTTGGGGATTTTTATTCAATATCAAGCAGCATAAAATATAGTGATGTATTACTTCACAGATTTATATTAAATATAAATCTAAAATCTTTTTATGCAAGAATTTGAACTAAAATATCTGGAAATAATCAGCAAAAATATTAAAAAATACAGGGAAGAAAAAGCCTTATCCCAAGAGGAACTGGGAGAAAAGGTGGATTGTTCCAGGGAATTTATTAACAGAGTTGAAAATCGAAAAGAAGATCCAAGTTTAAAAATGTTGTTGAAAATTGCTTTTGTTCTTGATATTTATCCGCAAAGATTTTTTGAATAGATAGTCGTTATATGCCCACCCGGATAATATTTTTTGATCTTAAATCAAATTAAAATCAAAAATTATGAAAGTTTCCTTTCCGCATATGGGAAATACCTATATAGCCCTTGCTTCGGCCTTCAGGCTCCTAGGCGCGGATTTTGTTGTGCCGCCGTATTCAACCAAAAGGACTTTAAACCTGGGCAGTAAACACAGTCCCGAAGTGGTCTGTTTGCCGTACAAGCTTGTGTTGGGGAATTATTTGGAAGCTATAGAGGCTGGAGCAGACGCTGTTTTGATGATTGACAGTCCGGGGACATGCAGGCTAGGCCAGTATAGCGATATGGCAAGAAACGCCATCAGGGATATGGGTTATGATACAAAATTTATAAACCTTGATCTGTATAAAGGAAAGGTTTTTGAGCTGTATAACGGGTTTCGGGAAGCAACAGGCAATAATAATCCGGTTGATATTATAAGGGCAATAGAACTCGTTTTAGTTAAGATTGACCTATTAGACGAGTTGGATAATGTTTACAGCTACTACAGAGCAAGAGAACAAAAAAAAGGAAGCGCAAAAAGGATACAAACAAAAGCTCTCAAACTTCTGGATGAAGCAATGACCCCCGGAGAAAGCCGAAAAGCGCTTAAAAAAAGCGTGGAATTGTTTTTAGGATTAGCTATAAATGAGCATAAGCCAGTGCTTAATGTAGATTTAACCGGTGAGATCTATGTTGTGATTGACCAGTTCTCAAATATGGATGTGGAGAACGAACTGGGGAGGTTGGGTGTGCAGGTTCACAGGAAAATAAACTTGAGCAACTGGACGAACGCCTTTTTAAAGCCAGTGTTGTTTAAATTAGAAGAAACTCACGGGGAAAAAGTAAAAAAACTTGCAAGAGACTTTATAAAAAGGGATGTGGGTGGAGATGCGCTTGAATCAATCGGGGATGCGGTTAATGCCGGAAATAACAAGACTGACGGCGTAATTCATCTTCTGCCGTTTACCTGTATGCCGGAAATAATTTCTCAAAACATAATGCATAATGTAACAAAAGCAAACAATATCCCTGTTTTATCACTGGTTATGGATGAATTCACTGGCAAGGCGGGATTTGTCACGAGGTTGGAGGCGTTTGTTGATCTTATTGAGCGGAGGAGAGAGCTACTCCTCAATAATTGCTAGCAACGAATCACATTGCCCAATTTCTGCAAGCTTTTTTTCGTATTCAGCCTGCAAGGTTTCATTATCCAGAAAAGCCCACTCAATGTGACCGGCGGGTTTGCCTTTAGAAAGCCAGTGCAGGTGGTTTGCAAGGGTGTAACGTTGATATTGCCTTATAGAATGAGTTTTAAAGTTAGTTTTTTCCAGTAAGGTCTTTAGTGTAGTCTGATCAAACAGGTATAAATGGCAGCTCCAGTATGTGAAATCGGAAAATGCCTTGCAATCGTACAAATGAAGAAGTACATCAGTAGAAGAAGGCACTTCTATAATTATTTTGCCTCCTGCTGCAAGCTTCGGATAAAGCAAATTTAATACTGTGAGAGGGTCTTTTAAGTGTTCCATTACATGAAATAAGGTGATAACATCAAGGGTTTTATCAGGGATTTCTTCAATAGAGGAGAAAACTTTAAAATCTTTTTCCAGAAAATCCCGGCATTTTTTATCAGGCTCGAGAGCAAAGAGTTCCAGTGAAATGTTTGATTCTTTAATCTTTTTTAATAAAGAGCCTTTGCCACAGCCAAAATCCAGTATTCTCTTGTTCTTAAAAAATTCCTTGTGTAAATTAAATCTTTTTTCTGTATCAATTTTATCTGTATCAGCTGCTATACTGCCGAAACTGATGGATTTCCCCATACCGCCTTCTTCATAAAACCCCGGGTTTATATGTTCATTTTTGTCAAGAAAAACAAGACCGCAGTTGTTGCATTTCAGGACTTTTATGTTTTCTCTGTCCCTTACCCTGTCTTTTATTAAGGAATGAGAATTATTTTTACAAAGATAACAATCCATACTATAATTAAAAACTAACTTTCTTGAAAAGAAGGTACTTAACAAAAACTCATTTAATTATAGCAGGAAATTGAGTTTAAAAGGTGATAAAGTGGATATACTTAAAAGGCTGGGGGTAGAATTATATGGGTAAAGTCGTTAGAGTTGGAAACAAATTAATTGGTAAAGAGCATCCTTGTTTTATTATTGCTGAAATAGGCATAAACCATAACGGATGTGTTAACATTGCAAAAAAATTAATCGACATAGCCGGGTCAATGGGATGTGATGCGATAAAATTTCAGAAAAGAACCGTGGATGTTGTGTATTCAGCGGAAGAACTTGCTTTACCAAGGCCGAATCCGTTTGGTGAAACAAATGGCGATTTGAAAAGAGGGCTTGAACTTAAGCTGGAAGATTATGAAGAAATTGACGATTATTGCAGAAAAAGGGGAATAATGTGGTTCGCTTCCTGTTGGGATAGTGGAGCTGTGGATTTTATCGAGTTCTTTGACCCTCCATGCTATAAAATAGCGTCTGCAACACTTACTGATGATGAATTGTTAAGGTATACAGCTTCCAAAGGAAAACCTATATTAATATCCACGGGCATGAGCAGCGTGGAAGAAATTGAACATGCCCTGAGTATAACCGGAACTGATAATGTAGTACTTTATCACTGCACATCAACCTATCCGACAGACGCTGATGAGGCGAATCTTAATGCAATTTTTGAATTTGATAGAAAATATGACTGTCCAATCGGATATAGTGGGCATGAAAGAGGTATAACTCCATCTATACTCGCTGCTGCATTCGGAGCGGTATCTATTGAAAGGCATATAACCCTTGATAGAACAATGTGGGGCAGCGACCATGCGGCCAGTCTTGAGCCGACAGGTTTACATAAAATGGTAAGAGACATCCGCGCTGTTCCAAGATTACTTGGTGATGGACATAAAGTCGTATATAACAGTGAAAAACCAATTATTAAAAAGCTTAGAAGGGTTTTTAATTCTGCAAGCAAATGCTTAATTTAAATAAGAACATAAAAATTATTGCAACGGATTTTGATGGTGTACTGACAGACGGGTATGTTTATTACTCGTCTGTTAGTGATGAAGAAGTAAAACGCATTAGCTTTAAGGACATTATGGGGATGTCGCTGGCCGTTAAAAACGGGTATAAGGTGGCGATTATTTCCGGGGAAAAAAATTATATTATTGACCGGTTGGCTGCAAAGTTCAAGCTTGAGGACGTGCATCAGGGTATAAAGGACAAATTAGCGGCGTTAACAAGTATTTCTGAGAAATACGGCGTGCCGTTATCAGAAATATGCTACATTGGGGATGATATTAATGATATCTTGGCGCTGGAGGTGGTTGGTGCTGCTGTGACAGTTCCTCAAGCTAACTACAGGGTTAAGCAAGTGCCGGGCGTATTGATTACGCAGGCTAATGCAGGTGATGGAGTGTTTAGGGAAGTTATTGATTCTCTTTTATTCTTGTCTAGTCAGGTTATGCAATAGACTTCAGATGAATTTTCCTTTTTAATTCATGTATTATGAAAATCCTTTACTGTACTGATTTTTCTAATGCAGCTTTGCATTCGTTCGAAAAAGCCTTGCCTTTTTTAAAGGATGGGTGTGAAGCTGATATTATAAGCGTTAGCGATTTGGATTATGCGCATATTCCCATATACAAAGATTATAAGCTGCAAAATCTTGAAAGTGCCCGATCTTATGTTGAATCCAAAGGGATAAAAGTCATAAGAACGCTTAGCCCGCTGGGAAATCCGGCTGAGGAAATAATTAAACGAACCTTGGAAGAAAGGTATGACCTGATTGTTATAGGTTCACGTAGTAATGTTTTATATAAATGGATAGGCAGCACAAGTCGAAAAGTGGCTGAAAAGTCCTCAGTACCGGTTTTTATTGCCAGGATGACACAGAGAGTAAAACCATCTCAAGGGAAAAAAGATGTGTTGTTTGCTGTGGATGGGAGTGAGAATTCGTACAATTCAATAACAAAAGCAGTGGAAATACTTGATTTTACGAATTCATCAGTGGAAATTTTGACTGTTAAGCAAGGGAAAGAGGATTTGCCGATAGAAATAACCACGGATAAGGAGTGGTTGCAGAGAATTTTAGATAAACAGGAAGAAAACGCACGACAAATAATTGAGCAATCAACACGCCTGACCGCAGAAAAAGGAATAAAGGTGGATTCGGGTATAATACAGGAGGGTGATACAGCTAATGAAATAATGGAATATGCTGAAGCTAAACAAAAAGACCTTATAATTATGGGTTCTCACGGGAGGGAAGGGGTTTCTTCTGTGTTACTCGGCAGTATAAGCAAAAGGGTTCTAGATAATACATTCTGCCCGGTTATGATTGTGCCTACTAAGAAGGTATAATGCCTTTCAAATCATACTCTGTTGCATGCGTTATTTTGACATTTACAATGTCGCCCGGGGTAAGTGATTCGGTTGTGTTTATGTAAACAAGCCCGTCAATTTCCGGTGCGTCCCGGTATGTTCTTCCTATAACCTGTTTAGGTGAAACGGTTTCAATAATTGAAGGTATTGTTTTTCCTATGAGGGATTGATTAATTTCTGTGGAGATTCCCTGTTGAAGCTTCATAAGTTGGTTTTTTCTGTATTTTTTTACTTTAGCAGAAACCTGGCCTTTAAGTTTGCCTGAAACAGTGCTCGCTTCCTTTGAATATTCAAACACTCCCAGCTTATCGAACCTGTATTTTTCAATAAAATTGTATAAATGCTCGAAATGCTGCTCGGTTTCGCCAGGGAAGCCTGTTATAAACACTGTCCTGATCGCAACATCATTGATTTTTTCCCTGATTTTCTCAATAAGCCTGCCGTTATCAATGGCGGGTCGGTTCATCATTTTTAAAATATCAGGATGTGAGTGTTGAAGTGGAATATCTATATACTTTACAACTTTTTCAAGCCGGGCCATTGTATCGAGCAGTTCATCATTAGCCAGGGAAGGGTAAAAATACATTATTCTTATCCAGGAAATTTCATCAATATCGTTTAATTTTTCAAGCAGGGCGGGCAATGAGGGCTTTCCGTAAATATCTTTTCCGTAGTTGGTGGTGTCCTGAGCTATGAGGATTATTTCACTCACGCCTTCTTTTGCGAGTTCTTGGGCTTCTTTAACGACTGATTCGATTGGCCTGCTTGTATATTTGCCTCGAAGTGAAGGAATAACGCAAAAAGAGCAGGAATAATCACACCCTTCGGCAATTTTTACATAAGCGCCAGGGCCTATGGATATATGAAATCTTTTAGCATCTTCAATATGACGGTGATGTGGTGTTTTCTGGACTTCAAACGATGAATTGCCTTTAATAATATCGGATATTTTATGTAAATCACCTGTGCCAACAAATCCATAAGCTTCAGGGATGACTTTTCTGAGTTCTTCTCCGTGTTTTTGCGGCAGGCAGCCTGCGATAATCACCTTTTTACCGACTTCAGTAAGGTTAAGAATTGTCCTGACAGATTCTTGTTCGGCTTCTTTTATGAAGGAGCAGGTGTTAACGACGACAATATCGGCGTTCTGCTCATCAAGTGTGATTTCATAGCCGTCTTGATGCAGGATTCCGAGCAGATTTTCGGAATCCACCAGGTTTTTTGGGCATCCAAGGCTTATAAGCCCGATTTTCAGTATATTATTTTGTTTGGTTTTTGTTTCCATTTTTTAAATATTTCTAGCGCTTCTGGTATTTCAATCCTTGTTAGCCGGTTATTTGTTGTAATTTTAAGTTCTTCGTACATTAAATTATCTTTAAAGCCTATATTTTCAGCATCTTTACGTGTGTTTGAATAGTAAATTTTACGTATATTTGCCCAGTGGCAGGCAGCCAGGCACATTGGGCAGGGTTCGCAGCTTGTATAAATTTCGCATTCGCCGAGGTCATAGGTATTTAAAATTTTTGATGCTTCTCTTATAGCTAGTATCTCGGCGTGAGCGGTCGGGTCGTTGGTTTTGATTACCTGGTTATATCCCTGGGCTATGATTTTACCGTTTTTTACAATAACCGCACCAAACGGCCCGCCATGGTTGTTGTCTAAGGCCATCCCCGCGAGCTTTACAGCTTCAAGCATAAATGATTTCTGTTCATTCATTTCAAAATTATAGACTTAAAATACTTACATAACAATAATGCCGGCTGGTGTAACAAAGTATTACAGGTTTAATGCTAAGAGGTTAATTTTTTATTTAGGGGTTTTATATAAGTAGATATAAGTCAGGAGAAAATTTATGAATATTAATCCAGCTAATTTAAAACGACCAACTCTATTCATGGAAAGTGAGAGGGACAGAATAAAATCGTCTGAAAAAGGGACAGAACCTGAAATGGTTGCATTTTTACCTTTTGGGGAATCATCTAAAAATAAATTAAGCGGCTATGTTGTGCCAGCAGAACCAGCAATTTTAAATTTAGCTGATGGACAATTAAAAGTATACTCAAATAAATATAAAGCTGATTCTTTTGAAATGATGAAATCCAGCACTAAATAAATATTTAAAAATAGCTAAACAATAAAAAACCTGCGTTATTCGCAGGTTTCGTTATTTATTCCTTTTCTCCTACCCTACCTGTTTTCTTAAAATATTTTCCCTTATGCCTGTCGCAAGGTCATCCCTGCCGCTTTTTTGATATATTGCAGCCATTGTTTCAAGGAATTTCGTACCGTCAAAGTTTTCCTGTGCTTGTTGTGTCTGTTTTTTTGTAATTTTTGTTTGTGTAGCCTGTCTTACAGCGCTTGATGCCGGGGCGGCTTTTGGTTTTAATATCGGCCTTTCCAGCGGCGCTGGCGAACTCATTCTTCTTGGCGGTAACTGGCTGTTCTGGTATTCTTTGAGTCCGTATTGAGATGTAGACATATTAATATTGTTAACAGGTTTTCTTGCTATAATTGGAGCGCCCAGGCTTTTAGTCAGAAGTTCCCTGGACTTTTCTTTCTCGGATGTCAGGCTAATTTCAACAGCTTTAGGCTTGCTAAAGAACTTAATACCCACAGCTATAATCATTGCTAGCATTATAAACCTTAATACCCAGTCAAAAGAATCACCTGATGTAAGTGAATTTTGAACACTTTTAAAATTAGCACTGCTTGTTTCCTCGTAGGCAGCTACAGGCGTTACAGCTGCTACAGGTGTAACAGACTTTATTTTATCAACTGATTTATCGGAAAGATCAATGAATATTGGTTCAGATGGTGCTGTTTCCGTCGGTTGTGCGACTTCTACTGTTTTCACTATTTCCGCTGTTTCCGTTTCAGAAGTTTTAGGAATTTCTGGAGTTTCAGGAGTGGCTATAAAGCTTAATGTTTCATCTCTTGTATCAAGAATAATTTTACCAGCTGCGATATTAAACCCCTGAAGGAAAATCCGTAGTTTATTACCTGAAGATGGTTGTACAATAACGTGATCCATTTCCGTAGCATTGTTATATTTGGTGTTTATGGACTGGGCAGGCCTGATGTCTTCCAGCTCAAGCACAACTTTGTTCGATGCGGTTATGTATTTTTTAATAGGCACATCTTTATCAGTTCTTACTATGACTCTATAGCTTTGATTATCAGGAGAGTCAATTTCTATACCTTTTAATATTGCGCCTTCGAAAGCATTCACAGGATTGTTGATTAACAATGCGCACAGCCCTGTTATAAACATAAATTGCTTAAAAATTTTCATATTATACACGACTCCCCAAGCTAGTATTTCCCTACCTTTATAAGATTACCTCTTTATGCAGGGTTGAATCATCAATCTTGGGATGTAAATCCTTTAAATCATAGGGCTTATTTTTATAAACTCTTTTACAAGTTCAGGGTCCCACTGCGTTCCCGCCCCATTTCCCAGCCTTCTTATGGCTTCATCAGTCGGCATACCTTTCCTATACGGCCTGTTACTTGTCATTGCATGATAAGAATCCACTATGGCTACTATTCTTGCACCTGTAGGGATGTTTTCGCCTGAGAGGTTGTCAGGATAGCCTGATCCATCCCAGCTTTCATGATGGCTTCTTACTATTTTGGAGGCTACTTCGCTGAATGCAGGCATTCCCTCAAGAATTTTGCAGCCAACTTCCGGGTGCTGCTTTATTTTTTCAAATTCTTCATTTGTTAAAGGAGAATTACTATTTAGAATTGATTCAGGAACACTTATTTTGCCTATATCGTGGAATGCTGAGCCAACGCTTATAAACTCGCTTTCCTCGTCAGAAAAGCCCAGCATTTTTGTGAAAATTCCGGCATATTTTTGTACAGACTTGGAATGTTTGCCGGTGTAAGAATCTTTTGCGTCAATTATTTTAATCATGGAGTTTGCAACACTTTTTACATCAAGGGTTTGAGTCAGGAAAAGGGCCTGCGTTGGGGGCTTTGTTTCCAGAGGGTTAGTTTTACTAAATAAGGAATCAGGCTTTGTTTGAGGTAAAATCCTGCTATTTAGTCCATTTGACTTTGCAGTATACACATTACCCATTACCTGATTAAAAATAGAAGAATCTAAATTCATAAATATCCACATCCCTTGAAAAACATATTATAAAGATATAAAAAATTTTTAATTCGGTGGATTGTTAGCTAAAACCTTAAGTTTTTATTAAATTTGTCCAGTAAATAAGTTATTGAATTCTTGTATAATGGCTTCCTGTACGGTATCGAAAGAAATATCCTGCCCCATTACTTTTTGTAGGGAGGACATAACTTCCGCATTAAGGCCGCATGGATTGATTTTCTTAAATCCTGCCAATTCATTGTTTATATTAAGCGCAAAACCGTGCATTGTTATGCCTTTGCGAATTGCTATACCGATAGAAGCTATCTTTTTGCCCTCAAGCCATACGCCCACGATGTCAGGGTCACGGTATGCAGGAATATTTAATTTTTGAAGTGTATTAACTATTAGATTTTCTATTTTTGTAATAAATTTGCGTATATCCAGTTTTTCACTTCTCAAATCCATTATTATATATCCGACAAGCTGGCCGGGCTCGTGATAAGTGAGGTCACCGCCACGATTTATGACATGCACAGGAACGTTTTTGTCAAGAATATTATCCAGTTTAGCTCCTTTGCCTCTTGTAAATACAGGATAATGCTGTAGCAGCAGGAAAAAATTTCTTTTTTCGCCTTCCTGTTTAAGTTTTACAAGATGTTCCTGGTAAGAAAAAGCTTGTTGGTATTCAATTATGCCTAGTTGTTCAATTATCCACATTAATAAATGATTTTTCCTTTAATTGTGTAAAACTCAATAAAAATATGTTTGAAACAGTCATTGCGAGCCTGGAAGTTGGAATAAACGCTTATAAAGGGCTTGGAAGATTGCTTCGCAAGCTAATTATCCATATATATCCCAACTTCCAGGCTCGCAATGACAATTACCTTATGACCCTGCCGGTGCAAGTATCATAATTGCGTTCTTGCCTTCCATAGAGGCTCTTTTCTCCTCAATGAAATTTTCGCCTTCAAGATCAGCATAGATTCTTTTTATCAGGTCAAAAGCCAGATTAGTATGCTGGATTTCCCTTCCTCTAAGCATAACTAATATTTTTACTTTGTTTCCTTCATGAAGGAATTTTTTAATGTTTTTAAGCTTTACCTGATAGTCATGCACGTCAATTTTATAGCGCATTTTGATTTCTTTTACTTCAGGGGCATGCTGTTTTTTCTTAGCTTCTCTGGCTCTTTTTTCAACTTCAAACTTGTATTTGCCGTAATCAAGAATTTTCGCAACAGGCGGTTCCTGATCCGGACTGACCACGACTAAATCAAGGTCTTTACTATAAGCCATTTCCAACGCTTCACGGGTCTGTATAACTCCCCAGTTTTTTCCCTCATCATCAATAAGACGAACTTCTCTTGATCTTATTTTTTCATTCATTATTGGCCCGTGGCCTGAAAATTTTGCGTTACTAATGGCTTTTCTCCTATGTTAACTACTTACTACTGGTTGTATTTGCCGAAGACGGGACTCGAACCCACACAGGCTATGCCCACATGGCCCTGAACCATGCGTGTCTACCAATTTCACCACTTCGGCCTGCTTTTTTGTATTTTTATCTATATTAAATTTACACTAACAATCGTTAAAAGTAAATATTACGTCTGTCATTGCGAGGAGTGAGCGCAGCGAACGACGTGGCAATCTATCCAACGTGGCATGTAAACTGTGGGCCTTTGGCCCACTTAGATAGATTCTCACGTCGGGCGAGAACTAATTATTTTGTATCCTTCCTAATTATTTGTTCGCCCTCCTCAGAATGACAGGAGTTACTTTTATGCACTCCGCAGGGCATACTGCGCTGCACAATCCGCAGCCTGTACATTTTTCCTTATCAATTTTATAACATATGTCTATAGCCTGATATCCGGCATCCCGACAAGAAATATAGCACTTTTCACATTTTGTACAGGTTTCGAAATCTATCTCTGAAATTACCTTGTAGGTATTATCCAGTTTATAAAAAGACGTCACATACTTAAGCGATGTTCCTCGAATATTATCGAGAGTATTCATTCCAAGGTAATCAGCAAGGCCCTGACTGAGATTATGTATAATTTCATAACCGCTGAGCATTACTTCTGTACAAATCTGTACTGTTGATGCGCCAAGCAGGATGAATTCCACAGCGTCCTGCCAGGTACTTATACCTCCAGCTGCAGATACTGGACATTTTACTAATGAGGCAATTTCAGACACCGCTTTTAAAGCAATCGGTTTTATTGTTTGTCCTGAAATTCCGCCGTAGGTGGACAAAATTGGCTTGCCTGTCTCAATATCAACACCGGCAAACCCCTTAACAGTGTTTATTGCTGTTATGCAGTCAGCTCCGTTACCTACACATACTTGAGCAAGGTAGCTTATACTGGTTACGTTTGGAGATAATTTAACCCATACAGGAATTTTACTTACTTGTTTAACTGATTTTGTTATTAGGCCTGCTGCTTCAGGGATATCCGAGCAAGTGTTGCCCATGTTTTTTTCCGGCAAACCATGCGGACAGCTAAAATTAAGCTCCAATGCGTCACTTCCGGCATCCTGCATCATCAGTGCAAGTTTTTGCCAGGCTGCAATATTACCTGCCTCTGCTGAAATACTTGCTATAACGGTTTTTTCAGGATATTTACTCTTTAAAAATCTTACATCCTCGACCCATTCCTCTACCGAGCGGGGGCTAATCAGCTCAATGTTCTTTAAACCATTATTAACCCTGTGAATTCTTGGCGCAACCTCAACCATATCTTCGTGGTTAAGGCATATAGTCTTGGTAACAGCGCCATTCCACCCGATATCAAACGCTCTTGATATCATTTCCGCATTTCGGGTTGGCGGGCCGGATGCTAATATGAAAGGATCCCTATTCATTATTCGAATTTAAACACCATTTTCTGCACTTCTGCGCCGTCAACAGCTCTAAGGTCGTTTTCCAGAGCCTGTATGTCGGTTTCTTCTCCGATTACATCAAGGAGAATTACGCCATCCGGCGAGCAAACGTTATTTGAAGCGTTATGAATTCCGATTCTTGTTTTAATATTGCATCCATGCCTCGAAATAATTGCCTGGAATTCAGGCGATGTAACGGTTCTTTTTCTTAATAAAACTCCAAGAATTGTAGTCTTTGTCATTTCTTCCCTCCTCTTTCTATCAATAAAAAAATTATATCAAACAAACCCGCAGGTAAATAAGAAACTTGTAGGGTGCCTAATGATACCCTACAAGTTGGCTATCTAAAAATTCAATTTAATTTACATTTAAATTAATGGTATTAGTTAGGAATGATTTTCTATCAAAAGCTTCAAATATCTTACTTATTTGATCACTATGTAACCCTTCTTTTTCATTACTGGCAGTATTATCATTCTTTTCCCTTGGAGCTTCTGTTACAATTCTTAAATCTAGTGGAGACCATTGAGGATTTTTTGTTTCAATAACATTTACTGTTTTTACTGTTACGTTTTCACCAAGTTCAGCGGCTCTGGCTAAAATTGCTTTTTTATGCGTTCCTGCCTGTTGTGCATTCGGGTATTCAGGAATATAACTTGCTTTAAATGCAGGAGAAATACTTTTAATCATAATTCTTTACCTTTATATTTACTTACAACGTATAAAATCCCCTAAAAAAATTTGTTAATAAAAAAGATGATAAAAAATTTTATAATATCCTAAAAAATCGCTTCTGATATGAAAAAATTGGTTTTAATATTTCTTAAAAGCAATTTTTTAATTGTTCTGTTTTTAGATAATTAGTTATTAATAACAGAAAAACTATCATGCAAATATCAGGAAACTATAATCCTTATACTCAGCCTTTATACAGAAAACAACCGACAAGGGTAAGTTTTGGCACAACTGTACCACGGATTAGCGTTATTAATCCTGAAACAGAATCCGAATTAAATCCGCAAACAAAGCTTTTTAGAGATGATATAAACTGGAATTTCCTTACAAAAACTATAAAAAAGCATTTCCCGGAAGGAACAAAAATATATTGTTATGCCGGATCAGATGGTTCAGAGGCGTATTCCCTGGCAATGAAACTTATAGATAAATTCGGCGATATAGAGGCAGAAAAATTTTCGATAGAATCTATTGATTTGAATAAAGAAAATATTGATCTGGCTAATTCCGGCTTGTTAGGAATTGATGAAACAGGCAGATGGCCTGATAGACACAGCTTTAATGACAATATTAAACATAAGCGTTTTGAAGATTATTTCACAGAAGATGATACTAGAAAGCCTGTAAAATATGATTGTGAAGACAATCCTATGACAATTAGTTATTATAAAGTCGCTAAAGAATTAACAGAAAAAATTGAATTTAAGCAGGGGAATATATTAAAAGATACTAAAAAAGAGTTTGAAAAGCCCTGTGTGGTTATGTTTAGAAATGCCTGGTATACATTAGGTGATTCTAATATAGAAAAACTAGCTGATAACTTATCATCAAACTTAAAAAAAGGGAGTTTAGTGGTTATTGGCGAAACTGAAAATCATCACAGGGATAGTGAGTTGTCTCATCGAGTTGATATTTTACTTGAAAATAAAGGCTTTAAGCCTATTAAACAATTGTTTAGAAAAAGTTATATTTTTGAAAAACAGTAGTGAGGATGTGCCCGAAATTTATGGTACAATAAATTTTAAAATTATAAATAGGATTTCACCTAACCTAAAATAAACAATGGAAAACATTTCAAAACTAAATTGTTGGGAATACAATAAATGCGGCAGAGAGCCTGGCGGCATCAATGCTGCTGAATTGGGAGTATGTCCTGCTGCCATTGAAAAAAAACTCAACGGCATTCATTGCGGAAAAAATGCAGGGAGAGCCTGCTGGATTGTAGCGGGCACTTTATGCGAAGGTACAATTCAAGGAACTTATGCAACAAAACGAAAAAATTGTTTAAAATGTGATTTTTACAAACTTGTTAAAGAGGAAGAATCTCCTAAATTTATTACAAGCAATATACTTCTTGAAATTAATGAAAGACGTATGACTGCTATTATGGATAATATGACAGATTGTGTAATTACCACTGATGATAAAGGTCTTATAGAATCTATTAATTCTATTGGCGAAAACATGTTTTGTTATTCGAATCAGAAAATTATTGATAAAAAAATTAGTATACTATTACCTGAATTGTATATTAATGCAAATGGTTTTTATTTAAAAGACAAAAACAATTCCCGTATATCTCCTAATGTTATTGATAACAAGTTTGAGCTTACAGGAATGAAAAAGGATAAAACTATTTTTCCAATAGAAATAAGCATTAATAGAATAGTATTGGAAGCCAAAATTATATTTGTTGTGATTATAAGTGATATTACTCAACGTAAAAAGATTGATAAAATGAAAAACGAGTTTGTTTCTACTGTAAGTCATGAACTCAGAACTCCTCTTACTGCAATATGCGGTTCTTTGGGACTTCTTATTAACAGCAGCATTGTTGACCCAAATCAGGTTAAAAGTTTAATAGATATTACGTATAAAAATGGTTTACGCCTTGTTGATTTAGTTAATGATATTTTAGATATTGAAAAAATTGAAGCAGGAAAGATGGTTTTTGCTTTTGAACCCATCGAAATAACTTCAATTGTGGAATATGCTATTGAATCAAATAAACATTATGCTGGACAATACAATGTTAAATTCAAATTGAAAAAAATATTACCGAATACAAAGGTTTATGCTGATAAAAACAGACTTATACAAGTTATTACCAATTTGCTTTCAAACGCAGCTAAATTTTCTCCACCTGATAGTGAGGTATTAATCTTTATTCATAAGGAGGGAGAATTAGTACGGACCAGCGTTACTGATTATGGTTGTGGCATTCCGGAAGAGTTTAGGGACAAAATTTTTGAAAAATTTACACAGGCAGATTCCTCAGATACTCGTCATAAAGGTGGAACAGGGCTAGGTTTAAGTATTTGCAAGGCCCTTATTGAAAAAATGAGCGGGAATATTGATTATAAGACAAAAATTAATGAGGGAACTACTTTTTACTTCGATTTGCCTGAGTTTAATAACCGTGAATGAAGTACTCTCCAAAAATTTACCTTAACAATTTTTAACATTTGATTTTAAATTTTTACTATCAACTCTTTTATTTACGAGTTTTATAAAAACATAGTTATTAAGGAGAAAATTATGATTAGCAAAATTTCTTGCGCAAATATTGCCAACAACGCCATGAAAAAGGCGCCCTCGTTTAAAAGCGGGACTATGATGGAAACTATACACGTACCACAAAAGCCTGTTCCGTTGACTTCAAAAGAAGGTGTTAAACTTTTAAATTATTATACGCCTAACCTCCGATCTTATAGACTTGAAGGTCATGATCAGAAAAACGATGTTATTACATTTCGTAAGAAAGAACCTGATTCATTAACAGATATTAAATTTACCGTTACGCCGGGAGTAAATAATGTTGAAAAAGTGGAGATAGATCATAAAAGCCCTGCAAGAGATTTATCAATAGAATTCGTACTAGAAGATGGCACTAAAGAGCAAGAAGATGCAAACAATCTATTTAAAGAATTACCTTCTTAAGATGTAGCAATTATAGTTACAGTAGTTGTAGCAGGGTGCGCAATGCGCACCCTGTAATTTTTTGACGCTGATTATGCCAAATAACATTTTTATGATAAATTTTTATTGATAAATATTATGTATGGGAAAATAGGAGAATTATAGTGGAAAGAGAGATAGTTGATGCGGTCATAGTGGGCGCAGGCCCTGCCGGAATAGCTGCAGCGATAACCCTCGCCAGAGCAGGAAAAGAAGTTGTGATACTCGAGAGAGGCGATTTCCCCGGCAGCAAGAACATGTTCGGCGGTGCAATATATGCACAGCCCGTAGCAGAAATATTCCCGGAATTCTGGAAAACCGCACCCGTAGAAAGATACAACGTAGAACATAAATACGCCTTATTAGGTGATAAAGACGGCACTGTTATTGGCTACAAAAACGGCGAACACTCACAGGAAGGCCATTACAACAGTTTTACAGTCATCAGGGCTAAATGGGACAGATGGTGCGCAGAACAGGCTGAAGCAGCAGGCGCATTCATAGTTCCTGAAACACTGGTCACGGAATTAATCATAGAAGACGGCAAAGTAGTCGGCGTAAAAACCGCACAGGAAGAATTTTACGCAAGAGTAACAATAGTTGCTGACGGTGTAAACTCCATGCTCGCAAGACAAGCCTGGGGATTACCTGAACTCGAACCGGCAAGCGTTGCCGTAGGTATTAAAGAAGTTATTTCTATGCCTAAAGGAAGAATTCAGGATAAATTCAACCTGGAAGGCGACGAAGGCGTAATCTACACGATACTCGGCGGG
>Ga0154583_1077_pt1 | contig 51839 bp, 51 predicted proteins | sample RifGroF2_FD_116012 | JGI IMG/M metagenome (GOLD analysis project Ga0154583, IMG submission 116012) | Candidatus Melainabacteria bacterium GWF2_37_15 | reverse complement strand
CATCGTTTGGAAAATACTAAAATACTAATTTATTTTAAAAATCGATAGAAATATCTAACCTACCTGCTACCTGCTTTACGGAAAAACTTGCATCAGAAGTTTAGATTAAAGATAAATTACCTAAGGCTATGCTAAAATATATTGGGGAGATATAATGGCTCAATGGCTAACTATAAAACTCAGGCAATAAACTTAAAAACTTACAACCTCGGAGAAGCAGATAAAATTGTCGTCATCTATTCCAGGGACCATGGCATTATAAAATGCGTTGCTAAAGGAATTAAAAAACCAGCAAGTAAACTCGGCGGCAGAATGCAGGTATTTAACGCAAATAACCTGATGCTCGCAGACGGAAGAAACCTCGACATAGTATGCCAGGCGGAAAGTATAGAAAACTTCAGCAAAATCAGGGAAGATTTAACGCGGCTTTCTTATGCCTTTTACTGCATTGAACTGGTTAACCTTTTTGGAACAGATAACGACCCTAACAGCAAAAATATTTACGATATTTTGTTTGAAACACTGAAGAATATATCCATTTTCACTCAAGTTGAGGAAATCCTATGGGCTGTAATGAGGTTTAAATTAAAACTTGCACAGTACCTGGGATATGAGGTGGAGCTCGAACACTGCGCAAAATGCAATTGCGAGGAGCAGGAATTTAGCACTTACCATTACTTTTCTGCTGAGGCGGGCGGAGTCGTATGTAACGAATGCGGCAATATTTCAAATAAATCTTTTGAGATCGACAAGCGCTATATAAAACTATTCAAAGATGCGATAAACTATGATTTCCCATTTGAAAAAGAACACACTGACAAAATGCTGTTATTCTCCAGTTTTAATATACTCAAGGAATTTATTTCTCACAGGTCAGATAAAAAACTTAAAACACCGGATATAATTGAAATTTTATGTTAAAAAACACTAACTACATTATAAAGTTTTATTAAAATTATATATAAAATTGTTCATTTTATTTCTTCATATGCATTAATAAATTAAAGTTATTTAATAAAAAGGAAGCTGGTAATGAATAATACCCAATTTTCACCTCTAGGTTTTGGAATTAATTATAGTGACGCAGTTTGTAAACTAAAAACATTAAAATCTACTATTGAAAAGATAGCGGATGATCCTGGAATCTCCAAGCGAATAGGCGAAATAGAAGCCAAGGGTATTGGGATTAATATTCATACTACTCCTACTACTCCTACTCCTGCTGGAAGTAATAGGTATCTTGTACAAGCAAGTGTGGGGTGGGAAGGGTTTTCGCCTTCGAAATTAAAGCCCGAATGTTATAATCCTGACATGAAACCTCCTACAAGAGAAAGATTTGCAGAACGCCTGCTGAAAAAAATTATAGAAGAAGGAGAAAAGATGGCTTCCAGACTAAAAATAGTAAAGCCTAAAGATGCTCCTGCTCCTAAACCTATAAAAGCCAAAGAAGCTCAAATACCTTCTCCACCTATAACAACTCGCAAATCACAGGACAACAAACCAACAACCCCAGTTTCAGAAAAACCCGACGAATTAAAAAAATTCGAAGAAAATTTAAGAAAAGAATTAAATAACTGGCAATTTGAAAAGGATAAACAAGCAGCGGGTTTATTTGATGTCCTGCAGGATTTCTTTTAGTAGCTAATCAGGTATTTTCCTTATTATTGTTTTAAAGGTATGCTGATAATATGCCATTATTTGAAACATCTAAAATATACCTGTCAGTCAGCAGTGAAGGATTCGGTCACTCCAGCAGGGCACTAGCTATTGCAGAAGAATTTGCCAAAAATGAAATAATAATAGGCACATACAGTTACGCGCTGGACAGGTGTAAAAATAAAGGTTTTAACTGCGCTGAACTCCCACAGGAACTAAGCCTCGTCGGCGAAAAAGGCGCCTTTGACGTAAAAAAAACCATAATTAAAAATCATGCGTGGGCACTAAATTTCAACGATATTGTAAATAGTGAAATTAATATTATTAAGGAAAACGGGGCATCCTGCGTTGTGGCTGATGGGAGAATGGCGCCTGTTATGGCTGCTGATAAATTGAGCCTGCCCTGCGTTGTTATTACTAACCAGAGTGCATTTTACCCGTTTTTTGAAAAAGATTCCGCATTAATAAGAGTTTTTGGCAAGTCTTTTGACTGGATAATGAAAACATGGATGAGCTCCGCTGAAGAAATAATGATCCCTGACTTCCCTCCGCCATACACGGTCTGCCTTGACAGCCTCAGCAGGAACTTCAAGGTTATGAAACGTACAAGATTTGTAGGGCCGCTGGTATGCTTTGATGCTAACAATATTGAAGCCATTGAAAAACCTTCAGATAAATACATTGTGGTAACATTAGGCGGACATGCCTATAGAAAACCCCTGTTTGACAATGTTCTGGAAACTGCAAAAATACTTAAAGATTACCATTTTGACGTATTCTGCAACTTTGAAAGTAATGAAATTCCGGATAATGTAAGAATACTTAACCGTATAGCAAGTGTTGCTCCATACATGAATGCTGCTGACCTTGTCATTACGCAGGCTGGACACAGTACAGCAATGGAGCTTTTAACCCTCGGAAAACCTTCCGTAATAATTCCCGATTCTAAACAAGCTGAACAGGAAAATAATGCTGCCAGAATGGAGGCATTAAAAACAGCTGTAAAGCTTGAATACGAAGAATTTTTACCAATTAAGCTGGCAGAAAGCGTTAAAAAAGTAATGAACGAACCTGTTTATAGCGAAAATGCACAGAAATTTAAGGTAATGGCTCAAGAAATACAGGGCAGTAAAAATGCTGCAGAAGTAATAAGGGAATATTCTGCAAGATTGCAATGTTACTAAGGATTAGTATAAAATATGATGAATAGTAAAAAGACAAGGATAAGGTAAAATGAGGGATAGGCTGGCTTTAGCAACATTATTAATCCTTTCCTGGATTATATTATTTATCTTTCAGAAATATCTTCCTATACAATCAGCAGTATACATACTTTTTGGCTTCATAACTTTTTATATTTTCCTCATAGAAACTGCCCAGTCCCATCAGCGAAGAAAAATCAAAAAACTTATAAAACAGGGTATGTATAAAGGTAAATTTACAAATGAGCTTAACTATGAACCGTTCGTAAGCATAGTTATTCCTGCACACAATGAAGAAAACGTCATAAAAGACACTATAAAAAACATCTTGCAGGTGGATTATGGTAATTTTGAGATAATCGTGGCAGATGACAGAAGTACAGACCGCACAATCGAGATAATAAAGACCATAAGCAATGAACACCCGGAGGTAAGTTATCATACAAGGGAAAAAGACTCATTCCCCGGAAAATCAGCCGTATTAAATGAGATATTACCAACAACAAAAGGAGAAGTAATATGTGTATTTGATGCGGATGCCCGGATAGATCCTGATTTTTTGAAAAATATTCTTCCATACCTTGCTGACAAAGAAACCGGAGCTGTTCAGGCAAGAAAAGTAATTATAAACAGAGACACAAATCTATTAACAAGATGCCAGGATAATGAATACATCCTCGATACCCACTTCCAGGCAGGCAGGGATTCGATCAAGGGAGCGGTGGAGCTGCGTGGTAACGGCCAGATTATTAAAAGAGAAGCCCTTGACGACATTGGGGGCTGGAATAACTACACCCTGACAGATGACCTTGATTTATCCACACGCCTTCATTTAAAAGGGTGGGATGTCAGGTTTGCTGAAGATGTTGAAGTTTATGAAGAAGGTATAATTAGGATTATGCCGCTTTTAAGACAGCGGAGAAGATGGATAGAAGGCAGCATAAGAAGATACCTTGACTACTTTAACGAAATACTCTTTTCTCCAAATGTATCCCTCAGGGTCAGCCTGGATATGTTTGCGTACTTAGCTGAATTCGCATTGCCTGTATGGCTTGTATCCGAATATTTTATCCAGGGAATCAGATTTGTTAAAGGAGTAGAGGACAATTTTCTATATACGCTCTCTATAGCGCCTGCACTGTGCTTTTTCTTTGTATTCGGGCTTATTTTCAGCATCAGGAAATATAAAGAATTTGAAATACGGGAAACCCTTAAACAAAGCATACAAACCGGCATTTATATGGTGCTGATCTGGGTACCTATAGTCTGTTACATTGTTTTTAAGATTATTCTAATGAAAAAAAATCTGGACTGGGGTAAAACTGCCCATGGAGTACCAATTTCCAGGATTCAGGAAGAAATTCCTAATAGTAATTAATCAAAACCTTGTCCACGGTAGGGAAAGTTACACCGTCAGTAGATTGTAAATCCATAGCTAAATCAAAGGTACCCGCAGCTAAATCACACCCTTTTACCCAGTTCTGTATCTCTGTAGCTGTGTTAGAAGTGCTAAAATCAAGAGCAGCAGCTTCCGATTCACAGACGCTTGTCATTTTCTTCCACGTAGTCCGTCCATCAAATGATACCAGCCACTTGACTGGACTGTTAGCATCTGAAGTCTGGGTGATAACTACACTAAGCACCTTAGTTGCTCCGGCAACCTGATTTGTATTTGTAGTAGTGACGTACGATGCAGCAGCGCCACTAGTATCTGGCGTTATGGCACAAGTGTGTGAGAATCCAACTCCTATAAAAGAATTGTCTAGGCCTCCTTGGACAAGAACAGGTAATCCTGATTCATGAACACTTACAGTATCACCTAATTGACCAAAATCACCATCTCCCCAACAGTATGCATCATTTGTTGTTATTTCTACTGCGCAGGTGTGTGAGACTGTTAAAAAATTTCCTGTATCTAAAGAAGAAAATTGGTGATTATTTTGAACAGCAACTGGTAATCCTTCTGCATGAGCATTTGTATTATTATCACCTAATTGCCCAGATCCACCACTACCCCAACAGTACGCAAGATTTGTATTTGCTTCTATGCCGCAGGTATAATCAGCTCCTGCAGATATAGAAGAAAAGTCGTGTCCACCACCGACAGAAACAGGTGTTCCTTCTGAATGACCATTTTCATTATTATCGCCTAATCTGCCATCGTCACCAAGACCCCAGCAGTATGCATCATTTGTTCCTACTTCTATTGCACAAGTGTGACTATTTCCTGCAGATATAGAAAAAAAGTCGTGTCCATCAACCTTATAAGGTAACTTTTGGAAATGAGCAGTTGTATTACCATCACCTAACCTGCCATTAACACCCCGCCCCCAACAGTATGCATCATTTGTTGTTACTTCTATTCCACAGGTATGAAATTCTCCTGGAGATATAGAAGAAAACTTTTTACTTCCCTGAACAAGGTAAGGTGTAGCCTGCGACGCAGCCGCTCCATCATTATCACCTAATTTCTCATCTGCACTACTCCCCCAACAATATGCATCATTTGTTGTTAATTCTATTCCGCAGGTGTGACTAACTCCTGCTGCTACAAAAGAAAACTTTTTGTTTCCCTGAACAAGAGTAGGTGCTCCTACTTCATGACCACCTCCAATATTATCGCCTAATTTGCCATCAGAACCATTACCCCAGCAGTAAGCATCATTTGTTCCCTGTTCTATGCCACAGCCATAATCATTTCCTAAAGATATATAAGAGAAAGTTATATCCCCATGAACAATAGCAGGTACTGCTACATCATGAGTACTCAAATTTTCATCACCTAATTCGCCAAATTCACCCCGCCCCCAGCAATAAGCGTCGCCGTATGTGACATCAGTCTGTTCCAGTAGTGTCACCACTCCATCGTTAAACGTAGTGCCAGTTATTGCGTTTTCTTCGGTGAAATCATCACGCTCATATCGATTAAAATTATAAATCTTCTGTGACAATATCTTGCAGGCAATGCTGTTTGGGTAAGCAGTACATGCGGCAATGACCTCTGCTTCTATATTGGGGATCTGGTCTGTAAACCATTTTTTTACTTTATTATATATATAAGCCTTCCCTCTACCTGTATCATTAGCATTAATAGCAAGAAAATGACGCAAGTCATCGTTAGCATTAGTCCCATCAATAGAACAATTTGCTGAAGATTCGGCACACTGCTCAATAAAATAATCGCAGGCTTTTTCACCACCTGCTGTACAGGCCTCATTTAACACGCTTTTTGCCGTGTTTGCATATGCAGGATTTAATGTCAGCAATACCACGGTTGCGCAACTGTTACCCCTATTATATTTACAATCAGCGATTGCTTGCTGGCAAGCATCTGAGCTGGCATTTCCAGCCTCATCAACTATACAGGCATCTGTTTGCTTATGAGTGCCGAGATTAGTTTTTCTCAAAGTTATGAATGGAAGGCTTGCTGCCATTACAACACTTACAATCAGCATTGCAACCAGCATTTCCGCCAAAGAAAATCCTGCTTTACTTATAACCTTTTCTCCTAGAATGCTCATTTTTCCTTTAACTCTTTAGCTAAAAAGTTTATTTATATATATTTCGGCAAAATTTATAAATACTTTATAGATTTTATTTATTATAAAAATACAAATTAAACCTGTATAGTATATGTATTATTCCTAATAATAATTAATCAAAACCTTATCAACGGTAGGGAAAGTTACACCGTCAGTAGATTGTAAATCCATAGCTAAATCAAAGGTACCCGCAGCTAAATCACACCCTTTTACCCAATTTTGTATCTCTGTAGCTGTGTTTGAAGTGCTAAAATCAAGAGTAGCAGCTTCCAATGTGCATACACCTGTCATTTTTTTCCACGTAGTCCGTCCATCAAATGATACCAGCCACTTGACTGGACTGTTAGCATCTGAAGTCTGGGTGATAACTACACTAAGCACCTTAGTTGCTCCGCTGAGATGATTTGTATCTGTGGTAGTGAGGTATGACGTAGCGGCGCCTGGATCATACGTCACTATGCCGCAGGTGTGACTTAATCCTCCACTCACAAAAGTAAACTCTTGACTTCCCTGAACAATACCAGGTAATCCTACGTTATGTCCACCTAAAATATTATCACCTAATCTGCCATTCCAACCTATTCCCCAGCAGTATGAATAATTTGATGTTACTTCTACTGCGCAGGTGTGATTATTTCCTGGATATAAAGTAGAAAACTTTATATTTCCCTGAACAATACCAGGTAATCCTACGTAATGAGTATCTGTATTATTATCACCTAATTTGCCATCTGCACCATATCCCCAGCAGTATACATCATTTGTTTCTTTTTCCACGCCGCAGGTGTGCCACCCTCCCGAAGCTATAGAAGAAAACTCTCTATTTCCCGCAACAATAACAGGTAATCCTACATTATGACTATCTGTATTATTATCGCCTAATCTACCCCCCCATCCCTGTCCCCAGCAGTACGCATCATTTGTTGTCTGTTCTAGCGCGCATGCGTGCTCTCCTCCTAAAACTATAGAAGTAAACTTTCTACTTCCCTGAACAATAGTAGGTAATCCTACATTATGAGCAGCTGTATTATTATCACCTAATTTGCCAAACTCACCCTCTCCCCAGCAGTATGCATCATTTGTTCCCTGCTCTATGCCGCAGGTGTAATTCTCTCCCACAGATATAGAAGAAAACTTTTTACTTCCCTGAACAATTTGAGGTAACCCTACATTATGAACAGCTGTATTATTATCACCTAATGCGCCATACTCACCCTGTCCCCAGCAATATGCATCATTTGTTCCCTGCTCTATTGCGCAAGTAAAATTCGATACTCCAAAAGATGCTGCAGATATAGAAGTAAACTTTCTACCTCCCTGAACAAGTTGAGGTAACCCTACATTATGAACAGCTGTATTATTATCACCTAATTTGCCAAACTCACCCTCTCCCCAGCAGTATGCATCATTTGTTCCCTGCTCTATGCCACAGGTGTACTCCTGTCCGACAGATATAGTAGAATACTTTTTATTTCCCTCAACAACAGCAGGTAATCCTACACTATGATCAGTTGTATTATTATCTCCTAATGAACCATTAATACCATGCCCCCAGCAGTATGCAGGGCCGTAATCGACCTCCACTGATAGTCCTGTCAGCGTCACTATTCCGTCATTAAACGTAGTACCGGCTATCGAGTCTTGTTCATAGAACTCGTCACGCTCAAAACGGTTAAAATTATAAATCTTTTGTGACAATATCTTGCAGGCAATGCCGTTTGGATAGGCAGTACATGCGGCAATGACCTCTGCTTCTATATTAGGAATATGGTCTATAAACCATTTTTTTACTTTAGAATATATGTAAGCCTTGCCTTCGCCTGGATCATTAGCATTTATAGCAAGAAAATAACGCAAATCATTATCAGTGCCACCAATAGCACATTTTGTATTATCCCCTGCACACTGTTCTATAAAATAGTCGCATGCTTTTTCACTGCCTGCTATGCATGCCTCTTTAAGCACGCTTTTTGCCGTATTTGCATGTGTAGCATTTAATGTCAGCAATACCACGGTTGCACAGCTATTTCCCCGGTTATATTTACAATCAGCAATAGCTTTCTGACAGGCATCAGAAAGTGTGTTTCCCGCTTCATTAACTATACAGGCGTCTGTTTGCTTATGAGTACCAAGACTAGTTTTTCTCAATGTTATAAGTGGAAGACTGGCTGCCATTACAACACTTACAATCAGCATTGCAACCAGCATTTCCACCAAAGAAAATCCTGCTTTACCTTTACTTATAGCCCTTTTTCCCGAAATGCTCATTTTATCCTTTAACTTTTTAGCTAAAAAGTTTATATGAATATATTTTCGGCAGAATTCTTAAATACTTTACAAATTTAGCCTAGACTCATGCATTTACAGCCTTAGCATATTTTTAAATTACTTTACAAGCTTAATTTATATAAATTCAACTTAAACTTTCGTAATAAATTGTTGATTAAACACTTAACATTAATATATAATTTGGTGTATCTTAGGGAATATTGTATCAAAATTTTAATGAAAATTTGTAACAGAATTACAGTGTTTTATATCTTATGTATATAATGTTAAAATCCTAAATATATAAAAAGTTTACACTCAGCTTTAACTTTATAATATTAATAAAAAAAGTATATTGAAAACCACCTAAAAAATGTTTATTATTAAAATGTGGTTGAGAGAGTTAAATATTTATTACCTAGTTATTAACTGTTTTGTTGTATGTCGTAGCTAATTGTGGGAGTTCTAATGCGGAGAAATGTGAGTCAAGCCATAGATTCTATTATTGAAAAAAAGCTCAATTCAGGTGCTGCTCTTAATAATGGCGTAAAAGATTTATATAAATATTCCAAATTTCTTAGTTCAAGAAAGTATGCCTTTCACAAATATTATTTTCAATTTGATAACCTGCTTGATGGGCAACCTTTAGGGCAAAGAATGGATGTTTATAATAACAAATTTTATAATTTTTATGATAACAAAATTAAGAAAACCCAGTGTAAATTTAATTTATTAAGACTGTTTAAACCAGGCGAACTATTAACTTCCGTTGCCGGAATTAACTAAACACAACTAAAAGCCAGGAACAGGTGTTACATTAAATTTTTCTTTTTTTTCTAAAATAACAGGGGGATTAATATTAGACTGGACCTCAATTACCTGGTCCGGCTTTTTCAAAAAGTCCATTTTTTGGACTTTATTATCAAGCGCATAAAAAGATTTTAACGAATCGACTTTATTTTGCAGTTCAATATTTTCAAAATTTATCTTGTTTGTAGCCGAATGCAGTTCTTTAACCTTATTTTCCTTTGCTACAACTCCAAAATAGCTTATCATTGATAAAATTATAACTGGTAGTAAGCAAACTACAAGCAATGAGTTTACTTTCATTATAGCAGGTTTTTCATATGCTACAGGCTGATGGGCAGGAAAATTTCCGCTAACAACAGCTTTATCAGGATATATAGTTTTATTTTCTCTGCCTGAATAATTTGGATATGCCATTAAATCACCTTACCGTACACATCTTCTATTCTACTGCTTCTGCTGCGCGCATTTTTGCGCTTCTTGCTGAAGGATTAGATCTGGTTTCTTCATACGTTGGAACTAAAGGTTTCTTTGTTAGTACCTTAAGCTTTTCCGAGCCTTTAAAAGTATTCTTAACCAGTCTGTCTTCCAGAGAATGAAAACTTATTACAACTATTCTAGCATCTTTGTCCAATAATTGAACTACTTCATTAAGTGTTTTTTCTAAAATATCCAATTCATTATTTACAGCTATTCTTAACGCCTGAAAAACTCTTGTTGCAGGATGGATGCGCCTATTTTTCTGGAAAGGCACGGATTTTTTAACAATATCCGCAAGTTCAACAGTTGTTGTTATTTTCTTTATTTTCCTGGCTTCAACTATTCTTCTTGCAATCCTTCCTGAAAACCTTTCTTCCCCAAGTTCTTTAAATATTCTATACAACTCGTCCTGACTCTCAGTATTTACAATGTCATAGGCGTTGATAGGATTTTCCGGGTCCATTCTCATATCAAGAGGGGATTCTTTTACAAAACTAAAACCCCTTTCTCCAGAAGTAAGCTGATGAGAAGATACACCGAGGTCAAAAAGTATTCCTCCGTCTATTTTATCAACATATTCAGGAATTTCTGAATAATTCGCTTTTATTATTGTAGTAATTTCTTTATATGGTTCAAGTTTTGCGCTTGCCGCCTTAATAGCATCAGGATCAGTATCAAACATAATGAGCCTGCCTTCAGGATAAATCCTTCTGGCAATTTCGAATGAATGCCCGCCGCCTCCTGCTGTAGCGTCAATATAGGTTTTACCTTTCTGACAATTCAGGAGATCAACAGCCTCATTCAGCAATACTGTTTTGTGAATAAAGTCGCTCAAAAGTTTACTTTTTCATCCAGGCTGGGTCTTTATCATCCAAGATCAATGTATAGTATAAGGAGCCAACAAAGAAAAATACGATTATAATCAGCATAATATCTTTTATTGTTATATTTAAATCCATAATTTAATCTCCTATCCTGTTAATAAAATTTCTAGCTTTATGATTAATTGATAGTAGAAACAAAGTAATAAAAAAAATAAGAATTTCTACAATTATTATCTTTATATTGCTACCTATTTGATCATAATTATTAAAAAACCACGCGATTAAACCTGCATCGGTAGTATATAAAAGCGTTAACCACAGTTTATAATAAGCAACCTTTTCCTTAATAAAATTATCCATAATTCTACCTTTAAGCCATACCGGCAGCGACAAGTCTTTTTCTTCTTTTCATAAGATCAACAAACGCTTCCAGTCTGGTTACAAAACCTGCACGGCCGGTCTGTTCATCAAGTACAAGGGCAAGAATAGGCAATACACCGTCCTGCTTCATTCTTGGGAAAATATTCTGTGACACAATTTCCGGCATACAGGTAAACGGACTTACGTGTATGAGCCCATCAACACCTTTTGAAGTAGCATAGGCAACGTCACTGATAGATTCTATTGCATCTCCGCCTATATCTCTAAGAAGGTAGGGTTTCGCAAACCTGAAAGCTCTCTCAAGGTGGGTTTCTCCCTTTCTTAAAAATTTCGGTATAATAGCGGTTTTTAACCAGCCGCTTAAATTCATGCTGCGTTTTGTCTGCACGCCGAGACTCCCCAACTCACGCTCTATATGCTGGTTAGAAAATGGATCAAGTACCATGAATATTTCACCGGTTAAATCCACATTTAAAACTTCCCTGTTTTCATCAATTTCAGTTTTCTGGATTTCCCTAACAGCTTCAATATTCGCTTCCTTTAATTCTTTCCTGCTGGAAGCCTGGTCAATCCATTTTAATGACTTATTAAATGCCTTTTCTGCGGTCCCTGTTTCAAATTCCCTTGCCCGGTAATAAGAAAGAATATTATCCATATTATCCAGTACAAAGATTTTATTAAATGCAAGAATTAAACCTCTTGCAATATCTACGACATTTGTGTTTCCTGTTACAGACTTAATGCAGTGCAGCATTTCCATGAATTTACCCTTGTAAAGGTCAAGGTCGATATATTTTGCTTTATAGCCAAGATCGTCTAATGCATTTTTAATTGACCTGCTGTATTCGCCAAGCCTGCATATCCCCGGGCTGCTAATCATTATTACCGCCTCAGCACCATGCTCAATTGCTTCTATATAATTTCCCAGAAGTAGTTTATATGGAAGACATATTGATTCCGGGCTATGTTTCGTGCCAAGAGATAGGGTTTTTTTACTGGTTGTAGGAGGTATTATCATCTCTCCGCCAAGCGATTTGATGAGGGAAGAGACTACAATATACAGATTTCCCATATGCGGAACGGTTACTTTAATTTTTGGATTATTCTTTTTATTCATTTTCTTCTGCCATACACTGATTAACTACATTTTATTACACACTGAATATACTAATTTGTCTATTATTTTAATATTTTGCTATATTAGTATAGTTATGCTTTATATTTATAACATCTTTTTAATAGTATTTGCGATTATATTAAGCCCTGTTGTGGGGCTGGCGTTTATTATAAAACCCAAGTTCCGCGCTGGCTTCTGGCAAAAAATCGGATTTTATAAACAGACCCCGCATCAAGTGCGGGGTGACAAAAGAAAATCCATCTGGGTACATGCCGTATCAGTAGGCGAAATCAATGCAACAGAAGGACTTATAAAACGAATGAAACAGGATTTTCCTGACTATAACCTCATAGTCACTACTGTTACAGCAACAGGCCAGGAAATTGCAAATAAAAAACTCAAAAACACCGCTGATGTGATCACTTATTTCCCCTATGATTTCAGCTTCTCCACAAAAGCCGCCTTAAAGGCTTTCAACCCCGCACTTATAATAATCGCAGAAACTGAAATATGGCCCGGCTTTGTTAACCAGGCATCTAAAAAAAATATCCCACTAATGCTGGTAAACGGCAGGATTTCACCGGGGTCATTTAAAGGGTACAGGAAATTCAGGTTTTTCTTTAAAAAAGTGCTGGAAAAATTCAGTTTAATACTTATGCAGACTGAAACAGACAAAGAGAGAATTATCGGGATAGGCGCTCCACTGGAAAAAGTTGAAATCATGGGAAATCTTAAATTTGATATAAACAAGACACTTGATGAAAATTCAATTAAAAACCTTCAAGAATCCTTAAAAACAGGAAACAACAGAGTATTAATAGCAGGCAGCACCCACCAGGGTGAAGATGAAACAGCTTTAAGAGTTTATAACAGGCTAAAATGCGAGTTTGATGATTTAAAACTTCTTATTGCCCCCAGACACCCGGAAAGAAACGCCAGCGTGCAGAACCTTATCGCCAAAAGCGGGTACAGCTATGGTTTAAGAAGCAAGAATGATGATTTTAACAATAAGGACATAATTTTACTTGATGTTATGGGTGAATTGGGGCAGATGTATTCGGTAAGTCACCTTGCATTCGTGGGTGGAAGCTTTTCCGGCACAGGCGGACACAATCCCCTCGAGCCGGCCATATATGAAATTCCCGTAATTTCAGGCCCTACAGTGTTTAATTTCAGGGATATTTACCAGTTTATGACAAATTCCGGCGCTGCAAAAATTGTCAGCGATGAGCAGGATATGTATAATCAATTAAGGAAGTATCTGGTTAATGATAACAAATATAGTGAAGCAAGCAGGGCATGTGCTGAAATTTTTGAAAAAAACCGGGGCGCTCTTGATTTTGCAGTTAAAAGAATAGGAAACTACTTATGAACCCAAACATTCCCTCTCAACAAATTAAAATAAGAAAGGCAATACTTATATTTCTTAAGGCCGTAGCGCCTCCATTAGTGTTATATGTAGATAACACGGACGAAGCGTATGCTGAAATTATACGAATAATCGAAAACGCGAATGTGAGTATGCCCCGAATGATTGAGAAAATTGGCAAGGGGCCTTTGAAAAAAATTGCTGTATTAGATGTCCAGATAGCGGGTGTTGCAATACAGGAGGAACCGGCTTAAAATAGAAAATACAGAATCGGGACGTAGCGCAGCTTGGTAGCGCATCGGTCTGGGGGACCGAGGGTCGCAGGTTCAAATCCTGTCGTTCCGATTCTGTTTATAGCTGTATGTTAAGATGTATTAAATCAATTTTTTCTTATCTGACACTGGTTTTACGATAAATAGTAAATTTTACATGTTTTTTCGCGCAATTTTTAATATTGAAAGACTTTAATTCAGTGAATCTAATTAAATTGTATTGGAGAAATTATTATGCTAGCTGGATTAAAGAATAATCAATATAACTTTTTCAATATAAACCAAAATTCTAATGGTTCTTTTAAGGTTTCAGCCTTAAGTTTTAAGGGTATGAAGGAAAAATTACCTGTTATATTAGTAGGTGCCGGAAGATATACAATGAAATTGGCTGGACCTAAATATACTAAAGGTAATTTCCCTACTGAAGTCATTGGAGTTGTTGATCCTTACATTAATAGAAGCACTTATGAAAATTCTGTTATGAGAAATATCCCCCTTTTCGAAAATTTTGAGCAATTGGGAAGACAAATTCAAGACAAATCAAAATGTGTTGTTGACCTTGCACTTAAAGGAAGTGTAATCCCTCAAGTAATAAGTGAATATGCCCAAGCTGGTATGAAAAACTTTATTCTTCCCAAACCTGTTGCTTTTACTCATGAAGGACTTGATACTATTAATAGTACTATAAGACACCATGGTTTAAATGCTTGTATTGTATCAAATTGGCATTTTTCAGATATTCCTAGAAAAATATCACAATTACTAAATAAAGCTAAAGATAAAAACTTAGCATTAAGTAGAGCCGAGATGTATTTCTCAAAACAGCGGGATCGAATTGATAATGTTACACCTCCGTTAAGTGAATTACCGCACGCTCTTCAGATTTTAGAATCCTCCGGATTAATTAATTCAAAATTAGATATCCCTCACCTATTTGAAGCTTCTCCGAGCAAAGTTGCTGTTAGATATAAACCTGCGGGAACAGAAACGGATATTAGAGCTTTTGTTGATTTGCAAGCCAAGCCTGGAGAACTAGAGTGGATAGATCGTCGTTTGGATTTATGGTTTGACAATAATAAACTTCCAGTTAAACTCCCTGAAAAGAGACCGTCTGATATTAGAGTAAACTTTAATATTAGATTCGATGATAATTGCCAAAATGTTATTAGGAAAGGGAGTATAAAACTTCAAGATTGGTTAAAAGTTTTATTAAAAGAAGATAATCTCGAATTTGGCAAAAATGAGGATAATTTACAAAAGGCCTATAAGAGAATTTTAAATAAATTTAGAAAACAAACACAAGGATCAGATAATGTTAATACAAGTCAACAAAGCTCAGAGGTTTTAGAATTTTCTGAATATTTACCTCTTGCCAAACAATTGATTAATATTCAAAAACTTTGGGAAAAGAAAGCTCAGCCACTCCCATCACAAATTTTTAGCTAAATAAAACTCCCCCAACCTTTGGTTCGGGGGAGTTTTATTATAAATCTTATTTTATCTTGGATTATTAATTATATGTGCAATATCAGGAATTACTTGAGAAACTGATGCATCTATATTTCCGGAAAACTTTTTTACAGGTTTAAAAACTTTAGCGCCATCGAGAAGAAATTTGGCAAATTTTAGTTCATATTCTAAGAATTCTCTGATGTCGTCTTTTCCTTTGCATTGATTTAATTGTGATTTAATTAATTTAACCATTCTTTTTGCTGAAGAAATTCCAAATTCTCGTCTTTCTAAACTATTTTGAAATCTGTTATAGAATTTCGCTTCTACATTAGACTTTGTAAAGGCGTACATTGTTTGTGTTTTCAATGCCATTAGGTCAACTAGCATATCAGGACATTGTTTGAAGGCCGAAGCTTGTAGGCGTTCATAATGTATTTTTTTAGCAAGTTTGGTTTTTAAATCAGGGGTAAGTTTTTCATCAAGTTTATCAAGGTAAGCAGCCAGATGCTTAGCTTTAAATTGTATATATTTTTTCAGTACTGCTCTCATTTGTGAAGGATTAGATTTCGATAGAGCCATCTTTTCTAAATATTGGACCAATGCTTTTGATTCAAAATTTGTAGCATTTTGTAGAAGACAAAAAGAAGGGCTGTAAATATTCCATTCAGGATCAAATCGTTTTTTGCCATTTGCAGCCATCATCTGATTAGTATTATTTAACTTGAATTTAAAGGCATCACCATAATCAAATAGATGCGCTTTATCTTTAGCTACTAAAATATTATTTTCGTTAATGTCGGAATGATAAATTCGAGCCAAGTCATGCTCATATAATGATGAAAGAAGAGAATTAAGATGTTTTGGTTTCAAAGGATTTATTACAGGATCCATTTTAGAACCATCCAATGCTGACATAATGAGAAACTTTTCATTTCCCACTGGCCAAAATCCTAATAATTTACATTCTGAAGATGTTTGTTCTGTTATTGTGTTTAAAATCCTGGCTTCATGAGTCATATCAAGATTTACAAATTGATTTTTTCCAGTAGAGCTGATTGGTTCCGTATGGGGAGCTTTAACAAAAAATTTATAAGGAGAGGTAATTAAGTATCCAGCGCCGCTGGAACCTTCGCCTGCCAACTTGCCTCTTGTTCTAACATAAGGAAGAATTTCTAAAATTGCAGCTGGAGGTTTTTTAATGAATGAAGGAATAAGATTTCCAAAGGTGAGAGTACTAATAGGTTTATTCTTTTGAAAAATATCTTTTTGAGGATAGCTATTACTACATATTGCTGCTTTAGATTCCGTATTAATGCAGCAAGGTATTACTTTTCTTGAGGATAACTGGTTTCCAAAGTATAATGAAGTAAGTTGATTGAATATCATTATTTAGAAATCCCTTTTAATCAAAAATGAATCTGCTTAAATAAAGTCAATCAATACAAAAAATTGCCATTATAAAGCATTCAAGATTACATATCTTAATGTTTATTTAAATTTGGATAAAAAGCCTAAGTTCTCTTTTTCGTTAATAGTTCATCAGAATGTAAAAATTTTGTATAATTTAAATTATGAATACTGATAATCTCTTAGGCCTTTTTATAGATGAATCTAAAGAAAACTTACAGTTTTTAAACAATAAATTATTGGAATTAGAAAAAAAACCTGAAGATTTTAGTTTATTAAATGAAATTTTCCGCATAGCACATACCTTTAAGGGTATGTCTAAAACTATGGGATTTAACAGGATGGGGGATCTTACCCATAATCTGGAAAATCTCCTTGAATTACTAAGAAGCGGGCAAATAACAATCGATGAAAAAATCATTACTTGCCTTTTTAAAGGCTTTGATAAACTTGAAATACTCATGGCTACAATAATAGAGACAGGAAATGAAACTGAATGTCCCGGGATTAAAGAATTCATCAAGGAATTAAAAGAAATAGCTCCTTTTAATGACCCGGAAAATGAACCTGAAATCCAGACGGATATTAATACCAGCCTCGCCAGTTATGAATTACTTGCAATCGAAGAAGCGATAGCACAGGGATACAGTCCCAAGGAAATCTCTGTATACATAGAAAATGAATGTGTTATGCCGGGTGTAAGGTGCTATATGGTTAACTCCCTTCTTGAAAATCAGGGTGAAATATTCAAAACCATACCCACAGTTGAAGAAATTGAAAGTAATAAGTTTCTAACCTGCCCCCAAACTAAACATCTGGTCAAATTCTTTATTATTACTAAAACTGAATCCGATATAATTATGCAAAAAATACTGTCTGTTTCAGAAATAGAAAAGGTGGAAATCCTTGATATAAAAGATTCCAAGAAATCTTACGATATTCAGGAAAAAGAATCAGAAAAAAATAAACAATCGTCTAAAATTACCAGCCATACTGTAAGAGTAAATGCAGAAAGACTGGATAACCTTGTTAACCTTGTGGGTGAGCTGATAATAAACAAGACAAGATTATCCCAGCTTACCCAAGAAATTAACAACCCGGAATTAAATGGAGTAAGCGCATATATCGAGAGCATTACAGGCGAAATTCAGGATATAGTAATGAATCTGCGAATGGTACCGATTGAACAGGTATTCAGTCGCTTCCCAAGACTTGTAAGAGACATTTCAAAGGAAATGGATAAAGATGTAAACCTGATAATTCAAGGACAGGAAATTGAAATAGACCGCTCTTTAATAGATGAAATAGCAGAACCGCTCGTCCATATCATAAGAAACGCCCTTGACCATGGATTAGAAACCAGGGAAGAACGCATCAAAGCAGGAAAAAAGGTTAAAGGTACCTTACAGCTTATCGCTCATAGCGAATACAACAAAATTTTAATAAAAATAATAGATGATGGAAAAGGAATAGATACTGAAAAAATTTATCAAAAAGCATTAGAAAAAGGACTTATTCTGCCAAAAGACCGTGAATCACGCACTGAGTCGGAGATTATGGAATATTTATTTCTTCCGGGCTTTTCTACTGCTGAAAAAACAACCGACCTCTCAGGCCGCGGCGTAGGTATGGACGTTGTAAAAACAAAAATTACCGCACTAAACGGTACTGTTAACATAAAATCAGAAAAAGGAATCGGGACAACTGTTACAATCACTCTACCGTCCACCCTGGCTATAACTCAGGCTTTATTGGTAGAAGTAGGCGAAGAAACATACGCATTGCCGCTCAATTACATTAATGAAGTTATTGAAATTCCTATAAATCAGGTTAAACACATACAAAACAAAGAAGTTATCAATTTTAGAGGCTGTGTTATACCTATAAAAAGACTTGACGAGCTGCTTAATGTGCCTGAATGTTCCATCTTCAACACGGACAAGCTTACTTTAGTCCTGATACAGTCTGAGGAAAACCTAGTGGCAGTTAGCGTTTCCAAAATAATAAATCAGCAGGAAATTGTAATAAAAACTCTTAACAAAAATTTGAGTTCTAAAAATTATGTATCCGGTGTAACTACCCTTGGTAACGGACAAATAGCGCTAATTTTGAATGTAAACACTTTAATAAGGTGATTAAAAGGTATTTTATGATTGATAAATTAATAGAATCAGATCAAAAAGAAATTCAGGTTGTAACATTCAAGCTAGGCATTGAAGAATATGCTACTCTGATTACTGATGTCCGTGAAGTTATAGTCCTCCAAAACTGTACACGCATTCCTGAAGCTCCGCATTATGTAAAAGGAGTGATAAATTTAAGAGGGAACATCATTCCTGTTATTGACGGAAAAAAGAGGTTTAACCTGGAAACCTCAGAAGAGTATGATTCTGGAGAAAAAAGAATAATGATAATGGATACAAAACAAGGAACAGTAGGCTTGATCGTGGATAGTGTTACAGGCGTGGTAAAATTAAAAATTGAAGATATTGAACCCCCTCATTTGGATCTAGGGGAAGACAAAGAAATTTTTTGGGGAGTAGCAAGACATATGGATAAGCTGTTTATTTTAATGAATTCTCAAAAAAGCTTAAGCCTCGATTATGAAAGTTATGGAAAAGAGAATTAAAAATGAAGGAAAATGTTCAGGAAATACTGCAAAAAGCGAATAACCTGCAATATAATTTTCATATTGCAATTAAAGTATCAAAGCTATTGGATGACGATAATGCAAGTATTAATGACCTGTCAAAGCTTATTGAAGCTGATCAGGCGCTTACCGTAAAACTGTTAAAACATTGCAACTCAGCAGAATACGGATTCTCCAAAAGAGTTACTACTGTAAAAGATGCTATTGCAAGAATAGGATTTAAGATTTTAAAAACTATGATTTTCACAATAGTGTCGAAAAGTTCCTTTAATCAGGAAATAAAAGGGTATGGGCTTGAAAAAGGTGATCTCTGGCGGAATTCTATCAGTTGTGCTGTGTATTCCCGTTATTTAGCAAAATTAATCGACTATAATGATCCTGACCAGGCTTTTACTGCAGGTTTATTGCGAGATATCGGTAAACTTATCCTGCATGAATACGTCAGAAAAGAGTATGACGAAATTGAAAGATTGGTAAATAAAGAAAATATTACCTTCTCAGAAGCAGAAGAAAAAATAATAGGATTAAACCATTGCCAGTTAGGAGCACTTGTCGCAGACAAGTGGAATTTCCCGCAAATATTAATTGATACCATAAAATACCACCATAATCCCGAAAAAGCCGAACAAGACGAATGTGAAGATATGGATTTATTGAGGATTGTTCATTTTGCAGATTATTTAACTGTTATGCTAGGCTATGGAATAGGAAAAGACAGCATGTTGCAGGAAATTGATATGGATTGCGTAGAAAGTCTTGGACCTCCACTGTGTAATGAAAATATGGAATCATTAATATCTGATATAGTTAACTTAAATCCTGAAATTGAACATTTAATTTCTAATCTTGAATAAGGTTGAATAAGGACAGCTAATTTTTTATGCAAGAAATAATTGTTAAAATGGGTGATCTAGAGCTAACTACCAAACCGGGAGTAATACTTATTGCTCCCAGCCTTGGTTCCTGCGTAGGTTTAGCTGTATATGACCAAAAATCAAGAATAGCAGGAATGGTTCATATAGTGCTGCCTGACAGTAATGTTAAACACAATCTCAACACTGAAGAAAAAATTGGAAAATATGCAGACATAGCTATTCCCGCATTATTAGGTAAAATGTTATCATTAGGTTCAAAGAGAGAAAATCTGATAATAAAAATTGCAGGCGGTGCACAGATGTTTAATTTAAAAGGCGATTCTAGTATTATGAATATAGGCGCCAAAAATATAGAAGCAGTAGAAAATGCTGTGAAAGGAATGAATCTAGTCGTAAACAATGCTGATACAGGGGGTAACACAGGAAGAACCCTTAAACTAAACGCTTTTAACGGTAACTTTTACCTAAAAGTTATAGGGCAGCAGGAAATTGAATTTTAATGAGGAAGTAAAACATGTCAAAAGTTTTGATTATAGATGATGCAGCCTTTATGAGAATGATGCTAAAAGACATCCTTACACAGGGAGGACATGAGGTTGTTGGCGAAGGCGCTAGCGGAACTGAAGCATGTCAATTATATACTCAGTTAAAACCTGACCTGGTAACTATGGACATTACAATGCCGCAGATGGACGGAATTACGGCTCTTAAAAAGATTATTTCAGAAGACCCCACCGCAAAAGTAATAATGTGTTCTGCAATGGGACAGCAGGCAATGGTAATTGAAGCGATACAGGCGGGTGCAAAGGATTTTATAGTTAAACCATTCCAGGCACAGCGGGTACTTGACGCTGTCAGGAAGCTTGTACCTCAGGAACAAAAGCGATAAAATTCAGGTCTTTAAAATTAATGCATTCTTTGTTAAACTAGATATAACAGTTATGCAAGCCGAAGTGGCGAAATGGCAGACGCAGTAGACTCAAAATCTACCGGTGGCAACACTGTGTCGGTTCGAGTCCGACCTTCGGCAAACTAACAAAATGAACCTTGAAAATTAATTTAAACCATCATGGGGACGTTCTGGATTTGACAGGGCGTACTGGTGGAAGCAAGCCGCGAGCCGGAGCGCTGTTCTCCGTTATCAACGAGCAAAAAAACAAATGCAAACACATTTGATCTAAGCCACAAATTTGCAGCATTAAATACAGCTGACGCTGTAGCTGCATAGTGGTAACTGGGTAATCCCCGCCGGCCGGATTATTCGGTCATTACGCCGGAATGCTCTCAACGGACGAGGATAAGTTGAGCTAAGACAATCCTCAAAGTCCGGCAGGACTTTAAAAATGCTTGGTTAAAATTATGGGTGTGGTAACTGACCTGATTTTAACGACATAAATAGTTACCTACGCTCGTAGAAGTTTGTTTGTGCCCGTCTTGGACGAGGGTTCGAAACCCTCCGTCTCCACCAAAAAAGCCCAGAGGCTGTATAGCTTCGGGGCTTTTTTAGTTTAATTTCTGGTAAATAATTAACAAGTTATAGTTTTATTTACTCTTATCAAGATTTTTTAAATCAAAAGTTATAAAAATTAAATAAATTATTAGAGCAATAATAATAGTGTCAATTAAAACATTTACAAAGTTTCCCCACATTATTTTTGCACTTGCAATCTGAAAATAAGCATTGCTTAAATTATCTAGATTTCCCAAAGCCAGTGCAATAATTGGGCTTATTATATCTTGAACTAATGAATCAACAAGTTTTAATACTGCACCGCCCAAAATAAAAGCAATCGCAAATCCTACAACTCCTTGTTCTCTAAGAAACTCAATAAAACCTTTCATTTTACTTTCCCTGTACTACTTAAAGTTTATTTCTATTTAATTAAATTATATAAATTCTTTTTTATTTTCATTGTCTAAGCTGCTATAGTTTTAAACTCGTATACCAGTCTCCACCATAACAGCCCCTTTCTTAAGAGAGGGGTGTTATATTTGAATTTTATTAATAATGATACCTGCATTGAACAACTACAATAGAATCATCTTCAACCTTATAAACCAGCCTATGTTCATAATTTATCCGCCTTAACCAATACCCATTAAAATTAAATTTAAGAGCTTCTGGTTTGCCTAAGCCTTCAAACGGAGTCTCTTGGATATCTTTAATAAGTTCATTAATTTTTACAAGAATTTTTCTATCTTTTTCTTTCCAATATTCATATTGTTTTTTAGCCTTTTGAGTAAATTTAATCTTCATCTTCTTCAAAAAGCTCCATTTCGACGACTGCTCCTTTTTCGGCTTCCTCAATTGATTCCATTAATTCTTTTGCGTTTTTCGGACTTTTTAAAAGATATGCTGTTTCTTCCAGTGCTCTGTAATCTTCCAAAGAAAGGACTACAATAGACTCTTTATCTTTTCTTGTTACTATGATTCCAAGGTGGTTTTCACAAATTTCTTTCATTTTTTTTGCTAAATTTGCCCTAAAAGAGGTGTATGAAATTGCTTCCATTGCCATATATTTTTCTCCTGTACTACATTATGTACCTGTACATATTATAGTACATATATTTGGATATTACAATCATTTAGCATTTATGTTAGCTTTTTATTATCTATTCCAGAAAGGAGAAAAAATGAAACCATTTAAATATTCAGCAAAACTTATAGGAATTTTCGTACTCGTTTTAATTATCAGCTTTTTTTGTTATAGTAAAAACTTCAAAGTTTACGCAAAAAAATTAAATATTAAAGGTGAACACATGAACAAAGAACTAACAGAAGTAAGAGCAAGCCACCTCCTTGTAAAAACAAAAGAAGAAGTTGAAAAATTAAGAACAGATATTATAAACGGAAAAGATTTTGCCGAAGTAGCAAAAGAAGTTTCTTTGTGTCCTTCAGGACAACAAGGCGGAGATCTTGGGTATTTCGGAAAAGGCCAGATGGTTCCGGAATTTGAAAAAGCAGCATTTAGCCTTCCTGTAGGAGAAGTTTCCGAACCAATTAAAACACAATTCGGTTGGCACCTTTTAATCGTTACAGGTCAAAAATAGTTTATGCATAATCTTCTTAGTCAATGTATAGCAGGCATAAAAAATATAAAATGTCTGTATGAAGATAAAAGATGCATATCCAGAAAGAAAATTTTTAATTCAATTAGATAATAACAAGTTTTTTATATCGGAAAATCAAGAAAAAACGCAAGTTATTATTAAAGTTGCTGCTGAAAATCTTTCCACTGAATACGATCTGGCAAAAAAACTTGATAACAGGTTTCTGCAAGCACAAAAAGTAAGAAGGTTTGATGACGGTAGTGTGCTGGAAATTCCGTACGATCAGGAAATTCTTCTTTCCGAATTTATTAAAAAGGGCGAACTTGATATACCAACTTTTTTTAAAATTGGGAAAGAACTGATAAACCTACTTGCAAGTGTTCATAAGCATAATATGGCGCTTAATACCTTAAACCCATTTATGCTCCTGATTAATCAGGATACATTAAACATAAAACTCCTTGACTGGTCACGTATAACATTATTTGAACGCATATCAATGCAGCTTGATTCTGAATATTTGTATAAATACGCGGAATATGTTGCTCCTGAACAAACAGGATTGCTAAATAAGCCTATTGACTATAGAGCAGACTATTATTGCCTTGGAATTATAATGTATCAGGTACTTATCGGACAAACACCTTTTATAGCAGAAAATCCGCTTGAAATATTGCACCAACAAATAGCAATTACCCCTAATGTAGAACAAATTTCCGATGTTATTTCACCAATAATCCTAAAACTACTGACAAAAGATCCGGAAGAACGCTACCAGTCTATAAAAGGACTAACGTTTGATTTTAATAAAGCAGAAGAGATATGGAAATCAGGCTCAAGCGAAACCTTTACACCTGGAACAAAGGATATATCCTATTATTTCCATATTCCTGAAAAAGTTTACGGCCGGGAAGAAGAAAAAAATATTCTTGAACAGGTATATAACCAATCCTGTCAAAATAAAACTCAATTAGTTCTAGTGTCAGGCTATTCTGGCATTGGTAAAACTACTTTAGTTGGGGAGCTCCAACCTTCTGTCGCAATTAAAAAAGGTTTTTTTATAAGCGGAAAATATGACTTGTTAAAAAGAACAACGGCTTATAGTGGCATTTCTGAAGCCCTGTCGCAATTATGCAAAATGCTTTTAACAGAACCGGAAGAAAATATTAATCAATGGAAAGAAAAAATACTCAACTCATTAGGCAGAAACGGACGGATTTTAATTGATATTTTACCGGAACTGGAATTTATTATAGGCCCTCAGTCAGAACTCCCCGAAATGAGCCTTGAAGTAAGGCAAAATCTCTTTAATATCAGTTTAATCAAGTTTATTAACATTTTTACGGAAAAAGAATGCTCACTTGTCATATTTCTTGATGACCTTCAATGGGTGGATATTCCAAGTTTGAATGCCCTTAAATCTTTAATAAATTTTCAACAAAAACAAAAATTAATGATAATAGGAGCCTATAGGAGTAATGAAGTAGATGCGACCCATCCTCTGACAACTTTTTTTATTAAAGATTTAAAAAGGGGTGTTATTTCTGTTACTGAAATTGAACTCGAACCTTTGAAAACCCAATATATTAAGAAATTATGCTCAGAAACCTTTAAAAAACCAGAGGAGGAAGTTGCTAAACTTAGCGAAATAGTTGAGAAAAAAACTAATAATAATCCATTTTTTGTTAAAGTTTTTTTAAAGAACCTCTATGATAACAGATTAATTAGTTTTTCAGAAGAGGCGGGCTGGCATTGGAATATAGAAGAAATTCTCAGACAGCCAATAACAGAAAACGTGGCTATTCTGGTTTCATCCATAATTTACAAGTTTGATGAAAAAACCAGAGAACTGGTTATTGATGGCAGTTTTCTGGGTAGTACCTTTAGAAGTGCTGACTTACAGATTATTTCCGAATTTACGGAAAAGGAAATCGAGGAATTAATTCAAACTGCTTTAAGTGCAGGGATAATTGTAGTTAGGGATGGATCCTATAAATTTGCTCATGATCGCTTTCGGGAAACAGCTTATAGCCTTGTAAAAGAACATGAACGTCCTGAAAAACACCTTAAAATAGCGAGAAAACTTTATAATGCTTTTGTACAAATTAATTTAGAAGAAAGAATTATAGACATACTCCAGCAGTATAACCGTGCGATCGAGCTTGTAACTGACAAAGAAGAGCTTTTATTAATTATGAGTTTAAACCTTAAAGGAGCTACAAAAGCCAAATTTAACCACGCTTATAATATAGGGGTGCAATACCTGGAAAAGATTATGCAGATTTTTTCTGAAAAAAAACTGGAACCGGAAGTTTTATGGCAGCAAGAATATGAGTTAATGCTTCAAATTCACAGGGAATATGCTGAACTGCTTTATTTTAATTACCGGTATGAAGAATCCAAAAACATAATTAACCAGGCTATACCTCACATACAAAATATTTTTGACAGAAATGAACTTAAAAGAAATTTGTTAGTTCAGTATATGACTAAAACTCAATTTCGAGAAGCTTTTAATTTAGGCGTTGAGATTTTAAATGAACTGGGTATTGAGTTTCCTTTAGATAATTATGAAGAAGCTTTTAATGCTGAGTTGGAATGGAATAAAAAATATATGGCTAATCGTCCGGTTTCATCGATTCTGGATTTACTTGACGCTACTGATCCTAAAATTATACTTGCCTTAAAAGTATTTAATAATATGATAAACGCTGCCATGTACGTTACGTTTTATTCAAATAATATTAATCCATGGGGAATTTCAGCAGTAAAAGCAGTTAATCTAGTTCTTAAATATGGACTTATTCCTGGGTGTTCATCTATTTTTATAATGTTTGCATCAGTTCTAAATAATATTTCTTCAAAATACGATGAAAATTATGAGTATGGAAAAGTTGCCATTGAATTAAGCTTTAAAAAAGACAATTTATCACAAATAGGACAAAATCTCTATCTCAAAGCAATGTTCCTGGATACCAGGATGAAACCCTTAAAGGAAGTAATAAACTCTGTGCAGGAAGCTTATAAGTATTCTTATGAAGCGGGTGATTTGGAAAATACGGGTTACTGCGCGGGTGGTTCTAACCCATTGGCATATGTAGCAGGTGTACCATTTGAAAAAATGTTTAAAAAAATAGAAGAAACTATGGATTTTGCAAATAAAACAGGACATACTACAGCTGCTCTTCTTGCATTGCCTGCTGCTATTATGGTATGGACCCTTTCAGGGCATACTGCTAACAGGTATACATTTAGTTACAAAGAAATAGATGAGGAAAACTTTTTTAATCAAATTAAAAAAACTAATTATATGATGCCTTTACGTGTTTATAGGCATTTGAAGACTCAAGCGTATTATTTTTATGAAGATTTTGAACAAGGATTAAAATGGATAGAAAAAAGTAAGGGAAGAGATTCTATCATAACAGGAGGTTTATCAGAAACTGTATTTTTTTTCTATGAAGCACTGACTTTGATTGCTTTGTATCCTTCTCGTGGTGTTGATACCCAGACAAAGTATAAAGAAACAATAGAAAAAAACCTGGAAACATTCAAAAATTGGAAGAGATATTGCCCTGAAAATTTTGAACACTATTATTTGATGCTAAAAGCAGAATATGAAAACAGGATATTAGGCAAAACTGACGTAGTAAACGACTATGAAACCGCAATATCAAGAGCAGCAAACACAGGTTTTATTCAGAATGAAGCGTTGGCCTCAGAATTATACGCTAAATACTGGCTAAGAAGAGAAAATAAAGAAATTGCACAGATATATTTTTATAAAGCAAGGGATTTATATGAGGAATGGGGTGCTTCCAGAAAAATTGAATGCCTGGAGGAATTTTACAGGGATATATTTACTCTTGCAACAATTCATCCAAGACATCATATTACCCCAGCTGTATTAACTGATTATGAAACGGTATTAAATACAACCTATACACTTGCTGAAGAACTTAATCTGGATGCTTTAATCGAAAAAATGATTGTTATCCTGGGTAAAAATGCAGGAATTCAATACACTGCAATTGTTTTACCCCAAGCTAAAAATCTATATAGAACAGTAACCTATTATCCAGCTCTCAATAAAGTGGAAAGTCATTGCCTTGAAGATAAAGACCTTTCTTCTTTCCTGCCTGCTTCAATGTTTTATTACATAAACCGTACAGGAGAAACGGTCCTTATAAATGAAATACAGAAAGAAAATATTTATTCACAAGATCCCTATTTTCTTAAAAATTTTCCAAAATCCTGCTTAGGACTGCCAATTAAAAAAGAGGACAGAATTTATGGCGTGATTTATTTTGAAAACCAGAAAATTATTAAGGCTTTTGATGAATCACGGATTGAGTTATTAAAAACACTCCTTGTACAGTGCGCAATTTCAATTGAGAATGCGACATTGTACAAGTCATCACAGGAAAGTAAGAAAATTATTGAGAAAACAGCCCATAAAGAAACTATATTAAGAGAAATAATATCGGAAATAAAGCTAACCAGGGATTTAAATGAGGCGTATCAAAAACTTTTATGGAAAGTAGCAGAAAAATTCGGTTTAAACAGGGTACTATTTCTTGAATCTTCGGGGATAAATCCAAATGAACTTTTTGTAAAATATGAATTTGTAGTTAATAGCGGTGAATTATCCTTAAAAAATGAGACTCTTCCTGAAATATATACAGAACCGTTTTTTAATCTTATACATAATCTTAAGCCTCTTGTAATAAATAATATCAATGAACACTATTCAAATGAAGATCTTGTTTTTTTTGAAAAATATAAGGTAAATGCATTGCTGGCAGTGCCGCTTGTTAAATATAATAAAAATGTAAGGGTACTGGGGTTTGTTGTACTTTGTTCCAAAGAAATTAAAATGTGGACTACGGATGAAATAGAATTAATAAAAGCCATAAACAGTTCTGTGGTGAGTGTTATATGGGAAATATCCACCTTCATTGAAATAGAAAATTTAAGAAATTCATTTATTTCTACTCTTGCACACGATTTCCAGGTACCGATTATTGGAGAAAGGGCCGCGCTTGAGTATCTTTTAAAATATATGGGAAAAACCCCTTTAAAAAGCAAAGAAATTGTAGAGGAACTTATTCAAAATAATTTAAATATAACGACCTTGCTCAATAAATCAATAGAAATATACAATTATGAATCAGGAAAAACAAAGCTTACACTTTATTTAATACAAATTTCAGAGGTGCTAAATGAGTCTATTGACTCACTAATAAGGCTTGCGGACTCAAGGTCCGTAAATATTTTACTGCATACACCAGACGAGCCATTGTTCATTATGGCGGATAAAAATGAATTAACTAAAGTTTTCGATATCATAATAAGAAACGCTATAGAAAACAGCCCTGTAAAATCAGAAATACATATTGGTTTTTATAAAAAAGACAATAACGTAATCATATATATTAAAGATTATGGCCCGGGAATACCTGAAAATATAAAAGATAAAATATTTAATCGTTATGAAATAACTTTAGCAATAGAGAGAAAAATAGGCTCAGGTGCAGGATTATTGCTCACGAAATACATTGTTAACGCTCACAATGGTTCAATTTGGTTTAAAACGGAAAAAGATAAAGGATCTACCTTTTTTATATCTTTGCCTTTAGCGAGTATTGTAGAGTAAAAGTTAAAGGAATAATTCTAACTTATACTTTCTTTATAATAAATTTAAATTCACTATGCCTTATGATAATTTTAAAATAATATGCAAAATTTGCAAAATTTTTTAAAAAAATAACAATTTTTATCTATTAGCTGTTTTATATACTTGGGAGCGTTCCCAAAAAAAAATTAAATAAAAATAGGGGAATTATGGACTCGGTTAAGGTATTAAGCTCAAATTTAAATTCTGTAAATACCAGACGAAGATATGTGAAACAGCCGAGCTTTGGACTGAATGCAACACAGGCCGCCTCAAAAGTTCTAACTAACCTCGATGATGTCTTTAATAAAATGCCTAGCTCCTATGAACAAAGAAGAGAAGCAAAAAAGCTTATAAAAGAAGGGCTAAATAAGACTGAAAGGTTTTTCTATAAACTAGGAAAAAGCATGGGGGAAATTCAGACTACCCTTATTAATGCTGTGGGTACAGCATTAGTTGCCCCTATTTTTATTGCATATAACCCAATTGCAAAAGAAGACAAGGAAACAAGAGTTTATTCAGCCTGGAGACAGCCAGTTTCAGCAGTACTAGCAGTATTAACACAGGTTGGAATAAATGTACCTTTTACTAAGTATTTAAACAAACGTGCAAGTGAAGGAAGATTAGGCTCCTTTTTTGACCTGTCAATTAAACATGATTCAAACTATTTATTAGCACAGGCAAAGAAAGAAGGAATAAAATTTGCTAATAAAGATATGGCAGATGACTATATTGATAAAATTCATGTTGAACAATTCCGTAAAGAAGTTAGAAAAAAAACAAAAGCTATTCTGAATGATCCTGAGAAATATACACGCATTTTTAAAAATACTTTAGCACCCTCCGAACAAAGAAAAATGGAATACTTTGGAATATCTGTAGCTGAAGAAGCAAAAAAAATTACTATAAAACAAATAAAACAGGTAGAAAAAAATGTAAAAGGGTTAAAAGTTGTTTTAGGACTTGGATTATCCCTGTTAACCCTGCCTCCTACCTGTTCATTATTAAACTGGGCTTATCCGAGGTTTATGGAAATAATATTTCCTGAAAAATGCAAATCACAAAAACTGAAAGGAGGTAAGTAATTATGCTTACGTCCGCAGTTAGATCAATAGCAAATAGCAAATTTATCGCAAATCAATCCAAAAAAATCGGCGAAGATACTGCCGGTTATGCCGCAAAATTTGCAATTGCTTCAATCTGCATGAAAGATGGGCTTGGATGTTACTACTATGTAACCCAAAGCTTAAAAAATGAGCGTATCCCCGAAGAAAAAAGAAAATTTGTTGCTGCCCTTGATCTTTCAAACGGGATTTTAATGATAGCTACACAACTTCTACTTGGTGCCACAATATCAAGCAAAAAGTGCCAGGACAAAATAAAGAATAAACTATTCGGAAATATACTTAAAGAAGAGAACATAAAACTGGCACATGAAAAATTAATAAAAATTAAAAAATTTAAAGGAATGCCGCTGGAAGCCTTTAATAGGACAATGGGAGGGGTTTCAAAGTATTGTACCGCTGGTTTATCAGTTATTACATCACTGGTAGCAGCTACAGTAATCGCAAAAAGAATGATCGTTCCTTTTATTGCAACTCCCCTTGCTTCCTGGTACAAAGAAAAATATATGGATAAAAACTGTAACCAGCCACCCCGACTCATTGGACAAAACTGTTTCGATGTATATGTAGCACGCAGAAATATTAAAGGATAAAAGATATAATGGAAACAAGAATCACATCAGAACATTTAACACAAGACAAAAAACCCTTTCAATTCAATAAATTTGCGACTTTCTTTAGCGCTCCCGCCGATGTATTGCCCATACAGGATATTAATAAAGTTAAAAACATATACGCACAATGGCGTTTACGAATTTTTTATTCAATTTTTATTGGGTACGTAGTTTTCTATCTTTGTAAAAAGAATATATGTGCGGCCATGCCACAAATGAGTACAGAACTGGGCTTTACTAATACAGAGCTTGGAATGCTTGGAAGCACGCTTTATCTGACTTATGGAATAGGAAAATTTGTTAATGGAATTATTGCTGACCGGGCTAACGTAAAAACATTCCTCCCGGTCGCCCTGTTTTTATCGGCGATAGCTAATATATGCTTTGCAGTGAGCAGTATATTTATAACACCAGGGCAATTTACATTTTTTGGATTGCCTTCCGCTACGATTTTATTATGGGTGCTGGTGTTTTTCTGGGGATGTAACGGGTGGTTTCAGTCAGCAGGATTCCCTAATATAGCAAAAAGCTTAACTTACTGGTATTCCAATAATGAACGCGGCACGAAATGGGCTTTATGGTCTACTTCTCACCAGACAGGAACATTTATAAGCATTCTTCTATCAGGGTTTCTGATTGCACACCTGGGCTGGCAGGCAGCATTTTATATTCCTGCAATACTGTCAGTTTTTGTAAGTTTCTTTTTATTCGAAAGACTCAGGGATAAGCCTACAACTATAGGCCTGCCGGATATAGAAGAATACAGGGAACCTCATATGGCCGTAAAGAAAGATTGCAATTGTCCATCTGATGACGATGAATGTTATCTAGAAATATTCAAAAAACATATTTTGTTCAATAAAACAATATGGATGCTGGCTCTTGCCTATATTTTTGTTTACATTATTCGGTTTGGAACAGAGGACTGGATAATTAAATACCTTGTTGAAGCAAAAAACAATTCACTCTCCACAGCAGCAATGAAACTGAGCTTTTTGCCACTGTTTGGAATAGCGGGGACAATAGCAGCCGGTTATTTCTCAGATAAAATCTTTAAAGGCCAGCGTGCACCTATAAACGTAATTTTTTTAGTAGGTGTTATTCTTGCTATTTTAGGTTTAAAGTTCAACACTAGCCTTGAAGTCCTTGATTATACCTTTATAGGGCTAATTGGATTCTTTACCTACGGCCCACAAATGCTCATAGGCGGATTATGCGCAGTTGAATCCAGCTCTAAAAAAGTTGCCTCTGCCGCAACCGGATTTACCGGCTCTTTTGGATACCTTGGAGCTATGATTTCAGGAGTTGGTACCGGAGTGGTTATTGATAAATTCAGCTGGGACGGCGCAATATACTTCTGGATGATTTCTGCTGTGCTGTGCCTCCTGCTGTGCATACCAATGTGGAATAATAAAGGCAAATAAAAAGCTATAACCTTTTACTTTTAAGCTATACTAAACTTATGCGCAAAAAAGTAATATCGATAGCTGTAATTTTTATCTTTACGCTTATAATGCCTATTTTCGCAATGTTTAAACTCCCGCAGCCTGTGGGATATGTTAACGATTTTGCGAATGTTATAGCAGATAATGAAGAAACCCAGCTTAATTCCATTATTCTCGAACTCAAACAAAAAACTCAAGCAGAGGTTGTTGTCGTAACATTAGGTTCGCTGGAAGGTTATCCTGTAGAAGATGTCGGGCTTGAGATAGGAAGACAATGGAAAGTGGGACAAAAGGGCAAGGATAACGGTGTTATAGTCCTTGTCGCTCCTAATGAAAGAGAAATGCGAATCGAAACAGGATACGGCATAGAGGGTGCTATTCCTGATTCTAAAGCGGGCAGAATCCGGGATGAGTACATGCTTCCATATTTTAGGACAGGGGATTACGGGAAAGGGATCATACTGGGCACAGCAGCGATTATTGACAGTATTGCGAACGAGTATGGGGTAACGATTTCAGGAAATTATAATTATCAAAGTTATACGAGTCAAGGCTCAGGACAAAGCAGTCCACTGCTTAACTTTCTTTTTATAGCAATGTTTTTATTCTTTGCTATAAAATATCCAAGGTTTACAATGCTTATGCTGTTAAGTTCAGGCCGTGGAGGCGGAAGCAGTGGCGGTTTTGGAGGATTCGGCGGTGGTGGCGGCTTTGGCGGCGGCGGAGCATCAGGGAGATGGTAATAATGAATAAAAACATTGAAATATTAATTAATGATATTAAGAAAATTATAGGAGATAGATTTTTATCTGCCGTTTTATACGGTTCTTATGCCGATAATACTCAATCGAAAACGTCTGATATAAATCTTATTGTGGTTATTGAACAGTTAACCGCGCTGGACTTGAAAAATTTACACCCTGCTGTGAAAAAATGGAAAAATACACCGTTATTTATGGGTAAAACCGAATGGTTCGCCTCCTCTGATGTTTATCCTATGGAGTATGCAGACATTAAAGACAGGCACTCTATCCTGTACGGCGATGATATAGTGTCAGGTTTAAAAATTGACAAGTGTCATTTGAGGCTGCAATGTGAATCTGAAACAAAAAATCTATTAATCAGGTTGAGGCAGGGTTATGTAGCAAACAGCTCTGACAAAAAAGCAATAAATGAGCTGATATTGAATTCTTCAAAAAGCCTTATGGCAATATTTAAAACCATTTTGCGCTTAACTTCCGATGAAAAGGTTCCCAATGATAAATCTCAGGTGATAAATAAAGTTTCATCATTAATCGGATTTGATGCGAAATTTTTCAATTCAAAAAACAATAATTTAATTATCCAAAAGTTAATTGATTCGATTTATGATGTTCTTAAATATGTAGATAAATTAGAAACTTGTAATAAAAATACTTGTAAGGAGGTATAAAAAATGAAAAAAACAGGACTTTACATACTTGGCGGAATTATTCTTGTAATAGTTTTATTGTTTGGAAGCTTTATCGGCAGCTATAACAAGCTTCAGGTAATGGACGAAACCGTTACATCAAGCTGGGCGCAGGTAGAAAACCAGCTTCAAAGGAGAAATGACCTTATTCCTAACCTTGTTAACACCGTAAAGGGTTATGCTGGTCATGAAAAAGAAATTTTCACAAATATCGCTGAATCCAGGTCAAAACTTGCAGGTGCAGTAAAAGCTGGAAATATTGGTGATGTAAACAAAGCAAACGCTGAATTTTCCGGCGCATTATCAAGACTGCTCGCAATTGCGGAAAATTACCCCGACCTTAAAGCTAACCAGAACTTTATCGCGTTACAGGACGAGCTTGCGGGAACAGAAAACAGGATTGCTGTAGCGAGAAAAGATTATAACGAAACAGTTAAGTCTCTTAATGCGAAGATCAGAACATTTCCGACTGTGATAATAGCTAATTTGGCTGGGATTAAAGCAAGAGAATACTTTGAAGTTGAAGAGGCAGCTAAAGAAGCTCCTGATGTGAAATTTTAATTAACTGGAGTAGCTAAAATTCTTAAACGGTTAAAAATTTCAGGACAAACAATAACTGCTGAGGTTAAAGGTGCGGACTCCAGACTATACACGGTTGATATCCATGTTAAAAAAATCGATGACAATACAAAAGAAAAAATAAAAAGTATTATATTGTCACACCCTACAGTTGCATTTGATATGAGTCTTGGGCATTTGAGCGAGTCATTTTTTGATTTGCTCAAAAATGGTGATCTACGTATTTTCCCGCCAGAGCCTGATGATATAAAAATCGCCTGCAGTTGCAGACAACAAGAGGTTTGTCCGCATATATCCGTTGTTTTTCGATCTCTTGAGAAAAAAATTGATAAAAATCCGTCTTTGATTCTGAGTTTAAGAGGACTCTCAATTGAGGAACTAACAGAGGCGACAGGTTTAAAAAGTTATTACATTAACAAGCTTAATAAAAGCATTCATAATAACTTCATACCTTACTGTCATTCTGAGCGTAGCGAAGAATCTAAAAATGATCTTCAATTTGCTTTTTCAAAAGCGGATGTTAATTCCTTATTCTTTATCCTGCCCAATGACCCGTTATTTTTTGAGCGGAAAGATTTCAAGTCTAAATTAATTAGTCTGTATGAAACCGTTGATACCGAACTGGACAGTATACTGGTTATAGAAAAACTGGCACCTTTGCGAGAAACGGAATTTTACCTGTATTATACGGAAGATAATAGACTAAAAGCATTCTTTACGCCGGTAAACAGCTTTTTGAGTTACTTAAAATCAAAAGGTTCACGTGTAAGGTTTTCCTCAAAAACCCTGAAAATCCCGCTAATAGGCGAAAAAGAAGGTATGAGCATTCCGGCAGATATGGTTTTTGATTATTTTTTGTTTGATTCGCTTAACGATAATAATGATGAAGTAACACCTTCTTGCCGGTTTTTAAGGTCAACCGCATCTTTGGCGCTGGCTTTGGCGAGATCACTCTGTTTTATTCCTGAAGTTGTTATGGATAATAACGAGGAATTTAGCATAAGATATGTACCTATGCTTAATAATAACAAAATTTCCGAGGTAATTGCTCAATATAGTTCAATTATGCCGATAAATTTCCTATTTAAAGACAAAGGAAACAAAATTCTGCCTAAAGATGCCGCTGTAGATTTTCTCTCGCTGTTTTTATCCCATATAATCCATAAAGTAACATTTTTAAAAGCGTCAAAGTTTCAAAATGACACTGTAACCAATATTTTCACCAAGACCAACCCCGTAAGCGCTGTTACGCCGGAAGGAAAGAATATTGCATTAAGTATTGCGCACTGGCTGGATGTGATCTCAAGAAAAGAAGAAGACATTAAACCTATTATCCGTGTTGAGAAGCTTAAGAATGAGGATAATTTTGCGCTTTACGTGGATGTTGATGATTATAAAAACCCTGCACTCATTAGCCAGCTTATAATTGCATCTAACTATATGCCTGTTTTAGCGGATATTCTTGACTCAAAAGGCGCATATATTCCAAAATTTGACTTGAAAGAAATAATGGAGTTTATATCTCATACTTCAATATTCTTAAATGCGCTTGATATAAGGATTATGATACCCAAAGAGCTAAATAATATCATCTCGCCTAGAATTTCATTAAAAGTAGGCTTAAAAAAACGTAAAGGCTTTGATATAAGTGCTATTTTTGATAAAAGTGAAAATTCATATCTTTCCATAAATAAACTGCTGGAATTTTCTTATGAGATCGCTATTGGTGATGAAAAAATTTCCCGGGAAGAGTTCCTGGAACTGGTGAAATCCGCCGATGGAATCGTTAAGTACAAGGATCAATACGTACTACTAAAGCCCGAAGACATAAGTTCCCTGCTTGAAAAGCTGAACAATCCCGCCCCTGAAGCAATAGATTCTATGACGCTTCTACAATCCACGTTTTCAGGCTTTTATGACGGGATGGATTTTGATGTTGATGAGAGTTTTAAAAAAGCGGTTGATAACTTTTTAAAAGTGGATGAAATCACTATCCCCCAGGACTTAACCGGAGTCCTGCGTCCGTATCAGGAAAGAGGCTTCAAGTGGCTGTACTCAAATACTGTGCGAGGGTTTGGCTCGTGTATGGCTGATGATATGGGGCTGGGTAAAACCATTCAGGTTATAAGCCTGCTTTTAAAAATAAAAGAAGAAGGTAACCTTGTTAAACCCGCATTGGTCATCTGCCCTACAACTCTTGTGGGGAACTGGTATAAGGAATGCGCCAAATTTGCGCCGAGTTTAAATGTGGTTATCTATCACGGATCAGATCGCAGCCTGGAATTAAGCGGGGCGGATATTATTATAACCACATACGGGCTTTTGAGGAACGATTTGGAAACATTTAAAGATATAGACTGGGATTTTGTAATTATTGATGAAGCGCAGAATATAAAAAACCCTGACGCTGGACAGACCCTTGCTGTAAAGTCATTAAAAACCAAAATATCTATTGCAATGACCGGCACACCTGTGGAAAACCGTTTAACCGAGCTGTGGAGTATTTTTGATTATACAAATAAAGGGTACCTCGGTAATTTAAGGGGTTTTCAGCAAAACTACGCAAATATCATAGAAAAACACCGGGATGAGCAACGAATAAAGCAGCTCCGCCTTGCAACAGCACCTTTTACCCTGAGAAGACTCAAAAACGACAAATCAATTATAAGCGACCTGCCTGAAAAGATAATTTTTGATGAATATTGTTACCTTACAAAAGAGCAGGCTGCGCTTTATGAAAAAGTGCTGGAAACTTCTTTCAAGGAAATGGATGGTAAAACTGGAATCAGTAGAAAAGGGCATATTTTTAAGCTTATTACCCAATTAAAACAGGTATGCAACCACCCCACACAATACTCAAAAATGGGCCAGATTACAAAAGAAATGTCCGGCAAAGCAGAAAAAACGATGTCTATAATCGAACAAATACGGGAACAGGGCGAGAAAACAATAATTTTTACCCAGTATAAAGAAATGGGCGATTTGCTGGTTCGGATGATACAGGATGAATTTAAAATTGATGTCCCGTTTTTTCACGGCAGTGTTACCCGCATTAAGCGAGATGAGATGGTTGAGGCGTTCCAGACTAACGATGACATAAAGCTGATGGTTATTTCGCTTAAAGCCGGGGGAACCGGGCTTAATTTAACTGCGGCAACGAATGTAATTCATTATGACCTCTGGTGGAATCCCGCAGTGGAAGACCAGGCAACAGATAGAACCTATAGAATCGGCCAAACTCATAATGTAATTGTGTATAGATTAATTTCGCTGGGGACTTTTGAGGAAAAAATTGATGAAATGATCAAATCGAAAAAAGAGCTTGCGAATTTAACTGTTTCCACAGGGGAGAATTGGATTACAGAGATGTCTAATAAAGATTTACGCGAGATTTTTACCCTTCATCAGAGATACTAAAGGATTTACAAATGATTTACAGAAAAACCCCCGAAGAAAAAGAACAAAAACAGCTAGAAATGGCTATGTTCGAAACCAAGTATGAACAGTTTTTAGCTGAAAAAATTTTGGAAAAGAAAAATACCCTTTTATCTAAATTCCCGGAAATTAAAACCCTATTTCAAGGCTGGCTATATGGCGTTTATGTGGCAATATTAGACCAACAGCAAGCAGAGAAAGGCAAATTATATTTTTTATTTGAAAATATCCCCGAATCTGAGGGTAAATACAAATTAAATTACGAAATTATAAATAATGAACGTGTTTTCAAACCCGCAGAACTAAAAAATTTCCCTAAATCATACTTAACTATCCTGAAAAGACAGAAATTTGACCTTAAAAAAGATAAAGCTGCTATTAGCGAGCTCATAGCAGCGCATTCCATTGAAAAGAAGAAAAAGCCCAAAGATGTGATTAAAATGGAGTATAGAGCGTGCGATTTATACTATAACCATAAAATCCCGACGGAAAAAGTAGCCGTAACTTTAAGGCTAAAAAGAGTTGATGTTGAAAGAATAATAAAGCTTTATCCTAATTTTAAAACATACAACCGTGAAACCAAATGAAAATATGGGTAGATGCGGACGCCTGTCCGGTAGAAATTAAGGAAATTATTATAAAAGCCGCTCATAAACGCGGTATAGAAACAATATTTGTTTCAAATAAAATTATTTCCATTCCCCAATCCCCTTTTATATCCGCTGTAAAAGTCGCTCAAGGCGCTGATGTAGCAGATGAATATATTGCGAAGCACGCAATAGAAAAAGATTTAGTTATAACACAGGATATACCATTGGCAGCAGTGCTTGTTCCTAATGGAGTAGTTGCAATAAGCCTTCATGGAATGCTTTTTACTCCTTCAAATATCGGCGAAAAGCTTTCTGTAAGAAATTTTATGCAGGAATTAAGAGATACCGGAGTTCAAGCCAGCGGACCGAAACCTTTCAGCAATAAAGATAAGCAAAATTTTGCAAATACTTTTGACCAGCAACTGGTGAAGCTGTTAAAATAAACTTTATGTCTGAAGATAAAAAGCAACAAACTAAAATAAGCCCAAAATCAAAAAAATTTGATAAGGAAATAAACAGCCTTGATATTGATAAAAATGAATATCAGGAAATAGTTTTATCTAATTCAAATTTTCCGGACAGGGATTATTTTAAGCAATAATTATCACCGTTAAGAGTTACTAAAAGGCAAAAAGGAGAAATTAATTATGTCTAAAGATAAGGGCGGAAAAAGAGAAGTCAAAAAACCAAAACAGGCTAAAGCCTCTAAAGCGCCAAATTCTTCACCAAGTAGTATTAAACCGAGCGATAAAAAATAATCGTTTCTTAATTCTTTTATAAAATTTAAACAGTAGCTGGATATAATTCAGCTACTTTTAGCGTGAAATATTAAAAATAATAGAGGAATTTCATTATGGCAGGGAATTTTATAAACGGAATTGATGTAGATAAACTCAATGAGACGAAAAATATTCTCAAAGATAACCCTGAAGTCGGCAAGTTTAAGTTTATGGTCGAAAATAAATGGATAGAAGCAAATTACAGCCAGATCACAATTCAGGAATTTTATCAGGCTGGCATTAAGGATGGATCACGCACAAAAGCATGGGTATTTGAACTCGACGAGCCGCCTGCCTTTTTAGGAGAAAATAGAGGCCCCAATCCCGTGGAATATATCCTTCTGGCTTTATCAGGCTGCCTGACCTCTGCTCTGGTAGTTGCTGCATCAGCTAAAGGGGTAAAATTAAAATCCGTAGAATCACATCTGGAAGGCGACCTGGATGCCAGAGGGTTTTTGAAGATTGATCCTGATATAAGACCTGGCTACCAGCAAATCAGAGTGCATTTTAAAATAGATACAGACGCCCCTGATAAAGAAATTGTTGAGCTGGTTGAACTGGCGCAACAGACCTCTCCTGTTTTTGACATTGTTACAAACATGGTAACCGTTTCAGTTGCTTATGAGAAAAAATAAGGAGATTTAACCATGAAAATACTTGTTATTTATTACAGTATGTATGGAAATACGTTTGAGCTCGCAAAGACAATAGTTGAGGGAGCGAATTCAGTTGAAGGCGCAGTTGTTGAATTAAAACAGGTGCCTGATTTAATACCGGAACAGGTAATACAGGGCAATCCCAGAATTAAGGAAGCAAAGGATAAACAAAAGGATATACCTGTTGCCAGCGTTGATGAACTTAGAGATTATGATGCGATAATATGGGGAAGTCCCACCAGATACGGTAATATGTGCGCTCAAATGAAGAATTTTATTGACCAGACAGGTTCTTTATGGACAAAAGGTAAGCTGGAAAACAAAATTACCGGAGTATTCACCTCAACTTCAAGCATCCACGGCGGCCAGGAAACAACAATCCTAACATCCATAGTGCCTTTAATGCATCTGGGAATGATTATTGTCGGTGTGCCTTATTCGATTCCCGAACTCCTCTCAACAGCCTCCGGCGGAACCCCTTATGGGCCAAGCCATGTGGCAGGCGCAAAATCCGACCAGCCAATAACAGACCACGAAGCAAAGATTGGCTTCGCATTCGGAAAAAGAATAGCTGAAATAACGAAAAAATTTGTATCTTAAAAATGAAACACCGCATTGGATATGCCTGCATAAACCTTTCGACCGGAATTCTTGTGAATAAAACCTGCAGGCTTGCTAATGCCACAGAAGAAAAACTAAGGGAAATAATAACCTCAAACCTGTCAGGCCTGAAAAAAGTCCTGGAATGGAATCGGGATAATAATATAAAACTTTTTAGAATAAGCTCTGTCACTATTCCCTTTGCATCCCACCCTGTAAATAAAATTAAGTGGTGGCAGGATTATAAACCTGAATTTGATAACATAGGTTCACTTATAAAAGAAAATGATCTCAGGGTTTATATGCATACAAATCCTGTTGTTTATTTGAATTCGCTTGACCCTGACGTTATAAAACACTCAATTGAAGAACTTGAATGGCATATTAAATTTCTTGATTCATTAAACCTTGATTTTACTCATAAAATAGTGTTTCACGTAGGTGGAGTGTATGGAAATAAAGTTGAAGCAATAAAAAGGTTTATAAAAGTGTATAACGAGCTGCCCGAAAACTTCAAAAACAGGCTGACACTTGAAAATGACGATAGAAACTACAATGTGTGGGATTTACTGCAAATAAATGAGTCAACCGGAATTCCGCTTGTGTTTGATAACCTTCATCACCAGGTTTTAAATACGGGAAAGCCCGAAGACAATGATATTGAAGCCATAATGAAAAGGTTTTTTTCAACATGGGATGAAAAATCCAGTAAACCCGACATTCACTACTCAACTCAGAAAGAAAACGCCCGAGCAGGCAGTCATGCTGAGTCCATAAATTTAGATGAATTCGCCGAGTTCTTCCTTAAATATTATCATCTGGATTTTGACATAATTTTGGAAACTAAGGATAAAGATTTAAGCGTGCTTGCTATTTATCAAATGTTTAAAAATGATGAAAGGTTTAAGGAGCTTGATGTGCTATGAATCTTATCCCAATTAAAGTCCTTATTGACCGGCACTTTTAGCTCCTCAATTACATCCGTAACATACGGGAGCTTCGTCATCCCTACCAAAACAGTTGTTACGCCCCGAGTTGACCTTATTGAGCGGATGGCCATGTTGCTTAGTTTGTTTACTGATGAGAGCTCAGGTACAGAATTAGCCAAATTTTCCTTTATTTTAGCGGTTAATTTAAGATGCTCATTGTTATAATAAAAAATTATCTGGTTAAATACCTTTGCTATCTTATATATTAGGCTGTGCAAATCCGCTTCTAACTCTTCATTCTTTAATGAACTGTTTTTAATGTAATTTTTACCATGATGAAACCGTGGCAGGAAGTATTGATTAAGCACAGCCTGCCAGTTAGAAATATTCTTCGCCTCAAGCCAGCTCTTTTGCAGTTCTTCAGAAACAAAGAGGCTGCTTTCAACTTCTGCTAATATTTTTTTATTTTTATGTGCTTTTAATTTTTCTGCTACGTACTTTTCCTGCTTTCGTATATTTTTTAACTCCTCATTAATTTGCTCCACGCTCGGAGGGTTAAAAACTCGGGGTTCAGCAAGGTTAATCAGCTTATTATCATAAAACGCATTCAAAGGGCGGTTAATTAGAACACCCAGATTTTTACTTTGAGCAAGTTCCAGTAAAGCCCTATTTCCAGTTTCTACGAGGTTCATCGGGAATTCAATAACACTGAAATGGTTATCTGTTGAGATTTCTTCAGCAATTTTTAACACTGCTTCAAGACAGGTAAAGTCATAATCGCTACTGCTTGAAGGGAAAGTATTTGAACTTATTCCATAATGCTTGATTCTTCCTTTTTGAACTTCTTTTTCAAGGTACTCAAACGCTTTTTTAATACGGGAATAATATTCTTTTCTTGCAGTGCTTAAGTCTATATTATTTTCTTTAGCCCATTTCAGGTAATATTCAGGGTTATGAAGCAAATATACATCAATTGTTTCCACTTCCAGGCGTTCAAGACTTTTTGTTATCTGATCCTGAAGGAATTCCGGGTGAATGCAGTGTTCCAACCCTTTCTGGAACTCGACTAAATCAGGAAACGTCTTATTTTTCTTTTTGCGCTGTTGGCTTATATCGTAATTATCGCCCTGTATATACCCGCCTTTGGTGACTATAACAACAGATTCCCTTGATAACTTCTGGGAATTTATTAATCCCCTTAGGACTTCCCCGACAAGAAGCTCGGAATTCCCGTTTGTATAGTTAGCGCTGGTGTCTATCAGGTTAATCCCCGACACAAGGGCTTTTTTAAGCGCTTCCAGGTTCAAAGGTGATCGGATATCGATTCTATAACCGCCAAATCCCACCTCGCTCACTGATAAGTTGGTTTTCCCTAGGGTATTATAAGTAAAATCTTTGTTAGTCATTTATTAATTATAACTGATAAATCAGGAACTTATCCATATAATGTCGGTCTTAATCTATATAATCCTGTAAAAAGGAACTTACAAAAAATGGCTAAAGAGGCCCGAAATAATGAACTATCAAGATAAAACCTTACAATGCGCTGACTGTGGTCAAAATTTTGAATTCTCAATCAGTGAACAAGAATTTTATGCTTCAAAAGGACTTACAAATCATCCAAAGAGATGTAAACCCTGTCGAAATGAAAGAAAGAATTCAAATAGCTACGGGGCTAAAAAAGATTTTCGCCCTAGAAAAATGTACGATGTAGTCTGCACACAATGTGGCGCAGATGCTCAAGTACCTTTCCAACCGAACGGAAATAAACCGGTTCTTTGTAAAGATTGCTATTCAAAGCCTTCTTTTTCAAGAAGATCAGCGTAAAAGTTAAAAATAGGGCCTAAACAGGCTCTATTTTATTTTTTAATTTCTACGTATTTGATTTTATCAAGCGAAAAAGATCGCCAATCCTGTTTATTCCTGTCAAACGCAACTACAATAATATTCCCCTTTTTGGTTCTTTTTATGTTGATAGGTTTGATATCTCTTAGCTCAATATGTCCTTGCTTATTGTATTTGATCTTCAAGTCACGGTTTGTGCTTATAGAAAATGTTATAAATGACTTCTGTTTCATTTTTACCTCCTATATGCTAAGACGATAAAAATATCAATTTGGCTCAGATTATTATTTGGCTATAACCCGATTAAACACAAAATTACAACAAGCATACATACAAACAAACAATATTGACTGAATTATAACAGTATGGCTCAAGCTATGCACAAATTCTGAGGAAAAGAATAAAACAATATAACTTGCTAAAATAGCTGTTATTACCTTTGCAAGCGTTCTATAAGGCGGAACCCATACTATATCCCTAATTCCCCTTATTCTTATTATTAAAGTCAGTCCAAAATAAATTAATTGTGAAACCAATGCCGACACCCCAACAGCCCATAAAATATCTTTTTCCTCTAAAAACTTTACTAGAAGAATTAATAAAATTATCCCCGCTAAGTTTGAAGAAATCTTTATTATCATATCAAGATAGGTTTTTTTAGCCAGATGATACTGTATCACAGTATATTCTGTCATTCCATAAACAAAAGCGCTCAGCGCAAGAAAGGGTATAAGCCCTGCTGCTGAGATATATTTTTCATTCGAAAGTAAAAGCACAAGCTGCTGCGGGAAATAACACATTAAAAATACTGCAGGAGTAAACGCTACAAAAAAATACCCTGATAATTTTGAAACGAGCGGGCTTACGTCTTTTCCTTCCTCGTACCTGTTGATAATTCGCGGGATCCCGGCCAGAGTTATAACTGCAAACAGGGGAAATAAAATGGAAAATGTTACGTTATACCCTACCCCGATGTATCCGTTATACTCAGAACCTTTGAAATACTGGATAACAAACTTATTGCTCTGGGTTATTATCCACATCCCAAGGCTTGATGCAGCTATAGGCACACCGTATTTATAAAAGCCCCCAAGAGATTTAGTGCTGATTTTTTTAATGCTGGAGCTGAGAAACATCTTGCAAAATACCAGCATTATAACATCTACAAGGGTTATAGATACTAACATTCCCCAAAGAATGCCTGTGGAATTGAGATTAAAATACTTAATAAAATAAATCCCAAGGCCAATAGTTGTAAATTGGTTAAATATGGATAAAACTGTGTAAACAAACGGCTTAATCTGCGCTCTTAAAATCTGGAACATCAAAGCCCTGAACGCAATAGGAATTATCAGCACCAAAACTAAAAAGAGGTTCTCCTCAGGGACTTTAAAATAAGATTTCAGATAATTAAAAAGAAAGAAAGCTATAACATACATCACAAGCAGATTTGAGAGTATTAAAAAAAGAATTGAACTGAAAAATTCCTTTACATTATCTGTTTTAAAGTGCTCTTTTAAGAACCTGAGCGCTGCCATCCCCACCCAATCACTAAAAATTATTGCTATCAGACTCAAAATCCCTATCGATATGTTATATAGGCCATACTGCTCAGGCAAAAGCAGGTTGGTATAGATAGGAACCATGGCCATATTCATCAGCATACCAATGACTTTTGACGGAGTATATTTAAGTATGTCCTTATTGATGTCAGATAGCGCTTTATTCATACTTGCTTAACTACTTTCCAATACAGAAACTTGAGAAAATATTATCCAGAATTTCCTCACTTACCACCTCACCGGTTATTTCCCCAAGAGAAATCAACGCTGACTTGAGATCAATAGAAATCAGATCCTGCGGATCGCAATTCTCACATCCTTCTAAAGCTTTTTCAAGGGATTCTTTGCATTCCTTAAGGCACGCCTGCTGGCGCAGGTTAGTGCAAAAATCGCTCTCCGCTGGAATATTGCCTGCTACATTATTTTTAATTTCCTGCTTTAATGCTTCCAGTCCTGTTTTTTGAGTGGATGAAACTGCAATAACTCCTTTATTAATTGATTTTAAATCAGCAAGGTCGGCTTTAGAACCTACTTTTATTACGTTTTTGTGACTAATTTCTATACATTCAGGACATGTAAGATCATAAATGTAAAGTATAATGTCCGAGTTTTCCATTGTTTCTTTTGTTAAATTGATACCGATGGACTCAATATAATCATCAGACTCTCTCAAACCCGCCGTATCGATAAGAACCACCGGAATACCGTCTATATCGATGGATTCCTGAATAACATCACGAGTAGTTCCCGGAATTTCCGTGACAATTGCCCTGTTTGCATCTAATAATGCATTAAAAAGTGAGGATTTACCGGCATTTGGTTTACCCACAATCGCCACTTTCACGCCCTCCCGCATAAGGTTTGACGAAACTGACCCCCCAAGAATTTCATTTATAGAAAAAATAACAGATTCTATTATTTGTTCTATCTGGGAATACGCAGGCTCATCCACATCATCCGGAAAATCCACCGCAGCCGTAATTAAAGAAAGTAAATTAAGCACCTCAGCCCTTAACAGTCCGATCTTTTCTGCCAGCCTGCCGGACAAATTCAACACAGATGCCTGCGCAAACCTGTCAGTCTTTGCATGGATTAGGTCAAGCACCGCTTCTGCCTTACTCAAATCCATTTTTCCGTTCATAAATGCCCTTTGTGAGAACTCTCCTCGCTCCGCCAATCTTGCGCCATTAGATAAACACAGTTTAAGTATTTTTTTAACTATATTAATACCGCCATGGCACTGGATTTCAAAAACATCTTCTCCTGTAAAGCTGTTAGGAGCCTTAAAATAAAGCAATACAACCTCATCCACAAGAGTATCATCCTCGTGTATCCAACCATGATAGATTTTATTAGGTTCAAAATTTTCTATTTTAGATTTAAAGATTTTTTTGATAATTTGTTCTGAACCTTCACCGCTAAGCCGGACAACTCCTATCCCTCCCACACCAAGCGGGGTGGCTATTGCGGCTATGGTGTCGGTTTGTGTGAAGGTGTTCATATACATATACTACACTAATACTAAATAGCCATCAATTTATGTCATTTTAAAGCAGCGTAGGCCAACGGCTGCCTTTTGTTTTCCTGGCTTGCCCTGGCGTGGCCATTATATTTTTGGGGATCGTTAAGGGGCTTTGCCCCTTAACGATCCCCTTTTTCAAACGTTTGCGACGCCGACCTCGCTCAAGAAATTTATATTAAAAGGCAATTTTTTTTATGTTTTGGTTTTATTAGATTAAGTAAAGGAATAAACACAAATGCACATAAACCCTTCATTTTCCAGCCAGAAGCTTTATGACGCCAAGATACGAAATAAAAATAAAGAACCTATAAATGTTCAAATAACCAAATTATCATACGATGATCCTGAAGACAGGGAAGCCATGATGAATATTAAATTATTGTGGCAATGTTTGGATGATTTTTTTGATCCCGCACTCTTAAAAAAAATCGATGAGAATTTTAAATCAAAGAATGGAAATACGTTAGCTGTAGAATTAGTTGGTAGCTCAAAACTTGAGGGTAAAGTCTTATGTTTAGCTTCCGTATCTGGCAATGAAATTAATTTTCTCCAGGCAAGAACTGACGTTGAATATAAATCGCCCATATCGGATCCAAAGAGAAAATTTTACGGAGCCGGAAAAGCATTAATGTGGGGAATTTGCAAACATGCGAAAGATAATAATTTTAATGAAGTTACAGTCAATTCATGCAATGATAATTTTTACAAGACATTAGGAATGAAACCCGCCCCAAAACTAAATACAAAATACGGCCATAATTATTTTGTATTTGATCCCAAAGATATGGATTCTTTTATTAAAGAGACCCGGCACAAATACGAGACGATGGCTTAACCTGTTTTTTTACCAGCTTCTCCACATCATCAGCAATTCGTTTCTCCAGCGCAACCCCGAACATCTTATTCAGCTCTTTTATAAAGAAACACGGGCTGGTAACGTTTATTTCGATAATCCGATCATCCATTGTATCAAGGCCAACCATATAAAGCCCGTCTTCCATCAACTTTCCTGAAATTTCACTGCAAATGTATCTCTCCCGCTCGGTCAACTCAGCTTTTTTTAGAAATTGATCCCTATGATTAGTGAATTTAAAATCTTCTTCACTCGACAACTTAATCAGGCACTCCTCGTAGCATTCCCCTGCAATCATGATAACCCTTTTGTCCTGATTATTTGCCTTTTTCAAGTATTCCTGCACTATAACCGGTGTTTTTTTATGGTCTGTAGCTGTTTCAATGATTGTGTTGAGGTTTTTATCACCCTTTTTAAGATAAAAAACACCCTTGCCAAAGCACCTGTTCAAAGGCTTCAGGACTGCCTCGCCGTACTGGCTTACAAATTCCCTGATATGATCGGAATTGGAAGTCGTTACACTTGCCGGAACAAACTCGGGAAAATTATTTATATACAGCTTTTCATTTGCTTTCCTGATGCCTGATGAGGAATTCAGGATAAAAGTCCTGTTTTTATCAACAAAATCAAGGATTTGGGTTGCGAAAATGTACTCAATATTAACAGGCGGGTCTGGCCGGAAAAATATCACGTCAAAATCATTTAAGTCAGCCTCAATATACCTATTCTCTTTATAAATATCCTCACTGGCGGGCTTCATGAAAGCTTTGTATAAATGCGCAATTGGCCGGTTCAAATCCAGGGACAGCTTGTCTATAGTAGTTATATAGACTTCCTTCTCCCTTAAAAGAAATTCTTTTATGAGCCAGAAGCTGGTGACCAGTTCATTAAACTCAAAGTATTTATATTCAATTTTATCAATTACAAAAACAATTCGTGTTGCAAGCATAAAATAATGTTAATTTAACCAGTAATATTATACTACCATTTACCTTTTTTCTTCTGACCCGAGAAGCTACCTTTTTCCCTTTGTTCTTTTTCTTCTTCTGTTACTTCTGTTGCTTCAACATCAATAACCTGGGATTTCTGCGCCTGTTCTTCGCGTTCAATTATTTTATTGGCAGAAACTGTCTGTATAACCTGAATCACGTTACTGACTATCATATAAAGCAGTACGCCAGCCGGTATTGGGAAGAATATAAACATACCGGTTATCATTATAGGCATTATTTTTGCCATGCTCTGCTGCATAGCCTGCTGGTTCGGGTCCATATTAGCAGTTTTGCTAGCTGTAGTCATTACTTTCTGGGCAAAGTACATTGTTGCGCCAAATATCAGGATTAAAACAAGCACATCATAATGGAAAGTTGCTTCGACAACATTGGTTTTAGCCTGTGCAAAAAGGAGTGTGCCTTTCTTTTCAAATGTCAATGTTTCCATTTCTTTTGTAGAGTTATTTATAACCTCGATTTCAGCTTTTTCAAAGTCTTCTTCAAGTGCTTTAACAGGCAACTTTAAGTCATACAGGTCCATCTTAAAATCTACAGGCTCGCCAGGAATAATACTTCCCTGAATCTCAAGAGCTTTTTTATAGTCTGTTATTTCAACATTTTGGACTTTTCCATCTTTTAAATATATTTTAGCGGTTTTAGCCGCAGCAAAAGTATCTCTTTCTCCCACTCCATAAGTCATATCCCCTACTTGTCCGGCATGGCTTCTCAGTGGTGAATCGAGTCTTTTTATAAATAAAAATGATGAATCTCCGGCTAATTGAGTAAACTGCGGGCTCATCAGCGCTGTATACAGCAAAATGAATATAGGCATCTGTAATAAAAGCGGAAAACACCCGCCAAACGGGTTGAAGCTGTGTTCTTTATAAAACTCGCCCATCTTCTGCTGCATTTGCTGCGGGTTTGATTTATATCGATTCTGGATTTCTTTTAACTTGGGAGCTAACTGCTGCATTTTGCGCATAGACCGTTGTTGCGAAAGACTCAACGGCCACATGATAAGTCTTACTACCAGTGTCAAAAGAATTATTGCAAGGCCCCAACTGCCTGCTATATCTGCCAGAGCTTTTAATATTTGTACTGTAATACTTGTAAAGTCCACTGTTTATTATCCTTCTTATATATATTTTTCACTAATAATAATTACATAAACATTGGTGGATTTAAAATATTTATTGCAAAGGGTCATACCCCCCCGGGTTAAACGGATGGCACCTGCAAATCCTCTTTACTCCCAACCAGCCGCCTTTTAGCGCGCCATATTTTATTATGGCCTGTTTGGTGTATTCCGAGCATGAAGGATAAAACCTGCATACTTTAGGCATATATTTAAAAACTTTCTGGTATATGTTTATTAAAAAAATAAATATGGTTTTCATTTAAATCGCTTTGCTGCCCGTGTTATACAATCTGCAACAGCATCATACACCTGTTTATAATCAGCTTCAACTATAGGTGGGCGTGCAATAAAAATCAAATGCTGAAAATCCTTTAACGGAAAATCCTCAGCCTTCCGCATAACTTTATAAGCTTCTCTTATATGGCGTTTTGCCTTATTGCGCTTAACTGCCCGCTTATGTACTTTTTTCCCTACAATAAAGCCGACTCGCGTGGGGATTGATTCATCCCGCTTTTTATTGCTTACATATAAAACAAGCAGTGAATTTGCAACTGATCTTTTCTGGTGATAGACATATCCAAATTCACTGCTTTTAGTTAATCTTTCCGGTTTAGGCAGCATTATGCACGTTTTTTACATTGAACACCCAAAACATGACGGCCTTTTGCTCTTCTTCTTTTAATAACATTTCTGCCGCCAGGTGTGCTCATTCTTACTAAAAACCCGCTGACTCTTTGTCTTTTCTGCTTTGTGCCTTCTAATGTGCGTTTCATTTATATTTACTCCATGATTAATATTCGAACAGTACTTTATATTTAAACATAGTCATAAAAAATAATAAAGTATTTAAAATGGAGCGGACTCTATAGCGAAGTGAAGCTTTGCAAAAGGAAGATCGTTACCTTTGTTAAGTATCCCAACACCATAATCAACTCTTCCCATTAAATACTTACTGAGCTTAACTCTTAAACCGCCCCCTAAGCCCATAAGCGTGGTATCCCTGCCCATATTATTATTTCCATAAAAAGTACTTCCTAAATCCGCAAAACCAACACCCTGAAGTTTATCTTTAAGCGAAAATTTGCCCAGCCTGCTAAATTTATCTGGAATAATCGGGAATCTAAACTCAGTATTAAAATTATATCCATAATCACCCATAGCGTATGATGTAGGATAACCCCTTACAGTTGAGAATCCACCCATTCCTATTTGTTCTATTGCGGGCAAATTATCGTCACTTAACTGAGTACTCGCTTTTAATATTAAAACGCAGCTTTTACCTATAAGATTAATTCTTTGAAGTCCGCCAACATATTTAAAAAACTGTTCCCTGCCGCCAAACATATCCATCCCGAGAATAAAGTCAGAGTTATGAACCCAACGCCCATATTTGTCATTTGCTATTCCGGTAAAAGATATAGTCCCGGTCCTTATATGCGTGGGCGGATCACCGCCAAGTTTATCGAGACGCTCACCCAGCATAAAAATAGTATTTTCTTTGAAGTTCAAACTGCCCGTAGTAAATAGTTTATACTTATTTCCATTATACAAAGGTCTTGTTACATACAGCGCATAATCTGCAATTTTGGATTCAACATCATAATCTCTCAACGCTCCCCTGGTTACAGCTGAACCCCCATAGCCAAAAGACGCGCCTATCCTTGTCCCTCCATACCCAATAGGAAAATCATAACTTGCAAAAACAGAATCAACACTTCTTGATCTGCCATAATGTGCTGTCAGTCTGTCTCTAAAGCCTAATAAACTATCTAAAGTAACAGTGGTTCCAGCTTTGTATCTTCCTGTTGAATATGTGCCTGAATTATCTGCAGAAAAGTTAAGATGAAAAGGCTGTGTTTCCTCGACATTTAAAACAATATCTGTTTCGCCTAACTCTTCTCCTTTTCGGATCGTGGCTTTTAATTTAATATCGTTATTTTTGTTAAATTTAAGAATATCCTGCTCAATTTCAGGTACAAAGACAATATCCCCTTCTTTTTGCTTGATAGCATTTTTTAAATGAAACCCCCACGTGAATTTATTACCTTTTACAGTGATTTTGCCGATTTTTCCTTCTATAATCTTTATATTTACGGTATTTTCCATAATTTCCTGGGGAGGAAGATATGCCAGGGCTGTCCTTATACCATAACTTTTATAAAGTTCGGTTATTTCGCTCGCTATATAGTTAATTTCTTCTATAGTAAGTTCTTTATTCAGATATTTCTCTGTAATTGGTGTTATTTCATCATCCGTTAATAGCTGATTACCTTCCACAACAATTTTTTCTACAAATATTTTCTGAATATTTTCTTCTATAACAATTTTTTCCTGATCTTGTTCATCATCAGATTTTACATCTTCTTTTAATGCAATTTTTTCCAGCTTCATTTTCTGGCCGTTTATATATCCGGGTACAGGCGGATAATGATGATCTTCAGCATTATTATCTTCTATGGCATAAATTTTAGAACTTAATGCCATAAACAGTATGAGCGTTATTATAATTTTTAATTTCATATAATATTTATTTTAAATGTTTAGGCCATTTTCGGATATAGTTTTAAAAATGTATATAATACTAAAAACTTTTTGCTTATTTTTGAGAGGGGCGCCTTCGGCGAGCCTACAACTAAAATAATTGGTAGTGGTTAAATTTCAAGTGATAAATTGTAATGGATAATAAATATATGTGTAAT
>Ga0154583_1010_pt2 | contig 56249 bp, 54 predicted proteins | sample RifGroF2_FD_116012 | JGI IMG/M metagenome (GOLD analysis project Ga0154583, IMG submission 116012) | Candidatus Melainabacteria bacterium GWF2_37_15 | reverse complement strand
TTTTATTTAAACATGGATTAAATCGATAAGCAGGGTCGGCGACCCAACAGTATATAGGAGTAGGGTGGGGTCCCAACCCCGCCGATATAATAGCACCAAACTGTCTTATTAATGCTAATTGGATAGATTCCAGATCAAGTCCGGCATGACGTTTAAGTTTAGGATAAGCAGGGTCAATTAAAAATTGACCCAACACTAAATAACTAAGCCATTGCTTTTAGTCTTTTGCCAACATCAGCAACGTCAGCTCCTTGATATTTTTGTAATTCATAACCCAGATTATTTTTTATGTCATTAAGACTTTCATGATGGTTACTTCTTGCATTATCAAGTGCATCACTAATTAGTCGAGCGGCATCATTAACATTTTTTGGTTGGGATTGTGATTCTCTTATATTATCTAAACCATAATCTCGTCTAAACGTATCACCATCCATTACTACACCAAATTTTAAAGATGGCTGGGTTTGTCTGGTTACTGGTAATGAGTTAATTGATAGCATTTGTATACTCCTTTTCTGCTAAATTACTTGTAATTACTATTATTAATTAAATAATCTATTCATTTAAAACTTCTAAAAATATATGTTGATATTTTAAATGTAAATAAATTTTCTCTCTTTCTGGAAAATCGCTTATATCCTCAAAAATTCACGTTTACATTTCTTAATAGCGTTAACCCCTCGCAATCCCACCCCAAATATGGTATAATAATATTGATAACTTTTAAGACAGTTATATTTCCGAAAATCAAAAATTAAAAAGGGGAAATTGGGAAAAATTTAAAAAAAAGTCTAAAAATGTCTAAAAATGTCTACTTGAACAGATTAAAATCTATATATAGCGATCAATTTCCCTGAAATAATCAATAAAAGCCGCAATTACAAAGGATTTAAGGCAAAAATGACGTAAAATTGGCTGGTTTTAAAACCAAAAATTATACCTAATTTACCCTATTGGGGCACAAATTTCACACAAAATGCACAAAATATTACACAATTATTTCGGATTATCCGAAATAGAAGGCCCTAATCCTTAAATAACGCCGCATTCACGTTCTTTGTTTCATCTATAAATTTCTTCGCTACGTTTACCGGCACCGCAAACCCAATCCCTATATTTGACTTGTTATTGTCAGGATTATATATGGACTGGTTAATCCCAATAACCTCACCATCTACATTAAGAAGTGGCCCGCCTGAACTGCCCGGGTTTATCGCAGCATCTGTCTGGATTTTATTTCTTTTTAAATCAACCCTGCTAACTATGCCTGTAGTTAGGGTTCTGTTGAACCCGAAAGGATTTCCTATAGCCAGTACTTTCTGTCCTACTTTTACACTTGAGGAATCCCCGAACTTTATAGACTGAAGGGAACGGTCAGTATCAATTTTTATTAGTACAAAATCACTATCTTCATCATCCATATTATCAGTAACTATTTTTCCCGGATAGCTCTTTCCATCAGGAAGCGTTATTTTTATATCCTTGAATCCTTCCACAACGTGCTTGCTGGTTAGTATTAAGCCATTAGAATTAACAATACAACCGGTACCGCTTGACACACCTTCACTTATATCAGCATCAATAGCAACTATACAAGGTGATACAGCCTCATACACCCTGATGTTTATCGCCTCATCATTAGTGTATTGTTGTGAAACCGCAGGAGCAGTAAATAACATAAACATTAACAAAAAAAATGCAACAAATACTTTCATAATACTTTCCTTAATACTCATTTATGTAAACATCCCCCAAAAATGACAAAAAATGATAAAATAATTTATTATCAATATATTATTCAATTAGATTTTTCAAAAAACTATACCTGAGAGTAGAACAACCATTATACTAAAGGAGTATTTGCAATTAGATTATCTCAAAGAATCGCTGCTGTTTTATCATGTTCCACTTTATTAATTGTGGGTTCTATTGTATTATTAAATTCAATGTCACTGGATTATACAACGGTTTTTTCTGCTGCTAAATATGGAATTTTAGGAGCTGTTACAGCAGGATTTTTTGGATATTTTATAGGATCAGTGTTTGAACAAGGGAAAGTAAAGATAAAACATGGTTACAAAAAACGCAAGTGAAACTCGGATTAAAAGAAAAAGAGTCGCACTGGTAACTAAATTTGCCATTATAATAGGCGTTTCAATCTTTTACTCAGTATTTTTTATAACTGCATATAATATTTATGCAAGTTCACCTATCGTGGAACAATATAAACGTGACAAAGAAAACGGGTTTAATGCTGTAAGCGGCCTTATATATAAAGAGTACCAGCAATTTTACGTTACTGAGGGTATAACAAAAGATTTTGAGGAACTTGTAAATAACCTGCTGGAAAATAATCTTGTTTTACATGTAGGAGTTGTTAATATAGGTAATAATGAATATGTATGGTCATCTGAGCCTACACTAATAGGACAAAAAACTGATGTTAATGACCCTTTTGCAAACGAAGACTTTAAAAAACGTTTTAATATTGAAAATAAAGATAATCTTACATTGAAAAAATACTATTCTGATAATAACTTTATTATTATTTCCTTTTTTCAGGATAAAACTCTTTTAAACCTGGTTGAAATTTTAAAAAACGGGAATTTTATGCTAGGGGCAGCATTTGTCTTTTTCGGTTTTCTCTCAGCTTTATTACTTGCAAGACAAGTTACAAAACCTATAGAAGAACTTGTAATTGGGGTTTGGGAATTCTCAAAAGGTAACTTATCATACAGAACCCCTATAAAAAGTGACGACGAAATAGGTATACTTGCAAGAGCCTTTAACTATATGGCGGAAAAACTGGATGATTTGTATATATCCCTGGAACAAAAGGTTAAAGAACGAACAGTTCAGTTAAGCAGCAAAAATGAAGAACTAAACAAAGCGTACAGTGAATTAAAAGATGCTCAGGCACTACTTGTGCATAACGAAAAAATGCGCTCACTTGGTGAACTGGTTGCTGGTGTAGCGCATGAGCTAAATAATCCAATAAATTTCATTTACGGCAATATGACTCATTTAAAAGAATATTCCGAAAATTTGATTGAAATAATTACAAAATATGAAAATAACAATAAAATTGACGAAATTAATAATTTTAAAGAAGAAGTTGAATATGATTTCATAAAAGATGATATTCGTGAACTCATAAAAAGCTGTATTGAAGGTGCGGAACGCTCAAAAAATATTGTGCTTGAGCTGAAAAACTTCTCAAGGCTCGACCAGGGTGTTATCAAGGAAATAAAAGTAAATGAAAGCATAGATAGTACATTAAGTATACTTATGAATAAATACAAAAATAAAGTTAATATCCATAAGGAATATTCTGATTTACCAATGCTCAACTGCTATGCCGGTCAAATCAACCAGGTATTTATGAATATTATTGATAATGCAGCCCAGGCAATTGATGAAGACGGGAATGTTTATATTAGAACCAGACTTGAAAATGAAAGCGTAGTCATAGAAATTGAGGATACGGGCTCAGGAATAGACGAAGAAATTCTGCCCAAGATATTTGACCCGTTCTTTACTACAAAAGCTGTAGGCTCAGGCAGTGGACTGGGACTCTCAATTACCTATAAAATAGTAAAAAGCCATAATGGAACTATTGACGTAAAAAGCGAAAAGGGAAAAGGAACCAAGTTTATTGTTAAAATCCCGTTAAACTGGGAACAGCAACAACATGCAAAACAACCGGAAGAAACAGAAAATTTGGAAGAAGCAATAAATGAATAAATATACAATACTGGTAGTTGACGATGAAATGGACAACCTGCAGTTATTTGTAAGGACGTTGAGGAAAAATTACAACGTTTTACAAGGAAATGGAGGCCACGAGGGACTTGAAGTTCTCAGGAACGAGAGAGTCGATATGATTATATCCGACCACAAAATGCCTGGAATGGATGGTACAGAGTTTTTAAAACACTCTATTGAGCTGAGTCCTGATTCTATTAGGTTACTTGTTACAGCGTTTGCTGATTCTGAAATATTAATAAGCGCTATAAATCAGGGAAAAATTCACAGATATGTGAGAAAACCGTGGACTCCGCCTGAGCTTTTAAACGTAGTGGAAGCATGTTTTGAAATATACCAGTTAAACAATGATAATCAAAAACTGGCGCGTGATTTAAAAGAATTATTTGCAGGCACAATTTCTGCAATTATGGAGGCTCTGGATGCAAAAGATGCTTACACCTCAGGAAGAAGCAAACGAGTTACTTTTTTTGCACTAAAAATTGGTCAGGAGTTAGGTTTAAGTGATGAAAGACTGAGTGAACTTGAACTTGCAGGATTATTACATGACATTGGTATGATTGGGGTACCTGTTAGCGTTCTGAGCAAGCCCGGGGATCTTAGCGACGAGGAATATGAACTCATAAAAAACCACCTCACCATTGGAATAAAAATTCTTCAGGAAATAAAACAGCTCAATCACGTAATAAAAATTGTAGAATGCCATCATGAACATTATGATGGAAAAGGTTATCCCAACGGGCTTAAGGGAGAAGAAATACCAATAGAATCACAAATAATTGCCGTAGCTGATGCTTATGATGGCCTGACTTCAGAGAGAGCTTATAGAAAGAGTATGCCGCACCTCGAAGCTGTAAACTTAATCAGGTCTACAGCAGGATCTCAATTTAGTCCAAAAGTGATTGATGCTTTTTCGAAAGCAATTGAATGCGCTACAGAAGAAGTTAAAATTTTTGAACAAAAAACGTTAAAAGACACTGGATTTTTGACAAATTTCAGTTAATTGCTGAAAATATAAGTAGTGAATACATTTACCTTAATTACGAATGGATATATACAAAACCCCGGGCGAGAAAAAGTCAGGGGGAATGTTTTAGTTCATAAAGGTAAGATTGTTGATATTACAGAAGATATTCCTTCAAATGCGAAGTGTATAGACGCTCAAGGCTGTATTATTACACCGGGGCTCATCGACCAACACATTCATGGAGGGTACGACTGCGATTTTAACACAGCAGACGTGGATACTATCGTAAAATTTTTAACACAGTTACCTAAGCACGGTATTACAGCTATTTGTCCTACTATAATGACCGACACACCTGATAATATTAAGACACAAATAAGCAATATTATTCAGGCAAAAGCTAAATTACCTGAAAATGCTGCAAAAATTATTGGCATAAACCTTGAAGGTCCATTTATAAACCCTAAATACAAAGGCGCTCACGCAAAAGAGTTAACTCTAACTCCCACTGTGCAGAATTACCAACAAATTGAGTCTGATGAAATAAAGATAATTACCATTGCTCCAGAGCTGGATAAAAATCTTGAGCTGACTAATTACCTAAAAGACAAAGGTGTCATTATTTCTGTAGGACATTCCGCCGCTGAAAACCTGCATGGACTAAAACATGTCACGCATATTTTTAACGCTATGGAGCCTCTGCACCATAGAAACCCGGGTATTATCCGTGAGGCACTGATTAGTGACGACGTATACGTTGAGGTTATAGCAGATCATAACCACCTTCACCCGGACATAATAAAGTTAATCTTGCGCACAAAACCAGCCTCAAAAGTAATATTCATAAGTGATTGCCTTGCAACAACTCCAATAACAATTAAAAAAGGGGATGCTGCAATAAATGAACAGGGTAATCTTATTGGCAGTTTGATATTCCTTGATTCTGTCATAAGAAAAAATGCAGGAATGGTGGACTTTAAGGATTTATTGATGTATTGCTCTAGTAATCCAGCAGAAAATCTCGGGTTAAAACATGCAGGCCGCATTGAAAAGGGAATGGATGCTGATATTGTGCTATGGGATGAAGCAACACTTATGGTTAAGGCTGCTTTTGTTAACGGAAATTGTGTGTGCTAATATTTAGAAATGATCAAAACAGCAATAGTCGGAGCAACAGGTTATGTAGGTGAGGAGCTGGTAAGAATTCTTGCACAGCACCCACAGGTTGAAATTTCATACATTATTTCTCACAGCTACGTTGGTCAAAGTTATGCAAGTATTTATCCGAGTTTTAATAATATAATCACTGAAAAATGCCTGGAAAAAAACCTGGAAGAGCTTGCAGACAAGGTTGATGTGCTGTTTATTGCCCTGCCTCATGGTATTGCCTGCAAAAAAATTAAGCCTGAATTATTGAAAAAGGTTAAAGTTATTGATCTTGGCGCGGATTTCAGACTTAAGAGCCAGGAAATTTACCAGGAATGGTACAACGTTGAGCACGAAGCGCCTGAACTACTAAATGAAGCAGTTTATGGGCTGTGTGAATGGAAAAGAGAAAAGATTAAAAACGCCAGGCTTATTGCAAACCCCGGATGTTACACCACATGCAGCATTATGAGCCTATTACCAATTGTCAGGGAAGGTTTAATTGAAGAGGATTCGATAATTGTAGACGCTAAATCAGGTGTCACAGGCGCAGGCAGGTCTTTAGGACTAAGCGTTCACTTTACTGAGTGCAATGAGTCAACTAAAGCATACAAAATTGCCTCACACAGGCACACACCAGAGATTGAGCAGGAACTGGGTGTTAAATTAACCTTTACGCCGCATCTTATTCCAATGCAGCGCGGGATTTTAGCCACGTGTTACGCTAAATTAAAAGATAAATCGCTCACTTATGAAGATATAAGGCAGGTTTACCTGAAATATTACAAAAATGAATATTTTGTGCGTATCCTGGAAAAAGACACCTACCCTGAAACCCGATGGGTAAGGGGGTCGAATTTCTTTGATGTTAACTTCAAAATTGACAACCGGACAGGTAATATAGTAATAATCGGCGCAATTGACAACCTTGTAAAAGGCGCGGCAGGCCAGGCAGTACAGAATATGAACATAATGTTCGGTCTTGATGAAAGGATAGGTATAGACAATGTCCCAGCTTGTTTATAAAAATATACACGTCATCCCCGGCAGTATAACCGAGCCGCAGGGTTTTTACGCGGCTGGAGATTATATAGGCATTAAAAAAAAGAAAAAAGACCTTTCACTTATTATGAGTGAGGTTCCGGCAACAGCAGCTGGCGTTTTTACACAGAATTTAGTAAAAGCCTCGTGCGTACTATGGAACCAGAAAAATATCACAAATAAAATCAGTGGGATTGTGGTAAACAGCGGCGTTGCAAACGCATGCACGGGAGAATTAGGCGCGAAAAACAATGAATTAATGGCGCAGACTTTTGCTGAATGCCTGAATGTTGATAAAAATTCTGTTTTAACAGCATCTACAGGGGTTATCGGAAATCATCTGCCTATGGATACACTTACAGCAGGCATAAAAACTGTGTACAAATCACTGGACAATACCCAGGAAGCCGCCAAAAAGGCCGCTAAAGGCATAATGACAACGGATACATTCCCCAAGCAAGTAGCAATAGAAACGCAAATCGGGGGCGTAAAGGTTAAATTCGGCGGGATAACTAAAGGGTCAGGCATGATTCACCCTAATATGGCTACCATGCTGGCGTTTATAACAACAGATGCTGATATAAGTAGGGAATTACTACAAAAGGCGTTATCAGAAAGCGTGGATGACACGTTTAACATGATTTCAGTAGATGGTGATACCAGCACAAACGATATGGTAATAGTGCTTGCTAATGGAAAAGCAGGCAATACTCCTATAGATGTTGAAGATAAAGAATATGATAAATTCAAAACTGCGCTCCATTACATAAATACTAACCTCGCAAAGCAAATAATCATGGATGGAGAAGGTGTTACAAGGTTTCTCGAAGTTACGGTAAAGCGTGCTGCAACAAAGCAGGATGCAAAGAAGATCGCAAAATCAATTATAACCTCGAACCTGGTAAAAACTGCATTGTTTGGCGCAGATGCCAACTGGGGTAGGATTATATGTGCTGCGGGATATTCCGGCGCTAAATTTGACCCTGAGAAGACATGCATTGAATTTTCAAGCAACTCAGGAGCCATTATTCCTTTCGTAAGCGGGGAACCTGTTCCTTTTGATGAAGATAAAGCATTAAAAGTGTTAAAAGAGAAAGAAATCAAGATATTATTTACACTTGAAGATGGAAAAGAGGAGGCCACGGCGTGGGGCTGCGATTTAAGCTACGATTATGTAAAAATCAACGGCGAATACAGGACTTAGAAATTTGAATTTCTTGAGGGAGGCCAGCAGAGCTGGCCTCCCTCAATTGTTTGAGTGGCAACCTTCGGCTGCCACTCAAACAAAAAAATTAACATTGCTTAATATTTTTATCAAAAAAGGAAACATTATTTTTTACAGGTTTTTAACCATTTGTAAATTGATAAAAAGGAGAAAAATAATGTTAAATAGAGTAGGGATGACAAACAACCCAGTTAGCTTTAAGGCAATGAAAGTAAGTGTTCGTGAAGATGAACATAATTTATTATATAAAATAGCTGATAAAGACAACTATAGGCCTAAAATTTCCAGATCTTCTATAATACAGGACAGCCGAACTAATGAATATTACTATAAAATTTTTGTAAAACCTGAAAACGAAACCACAATGGAAAAATTAAAAGCTATTGAAGCAGAAAAGTTGCTTGAACCTGCATATACACTGGCAGGCGCTAAAGTAGAATGTGATATTTATGGCGATAGAGAAAAACTTATGAAAAAATTAAGTTTAAGCGATCGTATCGCTATTATAAATGATGCTTACGCTAGACTTTCTCTTCAAAAGAACTCGAATAGAAGGAGTGAAGGAGGTCATTTATGCTAAAGCTGAGGGAAGATTAATTAGCAAATATAACGCAATGCATTTAACACGACCTGTATATATAAATACGGGTCGTGTTATTATTTGTACTATGCAGCAATATATTGATAAAGCAAAAGTACTTATAGAAGCGCTCCCATACATCCGATCATTCTACGGGAAAACCGTAGTAATCAAGTACGGCGGCAGCGCAATGGTGAATGAAGAACTGAAGCAGAGCGTAATTCAAGATATCGCTCTTATGAAGCTTGTTGGAATGTGTCCGGTAATCGTTCATGGCGGCGGAAATGAGATAAATACACTTTTAAAACGCCTTGATATAAAGACCGAATTCGTAAACGGCCTGCGGGTAACTGATGCGGAAACCATGGAAGTGGTAGAAATGGTGTTGTCAGGCAAAGTCAATAAAGAAGTTGTCACCATTATCCAGAAGCAGGGCATTAACGCTGTTGGAATAAGCGGAAAAGACGGCAACATTCTTACTGCACGCAAGAAATTGATTGACGGGAAAGATGCGGGATTCATCGGTGAAATTGAAAACGTTGATCCAAAACTTATTAAGACACTGATCCAGAATGATTTTATACCTGTTATTGCACCTGTGGCAAAGGACATGCAGGGCCATACCTATAATGTGAATGCTGATTATGCTGCTTCTGCGATTGCTGGAGCACTTCAGGCAGAAAAACTTGTGTTTTTAACCGATATAGAAGGGGTTTTAAAAGACGTTAATGACCCACATTCTCTGATATCAAATATTACAGTAAACGAAGCGGGGCAGTTAATTAAAGAGGGCGTGATTTCCGGTGGAATGATCCCCAAAGTGGACTGCTGTATAGATGGGGTTAAAAAAGGCGTTAAAACAGTCCACATACTCGATGGCAGAGTGGAACACAGCATGCTGCTTGAGATTTTCACGGATAGAGGTATTGGTACGATGATACATCGGGATTAGACAGGAGAATCAACATTGAAAGCATATATAGTACTTGAGGATGGCACAATAATCGAAGGCGTTTCCTGCGGGGCGGAAATTACAACATTTGGCGAGATCGTTTTCAATACTGGCATGACAGGCTACCAGGAAATCCTCACTGACCCGTCTTATGCGGGGCAGGTCGTGGTAATGACATATCCGCTCATCGGAAATTACGGCATTAATGAGGAAGATGTCGAGTCTGACAGGGTTCATGTGCGTGGGTTTGTGGTGAAAGAATTGTCTGACCTCGAAAGCAACTGGAAAAGTACAAAAAGCGTGAGTGAATATCTTAAAGAAAATAATATTCCTTGCGTAACAGACGTGGATACAAGAATGTTGACAAAAAAAATCAGGGCAAAAGGCGTAATGAACTGCGCAATAACCACCGAAGATATCACAGGCTCATTAGGTAAGCAGTTAAAAGACAATTTAAAAAATGAACTCAAAGAATTTGTTTTTCCATCTGATGTGGTTAAACAGGTATCCAGAAAGGATGTAGAAATAATTAAAAGCTCAGGGAAAAAAGTAGCCCTGATTGACTTGGGTGTAAAAACTGGCATAGTAAAGCATTTAGTAAAACTTGACTGCGAAGTGCATATATATCCGCACGATGTCGAAGCTCAAACCCTGCTTGATGGTAATTTTGATGCAGTTCTATTTTCCAACGGGCCCGGAGATCCAAAAGATGCTAAAGAAGCAATAAAAGCAGCAGGCGAGCTGATCAGCAAACTTCCATTATACGGGATATGCCTGGGACACCAAATACTCGCTCTTGCCATGGGGGCAGATACCTATAAATTAAAATTTGGGCATCGGGGCAGCAACCATCCTGTAATTGACACCCGGACAAACAAAGTTATAATGACTTCGCAGAACCACGGCTATGCGGTATGTTCCGAAGGATTGCCGGATAATATGCAGGTAACTCACATAAATGTTAATGATAATACAGTGGAAGGCTTTTGTTGCCCGAAATTAAACATAAATACCGTACAGTTTCACCCGGAAGCCGGCCCTGGACCGCAGGATGCCAACTATATCTTTAGGGATTGGGTAGGAAGCATTTTTACTCATTAAGAACATTATTAATAAATGTAAATTTTTTTATTAATATTTTTTTAATATAACAATTTTTTACAGTATATATTTTTTATATAAATAAGTAGTAAATTGTGCATATTGGAGAATTATTATGTTAAACCAGACAATCACGGGCTCAAGCAACCCTACCCAGGCTGTAGCAGCTTATAACCTTATTAATAAGTACAGACAAGACAGTAAAAGTCAATATGTATCCGCCATAACCGGGGCCAGCGTATTTAACCCCAGCACATATAGCGCAAGTACAAATTATAGTAGTTATAATCCTCTGGATCAGTATTTTAATCGATCCAAACAAAACAATAATCAATCTGGAAATAACACCGGAACCAACTTATTTGGCTCAAATAACGGAACCAACCTATTCGGTTCACTTTCCCAGCCTACAACTTTGTTTAACTTCAATAATCCTGCTTTGAATAATGTTAATGATACTCTTACTAATAATCCTTTTGCTCAAACAACAGCTTCACCTATCACTTATCGTGCAGATAATCCTATAGATCAATTATTAGAACAAGTACAAGCAGCGCCTCAGGCATTAGCTACAGAAGCGCCCGCAGCAGCCCCTGCATCGCCAGTAGAAACACCTCAAGAAGTAATTGAGGAAGTCCCGCAAGAAGTGCCAGCAGAGCCGGCTCCGGTAGAGAAAAAACCAGTAGCGAAAGAGCCTGAAGCTAAAAAAGTTGAATTTAAAGAAATAGTAGATGGAGATGGAAACGATACTTATACGGTTGATGAAGATAACCAAAACATAAAATACCTTGGTGATGAAGGTTCTAATATTTTCAATATTGGTGGAGATAAAAATAATATAGAAATCCATAATATTGGCGATGACGACAAAGTTAACCTTGACGGAAATGTAGAAGACTGGGATGTTGCAGAAGAAGGCGAAGAAGATAACCAAAATTATGTACTTTATTCTAATAAAGAAACAGGAACTCAAGTAAAAGTTTTCACTGACACAGAAGATAGAGACAGTGAATTTATAAAGGATAAAGTAGATTTTTCTGAGGATGCCCCTGCAGAACAGAATGTAGCAGAGAAAGCTCCTGCAAAAACAGCTTCTGAAGAAAAAGCTTCCGATGAAGCAGCTCCTGCAGAAGAAGCTCCAACAGAATCTGCTCCAGCTGAGGAAGCACCAAAAGAAAAACCTAAACCTGTAGAACATTCTGGAGATACCGGTGAGGCAGCGCCAGTTGAAAATGATCAGCCAGAACCAGCTCCAGCTGAAGAAGCTCCAAAAGAAAACGATAAATAAATTTAATTTATATTTAAGATATTGGAGACTCCTACGGAGTTTCCAATATCTTTTAAGGGGGGCTAGCTGAAGATTGCCCTCCTCAAAAACTTCACTGTTTCTTAGTCATGTTTTATAATAATAAACATGCTTAAATTTAAAAAACCAAATACTCTGGCAATTACTCTTGCAATTATGTGTATTTTTCTGCTATGTTCAAAAGCATATGCAGGTGCGGCTTCTACTGTTGCGGATAAAACTATAGATTGCACTGCTAAATTAACCTATTACGTAACAAAATACACCTTACGAGCAGGCTGGTTTATTACGAAAAAAACCGCCAGGAGTATTACGACAGTTTCTAAAAGTATGTTTAGAGCTACTAAGGACGCTTTTAGCTCCAATAAACAAGCAAAACCTGTAAAAACTGTTAAACCTGCTGATGATGATTATTACAATAACAACACACTGCCGCCTCCGCCGCCTATTCTTGAGTAAGACGGCTTATAACAAAAGTGAATACAGGGCAAATAATCGCACTTAAGAACAAAGCTGCAGGCACACCAAAGTTTTCAGAAATAATTCCTACAAAAAGACATCCCAGCGGGGCAGTTCCGCCAAATATAAGTGTCCAGATCCCCATTACCCTGCCGCGGACTGAATCTTCAATATGAGATTGGATTAAGGCAGTAGAACACGAAAAATAAACTATCAGCCCCATTCCGGCACCTAAAATAAGGATTAAGGTTAGCCAGTAAATTTTGCTTAAGGAAAGCAAAAACAGCATTATACTGAAAAAATATATGCCACAATTCATAATAGTCTTTTTATGAGGGCTTTCCCCCATATATGCAACAAATAACGCACCAAGCAGCGCACCTACACCGTTTGCGGAAACCAGCATTGCATAACCCTGTTCCCCTTTTAAAAATATGTCTTTTGCCAGAGCGGGGACTAAAATTGCGTATGACCAGCCAAAAATTCCCATTAAAGCCATTAAAATCAGGAGGTTAAGAATTAATTTATTTTGCCGGATATACGTAAAACCGCTGAGTGTGTATTGAGTAATGGACTCTGTTCGTTTATTTATCGGTGCGGGAAGAAGCTTAATATTAAATAATGCAGTTAATACCGCCAAAAAGCTAATCGCGTTTAAAATAAAGCACCACGAAATGCCGAATTTAAACATAACAATGCCTGCTATAGCAGGTCCTACTACTCTTGCAAAGTTTACCATGGAAGAATTAAGCGCTATTGCATTCATTAAATCCTGTTTGCCTGCGATTTCAATTATAAACGCCTGCCTTACCGGTAAATCAATCGCAAACGTGGTTCCCAGCAGCATTGTTATAACGACAATGTGCCAGATTTTATAGATATTCAAGGAAACTATCACTGCAAGTACTACCGCAAGTATCATTGAAATCAGCTGCGTAGAAATAACCACCTGCTTTTTAGGGAATCTATCAGCTATAACGCCTCCAAATACGGAAAAAAGAAGCATGGGAAGTGAAGACAAGGCGGCGATCAAGCCGAGGAGAAATTTTGAACCCGTGGATTCATAAATCAGCCAGCTAAGAGCTGTTTGATGAATCCAGGTTCCAATTATAGAGATGGACTGCCCGGTAAAAAAAAGCCTATAGTTTTTATGTTTCAGGGAAACAAACGTTCTTTGTAATAGATTCACGCTCATCTTAATAATATTAAATCACGTTTGGTTTATAATTTCTTCTCCGTCCCCATATAAACAATCCCCCTTCCAAATTTACTTTCCAATTTATCCCATGACTGCGCCAGATTAGTATTACGGACACTATTTGCCCGTGACGAAAATATAGAAAGCTGGGCCTGTTCTGATAAATCCTCCAGTATTATTCCTGAACTCCTGTAAATAATCCCCGGTGTGTAAATTTCCGGCAGGATAAGTTTTACAGCGTCAAAAACTTCAAACTCAAAATCAGTAGGCTGAAATAGGGTTATTTTTTGGTAAACTACTTTAAAATCCTTTGTCCTTAACATAACATTTACTGTTTTAGCTTTTAAATTCAGTTGCCGGAGTTTTTTACAGGCCCGGTGCACGTGATAGTTAAGCGAGCTTTTAATATATGCTTCATCAGAGGTAAAAGAAACGAAAGAACTTGTTTTCTGAATTGACTTTGGAGCCACGTATTTATCACTCACAGGATAAACACTATTGCCGGTTAGTTCCAGCTTTAACTCCAAACCTTTTTTGCCAAGAAGCTTAGTAACCCTAAAATCATCAAGCATAGCAAGCTGGTATGCTGTGTGAATTCCGTATTTATTGAGCAAGGCGGCTGTATTGTTACCAATTCCCCAAATTTCCATGAGTTCTATGCGTTTAAGCTCGTCATTAATAGAACGAAAACCTATATTATAAACCCCATCTAATTTTTTAGCCCGTTCTGATGCCAGCTTTGCAAGTACTTTTGTTTTACTGACCCCGATTGAAACAGGAACGCCAACTTTGTCCTTTATTGTTTTCCTTATATGTGCTGCTATTTCAGGATAAGATTTCCTATACATCCTCCTTAATCCTGTAAAGTCAAGAAACGCCTCGTCTATGGAATAGACCTCTACTACAGGGGAAAACTCTTTTAGCTTTGTCATAACCCTTTCCGAAATATCGCCGTACAGGTTCATATTTCCAGAGAGGTAAATAGCTTGGGGGAATTCTTTCCTTGCCATAAAAACAGGCATTCCCATTTTTATTCCAAGGGCTTTAGCCTCTTTTGAGCGGGCAACTACGCAACCGTCATTATTACTCGCTACACATACGGGTTTATTCAGCAGTGCAGGATTTACAAGCTGTTCGCACGATACAAAGAACGAATCACAGTCAACTAATGCTATTTTTTTTGTCATACAAATCTTCTTACTGAGCCTGTTACAATACCGAATATTTCCATACTGTTTTGAGCTTTAATAACGTCATAATTTTTGTTTGCGGGTTCCAGGTAAATATCCTGTCCTTTCTTTCTGAATATTTTCAGTGTGTATTCTCCATCCACGCAGGCAAGGACTATGTCACCGCTAGTAGGATCGGACTTTCTCTTAACCACGACCATGTCGTCTTCAAATATGCCCGCATCTATCATGGAGTCGCCCTTAACTGTGAACATAAAAGTTGAGGGGGAATCAATTTTAAACTCATTGTCCAGTGATATTCTGCGTTCAACATAGTCTTCAGCAGGCGAGGGGAAGCCGGCCTTCACAGGGGTGGCAAAAAGAACAGCGCCGAAATGCTCGGGGTTAATGAAGAATTTTTCTCCGATGCTGTTTATAAAGCTGTATTCTTTGAGCTTTTTAAAGTACTGCCATACAGAGTTTTTATGCTTAAACCCGAATTCACATGCGATGTTTTCAAAGCTGGGCAGCGGGTCTTTGCCGTATGTGGCCTTAAGTTTTTCAAAAAAAGATTTTTGTTTTTGAGTTAGCATATTAATCATTATAGACATGTGTCTATAAATGTCAATAGAAACTTTAAAATTTAATCTTTGGCACGAGCGACAAGGATGGACTCAACGTGGTATGTATGGCAGAACATATCAACAGGCTGGACAAACTCTGCGGTGAACTTATCGCTTAATATTTTATAATCCCGTGCAAGCGTGGAGGGGTCGCAGCTTATGTAAATCACGAATTTATCTGCAAGCTGCTTTACTGCTTCAAGCACTTCCTTGGAACACCCTTTTCTTGGCGGATCCAGGATTATTACATCAAATTTTTTGCCCTCAGCTGCTAATTTTGGGACAGCGGTATCTGCGTTTTCATTGATATAATGAATATTTTGGATATTATTCTTTAATATGTTTTCTTTCCCATCATTAATAGCACTTTCGATTTCCTCTACGGCAACTATTTCAGACGCTAAATCGCTTAAATAAATCGAGAAACTGCCTGAACCTGAATAAATATCCAAAATGCTCGGATTATTTACCCTCTGCTTAACTATTTCCCTGACCTCATTAAATATTTTTGAGGCAGTTAAAGGATTTACTTGAAAAAAAGCATCATGCGAAATTTTAAATATTTTACTGTCAAGCATTTCTTCAATGTAGTCCCGGCCGTGTATAAGCTGTGAATTCTTGCCCATGATAAGATTTGTATGGCTGGTGTTGAAATTAACAACCACGCCCACTACTTGTTGGAACTTTTCTTTAACCGAATCACAGAGTTTGATGAGGTTTTCAGGAGTTTTTTCAGCATTTATCACAATTGTAAGTACTACATCCTGTGCGGTTTTGCTGTACCTGAAAACAAAATGGCGTATAAGTCCTTTTTTATTTCTTTCATTGTATGCTGTAAGGTTTAATTCAGCCGCCTTTTCTCTCAGGAATGCGGTTATTTCATCTATTATTTCGGGCTGAGCCGGGCAGTATTTTATATTCACCAGGTCATGGGTGCCTTTTTTATAGTACCCTGCCACAAACCGTTTTGAAACCTTTGTTTGCTGCACGGGGAACTGAATCTTGCATCTGTAATTTTTTGTTTCTGAACTGCTTATAGTATCTTTGACGGGAATTTCAGTTCCTGCGATTTTTTTCAGGCATTCTTCAACTATAACTTTCTTTGCGCGGAGTTGCTCTTCATAATTTATATATTGCCATTGACAGCCACCACACGCATTAGAAAGCGGGCAGAAGGGCTTTATTCGCTGTTCAGACGGTTTAATAACTTCTTTGAGTATAGCCTTTGCGTAATTATTTTTAACAGAAATTAGCTCGGCTTTTACGATATCACCCGGGGTAGTATCAGACACGAAGACAGTCATATCGTCATATCTGCCGATGCCTTCACCGCCATATACAAGTTTAGTTATTTCCAGTTCTATTATTTCGCCTTTATTCATTTCATCACATCAGAATTTTGTTCTATAATAATATAATCTAGTACAGAAGAAGGAATATTGCTATTTTAACTTTTGATACACACATTCTGGGTTTTTTGCTGGCGTTTCTGCTTTCGGTAGTAATAGTGCCTTTAATAAGAAAGTTTTGTATTAAAAAAGGGTTTGTAGACCTGCCTAACGAGAGAAAAGTCCACCGCAGACCTACCCCCCGACTGGGCGGAATAGCTATTTGGCTCTGTACTGTACTGGCATTTATAATAGTTGTTTTAACAAAAGTGGATTATCCTAATGGCAACTGTCTTTCCGGCATAATTATCGGCGGAAGCCTAATGTTTCTGCTGGGACTGGTTGACGATTTATATGATTTACCTCCCGGGTTAAAACTTTTTATCCAGATTGGCGCTGCATTAATTGCGTTCCTGCTTGGTGTAAAAGTTGACATCATTTCAAATCCGTTTGGGGATCCCCTCATGCTTGGTATTTTAAGCCTGCCTATAACGCTTCTGTGGTTAGTCGGAATAACCAATGCTGTGAATTTTATTGACGGCTTGGACGGCCTTGCGGGCGGAGTAGTCACAATCATTGCTGTAACACTGGGAGTAGTTGCTATTTTCACAAACCAGCCTGCCAGTGCCCTTATTGCAGCGCTCCTTGCAGGGTCTGTAATGGGATTTCTCCTGTTTAACTTCTACCCGGCAAGAATTTTTATGGGTGATTCCGGTGCTCTTTTCTCAGGATTTGTGCTTGCAGGGCTATCGGTCACCGGCGTGGTTAAAGGTGTGGCAGTGTCAGTGCTTTTACCCATACTGATATTCAGTGTTCCACTTATGGATATGTCGTTTTCAGTCTTTAGAAGGCTGTTGAGAGGCGCTAATCCTATGTGTGCTGATAAAGACCATATCCACCATAAATTAATCAAATCAGGCTTATCGCAAAACCGTGCAGTCGGGGTCTTATACCTTGTTTGCGTGGCAAGCGGAGTAATTGCTACGGTTATAGTAGGCGCACAAAGTCTTTACCTAATTTTAATGGCGTTTATTTTCCTGTTTATGGCTATTTTCTACTTTGTGGCTAAGATCAGGAATCTTAAGGACATGAAAGAAGCCGGTCAGAAGTAAGTATTAAATTTTGTAAAAGTAGTTTATAAAAAAAGCAATTATATAGTTTTAGCTTCTTTGTAGGAGTATGCTAAATATTAATTTTATAAGCCTACAAAATAATTCTTTGCAGAGAAAAGCAGCCCCATTAGAGCGAGCTGGAATTTTGAATATACCAAGGTTAAGGAATCTAACGCATGATACGGTTTCTTTTAAAGGGCTGACGCCTGATAAATTAAAGGAATTTCCAGATATTTACGCGTATGCAAGTCTTTCTAAATTACCTTTATCACAATACAATTCACCTGATGAGATACAAAATCTTGCAAAAGAAAAGCTGAAAGGGCTGATTAATTTAGAACAGTATAAAATACCGGATCCGGAGCATACAGAAGACAGCGATGCCCGCATAAAAAAGCTGGAAGAATGGAAACAATACATTACAAAAGAAAATATTCTTACTAAAGATAATCCTGCATTGGGCTGTATAATTTTTTCCGCAATAATCAAGGATTTAAAACCAAACAATCGTAAACAACCGGAAGTCCTGGATAAAAGAGCTTTAGCTGATACGATTGGTGAACTTCGGGATGCAACAAAAAAAGGAGGAAGACTGGATTTTAATTTCATCAATAAATACAAGCAAAATCTGGTGAAGGGATTATCAGGATTAGAAAATCAAGATGTATCAAGTGAAGCAGGAGTAATGACAGGGTGGGTGAGGATTCCATCAAAGAAAAACGATCCTGAAAACTTTGAAGCTAATGTGAAGAAGATGCAGGCATTATCTTGTGAAACCTGGTGTACAAAAGGTGAAGGACATGCGAGAGCTTATCTTGAAGAGGGTGATGACCATCTTTATATTGAAAATGGAAAAACAAAGGTAAGTATTAGTTTTAAAAATGATACTATATCTGAATTTGAAGATGTGAGAAATAATAATAAAATCCCAGTGCAATATATAGACGTTGTGAAAAACTATATAAAAGAAAATAACTTTAAGGGTGGCGAGAAAGAAATACAACAAGCAGAAGAAGCTAAAATTAGATTTGATAAGGCTAAAATTAACTTAGAACCTTTTATTGCGAATAACGATTATTCAGCGGTCTTTGAACATTTTGGAATGGTAACCAAAAAACTTGATGATGGAAAGGTTGAAATATCAGCATATATACAACCGGATGAACACTTTACTTACGAAGATTTAGGCATAAAAGAAAATGACCTGTTTAAAATTATTAAAAAAATTAATAGAGGTGTTAAATTTAGAGATATTCCCATAAAAGATTTAGGTCAGTTAACAGAAATTGGCGGGGATGCCTATTTTGCTAACAGCCAAGTAGAGAATTTAGGGCAGTTAAAGACGATTAAGGGAATTGTTTATTTTAATCATAGTAAGATTAAAAATTTAGGACAGTTAACAACAATCGGTCTAGATGCCCATTTTGGTGAAAGCCAGATAAAACACTTAGGGAAGTTAACAACAATTGGAAAAACTGCTTATTTTGCAAACAGTCAGGTAGAGAATTTAGGGCAGTTAAAGACAATTGGCGAATATGCTTATTTTAGTGACAGTAAGGTAAAAGATTTAGGACAATTAACAAAAATTGGTAAAAGTGTATGGTTTTCTAACAGCCAGATAGAAAGTTTAGGGCAATTAACAACAATTGGAAAAGATGCTGATTTTTCCACGAGTCGGATAAAAGATTTAGGAAAGTTAGAATATATTGGCGGAGATGTTTATTTTGACTCAAAAACCAAGGGCCTTGATTTCTCTAAAGTATATATAAAAGGGAAGTTTTATGAATTTGATGCAGAAGGAAAGGAAAAAGAAATCTTTAAACCATGCTTAAACCGGCCTGACGGTAAGTAATAAGTACAAACACAAAAACGACCGCTGATGCGGTCGTTTTGATTAATCCCTACTGCTAAGCCTATAAAATTGACTCTAAGAAAGCTGCGTTTTTAGAAGCTGTTGCTGTTGATCTAATGTTTCTTCTGTTTACATAAGTTCTCAGCGCTTCTCTAATAAGCTCGCTTCTTGATCTCTGTTCGTCTAATGCAACTCCGTCAATCTTGCTTAAAAATTCATCAGGCATTGAAATAAGTACACGTGCCATAAGGTCTCCTCCCAAAATGTTTCTCTACTACATCTGTTGTAACTCTATTCCTCAGTTTTATTTCTTTATTAGTCTCTCCATATATATAAAACATTAAAAAATTGTTAAATTGCATAGACACTCCAATTTCGTTACATAAATTAATATATGCAGTATATAATCTTTATTTTCTGTATATATATATAAAAAGTATATATTGAGAAAAATTTCCTTTTTTAACCATAATTTTTGCTAAAACTTTACATTGGTATACAATTCGAAGGTTATTTAGATATAATGAAATATTAAATAAGTGAATATATTAATCAGGTGGAATAATGACAAAAGTAAAAACTGAGATCAAAACGCTTACAGGGGCCCAAATTTTTATTGAATGCCTAAAAGCTGAGGGTGTTGATGTACTATTTGGCTACCCGGGCGGCGTAATACTGCATATTTATGATGAACTATATAAATGCGAAGAAATAAAGCATTATCTGGTAAGGCATGAACAGGGCGCAATCCATGCCGCAGAGGGATATACAAGAGTAACAGGCAGACCCGGCGTAGCGTTAGTTACTTCAGGACCGGGCGCATGTAACACAATTACCGGACTTGCAAATGCTTATTATGACGGTTATCCTCTGGTGGTTTTTACAGGCCAGGTAGCATCTACGCTCATAGGAGGCGATGCTTTCCAGGAAGCGGATGTTGTTGGTATAACAATGCCATGCTGTAAACATAACTATCTTGTAAAAGACACAAAAGACCTGCCAAGAGTTATTAAAGAGGCTTTTCATATTGCCATGACAGGAAAACCCGGGCCTGTAGTAGTTGACATGCCAAAAGATATTTTAACCAATAAAGCGGAGTTTATATATCCTGAAAAAGTTAAACTTCCCGGATATAACCCAAACTATAACGGCCATCCGCTCCAGGTAGCAAAAGCTTTAAACCTCCTTTGCAAGGCAGAAAGGCCATTAATAATGTGCGGAGGCGGAGTTATCGCGGCAGACGCATCAGAAGAACTTATAAAACTTGCAAAAGCGCTTAATATACCGGTTGCAAATACCCTTATGGGCACTGGTGGATACCCGGGGACTGATGAGCTTTCTCTTGGGCTTGTAGGGATGCACGGAAACTACTGGGCAAACCTGGCGACCGCAAACTGTGATGTTCTGTTAGCCGTAGGCGCGCGTTTCAGCGACAGAGTAACAGGAAAATTAAGCAAATTCTGCGCTGACGCTAAAGTTATTCATATAGATATTGACCCATGCTCAATCAGTAAAAATGTTCCTGTTGATATACCTATAGTTGGTGATGCGAAGCGGGTCATTGCTGATATGCTTAATATTATAAACACTGAAGAAATACAGAAAAAAGCAGATAAAAAAGCTGAATGGCTACACCAGATAAATATATGGAAACAAAAAAGAGTAAAATCGCCAGTAAAAACTGAGAAAATGAACCCTCAAACCGTAATTGAAAGGATTTACGAACTCACAAAAGATAAAGATGCGATAATATGCACAGAAGTAGGCCAGCACCAGATGTGGACAGGACTTATATACAAGTTCGACAAGCCAAGAAGGTTCGTAACATCCGGCGGCCTAGGCACTATGGGGTTTGGTTTCCCTGCTGCTGTGGGCGCAAAAGTTGCATGCCCTGATAAACCTGTTATAAACATTGCGGGTGATGGAAGTATCCAAATGAATATCCAGGAATTAGGCACCTGCATGCAGAATAATATCGGTGTTAAGGTATTTATTATAAATAACGGCTACCTTGGAATGGTGCGGCAGTGGCAGGAAAGGCTGTTTGACAAGCATTATTCGCATACCCACATAGAAAGCCCGGATTATGTAAAACTCGCGGAAGCCTATGGAGCTACAGGTATCAGGGTAACCAAAGAAGAAGAAATTGAAGCTGCTGTAAATCGGGCGCTTGAGACCGACGGGCCTGTATTTGTTGATTTTATAGTTGATTCCATGGAAGCGGTGTTCCCGTGGGTGCTGGCTGGTGAGCCTATATGCAACGTACTTATGGGCAAAGAGGGTTGTGAAGAGATACAGGGAGAATATTCGTAATGAATTCTAAAGATGAAATTTTAGATAAATTAAAAGAATTAAAGCCCCTTCTTGAAAAAGATTATAATGTAACGGAAATAGGCTTATTTGGCTCATATATTCGTAATGAGCAAAAACCTGATAGTGATATTGACATTTTAGTTAATTACAAACCCGACACCAGCCTTTTTACTCTAGGTGGGCTACAATATATGCTTTCTGAAATTTTTGGTAAAAAAGTTGATATTATTATGAAAAATTCTTTAAAAAAACGCACCGGGAAACATATTTTATCTGAGGTTGTTTATGTTTGAAAAAAATTACATAGACTCTTTTGAGGATATGCTTCAAGCTTGTATGGATATTCAAGCAGTAATAAATAATATAACTTTTAACGATTTTAAAGATGATATGTTAAGATATCGAGCAATAGAAAGACTTTTTGAAATCCTGGGTGAAGCTGCAAACAAAATACCTAAAGAAATCCAAGAAAAATATCCTGAAATTCCATGGCGAAATATTATCGGAATGAGAAACATTATTATTCATTGTTATGAAAGAGTTGATCTAACGACACTTTGGGGCGCAGGCAAAAAAGATGTTGCCCTTTTAGTTAAACCTTTAGAAGAAATACTTAAAAAATTATACGAAAAGGAAAAACAATAATGAAACATACATTATCAGTTCTTGTACAAAACGAAGCAGGCGTACTCAGCAGAATAGCCGGACTGTTCAGCGGCAGAGGATTCAACATAGAGAGTCTTACTGTTGCACCCACACAGGATCAGGCCTTTTCAAGGGTTACTATCGTAACGACAGGCGACGATGGAGTGATAGAACAAATATGCAAACAGCTCAACCGGCTGGTAAATACCCTAAAAGTTGTGGATATAACCGGCGAGAACAGTATTGAGAGGGAATTAATCCTTATCAAAGTCAATGCAAAAGATGAGGCTCGCTCGGAAATCCTGCGTATTGCGGAAATATTTGACGCGAAGATAGTTGATGTATCAGTCAAGACATACACTATTGAAGCAATGGGTGATGATACGAAAATAAAGTCATTAATAGAATTGTTGAGGCCGCTGGGGATCCGTGAGCTTGTGCGTTCCGGCAAGGTAGCCATATCAAGGGAAATGCAGTTTAATGTAAATAATTACAACTCGGTTTCCGTTGCAGGGTAAAGAAAACGTCATTCTGAACTTGTTTCAGAATCTTGCAAACTATCTATAAAAAGCTTACAATTGAAACTTGGTAAGACCCTGAAACAAGTTCAGGGTGACAATAAGGAATAATAATGGATAATTCATTTACTTTATACATGTCTATTTTAATAACTATAGGAATTCTTGCAGTATCTTATTATTTATTTAAATTTGCTTTTGAAATGGATAAAACAACAAAAGATTCTGAAGGGTAGTTAATAATGACCACACATAAAATCGAAATATATGACACAACTCTCCGTGACGGGGCGCAGGCAGAAGGCATAAACTTTTCAGCCAATGATAAGCTTAAAATAATTAAACTGCTTGATAACCTTGGCGTAGACTATATCGAAGCCGGCTGGCCGGGTGCAAACCCCAAAGATATTGAAGTGTTTGAACAGGCAAAAAGTCTGGAATTAAAACATGCGAAAATAACAGCTTTTGGCTGTACCCGAAAAGCCAACGGCAAAGCAGAAGATGACAAAGTGCTTAGCGAACTGCTGCAGGCAGGTACAGAAATTATTACCATATTCGGTAAAACCTGGGACTTTCATGTGGAGCATGCACTATGCACTACTCTTGAAGAAAACCTCAGTATGATTGCTGATAGCATTACATACCTGAAAAATTGCGGTAAAAGAGTATTCTTTGACGCTGAACATTTTTACGACGGGTATAAAAAGAACCCTGATTACGCTTTAAAAGCACTTTCTGCTGCTCATCAAGCAGGAGCAGAAAGGATTATCCTATGTGATACAAACGGCGGATGTCTTTCCTCTGAAATTAAAGAAATAACAGAAATAGTAGCGAAACATTTACCAGATGCAGTATTAGGCATACATGCCCATAATGACGGCGATATGGCTGTGGCTAATACCATAATAGCTGTCCAGGCAGGCGCAAATCAAGTTCAGGGAACGTTTAACGGCTATGGCGAAAGATGCGGAAATGCTAACCTATGTTCAATAATTCCTGCGCTGCAACTAAAATTGGGGATTAACGTTTTAGGCGAAAATTTAACAAAGATTGTTGCGGTTTCAAGACAAATAAGCGAGATTGCCAACAAAAAGTCAAATAATTTTGCCCCATACACAGGGAGCAGCGCTTTTACTCATAAAGCAGGTGTTCATGCCAGCGGAGTTATGAAGCAGTCAAGCACTTATGAGCATATAAATCCTGAAACAGTAGGCAATGAGAGAAGAATACTTATAAGCGACCAGTCAGGACTGGCTTCTATAAAAGAAAAAATTTCCAGAATGAATCTGGGGATCGACCTTACCAATGATGATATAAGAAAAATCCTTGAAAGAATTAAAAACCTTGAGTGGCAAGGCTTTACATTTGAGAACGCTGACGCTTCCTTCGAGCTTATGCTTAAAGATGTTTTAAATATTAAGCCAAAATATTTTGAACTTAAAGGCTTTACTGTGCTGACCGATACTAGAGGTACGGGTTATCTTAATACAGAAGCTTCAGTAAAAATAAAAGTAGGAAATGAAATTTTACATACAGTGTCAGAAGGCGAAGGACCGGGGCATGCCGTAGATAGAGCTTTAAGACTTGCACTTAAACCATTTTATCCGACAATGGAAAAGTTTAAGTTATCTGACTTTAAAGTAAGAATTTTGGACGGGACTGATGGAACAGGCGCAAAAACTCGTGTTCATGTAGAAACAACAGATGGATTTGAGAGATGGGACACGGTTGGTGTAAGCAGAAACATCATTGAAGCTACATATCTTGCCATAGTAGATAGTCTGGAATATGGATTACTTCTATATAAAGAGACCCCGCAAAATAAGTTTATATTAAATTAATTTAAAGGAAAATTGAAAAATATTTTTTTAGTATTAATATTAAAAGATAAATATAAAGGCAAATTAAATGAGACGCGTTATAGCTTTAGAATTGGTGGGTTTAAAAAAACTTGATTGCGATCTTTACAATGAAGAAGGTTCAATAATTTATAATAAAGGAACTGAATTTACGCCTGAAATATTTATGATGCTCACTCACAGCAAAATTTTTAAGCGTGATGAAGAGCATCTGGTTTTACCAGCTTCTCCGATTGAGTCACAAAAATTGATAATTGGAAAAGACTACGAGATTTTAGAAAAAAAGCCTCAGCCATCGGAATTCAAATCTATAATCGATGAAGACAAAAAGGAAAATCTCATCAAAGGGGTTAAAGATGTTTTACAGTGTGCAGTAGAAAAAACACCTGTAAAAATTCAAACTTGTATTGAAGCAACGGAAATTATACTGGATGAGGTATCCAATAAACTTGAAAAAATAAATAATTTAAATGAACTCAGAATACATGATTATTATACTTTTTCTCATAATATTAACGTTGCTATAATAAGCGCAATAATTGGAAAAGAACTGGGATTCAGTGAAAGTAAACTTAAAGATTTAGTTTTTTCAGCACTTCTGCACGATGTAGGGAAAATGCAGATTCCCAGAGAAATTCTCTATAAGCCGGGAAGCCTTACACCTGATGAAATGCAGACAATAAAAAAACACGTGGAATATGGATACGAATTTATTATTAAAACATTAAACCTGCCCGATGCAGTAGGAAAAGTTGCACTATCTCACCATGAAAGATGGGAAGGGCACGGCTATCCTTATGGCTTAAAAGGAAATCAGATATCAGAATTTTCACAAATTGTTGCAGTGGCTGACGTATATGATGCACTGGTATCAGAAAAGGTATATAGAGGCCCTGTAGAATCTATTGAAGCGATGAGAATATTACTTACAGAAGAAGCTTCATCATTTAATTCTAAAATACTAAATAAATTTGTGTATATGGCTGTTATTAAATCAGAAACCGTACACCTTCTCTAATTTAGACAGTCGAACAATTGACATTACATAAAAATTCTTAAAAAATACCAACAACGCCAGTAAAATCAGGATTTAAGTAATGAAAATATTGCAAATATCCCCGCTGTGGGAGGATGTGCCGCCTAAAACATACGGAGGCACGGAATTAATCGTCCATATTTTATGTGAAGAACTAACTAAAAGAGGCCATTACGTCACTCTTATTGCTTCTAAAACTTCAAATACCTCTGCAAAGTTGGAATATACCGTTCAAAAAAGCTTAAGAGAATCAAAAACATTAATGCCCACATTTTTTGAAAATATCAGCGCAGCCAAAGTTATGGAAATTTCAGGCGAATTTGACATAATACATAATCACTGCGGTTTAGCGATGCTCCCCTTTCATAAACTCTTGAAGGCGCCTATGATAAATACCCTGCACGGCGCTTTTGTTGTAAATGAAGAAGTCAATGCCTACAAAATCTTTAAAAATTTACCCTATATTTCCATTAGCAATTCCCAGCGAAATGGGAATAAAGAATTAAACTATATTTCTACTGTTTATAACGGTATCAATGTTGACCAATTTGAATTTCAGGAAAAACCAAATCTTAAAGAACCTTACCTGACCTATTTAGGAAGGATTTCCAGGGAAAAAGGTGTACATTTGGCAATCAAATTAGCAAAACAGACCGGCTGGAAGCTTATTATTGCTGCAAAAATAGATGTAAATGACAGGGAATACTACGAAAGTGAAGTTAAACACCTCATTGATAATGAAAAAATAGTATACATAGGAGAAGTAGGACATAAAGCCAAAGTTGACCTGCTTAAGAATGCTCATGCATTAATCCATGCTGTAACATGGCCGGAACCTTTCGGGTTAACAATGGCGGAATCCATGGCCTGCGGAACCCCTGTCCTTGCCTTGAATCAGGGTTCTATCCCGGAAGTAGTAAAACACGGTGTTACAGGATATGTGGAAAATAATATTGATGACCTGATTAAAAGAGTTGATGATATTGATAAAATTAATCGTTCAGCCTGCAGGAAGCATGTGGAAGATAATTTTTCAGGAAAAAAAATGGTGGACAGCTACATTAAAGCTTATTATAAGCTCATAGGGCCACCTAAGATATCTATAGTCGGTTTAAAGCAGAAGCCTCAAACAGTGTGACTGTATCCTTGTCCCATTCGCTCCACAGGTAATCTTCGACAATATTATCTGCTATAAGCCTAAAAGCATACCGCACCTGCTCTTCATAAAACTCGCAGAATGCTCCAATCTTGTTCATCCCGCCGTTCATTTCGTAGGCTTCTGCCGGGCACGGCGCACCGCAGAAATGCCTGATTGCGCATTTATCGCAGGGTTTAATGTCTTCTATTTTACGGTCGGTAACTTTCTTAAAAGATTCACTTTGCAGGACTGTGTTAATATCGTCCCTGAAAAGGTTACCGCCCTTGAAGTCAGGCAAGCCGATGAATTCACTACAAGGGAACATCCCCCCATCAGGAGCAAGCGCGAAAAATACCCGCCCACCGCCGCATGGCGAGATATCACACATTAAACGCCTAGCCATTGGCGCCATTATGCTTACAAGGATGTTTGCAAAGTTAGCAACAACAATCTTCCGGCCTGTTTTTTTATAAAGTTCATGCGTTCTATCCAATGCTTTTATAAAATGCTGCGCAACCTCATAATCATCAGGCTTCACTTCTCGTGCGCCCGGCAGGGTACAGCGCACCATGTTAAGCATTACAGCGGGGATTTCCAGCTCATGAAAAAAATCAATCATGTCACACAGGCAGTGCATGTTTTCCTTTGTGACGGTTGTGATTACGTTATAGCCGTCATAACCTTTGAGCTTATGTATTGTTTTAATAGTATTCTCAAAAACACTGTCTCCACCCCAGGTTTTTCTAGTTTTATCCGCAATCTGCTTAATTGGTGCATCTAAAGATAAGCCAATACCTACACCATTAACAGTTAAAAATTCGATTGCCTCATCGTCAAGCAATACGCCGTTTGTCTGGACTCCGAAGCGGAATCTGTCCTGAAATTTTTCAATGGCAGGGAATATTACCTCTTTTACCAGCAGGGGTTCAGCACCGTGAAAGATGATCTGGGGGAGCCTGTTTTCAGGCATTACCTGTTTAAAATAGCCTGACAGTTTTTCTAAAGCTTCAAAAAGCGCATCCCTGGACATATCGTCTCCATGTTTGCGCATTTCCTGCGGAATATAACAATAAACGCAATTAAGGTTGCATCTTGAGGTAGGGTTTATATACACAGCATTCAATGCAAGGCCGAAGCGCAGTTTCTGCATTTCGTCGGAAAATTTTTCAGCTTTGTTTTTATAAGCATTAACAAACTTATCATTAATTGCTGAGTTTTTTTCAACCAATGCCCAGAAGGCATTATCAGGCTCTATAAGTGCCACATAATCGGGGTGTTTTATATCAAAAGTGCTAAACATTATTTTTTTGCTTTTTTATCCATAAGAATGTAGTGAGAAAGGCCTGTTCCGTCTGCTGAGCAGGATTTACGAATTGATATAATTTTTGGTTTTTGGGTTTGTTTTTGATTTTGGTTTTTCATAGCAATCTCCTTAACAAGTTTCATCTAATTTTACACTAAAATTTCCCGCTGCGGTGAAAATATCTTCCAGTAAATTTAGTTTTTCGTCATTAACCAGGTATAGGCTGTTTATGATAATTACCGAGCTGCCATTTTCAGACTTTAACGGGGTTTTGGCCCATCGCATTTTTGAAGAAATCTTAGAATCCAGAGTACGCTTTAACATATTAAATTCTGCTGTAGTGTAATCAGAAAATATCCTGATGTCATCGCCTGTTTCCCTGACAAGGTTTATGCCTATTTCTGTAGCCAGAAGTCTCAGGTTAATAATTCTTATAAGGCGTTCCACTTCGGCTGGTATGCCGCCGAATCTATCTGTCCACTCATCTCTCAATATTTCCAGTTCCCTGCGGCTGGATACATCAGCCAGGCGCTTATATTCAATCATTTTCTGCTCTTTATCGCCTACCCATTCATCAGGGATAAAGGCGGTTATGTTTATATCAACGATAGTGGGCTCGCATTTCTGGACTTTTTCACCTTTTAATTCCTGGATTGTTTCATCCAAAAGCGAACAATACAGGTAAAAACCAACTGCCAGCATATGTCCGTGTTGCTGAGGACCGAGTATGTTGCCGACGCCCCTTATTTCAAGGTCTCTTAAAGCTATCTGGTATCCGCTGCCAAGCGTGGTAAAATCTTTTATTGCTTTTAGCCTGTCTTTAGCTTCTGGAGTGAGCAGTTTATTAGGTCTGTAAAGACAATAAGCATAAGCCTGTCTCTCGCTCCTTCCAACCCTTCCCCGTATCTGGTAAAGCTGGGCGAGTCCAAATTTATCCGCATCATCAATTATAATGGTGTTCACATTTGGAATATCAAGACCTGACTCAATTATGGTAGTACATACAAGAATATCATACTCGTTTGCTGAAAAATCATACATTACCTTTTCGAGTTCCCGCTCCTTCATTTGGCCATGGCCAACTGTTATTCTTGCTTCGGGTACGAGCTGTTTAAGTTCATCAGCTACCCTGTAAATTGATTCCACACGGTTATGCAGGAAATAAACCTGGCCTTCTCTTTCCAGTTCATGCGCAATTGCTGTTCGGATAAGGGATTCATTATGCGGGCCAACATAAGTTTTTATAGGCGCCCTGTTCACCGGCGGAGTATTGATTAAGCTCATATCCCGCAGGCCAGACAAAGCCATATTTAACGTGCGGGGAATTGGCGTTGCGGTGAGAGTTAAAACATCAATTTCCGACTTAATCTGCTTTATTTTCTCCTTATGCGATACTCCAAACCTGTGTTCCTCGTCTATTACGAGTAACCCCGGATTTTTAAACTGAACGTCCTTCTGTAAAAGCCTGTGTGTGCCTATTACAAGGTCACAATCACCAGTAAGCAATTTATTTATGGTTTCTTTCTGCTGTTTGGGGGTTCTAAAACGTGACAATAGTTCTATTTTTACAGGATAAGGCTTAAATCTTTCCTGAAAAGTAAGGAAATGCTGGTGTGCAAGTATGGTCGTGGGCGCTAAAATCGCAGCCTGCTTGCCTGAAAGAATTGCCTTAAAAACTGCTCTTAATGCGACCTCTGTTTTACCAAACCCTACATCCCCGCAAACTAACCTATCAAGCACTTTTTCTGATTCCATGTCCGCTTTTATATCAATAATGGCCTGCATTTGATCAGGTGTTTCCGTGTAGGGGAATGCGTTCTCCATTTCCATCTGCCAGGCGCTATCAGGTTCGAAAGCAAACCCTTTGACTCTTGCTCGTCGGGCATACAGTTTAATTAGTTCTTCTGCAATATCTGCTATACCTTTTTTAACCCTGCTTTTTATGTTTGACCACTCAATACCGCCCATTTTAGAGAGTTTGGGCAAAGTGCCTGAGCCTCTATACCGGGAAAGCAGGTTGATTTGCTCTGCTGGCATGTGCAGCTTGTCTGCGTTTGAGTACTCAATTGTTAAATAGTCTTTTTCCTGGCCGTCGATTGCCTGCTTGGTCATACCAATAAATTTGCCGATGCCATGGCGGGAATGCACTACAAAGTCGCCTTCTTTCAAGTCATTCACAGACACAAGGTAATCCAGGCTTTCTTTTTTGGAGATTCTCTTTCCTAACGTGGCTTTTTTAGCTCGTTTATTAAAAAGTTCAGCGTCAGTAATAATAGCCAAATTCATTTCAGGCAGCAAAAACCCTTCCTCAAAGCCTTTATGGATAACAGGGCAGTTGCATTCCATTTCTTTCAAGGCTGCTTCAACTCGTTCAGGATATTCTGTATCGACAAAAACGCTGTAATCCTGTCTTTTAAGATTTGTTATGTATTCGCAGGCTCTATACATATCAGCGAGGAATTTTGGCGGGAGCTGGCTAGGCACTTCCTCGATAATCTCCGCTTCATCGCCTATAAAGCTGTCAAGCCGCAAAGCCGGGTATTTATTCATCTTTTCAATAACTTCATCAGGCTTTAGGTGCAATAAATATGGAAGTTCGGGCGATAAGCCCTCATTTATGTTCTTTTCGTATTCATAAATGTACTTTTCATCCTGAATATGCAGCCTTTGCTGGATTTCAGCAGATTCATGCATAAAAACCAGCGTGTTTTTTTGTAAATAGTTAAAAATATTGCTAAAAGTATCGCTCAGGAGCGGAGCGAGGTATTCTATGCCTTCCGTGTATGTATCTGCCTCAAACCGAGCCATAAAATTCTCTAAGTGAGGAGAGGAAGGCATTTGAGATAGTTTTTTTAATAAACTCTCTTTTTCTTCATTATTAATAACAATTTTGTAGCGTGGTTCAATAATAATGCTGCTTATTTTCCTGATTGATCGCTGGGAATCTATATTAAAAACCCTCAGACTCTCAACCTCATCGCAAAAAAACTCTGACCTGACCGGCTCGCCTGATATAGGGTAAATATCAAGAATATCACCCCGCAGGCTGAATTCACCCGGATCTATAACGGTTGTTACCCTTTTGTACCCGATTTCTGTCAGTTTTTGGGCTGTATCAAACGGGTCAGCTTTCGTTTTTAGGCCTAGCTTTACAGAATAATCTTTTGATTTTTGTTTTGGCAAATAGGTGTTTAGCAGGTTTTTAGCTGGTGTAACAATAATTTCAGGCTGTTCTTTCAGTATTGTTAGCTGTTGTTTTGTTATTTCCGGGTCAGAATACACCTGTTCATAGGGTGAGGCTTCCTGGGATGGAAGAAAGCTTGTTTTTTTGCCGGAAAAAATTCTGATTTCTCTGGTATATTTAAGAGCGGTTGAAATGTCAGGCGTAACAAGTAATATAGGGCGTTTTACATTTTTTATCAATTTTGAGACAAAAAAGCTCCTCGCCGCTCCTGTTAAGCCTGTCAAATGCATTGTTCTGTTATTTTCAAGATATTTCAGGAGTTTTTGAAATTTATAGTGTTGTGTTATTACGCTATCCAGCATCAATAAATTTTAGCATGATTGGAAATAGTGTAACTACAACGCATCAACCCTGCCCCATATTGTCATTGCGAGGCATCAAGGCCAACATGAAGATAGCAAGGTAGTTCCGAAGCAATCTTCCATGCTGAATAAAAGCTTATATAGGGCTAGGAAGATTGCTTCGCAAGTAATATATCAGCTTATAGTCCGACATCTATGGCTCGCAATGACTGTATTGTGACATCGACGCTTTTAATTGTAAACAATTGTAACAGTATATACTTTTTATGTAATTTGTAAATATCTTTTGTTTTTATATAAATGTAAGGTGAAAAGTGAATGGTAAGTAAGTGAGGATAGGAAAGTTTTATGGGTATTGCAGCAAACAAATTTAGATTATTGTTTCTTAAAGCACATCAATCTGATATTGAATACAAACTTACACTAATATTCAATAGAAGAAAAGCTTTACTTGATCAATCAATGCAAATAGCATCCCAACAATCCAATAACGTATTTGATACAGACGATTATTCTGAATTATATGATGGACAGACCCCGGGCGCACTCCCAGGATTCACCAATCCTGTTGGCGGCGTTCCTATACAACAAGATCCCGTACCAACAGGTAGCTATGAAGAACAAACTGCTGTCCTCCATGCTTTGGATCAACAGCTGGAAATGGATGCAGAAGGACTAAAAGTATTACTCGAATCAGCTAAAACAGAAGTAGAAGCTGTTGATAAACTTCTTTTCAAGAACATTGAAAAAGAATACAAAACATTCTCACATTCATAAGATTTTCCCTAAACATCCACTTTATCCATTTACTGATCCCTCCTCTAAAGAATTACCCCCTGCAATTAACAGGGGGCTTTTTTTATAAATATAGATAAAGATAAATACTAACGTTTTGAGAACTGGAATCTCTTCCTTGCTCTTTTTTGTCCGTATTTTTTACGTTCTTTTACTCTTGGGTCTCTTGTAAGAAGCCCTTCAGTACGTAGAACTTCTCTGTTTTCCTCGTTCATAAGAACAAGAGCTCTTGCTACACCGTGTTTTATAGCGCCAGCCTGTGCGCTGATTCCACCACCTATAACACTGACTTTTATGTCATACTCTTTTTCTTTCTGTGTCAGAACAAGCGGTCTGTAAACAGTCATTTCCATAGTAGGTAAATTACCAAAATAATCTTTACCGGTTCTATTATTTATAATAAGTTTTCCTTTACCCGGTACAAGCTTTACCCTAGCTATAGCGGTCTTTCTGCGTCCTGTTCCTCTATATTCTTTCGTTGTCATTATTTAATTACCTCCAGGTTTTTCCATTCAACTGGTTTTTGAGCTGCATGCGGATGTTCTGATCCAACATAAATTTTCATCTTGTTAAACTGTGTTGCTCCTAATGTACTATGAGGGAGCATGCCTTTTACTGCTTTTTCTAAAGCGCGTGTAGGATGTTTCTGCATCATATCCCTGAAGTTAATTGACTTTAATCCTCCCGGGTATCCAGTATGATGATAATAAACTTTATCAGTTTCTTTTTTACCTGTTACTTTAATTTTTTCAACGTTAGTAACAATTACAAAATCACCCATATCGACATGAGGTGTGTATTCTGGTTTGTGCTTGCCCCGTAGAATGTTTGCGATCAAAGAAGCCAGTCTTCCCAGTTCCCTGTCTGTGGCATCTATAATATGCCATTTCTGTTCTACCTCATGAGGCTTTGCAGAGTAAGTTTTGTTCATTTATTGCCTCCGTATTCATTATTTCCTTTAGATTGTACCTTTCATCGTAACCAACACTCACTAGTGTTAAGCCTCGGGCATCTGCGGTGGGACCAGCACACTTGCGGTTTTTAGCTTCCAGCACGTCTGCCATATGTTCCGCCGTATACTTGCACCTTCCTATTTCGATAAGTGTGCCCGTGATTGTTCTAACCATATTATACAAAAATCGATTTGCAATCAAATCTAAATATATAATACCTGAAAAATTTCTACATGAACTATACAAAATGTTGCAGTGTGTTGCAGGATTATCTGTATTGGAACTTTTAAAACTGCTGAAATCGTGGTAGCCATTGAGATAACACAATGCGCTGCGCATTTCTTCAACATTTAATTTTTCCAGAATATGTAAACTTATGTCTTTTAACAAGATAGATTTATGCGGGGTATTGTTAATAATATAACGATACCATCTATAGCGTGCGCTTCTCTGACTATGGAAGAATTTATCAACTTGTGCAAACCCCTTTACGCTGATTTGATCAGGCAGGAGCGCGTTTAATGAATACACAAACTTTCTTTTATCTAGTTCATGCCCTGTATCAAAATGTACGACCTGGCCTAATGCATGCACACCAGCATCTGTTCTTCCTGAAAAAACAGTTTTATTATTTTCTTTGGTTAAGATATTTATTGCATGTTCAATTTCAGACTGAATCGTCCGTTGAGCAGGCTGTACCTGACTTCCAGAAAATGCAGTTCCGAGGTATTGAATTTTTAAAATGTAACGAAAATCTTTTTCCATATAAAAAATACTATAGTATAATTACTCTGTAACATAAATATCGCACAATCGTATGTATAAAAATTGGGAGGCAATATGAAAAAACTAACACTGGGTTTCCTGGCATTAAGTTTAATGCTGCTGGGAGGATGTATTAAAAAATTTGACACCAGTTCTCCTATTATGAAGGTGAATGGCCGCGTAATAACCGAGAATATGTTCCAAAAAGTATTTAAACAAAGCACCAATGCTATGCTTCAGGGAAGAGAACTCGATGCTAAAAATCCGCAAAATAAATTTCTATTATTGATAAATAAGAACAGTACAGTTAATACCCTGATTCTGATGGAATTAATCAAGTACGAAGCAGATCAAAGAAAACTCAAAATCACCAATAAAGATATTGATACTGCAGTAAAAGATATAATCACTAAAATTGGAGGCCAGGAAAAGTTTGAATCTATACTTGCCCTCAGCAAACTGGATGAAGACACTTTTAGAGATAATGTAAAACTTGATCTTTTAAAGCAAAAACTTGTGGAAAATATTGTTGGAAATAATGGAGCAAGCGACGAAGAAGTTAAAAAATTCTATGAAGAAAATAAAGAAGCACACTTTAAACATGGAGAACAGGTAAGAGCAGCTCATATACTTATAAGCGCATCGGAAGCTGATCTTAAAGATGCGGTAAAAAATGAAAATGCAACCGCCAATTTATCAGAAGATGACTTAAACAAAAAAGTACAGGAAAAATTAAAAGAGAAACAGGCTAAAGCTCAGGATATACTTCAGCAAGCTAAAAAAGACCCTGCTAAGTTTGAGGAATTAGCCAAGAAATATTCTGAAGACACGTCTACTGCCTCAAAAGGCGGAGACCTTGGATTTTTCCCCAAGGAAGAAATGGTGCCGGACTTTTCCAAAGTAGCGTTTGCCACAAAACCGGGGCAAATAAGTGATGTTGTAAAAACAGAATTCGGTTACCATATTATTAAAGTAATAGACAGAAAAGAAGCTGGAGCCACTCCACTTGATGAAGTAGCAGTCCATATTAAAAAATATCTGGAATCCAAGAAAAAAATGGATGCTCTCAGAACATTAATCGAAACATCCAGACAATCGGCTAGTATAGTTTATCTGAATGAATCGTATAATCCTGACAGGATACAAAAAGAACTAAAAGCTTTACAGGAAATGAATAAAAACAGTGCACCTGCACAACAAAGCACAAAACCTGTAGCAGAAAAGCCTAAAGAGCAAGATAAAACTGAATGAGAAAACTGTTACTAATTTTCCTTTTATTAATTAGTTGTAGAGTCCTTGCTGAAGATAACCAATTCACAAGGATTTCTACTTATCAGATAAGCGCAGTTAACCCTACTCCTCTTAGCAACAAGCCGGGTATTCAATTTCCGGGCTACAGGGGCGCGAACCAGCTAATAATTTATACGCCTGAGTATGGCAGTTATACCGGTACAAATGAATTTGGACGGGAAGCTGCAGTCAGAAATGGCAGAGTTTTTGGTTTTAACGGGGCAAATTCTTTTATACCGGTGGATGGCTACATTATTAGCGGGCATGGCCGTGCGAAAACATGGATAAACCAGAATCTGATAGAAGGAGCATTTGTAAAAATTGATCCTGCTCGAAAAGTAATAGAAAGCGTTATAACGCCTGAAAGTTACTTATATAAAGCTGAACACAGGCTTAATGAAGTTCAGAAAGTAATACTGCATTATAAAAGAAACCTGCCCGGCTACGAATACACTTCTGCGCAGAACTATTATACTTCCTCTCTGGGGAATTTTCAGAACGCGAAATACTACCTTTCTCAGGGCAACTACAAGCAAGCTATGGATGAAATTAACTCGTCACTTTTGTTTTCACAGAAGGCTTTTTATTATGCTATACCTGCATATCGAGATGAATTCCATGGTGTATGGCTAAGGCCGGTTGAAAAAAACACAGCTGAAATAATACAAACCCTTGATAAACTTAAAAGAACAGGAATAGATAACATTTTTCTCGAAACATATTATCAAGGATATACCATATTTCCAAGCAGTACTATGACCACGTACAGCCTGACACTTCAACGAGCTGAATTTCAGGGCTGGGATCCGCTAAAAGAGTGGATTAATCAAGCGCATAAAAGGAATATGAAAGTTCACGTGTGGTTCCAGGCATTTTATGCAGGAAATGACGATGTAAAGAAGACGCCAGGTCACATACTTTTTGTATATCCTGAGTGGGCAAATGTCCAGAGAAGGAATGCAATGGAAGATGTGCCAATGCCATCGGGATCCGAGCATAACGGGTATTTTCTTGACCCGGCAAATCATCTGGTTAGACAGTTCTTACTTTCTTTAATAACTGAAATAACCTCTAATTATGACGTGGATGGTCTAAATATAGATTATGTGCGCTATCCAAAAAGTTTAACACCTGATGTACCCGGTTATATTGAATCCACATGGGGATATTCCAAGTATGCAAGGGACGAATTCAATAAACTAACAGGAAAAGACCCGTTACACATAAATGAAGGCCACTGCTTATGGCCAGCGTGGATAGAATACCGGCAAAAAAAGGTCACCGAGCTTGTATCCCAATTAAGACAGGTTGTTGGTAAAAAGGATATAACTATTTCCGCTGTTATATTTCCTAATATTGAAGAAACACCTATTGCCAAGCTACAAAACTGGAAGGAATGGGCACAGAACTGTTATATAGATGCATTCACCCCCTTGATAATGAGTAGTGATGATGTCAGGGCGGAGAAGTCAGTTAATGAAATAGCGAGCATTACGTGCAACAATGTAAAGATATATCCGGGTTTATTTGAGCCATTTACTGCCGGGACACCTACAAACCTTTTAAGCCAGATAGTAGCAATTAGAACTGCTGGTGCGGCCGGAGTTGTTATTTTTGACAATGCGCATTTAGATGAGGATTTTATTGAAGCCCTTAATACTCGAATATTCAGGAATTAAGGTTAGAAATAAGTATTAACCATATTCATCCCAGTTGATTCTGTCTGGAAATAGGATGGATTTGCGTGGGGGGCTGGGATTCTCCTTCACGTCATTCTGAGGCAAAGCCGAAGAATCTCTAGATGTTTCGCTTCGCTCAACATGACGATGAGATCCTTTGCTGCGCTCGCAATGACGGTTAAATTCTTCCTGCTTTCGCAGTTTTTCTTCTTCCTTCTTTTTTAATTCTTCCAGTTTCCTCTGTTTTCTTATTTCCCGGCGCTGTCTTTCTTTTTCCCTGTATTCCTCATCCTCTTTGCGCCATCTTTCCTGCTTTCTATGTTCTTCAATATAATACTTCGCAAGTCTTTCATAAATTTTCTCAGCAAATTTAAGGTAATCAGGCAATTCCAGCAATTTATATTCTTCTTTTGATATTTCCTGTAATGCCCGGCTAAAAGCATACAATTGAATACGTTCCCATTTCTCTAAACTGTAAGGATCCACTATTTTCAGTTTTTTTTCCAGTTCGTATATTCTTTTTTCTATTTCTTTAAATTCGCTTTTCATCAAGCTTTTTCCTGAGTTCTTTAAGCTGCTCCATTTCATCCAGGTGTTTTTCAATACCCTGAAGTCTTTTGTTTAAATTAGCCATTTCAAAGATTTTCACAGCATTGTTAATAATAGCGGATGACACTCTTAGCCTTACTCTTTCATTTTCGCTGTTCAGCAGTTGTTCCTGGGTTTCCACTGCTTTAGAAAGCAGGTATTTCATGCTTGAGACTGTGCTTTCATAAACCTGTTCCTGTTGTTGTTTTAATTCTGCCTGGAATTCCGGTATTTTCAGCCATTCATAATAGGTTGATTTTGCTATTCCTGCTTGCTTACAAGCTTCTTCAACTTTACCAATTTTGATGAATTCTAAAATAACTTCCAATTGTTTTGGTGTAAGTTCTTTAACCATACTCTAACCCCTCTTTTTTCTAAAATCGAACGAAATCGAACGATTTTTAACGAAAAATTTTTATTATTATCAAAAGCGTTTATATATTTATTATAGCATATTTTGTCAGGGTTTTGGGGGTTTTCGGCGTGAGGGGTGAGTTATTTGGTATTGAGTCAATTAAAAATTGACCCAACCCTATTTTCTATTTTCTTACAAATTAGGGTGCATTTATGCAATCTACAATATCATTTTGCGGGCAGGTATGCCAGCACTGTTGTTTCGCTTAATATGACGATAATTTAAAACCCTTTAAATTTCCCTGCCATTCCCGGTGGCATTTTCATCCCCTTCATCATGCCTTTCATTGCAGGTGGTATTTTGCCTCCCTTTGCCATACCGGTAACTTTTCTCATCATTTTTTTCATATTATCAAACTCTTTTAAAAACCTGTTTATTTCAGGTATTTCCGCACCGCAACCAGCAGCAATCCTTCTTTTCCTGCTGGGGCTTATCATATCAGGGTGCTGTCTTTCTTCCGGTGTCATACTGTTTACGTATGCTTCAATTTTTTTAAGCTGTCCTTCGCCTACATAAGCAAGTTTTTCCTTGTCAGCTTTGTTAATTCCCGGTATAGGAAGCATTCCAAGTATCTGATCCAGGGAACCCAGGGATTTCATTTGTTTTTGCATTTTCATAAAATCTTCAAGAGAAAAATCTTTACCCCTGATCTTTTTCTCAATTTCCTTTGCTTCTTCAATATTTATCGACTGCTGGGCTTTTTCTACAAGAGTAATTACATCGCCCATCCCAAGGATTCTTTGTGCCATTCTTTCCGGGTAAAATGGCTCCAATGCATCCATCTTTTCACCCATACCGGCAAATTTTACGGGCTTTCCTGTAGATTGCACAACACTGAGCGCTGCACCGCCTCTGGAATCACCATCCAGCTTTGTCATCACAATACCTGTAATACCAAGCTGCTCATCAAAGGTTTGTGCAACGTTGACCGCTTCCTGCCCCATCATAGAATCAATTACAAGAAGTTTTTCAGCAGGTTCAAACAGCCTGTCAAGTATTAACAGCTCTGCCATGAGTTCTGTGTCAATTTGGAGTCGGCCTGCTGTATCAACTATTACACTATTATAGCCTTCATCTTTAGCAAATTTTATGGCGGAAGTCACTATTTGCCTTACATCTTTGCTGTCTTCCTCGGCATATACGGGTATATTAACCTGTTTACCCAGTGACTGGAGCTGTTTAATAGCTGCCGGCCTGTAAACGTCCGCTGCTACTATGAGAGGATTCCTGCCGCCTTTGCGTATTTTAAGCGCAAGTTTTGCGGCTGTGGTGGTTTTACCAGAACCCTGCAAGCCGAACAGCATTATTATATTAGGTTTTCCCTCAGTTGAAATCGGTACATTTTGCCCGCCAAGTAATTGAACAAGTTCATCATATACGATTTTTACAAGCTGCTGGCCCGGAGTAATACTTTTTAAAACTTCTTCGCCAATTGCCTTATCTTTTATATTTGAAATAAATGCTTTTACGACCTTAAGGCTTACATCCGCTTCCAATAAAGCCCTGCGGACTTCCCTTAAGGCATCGTTCATGTTCTCTTCAGTAATTTTACCTTTGCCTGAAATGTCTTTTATTGTATTTTGAAGACGTTCAGATAATGTTTCAAACAATTATTTACTCCCCATTTGGTGCTTCCTAATATAATTATAATTCAATTATAATAAAATTTTAACAGAAACCAGATATAATACTCGGGTGGGTAATAAGTGTTAAGGAAAGAAGATTTAAATGAAATGGAAAGCTGATCTGCACGTTCATTCTAAGTATTCTGATCAGCCCAGTAACTGGCTTTTAAGGAAATTTGGATGTTCAGAATCCTTTACTGAACCGGAGGAAATCTATCATGCCGCCAAAAAAATGGGCATGAATTGCTATACAATTACAGACCATAACGAAATCACAGGCTGTCTGGAAATTTTAAAATACCCGAATACCTTTATAAGCTGCGAAGTAACCAGCAGATTTCCTGAAGATGACTGTAAGGTGCATATTTTAACCTATGACATCAGGGAATTCCAATACCAGGAAATGATGAACCTAAGACATAATATTTATGAATTCAGAGATTATCTCGTTGAAAATGATATTTTCCATTCAGTTGCGCATCCGCTTTATTCGGTAAATAACAGGCTTACGCAGGAGCATTATGAAAAACTGCTGGTATTGTTCAATACTTTTGAACTCAATGGTTCACGTGAAGCTGAACAAAATACCATATTGAAATTCTTGTTAAATAACCTCACACCTCAGATTATTGATGATCTTTCCGCTAAATATGACATACAGCCTGTGGGAGTAGCATGGAAAAAAACTTTTACAGCCGGTTCAGACGATCATACAGGTATAAAAATTGCTAGAAAGTACACTGAATCAGAAAAATGTTTGAGTGTTAAGGAGTTTCTAAATAAGGTAATTAATGAAGGGAAATTTGAGGAGCGTGGAACTGAGCTTACTCCCGCGGGTTTTGCCCATAACCTGTACAGCATTGCCTACCAGTTTTATGCAAGCAGGTTTGACATTGAAAGATTTGTCACAAAAGATACCAGCCTTAAAATAATTGACAGGCTTTTGCTTAATAAAAAACGTGATGAGGACTTAATTTCAAAGTTTATATCAAGTTTCAGGGATAATATTAATGGGCTGGAAGGTGAAAACTCACAGCTGCTTTCGAATTCCATGATTAAAATTATCAATAAAACAATGGTAACCAGGCATAAAGACATAATAAAAGATGTCACGCCTGATAATATTTCAGATAAATGGTTTGAAGTGGCAAACAGTAATATAAATTGCGGTATTTCACACCTGATTAATTACATTCTTAATACAGCTAAAAACGGTAATGTGTTTGATATTTTTCATACATTAGGCTCGGCAGGCTCCCTGTATTTCCTTGTTGCGCCTTATTTTATTGCGTATCATTCATTTGAGAAAAATAAAAAATTTGCGCGTGAACTTCAGGAAAAAACTGTCAGCAGGGAAAAAGAAGTAAAAGTAGTCCACTTTTCGGACACTTTTTACGATGTTAACGGAGTAGCAAAAACGCTCCAGCAGAATCTGAAAATTGCAAGGAAAACAGGGAAAGATTATACAATAGTTACCTGTGCGCACGATCCCGAAAAAATACTTGATGAAAAGGTATTTGAGCCGGTGGGTCAGTACGAAATGCCGACATATTCCGATTTAAATTGTTATTACCCGCCGTTTCTTGAGATGCTTGATTATTGCTACAACGAAAACTTTACGCATATACACGTTGCGACGCCCGGTTTAGTTGGTTTAGCAGCATTATCTATATCCAAATTACTTAAAAAGCCGATATTTGGGACTTATCATACAGCTTTTCCGCAGTATCTGGCTCATTTAACAGGCGATCCAAGCCTTGAGTCACTGGCCTGGAAGTACATGGTATGGTACTATAACCAGCTGGATATGGTGTTTGTGCCATCAAATGCAATGAAAAACGAGCTGGAAAGTAAAGGAATAGACAGTAGAAAACTGAAATTGTATCCAAGAGGCGTTGATACAAGTAAATTCAGGCCTATTGCGCCCAAAGATGACAAAATAATCAAGCTTCTTTATGTAGGAAGAGTTTCCAGGGAAAAAAACCTTCATTTGCTTGCGGATGCATTTAAAAAAATATCAGCGGAATACAGTAATGTTGTGCTTCAGGTCGTAGGCGACGGGCCATACAGAGATGAAATGCGTGAGTACATGAAAGGTGCAAATGTTGAATTCCTGGGTTATAAGCAGGGAGATGAACTTATAAAACTTTATTCTGAAGCCGATTTGTTTGTTTTCCCGTCAACTACCGATACATTCGGTAACGTGGTACTGGAAGCGCAGGCTTGTGGGACTCCTGTTATTGTGACTGACGGCGGCGGTCCTATGGAAAATATAATCCCTAATGAAACAGGAATAATCATAAAAGGAAATAACGAAGATTCCCTTTACAATGGTATAAAAAGCTTGCTTGATAAAGAAAAACTTTGTACAATGTCTGAAAGATCTCTGGAATATATGAAAAATCGTTCTTTTGAAGATGCGTTTTTAGAAACGTGGAAATTTTATACCCAGGAGCAAAGTATAGAGCAGGACGAATATGAAAAACAAGGAACAAAACCGGCGTTGGTATGACAAAGACCCGATACTTTCAAAGGCAATGCGGATACTGGAAACAACAGATGACCAGTTTCAGCTAAAAATAGCCTTTAATTTAATCAAAATTATAATTGAACATAACATAGAAGCTGACTCTTACAGGTCAGTTGAGGATATTTTAAGCGCTGTAGAAGATGGTCGCTGTGAAAGAGGAAGTGAAAGATGGTACGACCTCAATGAAACAATAAGGACAGCAGTGCAAATGCTTGAAAACTGCCCGGAAGATATGCAGAGCAGTGTAGCAAAAAACATAGCTTTTTTAATAAAGGAAAAAATCAGGGATTCCTATGAAGCAGAAGTTGCTGAGTAGGCCATGAGGTTAATTTATTCCAACTTTTAATGAAAGTTCCTAAAAACTAGTGTATGATTAAATGTATGAAGAAGAGGGTTCTTTCAGTAATTTTAATTTGCCTGTTTGCGTTTAATTATGCAGGTTTTTGTTATGCTGAGAACCTCACAGATCATGAAGTAAAACAGCTTGAATACCAGGTAGATGAAAATGCACAGCCTTTAAAAGGTACGTTGCGTGGTCGTGTTAATTATGACGAGCAGGGCGAGCACTCAGACATTTTTACAGGTGAAATGGAAGAAGTTCGTGAAGGTGCAAAACTTAAAATGACCGTGTCTTCTGTCATAAGTACCGGCCTTAACCAGGTAGGAGATGAATTCTTTGCTGAAGTAACTGATGACTTTGCCGTAAAAAAAGGCGGGGTTGTAATTCCCAGCGGAACCGTAGCTCATGGGACAGTTACTAAAATCCAGAACAGCAAAAGGTTGGGCCGGGACGGTTATATAAACGTAAAATTTGACTATCTTATTACTCCTGATAACAGGAAAATACCAATAGAAGCCAGTATGACAACAAAAAGACACCCTGCTTCTGAAACCGCAAAGATAGTGCTGGAAGATACGGCATATACAGTGGCGGGTGGCATTATAGGCGGGCTGCTTGCTTTTAAATTTTTAGGACTTGGTGCGGCTGTTGCAAGTAAAGGCACAACTGTGGCAGGAGGAGCAGGAGTTGGCGCTGTAGTCGGTCTTACTGCTTCAATGGTGAGAAAAGGCAAAGAGATACTTATTGCGCCAGGTGATGAAATTAAGGTAAAAATCGCTGAAGAAATGGAGCTCCCTGTTTTAACAGAAGAATCGCTCAGGGATAAAGAGCTTGTGTACGATGGTTTAAATGTAAAAATAACGAGCTATAATCTTGAAAAAGACCCCTTTGGCGAGTTAAATACTATAACATTGACCATTGATATTGAAAATAAAACAAAGAAAACCTTTAGCACATTTGATATGGCGCTTTTAAGCGAATACAAAACTGTATATTATGCTTCACCATTTGGTCATACTGATTTATGGTTCAAAAAAATCGCTCCAAATTCCAGAGCCATAGGAAGATTGTCGTTTTCCGTTGATAACCCGAAGAAAAAGCATTGGCTTGTGTTTTACGACAACAGAACCAGACAGCCTATAGCGACTTTTTCCATTAAAAACGCAGAAAGAGACCTTAAAAAACTCAGCGAAAGATAAAAACTTGGCGTTAAAAATGTTCTTTAAGAGGGAAGCTGGATGCGTAGCGTCCAGCTCCCCTCTTAAAAGTGACTTAATACGTCAAGGACAACCCAAAAAGAAAACAAAAAATGTGTAAGGCGCCGCTAAAAGCCCCTTCATATCACTTGTTACGGTTTTTTAAAACTTCATCCATATATGCTTTAAATTCAGCATATGATTTTGTTGGATAACCATTTTTTACTTGTTCAGCATAGTTAGAGCTTAAATAATCGTACAAATGCACAAGCCGCTTATCTCCTGATGGATGGGTTGAAATGATGTCCAGCTGGTTTTCGGTGATCCTGTTTAATACAGAAATCATACCCAGCGGGTTGTATCCGGCTTTAACCATGAGGTCTGCACCTGTTGAATCTGCCTGATATTCAGCACTTCGGCTCACTTTCATTATTGTCAGGATTCCCATGTACTCTGCGAGCTTATTAATCCAGAGTTTGTCCGTGATATAAGAAATTGAGGAGGTTATTGGCTTCATTATTATTTGCAAAAATGCCTGTTTTTTAACATGTTCATTTTTTATATGGCCTACTTCGTGAGAAATTACGCCTGCCAGCTCGTCTTCAGTTTCGACAACTTTTAAAAGCCCTCTATAGATGTAAACTTCGTCTTTAATGTTTGCATAAGCGTTGACGTGGTCTTCTTCCGCTACGAGGAACTTGATTTTGTCGGACAAATTGTTACTTTTTAGGATTTTTTGCCCGATTGTGTTGACCAGTTCGAGATTTTCTTCAACATTACCGTAAAGTTTCTGAGTTTCTTGAGCAAGCGAGCAAGAAACTGTACAGAAAAATAGTGTAAAAATGGTCAAAAAATAAAATAATTTTTTCATAATATAATAGTACCACCAAATGAAAAAGCCAGAATTACTAGCCCCTGCAAAAGACCTTGAAACAGGTATTACCGCAATCCAATGCGGTGCTGATGCTGTTTATATTGGATCAAGCAGGTACGGCGCACGGTCAAGCGCCGCAAATAGCCTTGACGATATTGAAAAACTGGTTAAATTTGCCCATAAACACTGGGTAAAGGTTTATGTAACCATTAATACAATACTGACCGACAAAGAGATCCTCGATGCCCGTGAGCTAATCCAGCGACTGTACGAACTTGGCGCTGATGCGATTATTATCCAGGATATGGGACTGTTGGAGTTAGATTTGCCCCCAATCCCATTGTTTGCCAGCACACAATGCTACAACAACACTTGGGAAAAGGTTGATTTTCTTGAAAAGGTTGGGTTTCAGAGAGTAATATTGCCAAGAGAATTGAGTTTAGAGCAAATCAGGGAGATAAAAACTAAGACGAACATTGATCTTGAATTTTTTGTGCATGGCGCATTATGTGTAAGTTACAGCGGTCAATGCTATTTAAGCTATGTTAACGGGGGAAGGAGTGGCAACAGGGGCGAATGCGCACAGCCCTGTCGGAAACAATACACCCTCACTGATTCCAAAGGTAACGTACTTGCTAAAGATAAATATTTGCTGTCATTAAAAGATTTAAATTTATCAGGACACCTTGATGACCTGATAAATGCAGGAATTTCCTCGTTTAAAATAGAGGGAAGGCTTAAGGATACTAACTATATTAAAAACATAGTTAGCTATTACAGGCATAAAATTGACAAAACTGCCCCTGAATTCGACTTTAACCCTGATAAAACCTTTAATAGAGGCTATACTACTTATTTTTTACAGGGACGAAATAAAGACATAGCTGCTTTTGATTCCCCAAAGCATATTGGCGAGCCTATGGGACAAATTGAGAAAGCAAAGCTAAATAATGGCGACGGGGTTACATATTTTGACGAGCAGGGTGAGCTTCAGGGAACAAACAATTTCAAGTCAATTAAAAAAGGCACATTTATTTATAGAAACCTTGATCATGAGTACATAAAACGCCTTAAAGCGCTTAAAATTGAAAGAAAAATAAAGATAAAAATTAATTTTAATAATGAATTATTAAAATTAGCGAATGAAAAATTTGAGCCGGCTAAAAACAGCGAAATGGCAATACAAAACATTAAAAAACAACTGTCAAAACTCGGTGATACTGATTTTGTTGCTGAAGAAATCAATATTAACGTTGATCCCGTTCCCTTTATTCCTGTAGGTGTCCTGAATGAGTTAAGAAGACAGGCTATTGTAATGATTGAGCAGGAAAGAATGCAGAATTATCTCCAAAATGTGTTTAAAATTATTCTCAATAACTTTCCATATTCTCAAAAGAATCTTGATTATTCCGCTAATGTGCTGAATAAATTTGCAAGACAGTTTTATACACGACATGGGGTGGAAACTATTGAGCCAGCTGCCGAATCAGGTATTAATATGGCAGAAAAAAAGCTTATGATTACAAAGCATTGTTTGAAGTACCAGTTTAACCTGTGTGGAAAATCAAATGAACCGCTGTATTTGACTTGTGAACATAATAAATACAGGCTCGATTTTGATTGTAAAAATTGTGAGATGACATTGAGCTAGCAATTTTTTAATGTTTTTTTACTTTATATAAATAAGGTATTAAACGCGTTATCAGGAGTATTATGTCAATAGGTGCTAAAGACCACATAGACAAGATGTTAGTCAAAAAGTATGCTAAAGAGCGTATGAATAATGCGAGTGAAGCAGAAGTATTAATGCGTTCGCCCGAGACATACTGGAGATATGCAAAAGAAATGGCTGAAGTCCAATGGGCAATTGTAAAAGCAACTTCATATCTTAAAAAGAAAAAAGATGAAGCTACTCAACAGTTTTTAAATAGTGCCAGACCGGCGGTAAGTTAATACAAATTGTTACAAATATCTCAAATATTGTAACAATTTTGATTAAAATTGTTAAAAATACTATAAAATGTGGAATGTATTAATATAGCCATGGTTAGGAAATGACATGAGGTCAGATTATGAGCTTTGAGATAAATGATACAACATCTTTGTTATTACAAAGAAGTTTAGCAACAGCAACCAAAAATCTGGAAGTAAGCATGGTAAAGCTTTCTTACGGTAAGCAAATGACTGCGATGGAAGATGCGGCTAACCTAATTATTTCTGAGGAAATGGAAACCCAAAGAAGAGGCTCGATGCAGGCAATTGAAAATGCGCAAACCGGGCTAAATATGCTATCCACGGCAGAATCAGGTTTAAGTTCAATAAATAATAATGTGCAAAGGATTCGAGAACTCACAATTCAGCGGGAAAATGGTACATATAGCGAAGAAGACCGTGCGGCAATTGACGCGGAAATTGACGGATTAACCGAAGATATTACCCGGATAGCAAAATCAACAAAATTTAATGATGTTAATCTGCTGGAAGACGTTGATTCAGAACTTTCTCTTCAAGTAGGAGCAAATGCAGACAAAGAATTAAATTCATTAAACGCAGGAGAAGCCTTAAGCGGCGGCGTAAAAGCGGATGATCTGGAATTAGACCGCACAGCGCCGGACTTTCTTGATAGAATTGATGAGGCATTAAATAATATTAATAGTAAAAGGTCAGAAATAGGTGCTATGCAAAACAGGCTCGAAAGTACAGTCACAAGCCTGTTCGTGCAGAATGAAAACATTACATCAGCACAATCACGCATAATTGACGTGGATGTAGCAAGTGAAGTTTCCAAGTTAACACAAAACCAGATATTGCAGAACTCTTCAGCAAGCTTAATGGCACAGGCTAACCAGAGTGCGGCTATAGCCTCAATTCTGCTTTAGCCTATTTCTTATGCGGCATAATAATTTTTAAGTGCAGTTCCTGAAGCTGTTCTTCAGATGCTTCTGCCGGCGCATCAGTCATTAAGCAACGAGCCTGGCTGCTTTTTGGGAATGCCATAACTTCTCTTATTGAGTTAGTCCCGGCTATAAGTGCTACCACTCTATCAAGACCTAAAGCCAGTCCACCATGCGGAGGTGCGCCATATCTGAAAGCATTGACCATAAAGCCAAATTTTTCTTTTATTTCTTCGTCTGATAAGCCTAACAATTCAAATACTTTTCTTTGAAGTTCAGGATTATGTATTCTTATACTGCCACCGCCCAATTCATTACCGTTATACACGATATCATAAGCGAGAGCCCTACATTTAATAGGGTCTGTATTTAATAAATCAGCATCTTCAGGATTTGGTGAAGTGAATGGATGGTGAACAGCGGATAAACCATTGGTTTCCTCGTCTACTTCAAACATTGGGAAGTCAACAACCCAGAGCAGATTGTGTTTTGATTTATCAATCAGGTTCAGTTTATCGCCAAAATGCAGCCTCAACCTGCCAAGAACATCAAATACTACTTTATTTTTATCTGCCACAATAAATACTATATCGCCAGGTTTTGCATTTGTCCTCTGCTGAAGGATTCCTACTTCTTCTTCTGTGAGAAATTTAAAGATAGGTGATTTTATGGAGCCGTCCAGCCCGTAGGTTATCCATGCCAACCCTTTTGCGCCAAAGGAAACAGCTAGATTTCTTATGTCATCCATATCTTTTCTGCTGTATTCGGAAATTCCCGAAACGCACAGCGCTCTCACTGAGCCTCCGGCCTTAACCTGGTCTGCAAAAGCTGTAAAAGAACTTTTTTCCATAATATCGCTTATATCAATAAGCTTAAGGTTAAATCTGGTATCAGGTCTGTCAGAACCGTATGTTTCCATTGCTTCTTTATATGTTAAATGCATAAATGGTGGAGTTAACTCTATTCCTCCACATTTAAAAGCTTCTACAACAATGCCTTCTGTAATAGCAATTATGTCATCACAGTCGATAAAAGACATTTCAAGGTCAACCTGGCTGAATTCAGGCTGTCTATCAGCTCTTTGCGCCTCATCACGGAAGCATTTTGCTATTTGGTAGTATCTTTCAATGCCACCAACCATTAAAAGCTGTTTAAAAATCTGGGGTGATTGCGGTAGTGCAAAAAATTTGCCCGGGTATATCCTACTTGGGACAAGGTAATCCCTTGCTCCTTCCGGTGTAGTCCTGATTAATTCAGGGGTTTCCACATCTATAAATTCCTGAGCATTCAGGAAATTCCTTATTGCAGCTACAATATTATGCCTTAATATAAGATTATTAAGCATTTTAGGTCTTCTAATATCAAGGTAACGGTATTTTAAGCGTAAATCCTCACTGATTTCCTGGTCTGTGTCGATCATAAACGGTGGAGTTTCTGCCCTGTTAAGTATTTCAACCTTATCAGGATAAATTTCTATTGTGCCTGTGCCTAAATTCGGGTTGAATGTTTCTGTAGGTCTTTGTGTAACAATACCTGACGCTGCTATGACATATTCATCCCTTAATTGTTCAAGTATTTTGTGGATTTCCGGGTTTTTACCCGGGTCAGCTACTAATTGAATAACGCCCGTCCTGTCCCTGATTTCCGCAAAAATAATTCCGCCAAGGTCCCTGACAGTAGCGACCCATCCCGCTATATTTATTCTCTGGTTAATATCATTTTTCGTTATTTTTCCGCACCAGCGGGTTTTGATTTTTGAAACAACTTTATCCTGCATAATTTCCAGCATCACCGTTTTCTCTTTCATTAATAATATTATGTCTTTTTTCTAACACGATTTTACAATTAAAATCAGCTTAGTTTAACCCTAATTGTAAAATTTTTTATTTAGTAGTAATTTATTTAATTATTATATAAAAAATGGAGAAATCAATGAGAATAGGCTCGAAAATAGAATCTTTCGTTACCAGAGTTGATAATATACTTCAAAGACCGCTAACAGGCCCCCTTGAAACTATAACAAGACATGGTAAAGGTAATATTGCCGGAGCTGCTACTTTAGTTGGTTATGCAGCTGAATACCCGGTTCTAAAACTTGGTAGTAAAATTTTGTCAAAACTAGGATATAAAGATAAAGCCGCCAGGTTATCAGATAGAATTATTGAAAATAAAGAGTTAGTTGAATGGACTTATAATTCTTATGGTATTCCTAACACTCTTAATACAATAAAAGGATTTAAAAATAGGCTTAATAAACTGGTCTAATAAAATTAATACAAAATCCTGCCTTCAAATACAGTAACAGCATTACCGCTAATTTTAACCCTGTCATTATTCAATTCTAAATAGAGTACGCCCTGTCTTTTAGATAGTTGGAGCGCTTTAAATTGGTTTTTATTTAACTTTTTTGCCCAATACGGAGCAAGGCAGCAATGTGCTGAACCGGTTACCGGGTCTTCTTCTATGCCAACTGCAGGAGCAAAAAATCTTGAAACAAAATCAAATTCGGAATTATCTGACCTGCTGGTTACTATTACACCTCTCATACCAGCTTTTTTCAGCATGTTTATGTCAGGCGTCAGATTTTTTACAATTTTTTCTGATTCAACTTCCACTATATAGTCCATGCGGTTTTTGCCTGTGTATAAAACTTCAACTCCAACGCCTTTTAATAATTCCTCGGGAACTGAAATCTCACTGGCCTCCTCTTTTGGAAAGTCCATTTGGATTAAACCATCATTGTTACAACAGATTAACTCCCCACTTTTCGTCTGAAACCTTATTTGTTCTGATTTTTTAACAAACTCTTTTTCCCACAGTATATGGGCGGCAGCAAGTGTGGCATGTCCGCATAAATCAACTTCTGCTACAGGTGTAAACCAGCGTAGATTGTAATTATTAGCACTTATCGGATAAACAAAAGCTGTTTCTGATAAGTTCATTTCCTCAGCGATTTTTCGCATCCAGCTTTCATCAGCCTGTGCGTCTAAAACCACTACTCCCGCGGGGTTTCCGTAATATGGTTTGTCTGTAAATGAATCAACCTGGTAAAAATTTATTTGCATAGTTATAAACTCCTTTTAGAACACAATTTTATTATCAAAAAAATTTTTTTTAAAAGAGGTTAATTTTTATTTTCACGAGTTTTATATGTTTAGTGAGGCAAAAAGGAAAGGAAAAAATAAAATGTATTTAAGTAATTTTTCACCAATACGGCCAAATAATCTTTCACCAAATGTTATGTTCTCTGGATCATCTAAGTATAGCGATAAAGAAGTCGCTGAAACAAAAGCCAGATTTGTTTTTATTCCAATGAATGCCCCTACTGACCTAAATCCTGAAATAAAAAAAGAATATAAAGAAATTACCCTTACTTTGAAAAACGGTATGAAGGTTAAATCCTGGTATTCGCCGCCAACAGAAAAAGGAAAAGGTGTGGAGATATTTTGTCACGGTAATATGTCTCCTTTTGATAAAATGCAGGATGCTGCTTTAAGGATGTTAGATCATAAAAAACAACTTGGAATCGGTGCGCTTTTTGTTGAATACCCACGCTATGGCGTAAATGCCAATATTGGACCTGAAATAAAAGATATGAGGGATACAACCCTTAATGACACAGTTGAAGCAGCACTTGAATTTACAAATAAAGAAGGTATCCCAAATAGCCGCACACTTGTACATGCAATTTCATTAGGCGGCTCGCCTGGTTCACATATTGCAGCAGTGGCTCCATATCTAGGCTCAAGGGAACCTCTGGCCGGATTGATTCTTGAAGGTACTATAACAAGTATGGATAAGCTTCTATCAGATGGAAGAGGACAGAAATTTGCTGATATTTATACAAATTTAGGACTATTTAAAGATATTCCTGATTTACGAGATATTGTGGAAGAAATGCCTAAACGTCCGTTAGATTTAAGCTTCAATGTTATAGAAAACTTGAAAAAAGTTCAAAACACACCAACACTTATCGTATGCGCCAGGAATGATATGGTAGTCCCAAGCATAATGTCAAACGAACTATTAAAAGCAAGGCCTTATAGGAGAACAAAATTTAACATGTCAGAAGATGGAGACCATAGAAATATGGGCGAATCATCCTTAAAGGCTGTCAATGACTTTGTTATAGAAACATTTACAAACCCAGCACGCTAACAATATCTTTAATATCTGAGGATGTCTTTTTGACCTCACAGCCGGAATACTTGATGGCTGCGTCAGGGTCCTTCAGCCCATTGCCGGTAAGCACGCAGACTATAGTCTTATCAGGGTCAATTTTGCCTGCTCTTGATGCTTTTATAAGTCCTGCGACAGACGCTGCACTGGCGGGTTCCGCAAGTACGCCTTCAGTGCGTGCCATAAGATTGTAAGCATGGATAATTTCATCATCAGTTACAAAATCAATCATTCCGCCTGATTCTTTGTATGCATTAACTGCCTGCTGCCAGCTTGCAGGGTTACCGATTCGTATAGCGGTTGCTATGGTTTCAGGTTTAGGTATTCTTTCACCTTTGACTATTGCAGCTGCGCCTTCTGCTTCAAATCCGCACATTTTCGGATAATTTGGAACAACTTTTTTATCAAAATATTCTTTAAAACCTTTCCAGTAAGCGGTTATATTGCCTGCATTGCCCACTGGGATACATAAATAATCAGGTGCTTTGCCCAATGCGTCACAAACTTCAAATGCAGCGGTTTTCTGGCCTTCAATTCTGTATGGGTTAACTGAATTTACCAGTGTTATAGGATATTTTTCAGCCATATCCCTTACAATTTCAAGTGCTTCGTCAAAATTCCCATCAATCGCAACTACTTCTGCGCCGTACATCATTGCCTGTGACAGTTTGCCCAGTGCAATGTATCCGTCAGGTATAAGTACAAATGTTCTTAATCCAGCCTTAGCACCGTAAGCTGCGGCTGCTGCGCTGGTGTTACCGGTGCTGGCGCAAATTATGGCGTTACTTCCTTCTTCTACAGCTTTGGAAACCGCCATTGTCATGCCCCTGTCCTTAAAACTTCCAGTGGGGTTAGCGCCCTCATATTTCAGGTATAAATCTGCTTTTATGCCTATTATTTTTGCCAAATTTTCTGCTTTTATAAGAGGCGTATTGCCTTCATTAATTGTTATTACTGGCGTATTATCGCTGACGGGTAGATAATTCCTGTATTTATTGATTAAACCGGTGTAATTACTCATTTTTTTAATTCCTATTACTTAGAATATATCATACAAAATTTAACCCATTATTCAAATGATTTCAAAAAAAATTACAAAATCTATAATATGTTTTTCTACGTTACATAAATTTTAGGAGTTTGTTGTATGTCTGTTAAAAAGGTTATAACACTGGGTGTTGCAGCATCATTATTTTTAGGATTACCCGCATTTTCCGAAACTACTTCATTGTCTGATCTTGAGGCCTACCATAACGCAAAGTACGTTATTACAGAGCCGGGAAAACAGTTTGATAAGAGTCACTGGGCTTATAAATCCTTAAAGGATCTTTCCTATAAGTATGGTCTTTTATTAGGTGACAGTAAGGATAATTTTTCAGGAAACCAGCCTTTAACCCGTAACGAAGCAGCTGTAATATTGGTAAACCTGATCGGTAAGATTGAAAAAGAAAAAGTTGTGCCAAGTGAAATCGAAAAAAACCAGTTGGAAATTATGAAAAATGAGTTCAGTAATGAACTTACAATGTTAACAGGGCGGGTAGAAAAAATTGAAGAAGCGCAGGAACATACTTTTAAAGCCCGTATAGGAGAAAATCATCAAATTGCAGGAGCTATACAGGCGCAGTATACGGGAAACTTCTTTGGAAAAGGTCTTGACGGCAGGGCATCAAATTTTTCTGTGCCTACTGCTGATGTAACTTTTAAAGGGAATTTGCGTCCGCACTTGTTCTACGCTATAAACACATTCCCCAGCAGGAATTTCACCAGCTCTACAAACGGTCTTCTGGGTGATGTTTATGTGGGAACAGATATTTTACCTAAACACAATATATACCTTGGCCAGACAAGGAAGCCTATTGGACTGGAAGGTTCTCAATCACCATACACACTTGAAACTGCAGAAAGATCACAGATTTCAAGAAAATTTGGTGATCAAAGAGATATGGGTATTAAAATCACAGGTGACCATGGTTTAGTTGACTATTATGCCGGCGTATATAATGGCAGCGGATTAAACACCACTGACACCCGAAATTCAGACATGGAATACGCATTTACGGCAGCCATAAATCCATTCCATAAAACGCCAAAATATGGAAAATTAAAACTCGGAGGTGGATACGACTACGGCAAAACCACCTATTCACACAATACATACAGTTATTTCGGAGAATATCAACGTGGAAAATATTTTGTTCGTGCTGAATACGCCAAAAAGAATGGGTATAACGCTAGTCATCAATACGCTTCAGGTTGGTATGTGCATAATTCATACTACTTAACTGACAAGTTACAACTGGTTGGTCGTGTAGACTTGTTTGATGAAAACGTTAACACTGGCAAAAACCGTCTTAGCGAATATACTGCAGGAGTTAACTACTACTTTGATAAGCAGAATATCAAGTTATTGTGTGATTTTGTATATTCTCATAATAAATTGGGAGCAGACGGCAAGAGGCTTGTTGTGCTTAGCCAGTACATGTTCTAATTTCCTTTGCGACAAGCAGCGGATTCACAAAAAGCGTATCCTCATTTTCTAAAGCTTTTTTCAAGTGATGAAGCTGCTTTTCCAATTGTCCCATTTTTTTATAAATTTTTGAAAGATAGTAATGAAGTTCACCGTTTTTCGAATTGTGTTTAAGCCCTTCCTTGAGGTATTCCAGGGCTTTAGTCTTTGTCGGTGATATGTCTGACAAGATTTTAAAGGTTTCAATATCTTTAGGGTTAACTTCAACTGTTTTGTGAAAATATTCAATCGCCCGTTTTTTATCTCCTGTTTCATGCAGGATGCAGGCAATGTTGAAATACGCCCAGCTATAGCTCGGACATACTTTAACAAGATCAAGATATTCATCCAGCGCTTTATCTATTTCACCTGTCTTTTTATATTCAAACGCGAGATCAAAGCGTGCATAAATATCTTCAGGATTAAGTTCTTTTGCTTTTTTAAAGTATTCAAGGGCGAGGTCAGACTGGTTATTCTGGGCGTATAAATACCCAATATTAAAGTGTGCATTGGCGTCCTCAGGATTTAATTTAATGGTTTTTTTGTATTCTTGGAGGGCTTTTTGAGTTTCGCCTTTTTTATCAAGCATAAATGCTACGTTATACCTGAAATCCGGGTCTTCCGGCGCAAGGTCAGCGGCCTTTTCATATAAACTCAGCGCTTTATCAAATTTGCCCTGTTTTTCATATGTTACCCCGAGGTTAAAAATTATTTCAGGGTCTTCTGGAAAAGCTTTGATTAAATCTTTGTATTCATCCTGGGCGTCAAGTAAAAAACCTTCTTCAATCAAGGCTTCAGCGTACAAAATCCGCAGCTTAATGTTTTGGGGATTTTTTCCCAATTCATTTTCTATTTCATCCAGTGTTAATTTTTGTTTTTCTGTCATGTAATTTTTTTAATAATTTATGTAATTGGTACTCAATGTCATTGCGAGGCATTAAAATCCGCTTGTATAAAGCAAGGTAGTTCCGAAGCAATCTTCCATGTCTCTATGTAAGCTTGCATCCCAACCAGGAAGATTGCTTCGCAAGTTGCATTTTCGCTTGCTGGCCAACATCCACGGCTCGCAATGACGCCTGTTGTTGTTACAATTTATACTATGTTTATTTTAAACTAGTTTTGCCGTAAATTAAAGTTGAATATAGTTTTTTTCTTTGTGTTAATATCTAGAATAAGAAAATTATGAGTAAAATTAAAGGAGAAGAGTAAAATATGCCCGTAGCATCAATGCTTGAATTAATGGAAGCAGGAGTCCATTTTGGACACAAGACCCAGCGCTGGAACCCTAAAATGAAAAAATATATTTATGGGGAAAGGCATGGAATTTATATTATTGATCTTAGAAAAACATCAGATTTGCTCGATAAAGCCTATG